>Ga0078972_1001434_pt1 | contig 89019 bp, 77 predicted proteins | sample YelNatPaOPGAMG01_FD_67568 | JGI IMG/M metagenome (GOLD analysis project Ga0078972, IMG submission 67568) | Hot spring thermophilic microbial communities from Obsidian Pool, Yellowstone National Park, USA - OP-RAMG-01 (SPADES assembly) (version 2) | ecosystem: Environmental > Aquatic > Thermal... | reverse complement strand
AGATACTTCCGTCGCTCGTGAGTGTTCATGATTTCCTCAGTGCGCATTGGCTCCTCCGGTGATATTATCATTTGAGCCAATAATAGCACTTCGGTGATATTTTAAGTGAGCTAATGCGCGGTCTTGCCCCTTGTCGGCTGGCCGGTGTATAATGCGGCTATCGGGACCCGCCGAGGATCCGAAGCCAGACGGGCTCTGGCCGATGCTCGCTTGCCCGGCGGCTCAAGCGGGGGAGTTTCTCCTTTTGGAGGATGGCGTTGTTCAGCGCGCGGGAGGCACCCCGGAGACAAGCCCTCCTTTATGGCCTTGGGGGCTTCCTGTTCTTGCGCCTCTTTGTTTCTCTCCTGGGGGTTGCTGTCGCCTGGGCATTCCCCATGCCTCCTCTGCCCCTGTCGTCGCCCTACCTGCACGGCTTTGTCCCGACGCCGGGGGAACGGAGCAGCCCGTTCCTCGAGCTCTGGTTGCGCTGGGATGCTCCCTGGTACCTGAGCATCGCCCAGTCTGGGTATCGCGCGGGCGATGGCAGCGTGGCTTTTTTCCCGCTCTATCCGGTGCTCGTAGGCATGTTGGGTCGGCTCCTGGGCGGGCGCTACCTATGGGCCGGCCTGCTCGTTTCCAACCTGGCTGCGGCTGCGGCTTTGGTATTCCTCTACCGTCTGGCCTGGATGGAGCGCGCTCCGGACACGGCCCGCGCGGCCGTCGAGGTGGTGGTGGCTTTCCCTTGGGCGTTCTTCCTGGTTATGCCGTACGCGGAGCCCCTGTTTCTCCTCCTGAGCGTGGCATCGTTCTACGCCTGGCGGAAAGGAAGGTGGCTGAGCGCAGGGTTGCTGGGCGGCCTGGCCGCACTCGCCCGGCCGCACGGCGTGCTCCTCTTTCCCGCGCTGGCGCTGGCCTGGCTCCTGGAGCGGCGGCCTCTGCGGGCGCTTCTCTCGCTTGTGCCGATCCCGGCGGGGATGCTCGTCTTTGCTGCTTATGCGTCCTTCCTGGAGCGGGCACCGTTTTGGAGGGCTCAGGAATATGGGTGGGGCCACCGTTGGACCTGGCCCTGGCTGGCGATCTGGGAGGGATTCCAGCGCCTCGACACGGCGGGGCCGGCCGTGCTCTCCAGCCTCTTTTCCATTGCCCTGGTCATCCTGCCCCTGGCAGCCGGGCTGCGCCGGCTGGCGCCTCCGTACTGGGTGTATGCCTTCCTGATGCTCCTCCTTTCCGTGACGCGGGTGCAGTCGGAGGGCGTCCTGTACGGCCTCGAACGCTTGGCACTCACGGTTTTTCCCTCCCAGATCCTCCTGGGCGAGTTCCTCAGCCGGCGGCGCGTGCTCTGGTTCCTCTGGCGCTGGCTGGGACTGGTCGCACAGGCGGCCGGGGTCATCGCATTCGCCCGGTGGGGCAGCGTATGGTGACGCGGGCTCTGCCACACTGGGAGACCGCCCAGCACCTCGGCCATTTGCGCGCCCGTTACCGTTGCAGTATAATGCCTGCGGGCCCGGGCCCGAGAAGGGCACTTTGGACCGATGGGTTTTTTGTGGAGGCACGATGGAACGCAAGAGGCCTGCCGGCCGGTGGGTGTACCTGGCTTTGTTCCTTCTATTTGGGCCATTCCTCTGGGGCTGTGGGGCTGCATTTCCAGAGGAAGGAGGGGCGACGCCCACCCCGGGCGTGCGTTTCCTGATGCCAACCCCGGGAACTCCGCTGACCCCACCGGTGCGCGCCCCCACCGTAGCGATGGTGACCTACACGGTGCGGGAAGGCGACACCCTGTCGGGAATCGCCGAGGAGTTCGGGATTTCCCTGGATGCCCTGATCGAAGCCAACAAAGACCGGCTCAAGGACCCCGACCGGCTGCAGGTGGGACAGGAATTGCGGATTCCGGTGACCCCGCTGCCCACTCCGCGACCACAGGTCACTCCCACACCGTGACGACGCCTCGCCCGTTTTTGGCGAGGGCGAACGGGGGATTCCTGCGCGATGAGGTCGCGCTGATACGATCGCAAGGAGGCGACAGGATGGAAAAACCGATCGAAATCCGCTGGCACGGCCGGGCCGGCCAAGGAGTGGTCACGGCCGGGGAGCTGCTGGCCGAAGCGGCGATGGAGGAAGGGAAGTACTTCCAGGCCTTCCCCGACTACGGGCCGGAACGAATGGGGGCCCCGGTCAAGTCGTACACCCGCATCAGCGACCAGCCGATCGAGCTCCATTGCCAGATCCTGACCCCCGACGTCGTGGTCGTGGTCAATCCGAACCTGATCGGGGTTGTGGATCTGACGGAGGGACTGGCGGATGGGGGGACGGTGCTCATCAATACCTCCCTTTCGCCGGCCGAGATCCGTGAGCGGCTGGGCCTGGTCGGTCGGCCGGTCAAGGTGTGGGCGGTGGATGCCACACGGATCGGCATGGAAACGCTTGGCCGGGACATCCCGAGCACCATCATGCTGGGTGCCCTCGCCCGCGCCACCGGGCTTGTGCGCCTGGAAAGCCTGATCGAGCTGGTGCGCACCAAACTGGGCGAGAAACTCCAGCAGCGGGTTGTCGAAGCGAACATCGCCGGCTTGCGGCGCGCCTACGAGGAAGTGCAGGAAGGCTAGGCGACTTTAACAAGAAGGAGAATCGGATGCCTGAGCGACTGTTGACCTGGAAAGAAGTGCAGATGGGTGGCACGGTGACGGAGCCGGGCAGCTCGGTGGACTATCCCACCGGCACCTGGCGATCCAGCCGCCCGGTGCACGATATGGAGTCGTGCACCCATTGCATGATCTGCTGGGTCTACTGCCCCGACGCGGCTATTGTGGTAGAGAACGGACGGTGGGCGCGCTTCGATTACGACCATTGTAAAGGTTGCGGCATCTGTGCCGATGTCTGCCCGGTGAGCACGAAGCGTCCCCACCCCGCGACCGGGCAGATGGGCAAAGTGATCCAGATGGTGCCCGAACCCTGAGCGGGATCGACCGCGCTACGCGTGCGGCACTTTCCTGGAAGAAGGAGGATGGAATGGCAGAAAGGCTGATCCGGGCGCTGGACGGGGCCCACGCGGTGGCCGAAGCCATGCGCCAGATCGATCCGGATGTGGTCGCCGCCTACCCGATCACCCCCCAAACGGCCGTCGTGCAGACCTTTTCCGAGTTTGTCGCCGATGGTCTGGTGGGAACCGAGTTCGTCGCCGTGGAAAGCGAGCATGCGGCGATGAGCGCCTGTGTGGGAGCCGCGGCTGCCGGAGGCCGCGTGATGACGGCGACTTCCGCCAACGGACTTGCCCTCATGTGGGAGGTCCTCTACATCGCTGCTTCCCTGCGCCTGCCAATCGTGATGACCACGGTGAACCGCGCGCTATCCGCTCCGCTGAACATCCACTGCGACCATTCAGACTCGATGGGGGCGCGGGATGCCGGGTGGATCCATATCTTTGCCGAAAACGCCCAAGAGGCCTACGACAACACCCTGCAAGCGGTGCGCATCGCTGAGCACCCGGACCTGCTTCTCCCCGTCATGAGCATGCAGGACGGCTTCATCACGGGCCATGGCGTGGAGCGGGTCGAAGTGCTCCCCGATGAGGTGGCGAAGCGCTTCGTCGGCGAGTACCGGCCGGCCTTCTCCATCCTGGATGTGGACCACCCGATCACGATGGGCGCCTGGGACTTTTACGACTATTACTTCGAACACAAACGCCAGCAGAGCGATGCCATCTCGCGCGCCCTCCCGGTGATCGAGGCGGTAGGCCGAGAGTACGGGGAGCTGACTGGAAGGTACTACGGCATCCTGGAGACGTTCGGCATGGAGGACGCGGAAATCGCCATCGTGGTCCTTTCCTCCACAGCCGGGACGGCGCGCACGGTCGTACGCCGGGCCCGCGCAGAGGGGGTCAAAGTGGGACTGGTGAAACCGCGCGTCTTCCGCCCCTTCCCGGACCGGCACCTGGTCGAAGTGCTCTCCGGGTGCCGGGCGGTAGCCGTGCTGGATCGCTCGATCTCTTTCGGAGCGATGGAAGGGGCTGGCCCGCTCTTCCTGGAGCTCTGCAGCGCTTTCTTTGCCCACAAGGCCTGCCAGACCGAGATCGTCGATTATATCTTCGGCCTGGGCGGGCGCGACATCCTGCCCGAGCATATCGAACAGGTGATCCGTGACCTCCAGGAGATCACACGCACGGGGAAGCGAGGCCCGCTCGTGCGCTACCTGGGGCTGCGGGAATAGGTGCCGGGCGGTCCGGAAGACAGGAGGAAACCATGGCCATCCGGTTGAAGGAAATCGCCGGCCGCGAGGAAAAACTGGCCCCCGGGCATCGCCTCTGTGCCGGCTGCGCGGAATCGATCATCGTGCGCCAGATCCTGCACGCCATCGAGGATCCGGTGGTCATCGCCACGGCTACCGGCTGTCTGGAGATCGCGACCTCCATGTACCCTACCACGGCCTGGCGCGTGCCTTGGATCCACAACGCCTTCGAGAACGCGGCCACGACCGCCGCGGGCATCGAGGCGATGTACAAGGCGCTCGTGCGCAAGGGGCGCATAGCCGACCGGAACATCAAGTTCCTGGCGATCGGCGGCGACGGAGCCACCTACGACATCGGGCTGCAGTGGATCTCGGGGGCGTTCGAGCGAGGCCACCGTATCGTCTACATCTGCCTGAACAACGAGGCCTACATGAACACCGGTATCCAGCGTTCCAGCGCTACGACGCTCGGGGCCCACACGACCACGTCCCCTGCGGGTTCGGTCATTCCGGGCAAGGCGCAGTGGGCCAAACCGCTGACCGAGATCATCGCTGCCCACGGCATCCCTTATGTCGCCCAGGCCAACCCGTGGCGCTGGCAGGACCTGATGGAGAAGGCGCGCAAGGCCGCTGCCGCCGACGGCCCTGCTTTCATCAACGTCATTTCCCCCTGCCCGCGCGGCTGGCGCCACGAGCCCTCGGAGACCATCCAGGCGGCGCGCCTGGCGACCGAGACCTGCATCTGGCCGCTCTACGAGGTCGAGGACGGCGTCTGGAAGCTGAACTACAAGCCGAAGGAGAAGAAGCCGGTCGAGGAGTGGTTCCGCATGCAAGGCCGCTTCCGCCACCTCTTTACCCCAGCGTTCGAGCACGTCATCGCCGAGGTACAGGCGCGGGTGGACCGGGAGTGGCAGCGGCTTCTCGAGCGGTGTGGGGAAACGAGCTGAGGTAGACCCATCCCAAGGGCGCCGGCAAAGCCGGCGCCCTTTTTGCGTCGCGGGCTCTTACCCCTGCGAGCGGGGAACGCGTTCCGGCACGGTGGATCGCTCCGTCCGTTGCTCCTCCCGGCCAGCCAGGACAATCCCTCCCAGGATCAGGAGGGCGCCCACCAGCGCCAGCCCTCGGGGAGCCTCGTGCATCAGGAAGAATGCGAGCACCGCAGCGCCGATCGGCTCCGCCAATGCCGCCACAGTGACAAAGACCGCGGAAAGCTGTCCCAGGGCATAGTTCAGCGAAGAGTGGCCCAGCAGCTGCGGCCCCACCGCGAGCAGGAAGAGCATCCCGTAGGTCAGGCCGCTGTAGCCGGTAAAAGGCTGTCCTGTTCCCAGCCCGAGGGCCAACAGGGTAACACTGGCGATGCCATAAACTGGCCAGATGTAGCCGAGAAGGGAAAGTCGCTGGCGCAGCGCCCGCCCCACGACAAAGTACACCGAGGCCATCAGGGCGCCGATTAGCGCCAGGAGATCCCCGATCAAGGCCTGACGGCTCAGGCCAAAGTCGCCATAGCCGATCAGCGTGCTCCCAAGAAGGGCGAGCCCGATGCCCACGGCGGTGAGGCGGGACACGCGCTCGCGCAGGAAAAAGTGCTGAAACAGCCCAACGAAAAAGGGGTAGGTGGACACGAGCACGGTGGAGCTGGCGATGGTGGTCATCTGCACCGAGGAGACCCAGGCGGCGAAATGGAGCGCCAGGGCGACCCCAGCGGCTACGCCCAGCGGCCAGCGTCGACGTTCCAGGGCGCGGATTTCCGCAGGCGCGCCCCGAGCCAGGGCCAAGGGGGTACACAAGAGGGCGGCGATCGTCACCCGGCCGGCCGCGATCACCAGTGCCGGCGCCTCCTGCGCCCACCGGATGAGGATGGCACCCCAGGGGATGATGCACAGGCCAAGCAGGAGAACCAGGTAAGCCTTGGCTTTAGGCGACATCTCCGTTGCTCCTTCAGTTCAGGTTCCGTGCCGAGGCCGAAATCCGCAGCAGGAGAGCCACCAGCACCGCATGGAGCACCAGGCTCGTTCCTCCGTAACTGATGAAAGGCAGCGGGATGCCGGTCAACGGGATCAGAGCCAGATTTCCGCCCAGGATGATCCCCGTCTGCAGGGCGACGGTCAGGGTGAGGCCAATGCCCAAAAGCTGGAGAAAGTCGCTTCGGGCGCGGAGCGAAACAGCCAGCCCGCGGCCAATGAACAGGGCGAAAAGGAGCAGCACGGCCGTCGTTCCCAGCAACCCCCATTCCTCGCCGATTGCGGCGAAAATGAAATCGGTGTGGCTTTCCGGCACCAGCGTCGGCGTCCCCTGGCCCAGGCCACTGCCCAGAAGCCCACCGTGGGCCAGCGCGTAGAGGCCCTGCAGCACCTGGTAGGCACCCTCGCTCGTCCAGGGGGAAAGCCAAACGGCGATGCGCGCGCGTACATGGGCGAGCGCTTCAACCCGGCCGGCCAGGCGGTAGATCCACACCACTGTTCCCGTAAAGGTCAGGCCACCGGCTACCAGGTAGCTCAGTCGAGAGCTTGCCACGTAAAGCATGGCCAGGAAAATCCCGAAGGTCAGCATCGCCGCGCCCAGGTCGCGCTGGAACGCCAACACGGCCACGGATAGCCCAAGCATCAGGATCAGTGGGAGCAGGTAGGGGATGGGGGGAAGCGGAATGCGTCCCACCCGGAAGCCACGGAAAGCAACCAGATCCCGCTTGTCTTCCAGATAAGCCGCCAGGAAGGACACCAGGGCCAACTTGAGCAGCTCTGAAGGTTGGAATTGCAGGGGGCCGAGCCGCAACCACAACCGTGCGCCGTTGACCTCCACGCCGAAGCGCATGGTGATCAGGACCGGCAACAGGCCGGCCAGCAGGACGACGTATCGGTAGCGCTTGAGCAAAAGGTCCCACGAAAAGACGCGTCCTCGCCAGGTCCAACGCCGGGTGAGCAGCACCGTGAGCAGGAGGACGCCGACTCCCAGCAGCGCCCAGATCCCCTGGCGCCGGCCCACATCCCCGTACCGTTCCGCGAGTGCCGGCTCCAGCCGCTGGACGAAAAGGACGCCGATCGTCCCCAGAAAAGAGGCGAGCGGAAAGAGGACCTGGTCTCCCCGGAATCCGCTCAGGCTAAGCAAAAGGCTACTCCCCAGGAGGAGCAGCGCCGCGTGGAGGCCGGGCCGCCAATCGGCCGCGGCGACCCGCCCTGTCCGCGTGAGCGCGAGCTGTGCAAGGCCAACACCCAGCAGCAGCGGGGAAGGCAGGAGCAGAAGCATCTCGATCCAGCGGATGCGCCGCAGCCCGGAACAAATTCCCCGCATCGCGGCCCCCATCTGGCTAGGCTTCGTCCCTAGGAATCGGAGTGGAGGAGTCGCCTGGCTCGTTCAGGGTTTGCTGTCGGCCGGTGACGGTGAAGAGGATCCGTTCGCAGATGTTCGTCGTGCGGTCGGCGATGCGTTCCAGTTTGTGGGCCACCCAGAGAAGGTAGGTGGCCTGGGTAATCGTGCGCGGGTCTTCGAGCATATAAGTCAGCAATTCCCGGTAGACCTGGTCGTAGAGGTGGTCCACCTCATCGTCCAGCGGGCCGATCCCCTGAGCCCACTCGACATCGCGCTTCAGGAACCCCTCCATACTTCCCCGCAGCATATGTCGGGCAAGGGAAGCCATTCGCGGGATGTCGATCAGGGGCTTGATATGCGGCTGGTTGCCGATGCGCAAGGCGATCGTTGCGATCCCCTCCGCGTAGTCTCCGATCCGTTCCAGTTCGTTGGCAATGCTGATGATCGAGGCGATCGTGCGCAGATCGCTGGCGAGGGGCTGCTGGGTGGCGATCAGGATCAGCGCGCGCTCCTCCAGGTCGTATTGGAAGTTGTCGATGCGCTCATCCTCCGCGATCACCTGCTGGGCGAGCGTCAGGTCCTGGCGCTTCAGGGCGTCCACCGCACGGCCGATGGATTCGTCCACGATCTCGCCCATATGGAACAGGTCCCGTTCCAATTCTTGAAGTTGACGATCAAAAACCTCACGGGGCATGATCTCCTCCTGCCCACACGGGCGGTCCAGGCTATGTGAGGTGCATTCTACCATAAGTGCCTGTAAGGAGCAAGGGCGATCCAAGAAGGCTTGCTATGCCGGAGGGCCATGTCGGCCGACGCGTGCCCGTGTCTTGGTGGTCCCTCTGCCTGCTGGCCTCTTTAGAGCCCTGTGGGCCGGCCGTTCGCCGTTGACCCAGGGGCCTTTTCCTGGTAGAATCGTGGGCAAGAGGCAGGCTGCACGAGCGGCGGTTCCGGCTCGAGAGGAGGGGAATCGGATGTCTATGGAACGCCTCTTACGCGACAACCTCCTGGGCGCGATTCTGGTCCATCGAGGGTTGGTTACTGAGGAGCAACTGGCCCTGGGGCTCCAGGTACAGGAGCGCGAGGGGGGATGGCGAAAACTCGGGGACGTGCTGCTGGACCTGGGTTACGTGAGCCCGGCGGGGTTAAACGAGGCTCTCGAAATCCAGCGCCGCATGGCGGAAGAGGTGCTGGCCCGCCTGGAAAGTCCGCGCCCCCTGTTGCCGCGCCCGGAACCGGGACGGGACCGGCTGCTGCTCTATTTCCAGGATCGCGACGAGGGGAACCGCTGGAGCTGGTTCCTGCAGTTCGAAGGCTACTTGCTCGACCAGGCGCCCTCGGCTGAAGCGGTGCTCCAGCAGATCCAGCAACGCTCCTACGCCCTCCTCCTGATGGAGATCAGTGTCCCAGAACTCCTGCGCGTTCCGGTGATGGCGCGGCAGCTGGACCCCGAGTTGGTCACCGTGGCGGTTGTTGACTATGCCCTCTTTCGCAGCAGCCGCCGCGGACTTTGGACAGCTACCCCCTACTATCTCCTGAGCCCCTTCGAGCAGGAAGAGCTGCTCCTCGTGCTGGGTCAGGCCCTCGAGCGCCGCCACCTGCGCCTGGAGAACCAGCTGTTGCGCGAGCAGATCGAGCTTCGAGGCCAGGAGCTCGCCCTGCTCACCGAGCTGGGTACCCGCCTGGCCGTGGCCGACGACCTGGCACAGGCGCTCACGCACGCCATGTTCCGCACAGTCGACATCTTCGGGAGCCAGGCCGGTTGGCTGCTGATGGTCGAGGAGGCTTCCGGAGAGCTGCGCTACGAGGTGATGGTCGGTGGGCAGGTAGCGCCTTTACGCCTTCAGCGTATCCCGCTGGGCCAGGGGGTCTGCGGTTGGGTGGCAGAAAAGGGGCAGCCGCTCCTGGTGGCCGAAGCCCAACAGGATCCACGCTTCCAGGTGGAGGCCGAGCGGCTGCCCGGCCTGGAGGTACGCTCCGTCCTCTGTGTGCCCATCCGGGCGCTCGGACGCACCGTCGGGGTGATCGAGGTGATCGATAAGGCCGATCGCACCCCTTTCACCCCCTGGGATCAGCGCCTCTTGACCGCCATCGCGACCCTGGTGGGCGGAGCGATCGAGCGGGACCGGCTTCGTCGTGCCCTCGGAGGCCGGCCCGCGGCCTGATGTGGGCATCCGCAGGTCCGTGCCACAGGGCGGGATGGGCCATAGGCAGGAGGAATGCCCGTGCACGTTACCCTGGTCGGTCTGCCGCTCAGCGGCAAGACGACGGTCTTTAACGCTTTGACGGGACAACAGGCAGCAACCGGTCCGGGTGCCGCCCGGACGGAGATGCATCTGGCGTCGGTCAAGGTCCCCGACGAACGTCTGGAACGGTTGGCGGAGATCTTTCATCCCCACAGGGTGACCCCGGCTGAGGTGCGCTTTGCCGACCTGGTCGGCATCCCCCGGGGGGTGGCCCGGGAAGGGCTCCCGGGGTCGCTGCTGGCTGCCATCTCCGAAGCCGACGCCCTGCTCCACGTCGTGCGGGCCTTCGAGAATCCCCTTGCGCCCCATCCTGCCGGCACTGTGGACCCGGCGCGCGATCTGGAGTGGCTGGATACCGAGTTCTTGCTGGCGGACCTGGGAGTGGTCGAGCGCCGCTTGGAACGCCTAAGGCTGGAGATCCCCAAGCTCCCGCGAGCCGAGCGCGAGGAACGGGAGCGCGAGCAAGCGCTCCTTGGGCGTTTGCGGGAAGCGCTGGAAGTGGGGACGCCCCTGCGCGACCTGGAGCTCGAGGCGGAAGATCTTCGCACGTTGCGGGGCTTTAACCTGCTCACGCTCAAGCCCGTCCTGGTGCTCTTTAACGTGGGCGAAGAGGGCCTGGAGCAGCCGGGGCGTGTGGTGGAAGCGCTTCAGCCGAACTATCGCCATCGGAAGAGCGCTATGGCGGAACTATGCGCTCAGTGGGAGATGGAACTGGGGCAGCTCTCCCCCCAGGAAGCGGCCGAGTTCCGCCAGAGCCTGGGGTTGGCGGAACCGGCGCGCGAGCGCATCATCCGGCTGGCTTACCAGCTCTTGGGCCTGCTGACCTTCTTCACCTTCGTTTCTGATGAAGTGCGGGCCTGGCCGCTGCATGAGGGATGCACGGCCCTCGATGCGGCCGGCACCGTGCACACCGACATGGCCCGCGGATTCATCCGTGCCGAAGTGATCGCCTACGAGGAACTGCTGGCTGCTGGAAGCCTGGCCGAAGCCCGCCGGCGCGGTACCTTGCGCATGGAAGGTCGCGACTACCGAATTCAGGACGGTGACGTCTGCACCTTCCACTTCAGCGCGCCACACCGCTAGGGCCGCTTACGGACCTTCGAGGGAGATTCCCTCCAGTCCCGGTGCATACGTGTACACCTCCGGTTGCGGCAGGTTGCGCAGCTGCTCCAGGACGCTGCGAATCTGAGTGGCGGCTTCACGGATGCGTTCCAGCGCAACCCGAAGCCGTTCGCGGGAAAGGGTGTCCTGATCGAATTCGCGTAGCAACACCTCGGCGTAACCAAGGATCCCCGATAGTGGGTTGCTGATCTCGTGTGCCAGCGTCACCGCCATACGGACAACGGTCGATGCGCGTTCCGCCTGTACCAGGCGATCCTGCAGTTCCTTGATCCGAAGCTGGGTCTGCACGCGGGCGAGCAACTCGCTTTGCCGAAAGGGCCGGCTGATAAAGTCGTTTGCTCCTTGGTGGAGACCCTTCAGGGTGTCCTCGAGCGAAGTGTAGACCGCCGTGATCAGGATGACCGGGATGCGCTCGGTCTCCGGGTCCTGCTTCAGCTGCCAACAAAGGGAGTAGCCGTCTAGGCCGGGCATCTGGACATCGGAAAGGACCAGGTCCGGCATCTCGGCGTGTGCCTTATCGAGCGCCTCCACTCCATCCCGCGCTTCGATGACCTCATACCCTTCGCGGGTGAGGTAGATAGAAAGCAAACGGCGGTTGTCGTCGTTGTCCTCTGCCACCAGGATGCGGGCTTTTTTCGGCCGGTTCATACGCTACCCTCCCCATACGGTTGCTCTGCGGGCAGGAGCAGGCAGAACGATGTCCCACCCTCGGGCCCGCTTTCTACCCAACACTGGCCGTTATACCGTTGAACGACGCGGCGCGAGATCCAAAGGCCAATCAGTGGGCCGTCGGCACCTCCATCTTGCGTCCAGGGAAAGAGGTCGAACAGCCGGTTTTGTTCCTCTGGGGACAGGCGGACACCGGCGCAGTGAATCCCCAGACGGAACGCTCCGGGGACCTCCTGGTAGCGGACATCGATCCTGCGCGGGCCGTCCGGAGGGAGGAGCCTGCACGCGTGTTTCAGGAGATTGCTGAACAAATGCCAGAAGACCACCGGATCCGCGTGGATGAAGGGGAGGCCGTCCGGCACGCTCACCGTGATCCCCTGGCGCTCGAGCTGGAGGTGTGTCGCAACCCCCTGGATCAGGGTGGTGAGGGCCATCGGTTCGCGCTCCTCCGCCATGCTGTCGAGCCGGGCAAGAAACAGCATTTCCTGCACGAGGCTGTCCATCCAGGCGCTGTTCCGTTCGATCCGCTGCAGGTAGTCTTGCTCCTCGGGGCTCAGCCGATCCCCGATCGAATCGTGGAGCAGATGGACAAAGCCGGCCAGCGCAGCAACCGGCCCCTGGAGCCGTTGGGAGATCGCCGCAATGAACTCCCGAAGCTCGTCCTGTCTGAGCCGCAGTTCCTGGGTCTTCTGCTCGAGTTCCTGGAGGCTCTGTTGCAAGCGGTCGACCAGGCGAGCATTCTGCAGGGCGATCGCAGCCTGCTGGGCGAACAGGCCGAGCTGCCGGCGCGTTTCCTCATTAAAAGCGTTGCGCCGCAGCGTGCTTGCAACGATCAGCAGGCCGAGCGGCCCTTCCCAGCCTCTCAGAGGAAGAAGCAGGCTGGAGAGCGTGGGCAGGAGGTTGTGCAGCGCCGTCAGCGCTTCCGCGGGCAAGTGCCGCCGGCGTTGCCCGAAGATATCCTCGAGGCTCACCGGAGCGTGGTGTTGTCGAACGCAGTCGGCCGGAAATCTGAGGCCCAGAAGCGGCACACCGGGATATCCGACCGCACCCCGGATGACCAGCTGGTTGCCTTCTACGACCAGCAGGAGAGCGCGGTCGACAGCGGGAATGGCCTGCACCGCGCGCTCGGCGATCCGTTGGAAACCGGCCTGGAGGTCCGGGCCGCTTGCGATCTCCTGCAGGCCCGCGAGCACCGCGGTCAGAAAGTTCTGGCGCGAGCGCATCTCCAACAGCCGCTGGTAGAGGCGGGTGAGCACGCCGGTGATCGCTCCCAGCCCCACAAAAGCAAGGATGTGGATACTGGCCGTTTGCAGGGCTTCCTTTCCGGGTTGGCTCCCGGGTGTCCGCAGAGCGAAGGGTAGCGGGAGGAGATATGCGAGCGAGATAAGGCCGGTCAGCACGGCGATATGCCATAGGTGGACGAGCAGGGCCGCTCCGGCCACGATCAGCAGGGCGTAGAGCGCGTCCGTCGTGGCCCTCGGGCGGCCGACAAGCCAGTCTACGGCTGTGATCGCCACCGCGCTCAGAGTGAGGAGTAAGATGGTAGACAGAGCAGGCCATCGCCGTACCCACAGGGAATAGGGGACCAGGAGCAGGCCGTCCACCAGGAAAACCAGAGCCGGCCAGGCAGTCCGAGGGAACCAGTGCAGGAGGAACAGCAGGATGAACAGGCCGTTCAGGAGCGCTTTCAGGAGGGTGAACCACCGTGCGCGGAGGAGAAACTGCTGGTATGCCAACCGCTCGCACTCCGGCAATTGGTCCAGGTGCACCGGGCGGAAGATCGGAGCAAGCCATCGATGTGAGCATGTCCTACGATGGGTTGCCTGAGCCATGATCGGCTCCTTCTCCGGTGAAAAAGCCACCCGTGCCGGAAGCCGCTTCCTGAACCGTCGCCCTTCAAGGGCCAACCTGTTTGCCGGGCCAACCCTGCAGGAACGGCTCGAGCGCCAGAGCGATCCACCCAGTTAGGCAACGTAGGACGAGGAGCGCCAGCTCCATACGTGGCCCAGCCGCCTCAGCGAAGCGCATCTCCAGGATGCCAATGGTCTGGCCACCTAAGGACACCGGAAGCGCGAGCCCGGTTTCCGGCGGATCCTCGTTATGGCTCCACTGCTGCACCGTGGCCGAGATCCACGCCTGAGCAACAGGAGGGGGCAGCGCCTCGGCCTTCCGCACCAGGTATGCGTGTGGCTCGGTTTCTTCCCGTTGCGCCCACAGGAGGAGTCCCTCCGGGGCAGGTGCCTGCGCCCAAAGGCGGGCTGCCCGGGCCTGGGTCGCCTCGATCGCAAGGTCGAGCAATGTGCAGAGGCGCGGCGCGCCATCCGCGGACGCCGCGAACTCGGTGGCAGCCTTCCCCAAGAGCCGCAACGCTTCGGCACAAAAGTTCAGCAGTTCGCTGAGTCGGTTCCGCTCGCCACGTAGGCGCTGCTCGGCCAGCGCCCGCTGGATGCTGTCCACGATCTCATCCAGGGTGAACGGCTTGATGATATAGTCGCGCACCCCGAGCCGTAGCGCCTGGGCCGCGATCAGTTCGGAACCGTAGGCGGTGACCAGGATGACGGGGATATCGTACCCCTCGGAAGCCAGGACGTGGAGGACGTCCAGGCCTGTCATATCGGGAAGGCGCAGGTCAAGAAGGATCAGGTCGGGTCGCCGGGTGCGGATCTGCCACAGGCCAGACCGCCCGTCCTGTGCCGTCAAGGTTCGGTAGCCGTAGCTGGGAAGGACCCGCTCTCCCAGGAGGGTACAGACATCGGCATTGTCGTCGATAATGAGGATGAGCTCGCCGGCCAAGGCCGATCCTTTCTGCTGACCCTGCTCTCACCGGGCCCAACGTTTCCAAGCGCATTATAGACAGCCGGTGAAAGCGCGTCAAGAGAGCCGGGCGGTGGATCGCTCGGATCGGGCCAGCGGCCCAGGCCCGGCTCGCCCGGGTGTAAAGAAGGCGAGGGCTTAGCCCTCGCCTTCCTCGGTTTCTCAGGGATCTCGCGTCCGCGGCTTTCTTGCCCCATCGGTGCTTGGGCGATCAGTGGAAGACGATCCGGCCGTCCTGCGCGTCGACCGTCACCGTCGCTCCCTCGCGGAATTCGCCCTCCAGGACCTTCAGCGCCAACGGGTCGAGCACTTCCCGTTGGATGGCTCGCTTGAGCGGACGTGCCCCGTAAGCGGGGTCAAACCCAACCTGGGCCAGATGGCGTCGAGCGGCATCCGTCCACACGAGCTCTATCTGGCGCTCTTTCAACCGTTGCTGCACCCGGCGCATCTGGATATCCACAATCTGCAGGATCTCCTCCATCCCGAGCGGGTTGAAGATGACGATTTCGTCGATCCGGTTCAGGAACTCTGGCCGGAACTGCGCCCGGAGCGCCTCGGTCACCCGCCGGCGCACCTCTTCCTCCTGGCCCTTGCGCAGGTCCTGGAGGTAGGGGCTACCGACGTTCGAGGTCATGATGATCACGGTGTTCTTAAAGTCGACCGTGCGTCCCTGGCCGTCCGTCAGGCGACCGTCGTCCAGCACCTGGAGCAGCACGTTAAAGACCTCCGGATGCGCCTTCTCTACCTCATCGAAGAGCACCACGCTATACGGCCGTCGGCGGACTGCTTCAGTCAGTTGCCCGCCTTCCTCGTACCCAACGTAGCCCGGCGGCGCACCGATCAGGCGGGAGACGGTGTGTTTCTCCTGGTACTCGCTCATATCGATGCGCACCATCGCCGCCTCGTTGTCGAAAAGGAACTCGGCCAGGGCCCGGGCCAGCTCCGTCTTGCCCACGCCCGTCGGCCCCAGGAAAAGGAAGGAACCCAGGGGCCGGTTGGGGTCCTGAAGGCCGGCGCGCGCCCGCCGCACCGCGTTGGCGACCGCGGTAATGGCGGCATCCTGCCCCACCACGCGGGTCTTCAGCCGCTCCTCCATGTGGATCAGTTTCTGGAGTTCCCCTTCGAGCAAGCGGCTCACCGGGATGCCCGTCCATTTGGCGACCACCTCGGCGACATCTTCCTCATCGACCTCTTCTTTCAGGAGCGCTCCATCCCGCTGGAGTTCCGCCAGGCGGGCTTCCTGTTCCCGCAGCTGTTTCTCCAGCTCCACCAGGGTCCCGTACTGAAGCTGGGCGGCCCGGTTGTAGTCCAGCGCCCGCTGGGCCTGTTCGATCTCGCCGCGCACCTCGTCGATCCGCGCCTTGGTTTGGCGCAATGCCTGGATCGCCTCTTTCTCCTGCTGCCAGCGCGCATGCAACCCTTTCCGTCGCTCCCCCAGGTCGGCCAGTTCCTTCTCGATCCGCTCCAGCCGTTCCCGGGAGGCGGGGTCGTGCTCCTTGCGCAGGGCCGTGCGCTCGATCTCCAGCTGCATGATGCGTCGCTCGATCTCGTCCAGTTCCGCAGGCATGGAGTCGATCTCGATGCGGAGGCGAGAGGCGGCCTCGTCGATCAGGTCGATCGCCTTGTCCGGCAGGAAGCGGTCGCTGATATAGCGATGCGCCAGGACGGCCGCAGCCACGAGCGCGCTGTCCTTGATGCGCACGCCGTGGTGCACCTCGTAACGCTCCTTCAGGCCCCGCAGGATGGAGATCGTGTCCTCCACCGTCGGCTCGCCGACGTAGATCGGCTGGAAGCGTCGCTCCAGGGCAGCATCCTTCTCGATGTGCTTGCGGTACTCGTCCAGGGTGGTTGCTCCGATGCAATGGAGTTCTCCTCGGGCGAGCATCGGCTTGAGCATGTTCGAAGCGTCCATCGCCCCTTCGGCTGCTCCCGCACCGACCACCGTGTGCAATTCGTCGATGAAGAGGATCACCTGCCCCTCGCTTTCGGTGACCTCCTTCAGCACCGCCTTCAGCCGTTCCTCGAACTCGCCGCGGTACTTGGCACCTGCGATGAGCGCCCCCAGGTCCAGCTGCACCAGCCGCTTGTCCTTCAGCCCTTCCGGGACGTCTCCGCGTACGATCCGCTGGGCTAACCCTTCCACGATCGCGGTCTTGCCCACGCCCGGTTCGCCGATCAGCACCGGGTTGTTCTTCGTGCGTCGGGAAAGCACCTGGATGACGCGGCGGATCTCGTCGTCACGTCCGATCACCGGGTCCAGCTTGTTCTCGCGCGCCAACCGGGTGATGTCCCGGCCGTAGCGCTCTAGCGCCTGGTAGGTCGTTTCGGGAGTGGGACTGGTGACACGCTGCCGGCCGCGGATGCTGGTCAGGGCCTGGAGGATGGCGTCCCGCCGGATGCCGAAGCGGCGGAGGAGCTCCGTAGCCGGCCCACGTACCCGTTCATCGGCCAGGGCAAGCAGCAGGTGCTCGGTCGAGACGTACTCGTCGCGCATGCGGCGGGCTTCCTCTTCTGCCGCCTGGGCCACCTGCTGCATCTGCGGAGCCAGGTAGACCTGCGTTGCGCCGTAGGCCTGGGGCAGGCGGCCAAGCTCCTCTTGGACTGCGGCTAGCAGCTGGGCCGGGTGTACGCCGAGCTTCTGCACGATCTGCGGCACCACTCCGTCCGATTGGGCAAGCAGAGCTGCCAACAGATGGAGCGGTTCGATCTGGCTGTGATGACGCTCCTGGGCTTCGCGCTGGGCGTCCAGTACCGCCTGGGCTGCTTTTTCGGTAAACCGGTTCAGGTCCATCGATCGTTCCTCCTATCGCCGTGCGGGCATAGGCCCTGCCTTCGGGCCGGCACCCGTGGATTTTCGCGGTGCTACCATAAAACGACGGCATAAGAGGAATGTTGGAGAAACGTTGTAGAGATGTTGGCGCCGGAAAGGCGGGAAGCGCCAACTCGTTGGCGGTCTACTCCCAGCGAAGGCGAAGGACCCGGCGCGTGGAGGGTCGTACAGCGAAGCGTCCGTCAACCCGAAGGCCGACGATCCAGACGATCCCTCGGGGAGAGACGACCAACGGGATGCGGCGACGGTCCGTGCGCGGGACCTTTTCGTCTACAAACAGGTCATGCAGCTTCTTGGTTCCTTCCAGGCCCAGCGGCTGGAAACGGTCCCCGGGGCGCGGGTGCCGCACCCAGAGCCGCCGGCCACAGGCATCCGCATCCAGCCACGCCTCGCACGGCCCTACCTCTTCCCACGGCGGCAGCTCTTCTTTGCCATAGAGCGTGGCTGAAAGCGCATGTCCTCCCGGAAGCGCCGTCCGCCCGGGAACGGAAAGGGGGATGGGCTGCGGACCGAGGTCGGGCCATGGGCTGCCTTCCAGCGCTGCCCTGTCCCCCACGGCCAACGCCTGGTACTCCCTCCGAGCCACGAACCCGTCCACCAGCGAAACCTGGCTTCCCACGTTCGCCTCGTCCAGGCGTGCAGCGGCCACGACCGATTCCCACCCTACCCCTTCGAGGTGGCCCCGGAGGCGTTCGAGCGCCCGACGCACGGCTTCCAGACGAAGCGTCCAGGGGAGTGTGCGGTAGATGTCCAGGCGCAGCCGGGTCCAGCCGGATTCGTCTTGCGCCAGCTCCGGCCAGCGGGCATCCAGCATGGCCCGCAAGTCGGCCTCGAGCCATTCGGCGAGCCGGGCCAGGCGCAAGAGCGCCTCATCCACGCGCGGGTTGAGCGTGCGCAGGAGTGGCAGGATTTCCCGGCGCAGCCGCACGCGGAGGAAGCGTTCATCCTCGTTCCAGGTGTCCCGCACCGGCGAGAGAGCGTGCGCCAGACAATACGCCCGGGTCTCAGCCCGGGAGACCTCCAGAAGCGGGCGCACCAATCGCACGGGTTGGGAATGCGCCAGCCCTTCCACCATCCAGGGGGCTGGTGGTGCACTCGGGCGCATCCCGCGCAGCCCTGCCAGTCCGGTTCCCCGCAGCAGATGCATCAGGATCGTTTCCACCTGGTCGTCGCGGGTGTGACCCAGGGCGATTGCCGAAGCTCCAACCCGCGTGGCGACCCGCAGGAGGAAGCAGTAGCGCGCCCGTCGCGCTGCGTCCTCCAGGGAAAGGCCTTCCCGGGCCATCAGCGCCGGGACATCCACGCTCTCTACGGTTATCGGGAGGCCCCACCCCCGAGCGATCTCGGCGACGTAGGCGGCTTCGGCCTCCGATTCGGGGCGGAGGCGATGGTCGAGGTGCGCGACATGGAGCAGGCCTCCGTGTTGTGGCTCTAGCATATGCAGCAGGTGCAAGAGGCAAAGCGAATCGGGCCCTCCCGAGACGGCTGTAACCACCCGCTCGCCGGGAGCCCACAACCGGTGTTCCCGGATTGCGTGGAGCACCACGGATTCGATCGGTCGCGAAAGGGGCCTCTCCACGTCTCCCTCTTTCAGGCCGGCCGCGGCCCAGGTGCGTCAGGGGCAGAGCGTCGCCCCAACATTTCCTGGTAGACCTCCCAGGTCGCGCGGGCCACGACTGGCCAATCGAAGCGCTCGCGGACGATCCGTTCTCCTTCCACCCCCATGGCCGGCCACTGCGCGCGGCGTTCGAGCAGCCACAGGAGCCCTTCGCGCAGCGCGGTCACGTTTCCTGGGGGGACCAGCCGGCCGTTCCGGCCATCGAACACCTTGTCCGGAATCCCGCCCGCGGCCGTGGCGAGCACCGGCCGGCGATGGATCATTGCCTCCAGAACGACCAGGGAACTGCCCTCGTAAAGCGTCGGGTGGACGAACAGGTCGACGACTTCGTAGAGGTTGTGAAGCTCCGCATCGTCCAGCCGGCCGGCGAAACAAGTCGCCGGGGCCAATCCCAGCCGCCGTACCTGCGCTTCCAGATGCGCCCGCTCTTTTCCTTCCCCCACGATTACCCAGCGCCAGCCGGGAGGCAACCGCTCCTGGACCCCGGCCAGCGCCTCGGCCAGCAGATGGAACCCCTTGTTGCGCTCCAGCCGGCTGACGCTCAGGAGCACAAGCGGCGCTCCCTCAAGGCCCAGGCGTTGCCGCAATGCGTGCTGCCGTGCGGGATCGAGCGGGGAAAGGCACTCGGCGACGTCGATCGCGCTGGGAAGGACGACGACCCGGCTTTCGTCCACACCCAGGTATCGGGGAACTTCGTGCCGGGTACAGGCGTCGGTGGCGATCACCCGATCCGCACAGCGAGCGCCATAGCTGTAGAGGGCGCGAAAAGGAAGGTAGGCCAGCCGCTTGGTCCACGACGGCGTCTTGTATTCTTCCATTCCGTGAGGGTTCATGATCATCGGTGCGGCCAGGCGCAAGGACGCGTCGTGCGCGCGCAGCCAGCCGTACCCGAACGCTGCCAGCCCCTGGGCATGGACCAGGTCTACCCGCCGTGTCCGCACCCAGGCTGCGGCTTCCTTCCCGATTGCCCACGAGTAAAGGGGGTAGTTGATCTGGCGGCCGACAATCGAGTTCGGGCGAAGCCAGGGAGAGGTGCGGTTATAGCGCACCGGATGAAGCAAGATCCCTGCCGGGAAACGATCGGTCGCCCCATCGGGGACGTTCTGCACCCAGAGGTGAACCTCTGCCCCGAGTCGCGCCAGGTGCGTGCTCAGGTGGTAGACGTGCCGCTCCACACCTCCGTAGCCGTGGAGCGGATAGACCGCTCGCGCGAGCATCGCCACCCGCATGGTCCCTCCGTTTAGGCGCGCTCAATGTGCCGACGGGGCCGGGAAGCTGGCCGGAACGGGGACCAGGCTTCCGTAGAGGGCCAGGATCCGGTCGGCGATGCGTGGCCAGGCATAGGCCCGCGCGGTCTCGATGCCGTATAGCCCCATCTGTCGGCGCAGCTGGCAATCCTCGACCAGCTGGAGGATCCGGTAAGCGAGGGCCTGTGGGTCGCCATGGGGCACAAGGAACCCGTTGAGGCCATCCTCGATGATCGTAACCAGGCCACCGACCCTGGAGGCCACGACCGGGGTTCCGCAGGCGAGCGATTCCAACGCCACCAAGCCGAACGATTCATAGTGCGAGGGCACGATGCACACATCTGCCGCAGAGTAGTAGTAGGGGAGCTCATCCTGGTCCCGGCGTCCGAGGAAAATGGCGAAATCGCCCAGCCCCAGCTCTTCTTTGAGGCGCTCCAGACGGGCCATTTCCCGGCGCAGCGCCTCGTCGCTGCTTTCCGCATCCCCGCCGATCAAGGCCAGGCAGATACGGCACGGCCAGTCGTCCGGAAGGTCCCGGACGACGTAGGGAAGGGCGCGTAGCAGGTCCTCCACGCCTTTCAGGGGGTCCATGCGGCCCACGTAGAGCAGCATATGCGCCTCTTCGCATGGCTGGCAAGGGGAACCCACGTGTGCCCGCGCCTCCAGCACAGGAATCGGGCGGAACCGTTCCAGGTTCACGCCCGGGGGGATCACGTGGATGCGTTCCGGCGGGGCATCGTAGTAGGCGATCATCTGCTCTCGATCCACCGCGGTTGCTGCCACGATGGCGTCCGCCGTACGCACAATTTCCCGTTCGGCCCGCACGCGCCGCTGGTCTTCCGGGTGACCGGCGGCTTCCTTCGCTGCAGCCAGGGTGTGGAACATATGGACGATGGGCACTCTCCAGCCGCTGTCGCGCAGTCCCTGGGCGACCAGGGCGGAAAGCCAGTAGTGGCTGTGAAGGAGGTCGTAACGCAACCCTTCGTGCTCCGCGAACCGCCGTACGCCGGCCACGAACGCCTCGGTATAGGGCCATAGAGCGCTTTTGTCCAACGGGGCCTCGGGGCCGGCCGGAAGGTGCACGACCCGGGCGTTTTCTCCAAACCAGCGCACCCGGGGGACGTAGGGGTCCTGCGATCGGGTGAAAACGTCCACGGCGATCCCTCGCCGGCCCAATTCGCGTGCGAGTTCGCGCACGTAGACGTTCATCCCCCCCGTATCCTTGCCTCCTAGCGTCGCCAAAGGGCATGTGTGCACGCTGATCATCGCGATACGCATGGCACGATTTCCTCCTCCAGGACGATGATACCACAGGAGGGCAGAGGGTCAAGCGCGAGGAAGCCTTCTCCGGGGTGCAACGACGCTCTGTCCGAGCCGGGCGCCCGATGCCGGGATCTTCCCAGAAGGTGCGAGAAGCCATATCGCGAGCGTAGGGGCCAGAAAGACTGGCCCTCCAGGGGCGCAACGTGCGCGGAGTGGGAACGCTGGCACCCGCGCGGCCGGATCGATCTCTGGAGACTTTCTATTGGGTCAGCCCGGATCCGGGCCATTCACCACCGATCGTAGTGCACGCGCGCCGGATCGTATTTGGTGTGGGGTGGCTTTTCCTCCGCAGGGTGCCCGATGGGCACCAGGCAAAGGACGCGCACCTCTGGCGGAATGCCCAGCACGTCGCGGACGTATTGCTCCGCTTGCGCGTCCGGATAGACAGCGACCCACACGGCACCCAGGCCCAGGGCAGTGGCCGCGAGGAGGAGGTTTTCGGTTGCCGCGCTACAGTCTTCCACCCAGTGGCGCGAACGGTCCTCGTGCCCGCAGACGACCACGACCACGGCTGCCTCGGCGCACATCCGGCTCCAGGCGTGCGTGCCTGCCAGACGCCCGCGCGTTTCGGCGTCTCGCACGACGACGAACGCCCACGGCTGCCGATTGGAGGCAGACGGGGCCGCCATAGCGGCTTCCAGGAGTTCGCGCACCTGGGCTTCCGAAAGCGGTTCAGCGGTATACTTGCGGATGCTACGGCGCCGGCGGATCCATTCGGTCATCGTTGCCCCCTTTTTACATCCCTCCGATGCTGGCCAAACGTCTCTAAAGATGCACGCGTAGTATAACACAGGAACGGATGGGCCGCTTCCGCCAGATGGGGATTTACACGATCCTCTGGCGAAATCCCATGGTTTCAGGCCTTGGAAGAAGTAGAATGGCCAGTAAGCCCCGCGAAATACTTGACAGAGATGCGCGAATTGGGTATATTTTTGTAATAATCGCTCCCAACGCTCGGTGCCACGCAGAGCCTCGGGAGAAAAGATCGGATTGTGAGGCTTGTAAGGTGATCGGAGAGGAAGAAGCGATGCCCGAGGGTCCGGCCGACATCCTGGTGGTCGAGGACAGCCCGACGGATTTGGAACTGATGTGCCACGCGTGGCGTGAGAAAGGGTTGGCCTGTTGTGCCAGGGTGGTACGGGATGGGGCGGAGGCACTTGAATTGCTCTTCGGGAGCGAGCGACTACCCAAGGTCATTCTGCTAGACCTCAAATTGCCCAAGGTGAATGGCCTGGACGTTTTGCGCCAGGTCAAATCCCACCCGCGGACGCGCAGCATCCCGGTAGTTGTCCTAAGCTCCTCGTCCGAAGAGCGCGACGTGGCGGAGAGCTACCGCCTGGGGGCCAACAGCTATGTGGTGAAGCCGGTGGCCTGGGAGGAGTTCAAGCAGACGGTTACGCAGGTGGCACTCTATTGGACGACGGTCAACCAGATTTAATGCGGGATAGGGGGATTCCGGTGGCGGTGGCTGGTTCCTGGATGATCGAGGCCCGTGGATTAAGCAAGCGCTATGGAGACTTGCTTGCCGTAGATCGCTTGGAGCTGCGGGTTGCCCCCGGGGAGATCTTTGGATTCTTGGGACCGAACGGCGCCGGTAAGACCACAACCATCAAGATGCTCACCGGGCTGCTGCGTCCGACGGCCGGCCAGGCGTTCATCGGGGGCCATGACATCCAGGAGGAGCCGCTGGTGGCCAAAGCGCTCATCGGCTACGTTCCGGACACGCCATTCCTGTACGAAAAGCTGACCGGCCGGGAGTTCCTGCGCTTTATCGCTTGCCTGTACGATCTTGAGGCTGATCCAGCCGACCGCCGGGCGGAAGAGCTCCTCACCTTCTTCGGCCTACACGAGCGGGCCGACGACCTCATCCAGAGCTACTCCCACGGTATGCGCCAGAAACTGACCCTGACCGCAGCCCTCCTCCATCAGCCGCGGGCCTTCTTCCTGGATGAGCCGACGGTCGGGCTGGACCCGCGCAGTGCCCGTCAGGTCAAAGAGCTCCTGCGCCACTTGGCCCGCCAGGGCACGGCGATCTTCATGTCAACCCATATCCTGGAAATCGCCGAGCGGATGTGCGATCGGGTAGGGATCATCGACCACGGGCGGCTGATCGCGTGCGGCACGATGGCCGAGCTGCGCGCGGGCGGGGGAGATGCTACTCTGGAGGACATCTTCCTTCAGTTGACCGGCGGTGCGGAGGTGGCTGAACTGGCGCAGCAGCTCGAAGCGTAGCGGAAGTAGGTGTGCGCATCGTTTCAGGAGGCGCCCTGTGCTCGAAAAACGGATCCGGATCGCCCGCGGCGAAGAGCCGGCGGAGCTTGTGCTGCGGAACGCCCGGCTGGTGAACGTTTTTTCGGGCGAGGTCCATCCGGCCGATGTGGCGATTGCGGAAGGGTACATCGTTGGCATCGGGCCCTACGCCGGACGGGAAGAGATCGACCTGGAAGGCCGTTTCCTGTGCCCAGGATTCATTGACGGCCACGTACATCTGGAAAGCGCCATGGTGCATCCCGCCGAGTTCGCCCGGGCCGTCGTCCCCCGGGGAACGACCACCGTAATCGCCGATCCGCACGAAATCGCAAATGTTCTGGGCCTGGAGGGAGTGCACTACTTGCTGGAAGAGACCGCCCGGCTTCCGTTGAACGTCTACCTGATGGCCCCCTCCTGTGTTCCGGCCAGCCCTCTGGAGACGGCGGGGGCCGAGATCACGGCCTCGGACATCGCGGTGCTGTTGAAAGAAGAGCGCGTCCTGGGGCTGGCGGAGGTGATGAACTTCCCCGGGGTGCTTGACCGGGTGCCCGAGGTGTTGCAAAAGCTGCGCGCGGCTGCTGGCCGGCCCGTGGATGGGCATGCCCCTGGGCTTTCCGGAAAGGACCTCTGTGCCTACGTGGCAGCCGGGATCGGCTCGGACCACGAGTGCACGACGCTTCAGGAGGCGCTCGAGAAGCTCCGCCTGGGAATGGCCATCATGATCCGGGAGGGAAGCACTGCCCACAACCTGGAGGAGCTGCTTCCCCTGGTGATGTCCGGGAATGCCAGCCGTTGTTTCTTCGTGAGCGACGACCGCCACCCGGCAGACCTCCTGGCCCACGGGCATATGGACGACATCCTGCGCCGGGCACGGGCGCGGGAATTGCTTCCCCCCGTAGTGCTCATCCAGATGGCCACGCTCAACGCGGCCCGTTATTTCCGCCTTTGGGACCTGGGGGCGGTCGCTCCGGGGTACCGGGCAGATCTGGTCGTGCTGGACGACCTGGAGTCGTTTTCGGTGGGCATGGTCTTCAAGGATGGGAGGCTGGTGGCTCGCGACGGTGCGCTTCTGGAGGGGGTGTTGCCGGTGGCGCGTGCTTTACCTCCCTCTACGTTTCGCGTGCCCGACCTGCATCCCGGGCGGTTCCGCATCCCGATGCAGGGAAGCCGTGTGCGCACGATCGGCGTGGTGCCCCGTCAGATCTGGACCCAGGCGCTGGTCGAGGAAGCCACGGTGCAAGATGGCTTTGTGGTGGCGGATCCGCAGCGCGACCTCCTGAAGATCGCGGTAGTCGAACGCCACCGGGGGAGTGGCCGCATCGGCCTGGGCTTGGTGAAGGGGTTTGGCCTGAAGTACGGGGCCATCGCCTCCTCCGTCGCCCACGATAGCCACAACATCGTCGCGGTGGGTTGCAGCGACGAGGAGCTCGCGCTGGCCGTGTCGGAGGTCGTTCGCCTTCGGGGTGGGCAGGTGGTGGTCGCCGGAAAGAGGGTGCTCGAAGCCCTCCCTCTGCCCATTGCTGGCCTGATGTCGGATCGACCGCTGGAGGAAGTACGCCGCCAGGTCGACAGGCTGAACCAGGCTGCCCGCGGGCTGGGGTGTGCCTTGGAAGCGCCCCTGATGACGATGGCCTTCATGGCGCTGGTGGTCATTCCGGAACTGAAACTCTCGGACCGCGGTCTGGTCGACGTGCAGGCGTTCTCTGTCGTTCCCCTATTTGCCGGGTGAAGCACCGCCCGATCAGGAGGTGGGTGGTGGGGGATGTGGAAGCGCTCTTGGCACGGGCCGAAGCGCATATCTTTGCCCCGCCTCCGCTCGATGCCGCTGGCCATCTCTGTCTGGCGAACATGCGGTACGGCCTGGCCAAGCTCCACTGCCTTCAGGAAGCCCTGGACTGGCCGGCGGACGCCGCGTTTATCGCCACCCCGGACATGACGATCACGCGCAACGCGAACCGTTGGGCCAGTGGCTTCGGCTACGGGGGCAAGATCATTTGGGGAGATGGTACACGCGAACTGATCCCTCTGGAAGTCAAGCCGAACTGCTGCGGCATGCTCGTAGGGGCGCTCGAGCAGCTCCCGGACCCCAGGGAGCTCCTGGAGAACCTCCACCGGCTGGAACGGGACCAGGTCCTCCTGGATGGGATCCCCGTGGAATGGGATTTTCAGAAGAGCAACCACTTCATCGACCTCTATCGGGTGGTGCCCAATAGCGATCTTGAGCTTCCTCCTTATGCTTTCATTGTGCACGGCTCGGGGAGCGAGCTACGGGGAGAAAACCCGCGCGGGGACGGGCTCTATTGGGACCACAGCGCTGCGCTGCGGCGCAAAGCGATGCGGGTGGAGACCCCTTTCGGACCGGTGCTCGCACTGGTCGGAGAGGAAGCGCGCGCCTACTATCGCTACTATCAAGAAGTGCTCGATTTCACCCTGCGCCGGCGCGCGCTGGCCGCACGGCGGCTTTTCGGGCCTTACAGGCTGATCGCGAACCTCTGTCACCAGGGCCTGGGCCATAGCAACGAGATCCTGCTCGGCTGCCACGCGATCGAAGGAGACCCGGACCAGCTCTACCCGATGGTACTGCGTGCAGACCTTCGGGCGTACCTCCTGCGTGGCCGGCCGAACCTGAGCGCGGAGACGATTGCCCGTTTGGGCTTCGAGGAACGGGCCCGGGAGCTGGGGCAGTACGAGCGGCTCCGAGCGGCGAATTTGTTGCCGCACGGTGGCGGCTACCAGCTCCCCGAGGTCGCAGGAGTGCTCCACAGCGAGGACCGGGGTGGGGTGCGTTATTTCCACCTGCGCCAGAGGGGCACGGCTGGCCCCCTGATCGTGAGCGGGGTCAAAGAGCTTCCCTTCCAATACCGCGGCGAGGAAGTGCTGGAACAAACGCTCGCCCTGGGACTGGGGGAGGTCGTCGCCTTCCTGGAACCCGTGCTGGTGCTGAAAGCTTAGAAGGGCCCAGGGTGGAGGGACCGATGTTCGAGCGGCCCCTGACACGAAGAGAGTATCAGCTCATCCGTCAGATCGAAGCTTTTGTGCGGGACAAACACGCCCATGCGCTCGGGCACGACTACTCCCACGTCCTGGCAGTGGTGCATTATGCCCTGCGCATTGCCCAGGCGATCCCGGAGGAAGTGGATCCCTTCGTTTTGATCTGCGGAGCGCTCTTCCACGACATCGGCCGCATCGGCACCCACACCGGGGTGCTCCATGGGTTGCGCGGAGCGTCGATCGCCAGCGAGTACCTGGCCTCGGTCGGGGTGCCGGGAGCCGTCTGTCAGCGCATCTGCAACATCGTAGCCCGGCATACCCCCACCTCGATGATCCCTCCCGAGACCACGGAAGAAAAAGTGGTCTACGACGCCGATGCCCTGGACCGGCTGGGGTTGATGGGCATGCTGCGTGGGATCATGGGGAAACGCGGCTCTACGGCCGAGATCCTGGCCGACCGTATGGGCAAGCGGGCCGAGGATTATGATCGGCTCTACTTCGAGGAGAGCGCGCGTATCGGCGAAGCCCTCCAGGAAGAGACGGTGGAGGTGATCGCCCGTTTCCGTGCTGCCCTCGACGAGCGCTTCCGGGCGATCGCAGAGATCCCTCTCCCGGTCGCCGAAGGATGCGAGATCACTGCCCTCCGCTACGCCCCTGAGGAGCGCGAAACAGGCGTTCCGGCGTTTATCGCCTGGCCGACCGCCGAAGCGCTGGACAAGCTCACGCCTCTGCCTGGGGAGGAATCGCAGGCCCGGATGCGCGCCCTCCTCTCCCGGCGGAGCGAGCAAACAGCCCGTCGTGCCCAGGAACTGCGCCGGCCGGAGGAACCCCGCGATGTTTGAGCGTCCCCTGACCCGCTCCGAGGTCGAGCTGATTGTCCGTGCCCAGGCCTTTGTGCGGCAAAAGCATGCTCGCACGGAGCAACACGATTTCGCCCATGTGATGTCGGTCGTGCGCTATGCTTTGCAGATCGCGCGCGCCATCCCGGATGAGGTGGACCCCTTCGTCCTGGTGTGCGGGGCGCTCTTCCACGACATCGGATGGATCGGTACCGTCACCGGTGTGGTGCACGGCCTGCGCGGGGCGACGGTGGTGCGGGAGTACCTGAGCGCAGCCGGCGTGCGGGCGGACATCATCGACCGCATCGTGCAGGTGGTCGTCCGGCACACCGTTTCCTCGGGGCTGGCTCCGGAGCGGCCGGAAGAGAAGGTGGTACACGATGCCGACGGGCTGGATGCCCTGGGCCTCATCGGCATGCTGAGGGGGTTGATCGGGAAAGAGGGTTCGATCGAGGAGGTCATCCGGGGAGACATCCAGCTCGGCGTCAAGACGTTCGAACGGCTCTACTACCCGGAGAGCCGCCGGCTGGGCGAGGCGCTGCAACGGGAGACGGAAGAAGTGATCGCTCGCTTCCGCGCCGCCCTGGATCGGCGCCTCCGTCAGATCGATGAGCTGCCGCTGCCCGTCGCGAACACCATCGAGGGGTAGGCGGGGCTTTCTGACACTCGGAAGGGCCGTGCTGCCAAAGGATGTGACGCGCTTGTCCCATCTCTGTCGGCCTTTGTAGACGTCCTGTCAGGCGCTTGCCGGGAGAGCGGTGGTAAGATTGTCTTTGCCGGCATCTGCCGCGGGAGGAAGGCCTTGCGCTCTTTTGGCGATCGCTTCTTCTCGAAGGACGGACAGGCACAGACCGCTTTTCTGCGGAGGCTGCGCGCGGAGCTCCGAAGCGTTGCCTCCGATAAGCTGGAATGCACCGCCTTGCGCTGGATTGCGGGCCCGATCGCTCGCAGCGCCTGCCTGGTGGAATATCATCCGCCTTCCCACACGGTGCAGGTGCTCTGGCAATGGCCGCGCGCGTCGGACCGGCGTGACAGGGACATCCAGGAGTCCCCGCTTGCTGCACGGACCCCGCAGGTGGGGATGGCCCGGTTCCCAGACTGGCCGGCCGAGCGCATCGGGCGGTTCCTCGAGCGGCCCGATGAAGCCTGGCATGAAGCCTGGCAAGCGGGATTTTGGGTGGTGCGCTTTCTGGAGCGCCATGGCCGGCGGCGCTGTTTCCTTCTTGCGCTCAGCCCCGAGGCCAGGGAGCGGATCGACCCCGAGGCTGCACGGGGCCTGGCGGAAGATGTTGGAGACCTCCTTCGCGCCGAGATCACCTCCCGTTTTCAGGATCGCTTGTTGCAGCGCCTCCAGAGGGTTTCCAGGCAGCTTACGCGCCGGTTGAGGGAGCAGGACCTGTACTATCAGATCCTGCACTCTCTGGGGGACCTGATCGCCTACGACCACAGCGCTACGCTCTTCCTCTACAACCGCGAGCGGCGATGGTTCGAGAAAAGGGCGGAAACGGTTGCCTGGCGCCGTGGGGGCAGCCGCACGATCGGACAGCGTTTTGCCGTGCCTTCGGAAGTGGTTTCGTGGCTGGAGTCCTCAGAGGCCGAACGGGTCTTCCAAGCGGCCAGGAGCGCGGATGGCTGGGGGCGGTACCGGGAAAAGGAAGGCGCGTCCCGTACGTGGCTGCCGCTCGAGGAGCAGGAAAGAACCATGGTGCGTGCCCTGGCCCTCTCCGGTGAGCCGGATGACCCGCCCAAGAATGCCCTCCTGTGGCGGCCGATCCATGACCAGGGCGCGCTGGTGGCGCTCCTCACCCTGAGCGCGCGAGACCCGGATGGCTTCGACGGGTGGGACATCGATACGCTGGAGCGCGTTGCCCCAACGATCGTCTCCGCGGTCCAGACCGCCCGGGAGCGTACACGCCGGGAGAAAGAGGTCCAGGTCCTTCTGGAAGTGGGCCGGATTTTGGTTTCGGATAAGGACCGGCGGGAACAGTGGTCGGATGTCCTGGAACGCATCCTGCAGACCATGGACCTGGAGATCGGTTCGATCAACCTGGTCGTTCCGGGCGAAAGCGAGCTCCGTGTCGTGGCCCATCGGGGCTATGACGTCGTTCCGGGGCCGCGCTGGTCGCGCGACCGAGGGATCATCGGCCTGGCCCTACGAACGGGCAAAGCCCAGCGGGTGGACGACGTCACTCGGCACGCCGCCTATGCGCCTTTTGCCCTTGGGGTGCAATCGGAGCTGGCCGTTCCGATCCTGTACCGAGGCGAAACGCTTGGGGTGATGAACGTCGAATCGCATTGCCAGGCCCGTTTCACTGCGGAAGACGAGCGTTTCCTGGGACTTCTGGCCGAGCAGCTGGGCATCGCCTTGCAGGCGGCCGGGCAGAGCGAGCGCGCCGAGCGCCCGGCCGAGGCCCATTGGCTGATACAGGTAGCACAGAGGCTGGATAGTCGGTTGGCCGGCCAAAGCGACCTGGGGAACATCCTGCATCAGACCGTGGAGTTCGTCCGCGAGGCCATAGCCGCCGAGGTGGTCTTGCTATACCTGCGCGAGGGGAATGTCTTCCGCCTTCGCGCCGTCGATGGGCTCCCCCCAACCGGCTTTCCCGACGAACGCTTCACCTTAGGCGAAGGCTTATGGGGCGAGATCGTATCCGGCACGGATGAGGACAACCAGCCCGTGGTCTGGAACGACGTGGAAACACGGGTCCACGAGAGCCGTCTGGAGGCCTACCATGCGGTGTTGCCCAGCGGAACCGTCACACACCTGGCGGCCTGCTTACTTTGGGACGCCGGAAGGACAAGCGGCCTGCTTTGTGCCCTGAACAAGCGTGGCCAGGGGGGAAGCTTACAGTCGGCCGGCTTTTCCGAGGCGGATGCCGCCCTGTTGGGCATCGTAGCGGACGAGCTCGTGCGGGCCCTCCGCCACGTGCGGCGGGAAAACGATCTGAAGGCCATCCTGCGGCTGACCCAGGAGGCCATGGCTTTCCAGGAAGAACGCGAGATCGCGGAGCAGCTGTGCCAGAAGATCCGGCAAAGCCGCCCCGAGTGGGAAAGGGTGTCTGTGGAGGTCGTGCCGCCCGAAGGGGGAAAGCCCAACCGCTACGGAGATCCGCCCCCTGAGGAGGCTATGCCAGATGTGCCTCCTCTGAAATATCCCTTCCCGAAAGGCTTTGGCGTCACCGGCTGGTTGAGGGCCTACCCGTTGCCAGGGGAGCCTCGCAGACCAGAGGACGATGCCTTCCTGGAGGCGATGGCCTGTCAGGCGGCGGTTCTGTTGGCTAACCAGCGCAATTTTCGCCAGGCGACGCATCAGGTGCGCCAGCTGGAAAAGTTGCAGGAAGTGGGGATGCAGCTGGCTCGTAGTGCCGGGCTGAGCGCGACGCTGGAAAGCATCGCCGAGCAGGCCAAGGAACTGGGCCGGGCGGACCTGGTGGTCATCATCCCCTATGCGGCCCAGGGCCGGCGTTTGCTCGTGAACCAGGCAGTGGTGCGGGGGAACCAGACTGATCCCGATCTGCACGAAGAAACGCGGCCCAATGGGGTGAGCGCACAGCTGCTCCGCTCCCGGACCGGCTACATTTGGGTGCCGGACCTTCGGAAGCGCCCGCACCTTTCGAACGAGTTCCTCAAGCGCGAGGGCATTCGCGCTTTCCTGGCCATGCGGCTGGACGCCGGTTCCCAGCCGGTCGGCCTGCTCTTCCTGGATTACCGCAAAGAGGGCCCGCAGGAGCTGCCTGAAGCGCAGCGGAAGAGCATCCAGACGTTGGCGAGCCACGCGGCGGTGGCGATCGAGCGAGCCCGCCTGAGCGACCGATCACAATCCCAGTTGAGGGTACTCCAGGGGCTGCTGGCGGTCGTCCAGAAGATGGCCTCGGAGTTCGTCTATCGGGACGTGCTCGCCCTGCTGGCCCAGGCGGCGGTCCAGTCCCTTGGCGCGGATATGGTGGCCCTCTACCCCTACGACTGCACACGTGGCACGATCGAACCGCCGGTCGCGGAAGGTGAGTTCTGGCAGAAGGAGAAGGTCGACCTGTATCCCGGCACGACCAAAGAGCGTGTCCGAAGGCTGATCGAGCAGGGGAGGCCCATCTTTGCCCCGGATGTCCAGAAGGAAGAAGCCCTCCGGGGCGACTTTACCCAGCGGGAAAAAGTCTCTTCCGCGGCCTTCCTGCCGCTTCCGACGTTCCCCGATCCCGTGGACGGGAAGGTTCCTCGCCTGGGAGGGATGTTCCTGAACTTCCGCCAGCCCCACGAGTTTACGCCTGAGGAACAAGACATCTGTCGCCTTTTTGCTGACCAGGCCGCGGTGGCCGTGCAACTGGCGCGTACGATCGCGCGTTTGCAGGTGGCCTTCACCCTGAGGGCCGATGAGGCGACCGTGCTGGCCGAGCGGATCCGGGGACCGTTGTGCACCGCCAAACAGGCCGTAGAGGTCCTGTACAGCGATCGTCTCCAGCACGATCTGGAGAAACAGCGCTACTGGGCGGGCCAGGCGTTTCAGGTGTTGCGCTCCATGGAACCCCAGATCGAGAATCTGCTCTGGATGGCCAGGATGGCGGCCGGTCTGGCCGACCTGGAGATCCGGCCGTTGCGAGCAGATGAGTTGGTGAATGGCGTGCTGCGCGCATACCGACCGCAGGCGGAGCAGAAAGGGATCCAGTTGAACATGCCGGCCGTGCCCGAGGTCTGTCTCCGGGGAGACCCGCGGTGTGTAGACCAGATCCTCTCCTCGTTGATCGATAACGCGCTCAAGTTTACGCCAGCAGGGGGAACCGTCTCCATCGAAGTGCTCTCCAGTCCAGAACAGGTGACGTTTCGCGTGCGGGACACGGGGATCGGCATCCCGGAAGACGAGAAGCCCCAGATCTTTGGGAAGTACTGCCGCGGGAAGATGGCGGAGGCCCGCCGTATCCCGGGGATCGGCCTGGGCCTATACCTGGCCCAGGATCTGGCAAGCCGCTTGGGTGGCGAACTAAAGCTCGTGGAGAGCGAGGAAGGCCGGGGCAGCACGTTCGAGGTCGTGCTGCCTCGAGCTTAGGAGAGGCGAAAGATGCGAGCGCGGTTGTTGCACATCGAAGATGATCCCACCCACGTGCAGCTCGTGCAGGATTACCTGCGCCCGAACGACTGGCAGATCGAGGCTGCTTACACGGCTGAGGAGGGGCTGGCCAAAGCGCGCGAGCTCGTCCCGGATGTGATCATCCTGGACCTCCGCCTGCCCAAACGCGCGGGGGAAACCCAAAGCGTCGATGCCGGCGTGGATCTGCTGCGGAAGATCAAGAGCGACCCGGTGCTGCGGGAAATCCCGCTGGTCATCTTTTCCATCACGGCGCCCGAGGTAGATCTTCGTATCCAGGCACGGCGGTTGGGAGCGGACGAATTCCTGGGCAAGAGCGACGTGCAGCTGCGCACGACCGATCTGGCTGAGTTGGAGGCAGCGATTCAGAACATCCTGGGCCGGTCCTCGTTCGCGCCTCCGAAGGAAGGGGTTGCCTACGATCCTCGCACGAACCAGGTTTACCGGGATGGTGAACCTTTGGGAATTGGCCTGACCTCACTCGAAGGGCGTTTCCTGGGATTCCTGCAGCAGCACCGGGGAAGGATCTGCACCCGCGACGAACTGATCGCCGCGGCCTGGGGCGAGAAGGAAGCGGAGGGGGTCAGCGATGAAGCGGTGGATCGGCTGGTGTCGCGGCTCCGGCAGAAGATCGAGCCCAATCCAGCGCACCCGCGCTATCTCCTGACCGAGCGGGGGATCGGTTTCCGCCTCGTGTAGGGAAGGCGTCAGTCACCTGGCAGAAAGGGGGAGGCCGCGAACTGGCCGATGTCCGCAGGGGAGCGGTTCCTAGGGGACGTTTGTTTCGTTTTGTGGGGCACGGTGTCCAGCGACACCGTGCCCCTATTTTTACAATAGCTCAGGGGACGGTGGATCGGGAAGCGGCGGACCGCTCTGGAGGAAGATTCTATGGGCTTCGGAGTCCGTGTCCTCGGGGGAATCGCTCTGGTCGCGTTATTGTTCTGCCTGGCCCACGGGCTGAGGCACCACGCGATCTGCTGGCTAGGGCTCAGCGTCGGGGTTGCCGCTGCGATCCTCGCCCTGTGGTTCTCCCGCTGGTACCGACCCCCGGACAACCATGTGGCGGTGGTCTACCTGCTGGGACGCTTCGGTCGTCTGGTGGGACCGGATCAGCTCGCCTGGCTGTGGCCGCTCTTCGAACGCGTGCGGGCGGAGATCAGCCTGGCGCTCCGGCGGCAGGAGGTAACCCTCGAGCAACTGCCTACCCAGGACACCTTTCCCATCGACCTGCACGTGGCCGTTCGTTACCAGCGGGACCTGCGGGTCGCGCCGGCAGGCTTCGTCGTCCAGGCGCTCTCCCTGAGCGAGGAGGCATGGGACCTCCTGGTGCACGATGCGGTACAGGAGGCCGCGCGTGAACAGCTGGCCGGCCGGTCCGGCTGGTCGCTCCTCGATGCCAACGAGCAGGCAGCCTTCCGGGCCCGGCTTTCGGAAGCGGTGGAGGCACGCCTCCGGCTCGTTGGGGTTTCGCTGGACCCGAAGGCTGGCCTGACCATCCTGGATCTCCGTCCGTCGCACACGGTGTGGGAAGCCCTGATAGACCGGGTCGCAGCCGGCCCATTGGGGGAAGCGGCCCACCGCCGTGTGGAAGCGCTTCTGGCCGAGGCGGAGCGCCGAAATGAGGAGGCTGCCCGCGCGACGGTGCTCCTTGCCGGCGCGGCCGCAAGCGTCAAGGGCGGCACAGAGGCGCAGCTTGTGGTGGCACCCGCGATCCCGGTTATCGGGCCGTCACGGCCGCTCCCGCTCCGGCCGAACCCGCCGGACCGGGACGCGGATGCGGGATCGAGTCAGCCCTCTGGCAGGGCAAAGCTTGGAGGAGGTGCGCCATGAAGCGGATCACGATCGCCGTCGCCGGAAGCGAGGGCAAGACGGAGTACCGGGACGTGCAGATCCTCCCCGGTACCCAGCCGCGGGATGTGCTGGCCCGGCTGGGGTTGACCGGCTTCCAGCTCGCACGCCCGGATGGAGGGGCGTTCGGCTTCACCGATGACCTCTACGAGGCGGTGGCCGACGGGCAAAAGATCTATGCAACCAAGGCGGATGTCGAGGCCGGCCGCTGAACAGTCGTCGAAAGCGATGGAAAACGTGGTTCTGGCACTCTTCCTTTTCCTCATGGTGGCCACCGTCGGGCTTGGCTTGTGGGAACCCCGCCGGTGGGGAAAGAAACGGGCCGGTCTGGTGAGCGGGACTGGCCGGCCCGCCCCCCCAGGGGCAAGATGCGAGAGCGTGCTCACCATCGCCCCGCCTCCCCGCGCGTTCTGGGATGAGCGTGGCTGGCACTGCGTCCGGCAGGACGGCTGCCTGCTCTACACGGGCGAATACCGGATCAGAGACCGGCGGACACGGCAAGTGCAGCGGTTCCCGGGATGCGTCCGCGTGCGCGGTCCGCAGGTAGAGACGTACATCGCCTCTCCGCCTGCGGCCGTGCGGCATCATCCCAAGGGGCCGTGCTTCCAGTATCTGGATGGCTCCTGGTTTCGGCTGCACTGGCACCACGCGCCCCGCAGCGCCGACGAGGCCATCCTGTATGTGGAACGGATCTTGGACGAAGCGGTCAATGGAACCGGGCGCGACCTCTGATCGGGAAATCCATCCTGACAAAGGATTTTCACGGATGGCACCCAAGAGGAGACAAGCGATGGCTCGAAGCGTGGATGGGCGGAGGAAAGCCCGGCTGGTGCTCGACCGGCTGGAGCGCGCACTGGCGCGAGAGTATCGGCGCCAGCTCAGGCAGGCGGGCAGGCCGGGCATCGCGCTGGACCAGGCCGGAGCGCTCCTGGGCGCACTGGCGTTCCTGCTGGAGGCCCAGGCCCGGCTCCGGCAGGCGCAGTCCAGGGAGGAGCTGCAGGTCCTGGAAGCGTTGGAAGAGCAGGCTCTGGCCGAGTGGCGCAGCCAAGCCCGGGAACACTGGGCGGCACGAGAGCTTTTGCTGCGCCTCCTGGAGCTGCTCAACGGGGCGATGCGAGAAGCGCTCGACGTGCAAGGGGAGCCTGCACCAGCCCGACGGGAGGTCGTGGTGCCGAGCGTGCTCCTCTACCAGGCCCGGGAGGAGATCTTTCCTCCGGAGCGGCTACTCGTCGTCGCAGGCCAACGCGAAAAAGACGGGGTCTGGCTGGAGGCCGCCTTCGACGTCACAGGGGCCAGCAGCACCGGCCACGTCCGTGCGGACCCTACGCGCCTCGCCCGGGCGCTCATCGCGATGGAGCGCACGGATCGGTTCCTGGCGGCCTGGATGCACTCCCACCCGGGAAACAGCCCGGAAGCCACCCGACCGAGTCCGATCGACCTGCGTCAGCAGGAAGACTGGCTCCGTGACTACTCCCCCTATCTGCTGGGGGCGACCTTCGCCGGGGACTGGATCCGTTTCTGGGGGCGCGCGCTGACCGAGGGACAGGTGACCCTGCGGATCGCCGGCGCCGGCGTGGCCCCGGAGGAAGGAGATGGAACCCTCTGGCGCTTCGCATAGGCTTCTGGCGCAGCTGCTCACTTCCGCACCGGCCATAGAAAGCCGGAAGGCCCCCTCGTTGCCCCCTCCGCATCCGGCCGAGGCAGACACCTTCGCCCGCCATCAGGGGGTGCCCGGCCACGACCAGCGCCGGCTCAGCACGGCCCGCGTCCTCCTGGTGGGGGCCGGCGGGCTGAACTCCTGGACAGCCCTGGGACTGCTGCGGAGCGGCGTGGGGGCGGTTACGGTGGTCGATCCGGACATCGTGGAGCGCAGCAACCTCCCCCGTCAGCTCTACTACTCGCACGACCTGGGGAAACCGAAAGCCTTGCGGCTCGTGCACAACCTGGTGGCCCATAGTACCGCGGCTGCTCGGGTGACCGGGATCGCGGCCCCCGTGGAACAGGCAATGGACGAGTTCCTGCTACCGGCAGATGTCTGGGTCGTGGGCGTGGACAACAACCGCTGTCGGCTGGCCTGCGCACGGGAAGCGCGGCGCCGGCGCATTCCGGCCGTCTTCACCATGCTCTCGGGCGACGGGATGCGGGTGCAGAGCTTTCTTCAGGGGCCCGATCCGGAAGATGCCTGCCTGTGGTGTGCGCTGCCCAACCTGGATCCGGAACGCGCCATGCCGTGCGCCGCGGCGATCATCTCCGGTTGCTTCCTGGCAGCCGCGCTGGCGCTCTTTTTCGCCCATCGGGCACTGATGGGGTGGCCCGCGGGAGCGGAGCATTTCAACTTCCGCGAAGCGGACCTCCTGGGGATGGTGCCGGATCGGGTCGGATGGGTTTCCCGACGGCGGGGCTGCCCGGTGTGCGGGGAGGAACGATCGAGCGGGTGGAAAACCTAGGCTTCCTCCTCCACCAGGCGCTTCAGTTCGTACAGTTTGGTGATCGCTTCGAGAGGGGTGAGTTCTTCCACCCGGATACGCTTCAGTTCTTCCGTGACCCGGTCGGAAGCGCCAAAGAGCGGCAGTTGCTGGACGACGACCACCTGTCGCATGGCTTCCCGGCGGGCTTCCTTGTCCCCTCGGCCCTCCAGTTGTCGCAGAACCTCCTCCGCGCGGTGGATCACGCTTCCCGGAAGGCCGGCCAATTGCGCCACGTGGATGCCGTAAGAGCGGTCCGCGCCTCCGGGGACGATCTTGCGCAGGAAGATCACCTTGCCGCCCTGTTCGGTCACCGCGACGTTATAGTTGCGCACCCGCGGGAGGATGTTGGCCACCTCGGTCAGTTCGTGGTAGTGTGTCGCAAAGATCGTCCGCGCGCCCAACTTTGGGTGGTTATGGATGTATTCCAGCACCGCCCGGGCAATCGCCAGCCCATCGTAGGTGGAGGTCCCTCGTCCGATCTCGTCCAGGACGATCAGGCTCTTGCGCGTGGCGTGGTGCAGGATGTTCGCCGTCTCGGTCATTTCGACCATGAAGGTGCTCCGGCCGGTGGCGATATCGTCCTGGGCTCCTACCCGGGTGAAGATGCGGTCCACCAGGCCGATCTCGGCGCGGTCTGCAGGGACGAAGGAGCCGATCTGGGCCATCAACACGATCAGGGCGACCTGCCGCAGGAAGGTGGACTTGCCGCTCATGTTCGGCCCGGTGAGGACGATGATCTGCACATCATCACAGGAAAGGTACAGGTCGTTAGGGATGAAGGTTTCCTCCCGGAGGGTCAATTCCACCACGGGGTGGCGGCCGGCCACGATCTCGATCGCTTCCCCCTCGTTCAGGCGGGGCCGGACGTAGCGGTTGCGCACTGCCACTTCGGCCAGGCCGGCGCAGACGTCGAGGCGCGCCAGCGCATCGGCCGTGGCCAAGAGCCGGTCGGCGTGGGCGGCGATCTGCTGGAGGAGCTCCCGGTAAAGGCGGTTTTCGATCTCGGCCATCCGCTCCTGCGCCCCCAGCACGATCGCTTCGTATTCCTTCATCTCGGGGGTGATGTAGCGTTCGGCGTTCACCAGCGTCTGCTTGCGGATATACTCCGCAGGAACGAGCTTTTCTTGGGCCTTGCTCACTTCGATGTAGTAGCCAAAGACCTTGTTGTAGCCGACGCGGAGCGACTTGATCCCCGTGCGCTTGCGTTCCTTCTCCTCCAGTCCCGCGATCCATTCTCGCGCTTCCCGGCTGGCGGAGACGACCTGGTCCAGTTCCGCCGAGAAGCCAGGGCGGATGACGCCCCCCGCGCTCACCGACGCCGGTGCTTCCTCGGAGATCGCGCGGCCGATCAGATCGGCGACCTCGGTGCACGGATCGGGAAGGACGAGCACTCCTCCAGGCGGGAGATCCTCGCCGAGCAGTTCTCGCAGGGCCGGCACCTTCTCCAAGGTGGCCCGCATCCCCAGGAGTTCGCGCGGGCCAGCGATGCCCGAAAGCACGCGCGTGGTCGTGCGTTCGAGGTCCCGCATGCCGCTTAGGATTTCCCGCACCCCCGCCCGGCGGGCGGTATCACGTACCAGGAACTCCACCGCATCCAGCCGGGCCTCGATGGGCGCGATCTCCAGGAGCGGCTGGCTGATCCAGCGCCGCAGGAGACGCGCCCCCATCGGAGTGCGCGTCTGGTCGAGCACCCACAAGAGCGAGTGTTCCACTTCCCCGGTCAGCGTATTGGCCAGCAATTCCAGGTTCCGGCGCGTCTGGGGGTCAAGCGTCATATAGTGGGCCGTGGAGTAAGTGCGCAGCGCGCGGATCTGGCGCAGCATCTCCTGCTGCGTCTCCTCAAGGTAGTGCAGCAGCGCACCGGCGGCGCGGATGGCATAGGGCTTCCCCTCGCAACCAAAGCCCTCCAATCGCTCTACGGCGAAATAGTCGCGCAGCGTTTGCCGGGCGGTTTCTTCTTCCCAGCACCAGGACGGGGAACGGGTGAGGGCGGTGCCCTTTTCCACCGGAAGGTCGTTTCCCACGGGCATGCCTTCCGGAAGCAGGATCTCGGCCGGAAGGAGGCGGCTCAGTTCGCGACGGACCTCCTGCAGCACCTCCTCTCCCCGCAGTTCGGTAGTGGCGAACTCGCCGGTGCTGACATCGGCGTAGGCCAGCCCGGCTCGCTCTCCCTCTAGGAGGACGGCCGCGATGTAATTGTTGCGGCCTGTCGGCAACATCTCGGGTTCGACCACCGTGCCGGGGGTCACCACGCGGATCACGTCTCGTTCCACCAGGCCCCGTCCGGGCTCGCTCAGCTGCTCACAGATGGCCACCTTGTACCCCGCGGCAAGCAGCTTGGCCATGTAGTGCTCGACCGCGTGATAGGGGACACCCGCCATCGGCACCCGCTGGTGCTTGGAAACGGGGCGCGAGGTGAGCACGATGTCGCACACCTGGGAAACGATGCGGGCGTCGTCGTCAAAGGTCTCGTAGAAATCGCCCAGGCGGAAGAGCAGGATGACATCCGGGTAGCGACGCTTGATCCGCAAGTACTGATGGCGCAACGGGGTGACGGCCATTCCTGCGCTCCGTGTCGGTGCCGTGCACGGTTGCCTTACGCCGAGCCGGCCGACCCATTATATCCGAACGCCTCCGGTGCGGCAACTGGTTGACACCCTTTCCGCCCGTTGTTATACTGAAGTCCAGAGATCGTTTCCTCCCCCGATCGCTACGCTCGCGTGTAATGGAGGTGGGACGCCTCCGAAGGCCTCGCAAGCCCGCGCATCCGTCTACAGGTTCTGCAGGGCACGCGGGGATCGTTGAGCAAGCCCGTGCACCCATTTGCAACTTAACCTGGAGGGGCATGATGAGACGATGGCTCCTTTGCTGGATGGCGGTCCTCTTGCTCCTTGTCGGCGCTGTGTTGCCGGCCGGCTTTTCCTTGCAAGGAGTCGCCCAGGCGTATGAAGAGGCTGCCTGGAGCGCTGGCCGCGAGGACGGGAAGCGGCCCATTGGCCAACCCGTTTCCCAGCAACGCGAAGCTGCCTCGCGTTTCGATGCGAGCGTGGTGATCAACGAGTTCGTCGCCAAGGGCACCGAATGGATCGAGTTGCACAACCCCACGGGCAGCCCGGTGGACATCGGGGGTTGGACGGTGATCTCTGGGTATGGAGGGGCCGCGGGCCCGCTCAACTACACCGTTCCTTCCGGGACCGTGGTGCCGCCCGGTGGGTACTATACCTTCAACACCGGGGCCGATCGCCTGAGCAACGATGGGGACATCCTTTCCCTGAGCGAGCCAGGTGCTCCCACACCGGTGGATGCAGTGGGTTACGGCATGCGCGGCGGGGCACCCATCCCGCCGACTGGCTACTCCTGTGCCCGCACCCCGAACGGTTGGGATAGCGACGACTGGGCGCGGGACTGGAACCTGGACGATACCCCGACCCAGGGTGCAGCGAACGACGCCGCCGGAGTCTCACTGGGCTCGTCCCTGCGCTTGAACGAGTTCGACAACTACCCACCGGCTTCCGGCAACGACAAGGTCGAGATCTATAACCCCACCGCTGTCGCCATCGACCTGAACGGCTGGTACCTCTCCGACGGCGATGCGGTGGCGCCGATTGTTACCCACCCCGTCGCGCCGCCGGGAGGCTGGGTGGTGCTGGAGGAGACGGTGGACTGGACGGGCTCGGTGGACTTTGCTTCGGCCGACGTCGGCTACCTCTTCTTGCCCGACCGCACGCGCGTGGATCAGATCGGCTGGTACAACGAATATGAGGACAACACCTTCCAGCGGATCTGCGATGGCGAGGGCCCCAGCGACGGCTACGATTGGGCAAGCTCCGGAGGCGGTAGGACCTGGTACGATCTCCCTCAGACGCTGGGGAACAACAACTGTGCGCCCTACAGTGTGGACGCGGCGGTGCTAAAGAGCGGGCCGGCGACGGTTTTTCCCGGCCAGCGCATCACTTACACGCTTTCCCTCTCGATGCAGACGCCGCGGCGTGGGGAAGGCCTGGTGGTTACCGACACGCTGCCTGCGCAAGTCGCTTTCGTCACCTTCACCAGCCTGCTTCCGGTAACCTGGACGGGCTCTTTCTCGCCCGTGGTTTTCCAGGCCGGCAGGCTCTATGGTTTTCAACAGAACACGATCTCGCTCGTCGCCCAGGTGGCAGGGGATGCGCAGCCAGGCTCGCTGCTGACGAACACGGTCGCGCTGTACTGCCCGGGCGACGTCAACCCGGCGAACGACCAGGACGATTTCGGAAGCCGGGTGGTCGGTTCCGATGTGGCGATCGCCAAGACGGGTCCCGCCTTCCGCCTGATGGGAGAGCCGATCTCCTACACCCTGACCTACGAGGTGTTGGGAGAGCCTGCCCAGGGGGTGGTGATCACCGATGTCCTTCCGGCCGCGGTCAGCTATGTGGGCGATACCGCACCGGTCGCGCCCAGCCAGCCGGTCACAGGCACGCTCGTTTGGTCCCTTGGCACGGTGAGCGAGACCGGCTCGTTCGTCGTCTATGGCCTGGTGAGCAGCGATCCGATGACCTGGACGATCCGCAACCGGGCGGAAGTCAGCGCCGTCAACGATTCCTGGCCGGGCAACAACCACAGCTACTGGGATACCGAGCTGCCCATGCCGATCGCCGAAGTGCAGGCTCCCTCCGATCCTTCGGGCACCTGGCCCTCGCGCCACGTGGGGGAGCACGTGTATGTCGTGGGGGTGGTCGTAGCGGACTCCCAGGCCTACCCCTCCGCAGCGGGTAACCCGGTGCGCTACGTGCTGGCCGATCCGGTGGACTATGGCCCGTGGAAAGGTCTGTTCGTCTACGACCCGGGCCGGGTGGTCACCGAGGGTCAGCTGTTGGTCCTGGGTGGAACGGTGGACGAGTATTATGGCATGACCGAACTGGGCGCGATCGACTACTTCCAGGTGCTGGGCGAGTGGACGCCTCCTCCGGCGGTGCTCACGTCGACCGCCGCTCTCACGACCTCCAACCCGCTTCAGGCCGAGCCGCTGGAAAGTGTGCTGGTGGAAGTGCGCTGCACCCGGGTGACGCACCCCGACCTGGGCTTCGGTGAGTGGGGAATTGCCGACGAGAGTGGCGCTATGGCCCGCGTGGACGACCTGGGGGACTATGCGTACGTGCCCCAGTTGGGGGACGTGCTCTGGAGCGTGCGTGGCGTGCTCTTTTACACATACAACGATTACAAGATCGAGCCGCGCTACGATGCGGATATCCTCCTTGCGCCCACCGTCCAGGGTACCGAACCCCCCGATGGAGCCACCGATGTGCCCGTGGACGTGGTGATCCGGGCGCATTTCAACCTGCCGCTGGACCCGGCGACGGTGAACCCCACGACCTACTTCCTGGAAGGGCCGGCAGGGGTGGTCTCGGGCACGGTGGCCTACGATCCGGCGTCCTACACGGCTGTCCTGACGCCGGCAACAGCCCTGGACTATGCTAGCCTCTACGTTGCCCGCCTCACGACCGGCATCCAGAGCGCGGGCGGCGCACCGATGTGCTCTGAGTACCTCTGGTCGTTCACCACCCAGGTGCGACCGGAACCGAACCTCACTCCCTCCTTCAAGGTCGCCTCTTCCGACCTGGTGCACCCTGGCGAGACCTTTACCTACACGATCCGCTTGATCAACGTCGGCAATGCGGACGCCTGGGCGACGATCACGGACATCCTTCCGCTGGCGGTCACTCCGATCACCGCTACCCTCCCGCCGGGGATGGTGTACCAGGATGGGCTGTTGCTCTGGAGCGGCCAGGTCCCGCAGGCGACCCAGCTACCACTGGCCTTCCAGGTAGAGGTGGACCCGAGGCTTTCCCAGGGTGGGACCATCACGAACACCGTCTGGATCGCGGACGGGATACACGCGCCCTTCAGTCGGGAGGCGTATGGGCTGGTCGAAGTACCCCGCCATGTGATCTACCTTCCGTTGGTGTTCCGGGCGTATAACCCCTGACCGGGCACGCTACGGGGGCACCGGAACCACGGTTTCGGTGCCCCCGTTTCTTGTAGGCGTCTTCGCATCTGCAACGACCGCGGGGATGCAGCAAGCCCCCACGCTTACTCGAGCAGCGGCAATGGATCGATGTAGGCGCCGCGGTGACGGACGGCAAAGTGCAGGTGCACGCCGGAAGCGTAGCCGCCACGCCCGTAGGTTTGGCCCATCAGGCCGATCTGCTGGCCCTTTTCCACAGACTCCCCGACTTGCACCATCGGCCGCGCGGCCAGGTGGCCGTAGATGGTCTGGAACCCGTTGCCGTGGTCGAGGACGACGTGCCAGCCCAGGGAGTCCCAGCCGGCCTCGATCACCGTCCCGGAGGCCGCAGCGACGATAGGCGTGCCGCGGCGGTTGGCGATATCGATCCCGTGGTGGTATCCCCCGTAGGAGCGGCTCCAGCCGAATGGGGCGGTGATCTCGCCCCAGGTGGGCCAGCGGAGCTTTTCCCCGCCTGGCATCTGGATCAGGAGCGGCTGCGGTTGCTCCCCGTCCTGTACTGGGTGCTTCGGGATGTAGGCGGCGGCGCCCGGCACGAAAATCTCTTGCCCCACCCGCAGGTGGTAGGGGTATTTCAGCCCGTTGGGCAGGTAGCCCACGATGTTTCCCGGCCGTACGCCGTAGCGGTCGGCGATCGATTCGAGCGTTTCGCCCGGCTGCACGATATGGGGAACCCCGGAGATGGGTGGGATGAGCAGTACCCGGCCAGGGCTCACGTCGCGGGGTGTGCGCAGGTGGTTGACCCAGAAGATCGTGTAGGCGGCGACCTCGAAACGCTCCGCAAGCCCCTGGAGCGTGTCCCCAGGCACGACGGTATAGGTGATCGCTTCGCTGCGCGCGAGAGGCTCCGTTTCGGTGATGGCCTCGGTTGTTTCCAGCGCCGGCCGCCCGACCACGACCATCGGCGCAACCGCGAAAGCGAACGCTTCCTCTTGGGCCTGGCCCACACGTGTGCCTGTGAGGGCCACCTCACTGGTACCCCCCTCCGCGGCCAGGCTTCGGGGGAGGCCGTATGACGCGTGTCCGGCCAGGGTGGTACCAACCAGGAGCAGGACCACCAGTGTGGTCAGATGGCGGGAGAGGGGTCTGAACCCAGAGATGCGAAACCCGGCTCGTACCCGGATCGGGCGAAAGGGCTGCAACGCACTACGCTCGGCCGCACCCGGGGTCGGTAGGGGCATGCCGAGGCTTTCTGCAAGGGCTTTACGGGCCTCCTGGACCCGCTCTTCTCGAAGACGCCCTCTGGGAGACCTCCCAGAAGGCCCGGTCGCCGGTTCGTCCATGCACGCTCCTTGGTAAGAAGCCGCCCGAAGTATAGCGCCATCTGCCTTTGCCGTCAAGTACCGATTTCCCAACGGTGTTCCGGACGGTAGACGCCGACGTCGCGGATCCGGGAGTAAACGGAGAACTCCCAGCAACGCTGCCAGAAGTCGTACGGGGTGCCATCGCGCGCGTGGACAGCCACGGCCAGGTAGTACGGCCCCTCGATCAGGTGGAGGGCCGGGATATGGAAGCGTACCACTCCCTGGCCTCTCACGCACGGGATGGGCAAGTTGTCGATCGCCGTGTTCGTCCCATAGACCCACAACCCATCGTTCCGGTAGATGGCGATACCGAATACCGGGTCCGGGACTTCCCGAGCCGCTTCGAAGGCCATCTCGATGGTCGCTGGGGCGCCGCTCTCGTGGAGGAAGCACTCCTTCCCGGAGCCGTCCAAAAAACGCACGCTTCGGAAACGGACCTCTTCCGAACCCCATCGCTTCTCGTGGACCGAAAGTACTGAGGGGGAAGAGAGGGTAGCCTCCTGAGCCGTCGGCGGGCCTTGTTCCAGGCGGCGCCCGCGGCGCTCAGCGATTTCCTGAGCTTCCTTTTCGTGCACGAAGAGGAGGTAGGCATCGACCACTTCCTCGGGATCCCCGATCGCCTGCACGCGCCCCTGGTGGAGCCACAGCACGCGGTTACACAGGGCGCGGATCGCATCCATGCTGTGCGAGACCAACAGGATCGTCTTTCCAGCCTGCTGAAGCTGGGCGATCTTTTCCAGGCATTTCCGTTGGAAGGCCTCGTCGCCCACAGCGAGGACCTCGTCGGTGAGCAGGACGTCGGGGTCGACGTGGATGGCGATCGCAAACCCCAGCCGCATCAGCATGCCCGAGGAGTAGTGCTTGACCGGGATGTCGATGAAACGCTCCAGTTCGGAGAAGGCAACGATTTCCCCCAGCCTCTCTTGGATCTCGCGCCGCTGGAAGCCCAGGATGGAGGCGTTGAGGAAGATGTTTTCCCGACCGGTCAGGTCGTGATGGAAGCCGGCCCCGAGCTCCAGGAGAGCCGAGACCCGGCCGTTCACCTCGATCGTTCCGAGCGTCGGTTCGATGATACGGCTGATCAGCTTCAGGGTTGTGCTCTTGCCGGAGCCGTTCTCCCCGATGATCCCGAGCGTTTCCCCGGGTTCCACGCGAAAGCTTACGTCCCGTAGGGCCCAGAATTCCTCCCGGTCCTGCCGGCGGAACTGCCGTACCATGTTCACCGCCAGCTCCTGGAAGGAGCGCTCCCGCTGGTGCTGCAGGGTGAAGCGTTTGGATACCCGGTCAAAGACCACCGCGGCCATCAGAGTTCCTCTCCCAGACGGGGGCTGAGGCGCAGGAAGAACAGGTACCCGCCCAGCAGCACCAGGAATGCGGTGACCAGCGTGCGCACGATAGCGTCCCACCCTGGCATGCCACCGAGGTAAAAGATGTCCCGGTAAAAGTCGACCAGCGAAGCCATCGGGTTCAGCCAGCGCACCAGCCGCGCGAGCCGCTCGTCGACGATGTCGCTCAGTCGGTAAAAGATCGGAGTGAGGAAGAACCAGCCGAGCAATACGACTTCGACGATCACCTGCGTATCGCGGAAGAATACGTTCAGCGACGACAGAAACAGCGCGACACCCATGAGAAAGAGCGTTTGGATGAACGCGATGAGCGGAAACAGGAGCACCACCGGCTGAAAATGGGCATTGAGGAGCAGCATAAGGACGAACATAGCCGGAAGCGCGAGCAGGTAATTGATCAGGTTGGAAAGCACGACTGCGATCGGGATCGCTTCGCGGGGGAAGTAGACTTTTTTGATCAGGCTGGATTGCCCGGTGATGCTGACCACCGAGGCCGACACCGAGTTGGCACAAAAGTTCCAGGGCAACAGGGCGGCGATGATAAAGACGGGAAAGTTCGGGATCTGGCTTTTCAGGAGGAACTTGAACAGGATGGTAAAGACGGTCACCATCAGGAGCGGGTTCACGAGCGACCAGAGGTACCCCAGGACGGAACTCTTGTAGCGGGCCTTCAGATCGCGGACCACCAGGTTCCAGACCAGGTTGCGGTAGGACACGAGTTCCCGCAGGTGTTCGCTCAGCCGGAACTCTTCGTCCAGCCAGGCCAGCAACCCCCCAAACGCCAGCCCGACGAGCGCCCCGGCCACGAGATAAGGGTATCGGATGCCGGTGCGGGGCGCCGGCAATGTCTCCGGAAAGGCAACCTGTGGTCGGGCCGGCCGCCCCGCCTTGCCGATGAGCGCTTCCCGTTGGCGATAGAGCGTGAGCAGGCAGCGCCGGAGCACTTCGCGCTGACGGCTGAGCGCCTCGACCTGGGCCGCGAGCTCCTGCCGCTGCTGTGCGTTCCGCGTGCGCGCCTGTTGTCCGAGCAACGCCTCGATGCGTGCGCTGTACTTTTCCTCCGCCCGTTGGACGGCCAGGGTGATGTCCTCGACGTCCTGAGAATCTAGCAACGGGACCTGGCCCGCGACGGGAATACCGGGATCGTAGGCAAGCAGGCCCGCATCCAGCAGTTCGTAGAGGTGGGGGATCAGCGGGGAGGCCGGCACGTTTATGCCCTGGCCCTGCAGCGAAATCACCTGCCGCAGCAAGGTACGCAGGAGATTCCACCCGTGGAGGCTCTGCAGCGCGTCCGCCAGCGCGGCGGCCCCGTAGCGGGCCAGGGCATCGGCCCGCTGAGGGTCGGTCGCCCGGCCGCGCACGACGAACACCGGGCGAGTGCTCGCGCCGGCCGGTTCGCTCGCCACCAGGAAAGCGACCCCGACCCCAGGACGGTCGACGGCGAGCAGCCCGGCCGGCGCCTGCAGGCGCAGCAGCTCCCTGGCCTCGTCCAGCAAAGCCGGCTGGATTTCCCCGCGCTCGTTCAGGGCGAACCCGTATACCGCAGGGTCGAACCGCACAACGGCCTGTGCCTCCAGGATCGGGGGGCGGGCGCGCAGGACCACTCCCACGAGCGCCAGGGCCAGGCCGGCACAGGCCAAAAGAAAGGCCCAGCGGTGAAGCAAGGCCTGTGCGAAGGGACGCTTGGAGCGTACCCCGGGACCGATCCGCAAGGCGAACCTCCAGGTGGGGCTTCGGCCGCATTATACCCCCGATACCAGGGCCCGTCAATCGCGCCGCTTCCTTGCAGCCCGGGGATACCTGTGCTAACATTCTCTCGGGATCGGGGGATCAAAGGATCTTTTGGAGCACCCCCGGCCGAATGCGCATGGTTCAGACACTGCCCGAGGTCGAAGAGGATCGGGAAACGCTTGCCGCCCCGGGAAGCCTGGCATCTTGGCTGGCCGGTTGGGCGGAGCTGCCCTCGGTTCGCATGATGCTCGCCCGCCTGGAGTCAGAGGGCAGCGTGTATGTGGCTCCGCTCGTGGAAGGGCCGCGGCCGGCCCTGGTGGCTTTCCTGCACGCCCGCCTGGAGCGGCCCCTGCTCATGCTCACTGCCGGCGTCGAGGTCGCGCGCCGCGCGTACGAGGCGCTGCGCCTTTTCAGCCCGACGCCTGGGGCGGTGCTCTTTTTCCCGCCCACCGACGTACGTTCCTACGAACGGATGGCGCCGGATGCCGCGGTCGTTGCCCAACGGCTGGGCGTGCTGCAGGCGCTGCGGGCATGGTGCGAAGGCCGGCAGGGTCCGCCTCCCTTGGTCGTTGCCCCTGTCCGGGCCCTGGCACAGCCCACCCTATCCCCGGAGGTCTTTGCCCGTACCTGTGAAACCGTTCGCCCGGGGGCCTTTCTCCCGCCGGACGAGGCGTTCGGACGGTGGGTCTCCTGGGGATACCGGCCAGCTCGCATGGTGGAGGAACCGGGCGAGATCGCTCGCCGGGGCGGCATCCTCGACATCTATCCGCCCACGTCCCCCCTTCCGGTGCGGATCGAGTTCTCTGGCGACGAGGTCGAGAGCATCCGCCCGTTCGACCCTTCCACGCAGCGCTCCCACGCGCAGGTGGCCTCGGCCACGATCACTTCGCCCTACGAAGTCCCGTGGATGATGCGCGAGCGCGTCATCGCTTACCTCCGCGGCGCTCACGACGGCCTGCGTCCAGAGGTGCTGGCCGAGGCAGAGCGCGACCGGCTGCACCTGGAGCAGGGGACCTACTTCGAGGGGGTCTTCCTCTACGCACCGCTTTTCCAGGAACGGCTGGCTTGTCTGGCGGATCACTTTCCCCCAGAGGCAATGGTGGTTCTGGAGGAGCCAGAACAGATCCGGGCCGCGGTGACCGAAGCCGACGCGCAGGCGGCAGCGGTGCGGGCGGAACTGGTGGAGAACGCAGAGCTGCCCGCAGACTTTCCCCGCCCCTATCTGACGTGGGAGGAAATCGCCGAGCGCCTGGATCGCTATGACCGCCTGGCCCTGTCCACCGCGCTGCCGGTGGAAAAACAGGCGCTTTCCCTTCCCTTTGCTCCGCTGCCGCACTTTGGCGGGCGGCTGCGCGAATGGCTCGAAGCCGTTGTGGAGGAGCGCAAAAGGGGGGAACGGGTCGTGGTAGTCAGCCACCAGGCGGCACGCCTCACGGAGCTCTTCGAGGAACACGGTGTCTTTCCTCAGGCCGGCCAGCTGGAAGTGCTCCCCGGGCGCCTGCCTACGGGCGGATGGGCCTGCCCGGACATCCGGCTGGCCCTGTGGACGGATACGGAGATCCTGGGTTGGGCTCCGCCCCGAAGGCGGCCCCTCGTCCGCCGGCCCAGGCGGGAGCTCTTCCGCGAAGATTTCCTGCAGCGGCTTCAGGTCGGCGACTATGTGGTGCACGAGGATCACGGCTTTGCCGTCTACGAAGGGCTGGTGCGCCTGACGTTGGCGGACGGCGTGGAGCGCGAATACCTGCTCCTCCGCTACGCCGGAAGCGATCGCCTGTACGTCCCGGTGGAACAAGTGGATCGGGTGCGCCGATACGTAGGCGCAGGCGAGGGCCCACCCGCGTTGCATCACCTGGGGACCGGCGAGTGGGAACGCACGAAAGCCCGGGTGCGGCAGGCGGTGCGCGATATGGCCAAGGAGCTGCTGGAACTGTACGCGGCCCGCGAGGTGGTGCCCGGTTTTGCCTTCTCGCCGGACACCCCCTGGCAGGCAGAGCTGGAGGCAGCCTTCCCGTACCTGGAAACCGAGGGGCAGCTGCGCGCCGTGGCCGAGGTGAAGCGGGACATGGAGCGCCCCCGGCCTATGGACCGGCTGGTCTGTGGCGACGTAGGGTACGGCAAGACGGAGGTGGCGCTGCGCGCTGCCTTCAAGGCAGTGATGGACGGCAAGCAGGTGGCTGTGCTTGTCCCGACCACTGTCCTTGCCCAGCAGCACTACCGCACGTTCCGCGAACGGCTCGAACCGTTCCCGGTGGTCGTGGAGATGCTCTCGCGTTTCCGGCGGCCCGCGGAACAACGGCGGATCGTCGAACGGGTGGCTCGGGGCGAAGTGGACATCCTGATCGGCACGCACCGCATCCTTTCGCCGGATGTGGCCTTCAAGGACCTCGGCCTGGTGATTGTGGACGAAGAGCAACGGTTCGGCGTCCGGCATAAGGAGCACTTGAAGCGGCTGCGCCGCGAGGTGGATGTCCTAACGCTCACTGCCACCCCCATCCCGCGCACGCTCCAGATGTCGCTGACGGGGCTACGGGACCTGAGCGTGATCGAGACGCCTCCGGAGGAGCGCGTGCCCATCCGGACGTATGTCCTGCCCTACAACGAGAAGATCATCCGATCGGCCATCCTGCGCGAGCTGGAGCGTGGTGGACAGGTGTACTTTGTCCACAACCGCGTGCAATCGATCCACCGGGTGGCGCGCGAGCTCCAGCGGTTGGTCCCGGAGGCCCGCATCACCGTGGCCCACGGGCAGATGCCGGAGGGAGAACTGGAGCGCGTGATGCTGGAGTTCGTCGAGGGGCGCTATGACGTCCTGGTCTGCACGACGATCATCGAGAGCGGCCTCGACATCCCGAATGTCAACACGATCCTCATTGACAACGCCATCTTCCTGGGTCTGGCCCAGCTCTATCAGCTGCGTGGCCGGGTGGGACGGGGACCGGTGCGGGCGTATGCCTACCTGCTGTACCATCCCGGGAAAGAGATGGGGGAGGCGGCGCAGAAGCGGCTGCAGGCGATTCTGGAGGCCACGGACCTAGGAGCCGGATTCCAGATCGCCATGCGGGACCTGGAGATCCGCGGTGCCGGGAACCTACTTGGCGCGGAGCAAAGCGGGCATATCGCCGCGGTCGGCTTTGACCTCTACACCCGGCTGCTTGCCCAGGCGGTCGAGGAGCTGCGAGCCGGCCGGACGGTGCCGGTCCCACAACAAGAGCCAACGGAAGCGTTGCGCGGACCGGCTCCGGTTACCCTGGACCTTCCGCTCGAGGCGTACCTCCCGGCCGAGTATGTGCCGGAACCGGAGGTACGGCTCCACGCCTATCGCCGTATGGCCGAGGTACGCACCACCCACCAGGTCCAGGAGATGGCGCGGGAACTGCGCGACCGATTTGGGGAACCTCCCCCGCCGGCGCAGGCGTTGCTGGAGCTCCTGCGACTGAAGGTGCTCGCGTTGCGGGCCGGCGTCGTAGAAGTGCGCGCCGAAGGAAAGCAGATCCGCATTGCGCTCCCCGAGGGGACAAGCCCGGTCCTGCGCGACCTGCCTCCGTGGCTCGAACAGCGGCTGCGCATCCGTGGGCACCAGGTGTGGCTGGACCGACAAGGCCTGGGCGACCGGTGGGTCGAAGTGTTACGGCGTCTGCTCTTGGCGTTGGGCAGCGTCTCGGGGCGGTGAGAGATGGGGGAGCGGCTGCTGAACCGAACCCATCTGGTGCTGGCGTTGCTTGTCCTGCTTCAGCTGATCGGAGCCTGGTTGATCCCGCCCTGGATGGATGACGAGAGCCGCAGGCGAATTGAGGCGACGGGGGTTATACGGGTGGGGCTGGATCCGGCGTATCCTCCGTTCGAGATGGAGGACGGGGAGAGGATCGTGGGCTACGATGTCGATCTGGCCCAGGCACTGGCGCAGGAGCTCGGGGTTCGGGCCGAGTTTGTCCCCATGGGTTACGACAGCCTCTACGATGCGCTGACCTCCGGGCAGATCGACCTGATCCTGTCTTCTTACCCCTATAGCCCGGAGCTTTGCCGGCGAGAACGCTGTACCCGCCCATATTTTCAGGCGGGGCAGGTGCTGGTGGTACGCTCGGGGAGCGAGATCGACGGGCCGCAGGCGCTCCAAGGCCGGACGGTGGGCGTAGAGATGGGGGGGGCGGGGGATGCGATCGTGCAGCCATGGGAACGGGGCGGGCGCATCGGGCGGCGCGTCCCCTTCTTCAGCCCGCAGGAGGCGCTGGATGCGCTGAGCATGGGAGAAGTCGACGCGGTGGTCGTTGACCGCATCTCGGCGCTTGCTTTTGTCCTGGGCCGGGGTGGGCTAGAGATCCGCGGACCAGTGCTCCAGGACGAATCGTTCGTGGCGGTGGTCGACCGGAGGAGCGTATGGCTCCACCACCGGCTCCAGCAGGCGCTGCGGCACCTAGCGCGCAAAGGCGTGCTGGGAGAGCTGGAGGCACGCTGGTGTGGCCGGCCTTGAGGGTCACGGAGCTCGCGAGGCAGGCGACGGTTGACATAGAGAGGGCGCCAGGGTAGAATGGGGCCATCTGTTGCCGCGAGCCCTGTAAACAGGAAGCGATTCGCCTGCGGCCTCAGGGACTCGCTGCAACGGAAGTCCTGGTACCGGAAGCCGTCGATTCGCCGTATTTGTTCTTCCGCGAAAGGAGCGGTCTGTCTGAATTCACCTCACGCCTGTGGGCTGGTCGGACCGGTGGCTGGAGGGCGAATCTGCCCAGCCAAAGGAGGTGCGCTTGCTGTTACCCTAGCAAACTTTCCCTCGCCTTGGGCCGTTGAGGCAAGTCCTTGAATCGCAAAGAGAGGAGGAAACCGTGTATCCTGCGCCCGTGTCCTCTGGGAAGCAGCCGGCGGACCTCTCGATCGGAGATGGTTTTTCCTTCGGCTGCGGCTTTGTGATCGCCTCGATCGTCGCCTCGATCGGCCTCTCCATTGGGATCTTCCTGTGGCTCGTCATCCTCGGAGCCATCCTGGGCCGATCTTTCCTTCCGTTGCTGAGGTAGCGCGTTCCGCCAGGTGCAGACAGGTGGCCTTCCCCACCGCAAATGGCCGAGGAGGAAGCCCATGAGGCTCACTTTTGGAGATGGTTTCAAGTTTGGGTGTGGGTATTTCCTGGCCCTGGCGGTGCCCACACTCCTCGTGATGGTGCTGCTGACGATCCTCACCCTTTCGGGATCTCAGGTGCTGACGGATCTATTTCGCAGCCTTCGTTAGCCTGTGGGGCAAGCCGAGGGCAGGCGAGGCCTTTAGGAAACGTGTCCTTCAGAAGGCTGGCCTGTCCGACGGGAGGATACGATTGCAGGAGCTGTTGGTACGGGCACAGGGCCTGGAGGAAATGCTGCGCGGGTGGCGCCGGCACTTTCATCGGTACCCGGAGCTGGCTTTCCAGGAATGGGAAACGGGACGTGTGGTTGCCCGGTGGCTCCGGGAGTTCGGCCTGCGTGTGCAGGAGGCGGTTGGCCTCACGGGAGTGGTGGCCGAGTTGGGGGAAGGTGGCCCGGTCGTGGCCTTGCGCGCCGACATGGACGCGCTGCCCATCCAGGAGGATAGCGACCTGCCTTACGCTTCCTCCGTCCCGGGGGTGATGCACGCCTGCGGACACGACGCGCATATGGCTATGCTGCTGGGTGCAGCCTGCCTGCTCGCCCAGGAACCACCCCGGCGGGGTCGTGTGCGTTTCCTGTTCCAGCCCTCCGAGGAGTCGGTGGATGCGGAGGGCAAGAGCGGTGCCCGGCGGATGATCGAAGCCGGTGCCATGGAGGAAGTGGAGGCCGTCTTTGCGCTGCACGTGGACGCCAACCGGCCCGTGGGAGAGCTCCGCACGCGAGCCGGCCCGTTCATGGCGGCGGTGGATCCCTTCTGGGCTCAGGTGCGCGGTAAGACTTCGCACGGTGCACGGCCCCACGAAGGGGTCGACCCGATTGCCATCGTCGCCCAGGTGCTGAACGTGCTCTATGCGATCCCATCGCGGCGGATTTCCCCGCTCGAGCCGTGCATCGTCTCGGTTGGCGCGCTCCATGCGGGCAGTGCCGACAACGTTATCCCCGGCGAAGTGGAACTGCGGGGGACGATCCGTTCTTTTTCCCCGGAGGTGCGGGAGCGGCTGTGGCAGGAGGTGGAGCGGGCTTTTTCCCTGGCGCAGACCCTTGGCGGGAGCTACCTCCTGCGCATCATTCCGGGCCATCCCGTGCTGGAGAATGCCCCTTTGCTTGTAGCCCTGTTGCGCGCGGTGGCCGCATCGCTTCTGCAAAAGCCTTGCGCGGAAGATGCGCCCTTGGAGACGGGATCCGAGGACTTTGCCTGGCTGGCTCGTGCCGCCTGCCGGGGCGGGGCCTTTGCCTGGCTTGGGGCGCGGATCGAAGGAGACGAGCGGACCCACCACCATCCTCGCTTCGACATCGACGAGCGTTGCCTCCCTTTAGGGACAGCCATCCTCGCCGGGGTGGCGTACCGTTACCTGGAGGAGCGATAGCGAGCCCCGGTGGCCGAAGCGTTGCCTGGCCGGAAGGCGCAGGGACGGCGTAGCGCAAGATGATGCGCAACGCCGGCAGGAGTGGGCTTGCTGTCCACCCCTGCGAGAAGAAACCCCGGCACTCTGCCCATGACCGTTCCTTGTGCCAGACGGAGTTCAACGCGCAAGACGTGGTGCGCCGGAGGTACCTCCGGCGCACCACGCCAACAAGCCGTTGTATTACTTGATCAGGACGATCTGCTTCGGGAGGAACTCCTCGATCAGGGGGGTGGGGTCTAGCGTCAGCGGGGCCGAACGATCGGCGATCCCATACACCGTATTGGGCTGGCCGGTGACGCAGTGCGCATAGCTTTGCCAGTCTCCTGGGGTACCGTTGCAGGGATCGGTGAAGTTGTTGCCATATCCCACGATCACTGCGCCGAAGTATCCCACCACGACCGCCGCATCGGTCTTGTCTCCGCCCGTGCCCCACTGATCGCCGGTCGCTCCGTTGTAGACCATGATGGCGATCCGTTCGCCGGGTGCGTAACGGCCGTTGATATAGTTTCCGTCGTCGTACAGTGCCTGCGCCAGGAACCGCGCTGCGGTACCGCTCAGGAACTGAAGTACCTCGTAAGGCCTGCTTCTGCCAGTTGCGGGGAAGTTAAAGCAGGTGTCTGGCCCCGCGGGCGAGCCCCAACAGTAGTCCCATTGCTCGATATACTCCGGGGGAGGCTCCAGGGCAACGGCCGGCAACGGCCGCTTGCTGTACCCGCCGGACCGAAACACCGCTTCCATTTCCGCCTTGCCCTGGCCGTCGGCGATCGGGGAAACGTCGTCCTGCCAGATATCGTTGTCGATAAGATAGTGCCACAGGCCACCCGTCCGCAGTGCATCGTAGCGGTAGTCGATCTCTACCGCGCTGCGAGGCTCCATAGACCCGTAGTTCGGCCTGGCGTCGCCGCCCAACAGGGCGAATGCCTTGCCAAAGTTCTCGCCGTAGCCCTCGTAGGGTCCCTGGCAGATGTTGTTGTTATAGGGATTGGGGCAGAACTGCTTTGCCCATACCTCGGGGTTCTCGGATATCTTGCGGAACGGAGGTGGTTCGTTTGGATTGCGTACGAAGCTATACGGTTCCCCGCAGTGGTCGTACGGGCAGTGTCCCTGGCTGCCCTGCCAGTACTGGTTGACTGCGATCGGGAGCAGACCGCCAGCCGGGATGAAGACGGCCGTCGCCGTTGCTTTGGCGCCCACCTGACGGACCCCGATCGCCCGGGCGAAGAAGGTGGTACTGGTGATCGTGGTTTCTACCTCGATCCCCCTGGCGCCGCTTGGGATGGTCGTCAGGGAGTGCATTTCCTGCTCGGAGACGCGGTTCCCCCAGCGATCCACAAACCAGGCCTGAACGTTGGCGTTGGTCGCATCTGCGGGGTCGCCGTTCGTATCGGGGATGCCGTTCGCCTGTGCGTAGGCGTTGATCGAGCGCAGGATCTGGGTCACCGGATCGAAGCCGCCGATGTCCACCATCGTCCAGGTGCCGGCGATGGCCGCGCCGTCCGCCGCATTCTGGGCCTGACGACGAAGGGCATAGGCGTTGCCGCCATCCACGGCCAGCGCGACAAAGGCTACGAGCGCCACGGCGGCCAGGGCAACCAGGATCATGCTCTGGCCCCGGCTACGAAACGCAGGGAAACTGTGCATCGTTCACCTCCAACGGAATTTCCGTCGTTCCTGGACTTCATGGGATCAGTTGTGTGGCCGAGCGCCGGATCGTGATCGTACTGCTGCCAAAAGCGCTCAGGAAGGGCAGGATCGGCCGAAAATCGTACCAGACCGTAACCTGGATAGGGGTACCGGGTTGCTTGTTCCCTGGGAAGGTCACCTCGTAGTGCATCAGGCTCGGGATCACCAGGGCGCTCTGGGACTCGTTCAGGATTCGGTACTCGACGTTGTTCGGGTTGGCACAGCTAGGCCCATCGCTGGGCCGGACGCAGTTCGGGTTGGCCATCCCGAAGAGCGCCCCTTCCGCGGCAGCGTTTTCCACCGCCACCATGACAAAGTAAGCCCGGCCGAGGTCCAGCACGGCGAGCAACACGAACAGGAAAAAGACCATCACCAGGGCGAATTCTACGATCGCTTGGCCTTTCTTAGACCTCCGAAAGAGATTCAGCCGTTTGCGTAGCCGCGCGCGCATCCTAATCCCCCCGCTACGGGCAACTGCTACACGGCGGATTGGCGCTCGTGTTGGCGTTTACCTCGTCCGGAACGAACCCGATCAGTTCCGCCCGCACCCGGACGGGCTGATCTGTGTCATAAGATCCGCCGCTCCAGCAGTCGCTGCCCTGGCCATAAAGGCCACCCCCGATGTGCTGCAAGGTAGCCATATAAACCCCGTTCACGTACACCGTCACCGTGGCATTGGTCACCGGGGCTCCGCCTTCGTCGGTGACGTGGACCTTGACCCGCACCGGTTTATTCGCACCGTTCTGTTTGCACGGGTAATTGGGCTCGAAGTGGATATGGAGCCGCTGCGGGGTCGGTGGCGGGGTGGGGCTTGGAGTCGGGGTCTCGCTGGGCGTCTGCGTAGGGGTGGGCGAACTGGTGGGGGTGCTGGTGCTGGTTGGGGTAGGGCTGGGCAGGATGGCCAACGTCGCCGTCGGCTTGTGGGCGCGTGTTCCTCCCTGCACCGTCCGTGCAGAAATGAAGCGGATCGTGGTATTGGGGAAGATCGGGCGCATCAGCGGGGTCATCATCGAGAAGGGGTGCTGCACGGTAACGATGACGCGGCTCTTTCCCGGGACGATGGTGCCCTCTGGACTGAGCTGATCGTAGGTGACGTTTACCGAAACGGTGCTGGTGGGGACAAGCACCACGCGGCTCCACGCTGCCTCCCGAATGGCCTGGATGTGGGCTGCGTCCAGTCCCGCATGCACCATCCCGTAGCGCGCCCCCTCGCGGGCGGCGTTCGAAATCATCGTGTAGAAGAGAAAGGCCCGCCCAAACTCGATCAGCCCCACGACGACCAGCAGCAGGACGGGCAAAAGCAGGGCCATTTCGACCACGCTTTGCCCACGACCTTTTTCCGTACTGCGCTTAGACCTATCCATCACCTACTCCCCCGTGTCTCGGGTCATTTTATTAATTTTATGATAACTTTGCGGAGAGCAACTGTCAATGGGAAAGAAGTACTGTTTTCCCGGTTTGCGTAAAGGTCACAGGTATAGTAAGATTAGAATGCCGCGCCTATCCTTTCAAGGAGGTTCGATGTCCCGTGCGGACGGTCGTCGGCCGGATGAGCTTCGCCCAGTGCGCATCGTTCCCGGTTATGCTCAGTTCGCCGAAGGATCGGCCCTGATCGAGATCGGGCGGACGCGGGTGCTGTGCACGGCTTCGATCGAGGAACAGGCCCCGCCTTGGCTGCGTGCGAGCAACCCGGGCCATGGTTGGGTAACCGCAGAGTACGCGATGCTCCCCCGTTCCACGCCGGAGCGGATGCGGCGCGAACGCGGGATGATCCTGGGGGGCCGCACACAGGAGATCCAGCGCCTGATCGGCCGCTCTTTGCGTGCAGCGGTGGATCTGGCGTTACTGGGAGAACGCACCATCCTTCTGGACTGCGATGTGCTCCAGGCCGACGGGGGGACGCGCACCGCAGCGATCACTGGAGGCTATGTCGCATTACATCAGGCACTGAAGCGGTTGTTGGAGGAGGGCCGCATCGAGCGCTGGCCCATCCGTTCGGCGGTAGCTGCGGTCAGCGTGGGCCTGGTGGGAGGGGAGATCCTGCTTGACCTCACCTACGCGGAAGATGCCGTGGCCGAGGTCGACCTCAACGTCGTGATGAGCGACCGGGGCCGCTTTGTGGAGATCCAGGGGACGGCCGAGCGGGAGCCGTTCAGCCTGAGCCGGCTGGAGGAGATGGTGCGGGTCGCCCGACAGGGGTTAAGCCTTTTGTTTCGTGCCCAGCGGGAAGCGCTGGAGGCCGGTTCCGCCCGGGTGGCCTTTGGGGATGGGTAGCATGCGCGTCGCCCTGGTCAGCGCTGAGTACCCGCCGATGGAAGGGGGGGTGGGGGATTACACGCGCCGTCTGGCGTTGGCCCTCCAGGAAGGGGGAACGGAGGTCCTTCTCCTGACTTCGGCGCATGCGCGCGGGTTGCCGGAGGACGCGCTTCCCGTTTTTCCGTTGATCCGATCCTGGGGGTGGGGCTGTCTGGAGGCGATCGCGCGCTTTGTGAGGGAATGGCGGCCGGCCGTGTTGCACTTGCAGTACCAGACTGGGGCATACGGCATGCGGGCAGCGATCCACTATCTGGCGGATCGGCTCCGCCGTTTGCCGGTGTCCGTGCGGCTGGTGGTGACGATGCACGATTTGTGCCTCCCTTACCTCTTTCCCAAGGCCGGCCGGCTGCGCCATGTGGTCGTAGCCCACCTCCTGCGCGGGGCCGATGCGGTAGTGGTCACGAACGCGGCGGACCGCGCCCGGCTGGAGGGGGAACGCTCTCCGGCCCGGGACGCGGTGCGCACCTGGTTGCGTCCGCTGCCCCCTGGCACGCTGCGCCGGCCGCCCGTGCTGATCCCCCTGGGCAGCAGCCTGCCGGTGGCGCTCCCAGGCTACGACCGAGCCGCTTGGCGCGCCCGGTTGGGAATCGCGCCCGATGAGGTGCTTCTGGGGTACTTCGGTCTGCTCCACCCGAGCAAGGGCGCTGACCTCCTGGTGGAAGCCGTGGTTCGCGCGCGACAGCGGCTTAACCGACCGGTGCGGCTTCTGTTTGTCGGTGGAGGGACCGGAACGGTGGGTCAGGGCCATGCCGCCTTTGCCGAAGCCCTGCGCGCCCGCATCGCCACGCTCGGCCTGGAGAAGGCGGTGCTGTGGCGCCGGCACTGCGCCGCGGAGGAAGCAGCGGCTTGCCTTCTGGCCTGTGACCTGGTGACGATCCCCTACCGGGATGGAGCCTCTTTCCGGCGCAGCAGCCTGATTGCGGCCCTGGCGCTGGGCTGTGCTGTGCTCACGACCGAGCCGCTGGCCGAAGATGAAGTCTCCCTGGGGAGGGGGGAAGGGGAGTTGCGGAATGGGGAAAACGTCGCCCTGGTCGCACGTAGCGATGTCTCTGCACTGACGGAAGGGTTGGTGCGTTGGCTTTCGGACCCCGAGGGCCGGGCGCGCATTGCCGCTGGAGCCGCCCGGCTGGGCCAGGCGTTCCGGTGGCCCGAGGTTGCTGCCCGGACCCTTGCGTTGTACTCCCAGGTCGTATGACGGGCTGGAGAGATCAGGCTTACTTCTGTGGCTTGGCTTTGCCTTCAGGCGATCGCGGCCGCAGCTTGCGATAGCATTCCTCGCAGTAGATCGGGCGGTCTTCCCTGGGCACGAAAGTCACCGTCGTTTCCCGCCCGCAGGCAGCGCAAATAATCGGGTACTCGACGGCCTCGCGTTCCTGTCGCCGTTTCGCGCGGCATTCCGGGCACCGCCGCGGCTCATTGAGCAACCCTTTGTCCGCGTAGAAGGCCTGTTCTCCGGCCGTGAAGACGAATTCCTGCCCACACTCGATGCACCGAAGCACAATGTCCTTGAAGATCACCCCAAGCCTCCTGGGTCCTCGGCACCCTGCCGGTCTCGGCCCTCAGTATAGCGCGATTCCCTCGCCCTCGCAAGGCTGCCGTAATAGGAGCAGCTGTTCAAGCCCATATCTTGTATCTGAATGCACCTTTTGGAACTAGCCCTTGACAAATCCAGGCCCGCCGGCTATAATAAGTTATGGAACCGATAAAGGTACCCCGTCTGGCCTCACCGATGCATCAGGGGTGCAAAGCCAGCGGTCCGCATAGGCGATTCTCGGACGACCGGGCTGCCGAAGTTCCAGTTGGCCTGGTCGTCCTTTCTATTTACTACAAGCGCTAGGGCCTACCTGGAAAGGAGGCTACAGCCGACGATTCTTCACAGTGGTTCCCCCAAAACGGCGCTTCGGCCGCGAGCACCCATATGAGAAGAAAGGAGGTTTGCCATGGGCTGGGGCAAGCGTGTGATGGTGTGGATGCTGGCGCTGTGGCTGTGCCTGACGATTGTGGTGCAGGGGATCGGCTGGGGACCCGGAGTCCCGCCGTAAAAGGCGGATCTCCAGTTGACGAAAGAGGGTTTCCAGGGTAAACTGTTGGAGGTTTGCCATGGGCTGGGGCAAGCGTGTGATGGTGTGGATGTTGGCGCTGTGGCTGTGCCTGACGATCGTGGTGCAGGGGATCGGCTGGGGGCCCGGAGTCCCGCCCTAAAGGGCAGCCGGAACTCCGGCGGTCCCGGGGGTTGATCGCCGGGGCAGGCTAGCGGCCACAGTCTGGCGTACGGATGAGGGCTAAACCCAGGGGGAAGGGGTCCGAGCTACGTTGGTTGCCCCTGCGGCCGGCCAGGGGCCGGCCGCAGGGAAACTGCGATCTAGGTGGAAGGGCCCATTGACATCGCCCACGACGATTGGAGGGCCGCATGAAAAGCCTGCGACCGGCCGTTCGCTTCTACATCGCCCTCGTTGCGGCGCTAGCACTTGGCCTGTTTGCCTGGCAGTGGAGCCGCCAGCCGCTATGGCTCGGGGCACCCTGGCGTCTGATCCCGTGGATTTGCGGCATTGTCCTGGTGGCGATCGCTTCGGCACGGCCGATTCCGCTGCCCCGGAGTGCGCACGTATCCCTCGGTACCGTTTTCGGCCTCTCTGCAATCTGCCTCTTTGACCCTACATTTGGTTCCAGCCTCTTCCTGTTGGGTCTGCTTGCGGCCTACCTATATAGCCAGCTCCGCTATCGGCTCTGGAGATGGTATCAGATCGTCTTTAACGTCGCCGCTCAGACGCTCGCGCTGGATATCGGGGCCGAGGTCTACCTCTTGTTGCACCGAGGCAACGTCAACCCGGTCGCCTCCTGGGGGAACGCGTTGGCCTTCCTTCTGGGGGGGGCGGTCTTTGTTGCCCTGAACGCGGTGCTGGTCGCCCTCGTGATCGGGCTAAGCGAGTGCATCCGGCCCTGGGAAGTGATGCTCCTCAACTACCATGGTTCGCTGATCCAATTCGTTTCCCACGTCCCACTCAGCGGGATCGTGGTCATCCTCTATCAGGATCGCCCCTGGGCGGTGTTGCTCGTGCTTTTGCCGCTGGTGGCGATTTATCTCTCCTATGCCAATGCGGCCCGTCTGACCGAGGCCTCCCGGAACACCCTACAGCTCCTGGCCAACCTGGTCGATGCGCGGGATCCGTACACGGCCAAGCATTCGCGACGGGTCGCCCAGTACGCGCTGATCATTGCCCGGCAGATGCACCTCCCCCTTCCTCAGCAGGAAACCCTCTGGGTGGCCGCGACCATCCACGACCTGGGCAAGTTGGCCATTCCGGAGTCGCTCCTGCTCAAGGCCGGGCAACTGGATGCTCGGGAATGGGAACAGATGCGTTCCCATCCCGCGACCGGGGCCAACCTGATCGGAGGCCTGCCGATCCTGCAGGAAGCGCAGGAGATCATGGCCTGCCATCACGAGCATTACGATGGTACCGGGTATCCCGAGGGGAAAGCTGGAGATGAGATCCCTCTGCCTGCGCGCATCCTGGCGGTGGCCGACGCGCTGGATGCGATGACCTCGGAGCGCCCTTACCGCGGCCCGCGTAGCCTGACGGAGGCTTTCGCAGAGATCGGCGCCTGTGCCGGGACGCAGTTCGATCCGCGCGTCGTGGAAGCCGCCTTGGCGGCGCGGCCCCTCTTGGAAGAGGTCCTCCTTTCTCAACGTCAGAACAACCGCGACTCGACCCGTCTGCCGGAGCCCATCGTGGGGGTACCGGTTCAGGCTCGGAGGAAGGGGAACCAGCGGCACGCCTACGGTGAGCGTGGTCCGGTGGGCGGTTAGACGATCGTGGCCGGCCGGTAAACTCCGAACACCTTGCGGAGGACGTCGCAGATCTCACCCAGCGTGGCATAGGCGCGCACAGCCTCGAGGATGTAGGGCATCAGGTTCTCCGTGCCTCGGGCCGCGTGTTCCAGTGCAGCCAGCGTTTCCCCCACCCGCACGTTATCGCGCTCCCTGCGCACGCGGTTCAGCCGCTCCAGGTGGCGCCGTTCGCTCTCCTCGTCAACGCGCAGGAGGGGGATCTCGAGCTTTTCCTCCATCACGTATTCGTTGACCCCGACGATGATCCGCTCTCGCTTCTCGATCTCCTGTTGGTAGCGGTAGGCGCTATCCGCAATCTCCTGCTGGAAAAAGCCCTTGCGGATCCCCTCGATGACCCCCCCGAGCGCCTCGATGCGACGGAAGTACTCGTAGCAGGCTTCCTCCATCCGGCGCGTCAGCCACTCTACATAGTAGCTGCCGGCAAGCGGGTCGATGGTATGGGCCACGCCGCTCTCGTGGGCGATGATCTGCTGGGTGCGCAAGGCGATGGTCACCGCCTTTTCAGAGGGCAGGGCCCAGGCCTCATCGAGCGAATTCGTGTGCAGGGACTGGGTGCCCCCGAGTACAGCTGCCAGCGCCTGGATGGCCACCCGGACAATGTTGTTTTCCGGTTGCTGAGCGGTGAGGGTGCAGCCGGCGGTTTGGGTGTGGAAGCGAAGCCGCCAGGAGCGGGGGTCCTGGGCGCCACGCTTGCGCATCTCGCGCGCCCAGATGCGTCGCGCCGCGCGGTACTTGGCGATCTCCTCGAAAAAGTCGTTGTGGGCGTTGAAGAAGAAGGAAAGCCGCGGCGCAAAGTCATCGATCTGTAGCCCGCGAGCCCGGGCCGCCTCCACATAGGTGAGGCCGTCGGCAAGGGTGAACGCGAGCTCCTGAACCGCTGTCGCCCCAGCTTCGCGGATATGGTAACCGGAGATCGAGATCGTATTCCAGCGAGGCAGGTAGCGGCTCCCGAACTCGAAGGTGTCCACGACCAGGCGCATGGAGGGCTCTGGCGGGAAGATATACTCGTTCTGGGCGATATACTCCTTGAGGATGTCGTTTTGGATGGTCCCGCCGAGGGCTTCCATAGGGATTCCCTGCTTCTCGGCTGTGACGATGTACATCGCCCAGAGGATCGCCGCGGGCGAATTGATCGTCATGCTCGTGGTGACCCGGTCTAGGGGGATGCCGTCGAAGAGCACCTCCATATCCGCCAGGGAAGAGACCGCGACCCCGCATTTGCCGAACTCGCCCGCGCAGAGCGGATCATCGGTGTCACGGCCATAGAGGGTCGGGGTGTCGAAAGCGACGGAGAGGCCAGTCTGTCCCTGAGACAGGAGGTACTTGTAACGGGCGTTCGTCTCTTCGGCGCTGCCAAAGCCGGAGAACTGGCGCATCGTCCATAAGCGGCCGCGATGCATGGTCGGATAGATCCCCCGGGTGAACGGAAACTGTCCTGGGAAGCCCAGGTCGTCCAGGTAGTCCAGGTCTGCGATATGCTCGGGGGTATAGAGCCGCCCGACCTCGATGCCGGAAAGCGTGGCAAAACGGTCGCGCCGTTCGGGATCTTGCTGCAAATGGGGCTTCAGACACCCCTCTTCCCAGGCGCGATGTGCCTCGTGAATACGCTCCAATTCTTCGGGATCGAACATCCTTGACCTCCTGTCCCCGTTCCGGGGTGCCCGGCTGGTCCAGCCCTTGGTGGCGCTCTGCGGGATGCCCCAGGGGATTCCGCCCTGTTATAGCAACGTGAGTTGCCGGGCAGCGGGGGGTTCGCCTCCGGTGCAAAGCGCGTGGGCCCAGCGCGTCGTCTCCGGAAGCCGCTTCCCGGCGCAACAGGCGAGCACGTAGGTGATCGCCGTAGGAAGGTCTACCCGGTGGCCGGGGGAGACGAAAAGGGGCGGCTTGCCCGGACAAGAGCGCACCACCGCTCCGATCACCTCGCCGCCGTCCTCCAGCGGGACCCAATCGCCTTGATTGGGCCCCGGTTCGGTATGGGTTCCGCATAGCCGAGATTTCGCGCACCCGATGCTCGGAAGGTCGAGGAACAACCCCATGTGGCAGGCCAGGCCAAAACGTCGGGGATGGGCCAGCCCCTGTCCATCGAAGAGCACCAGGTCCGGCCAGAGGGTGAGCCGTTCAAACGCCGCCAGCACGGCCGGCCCCTCGCGGAAAGAAAGGAGGCCGGGAATATAGGGGAAGGAGACCGGCCGTTCCGCCCAGGCCCGATCCACGACCTGGAGCTCGGGAAACGAGAGCACCACCACCGCCGCGCGCGCCACATCTCCGAAGAAGGCCACGTCCACGCCGGCCACCCGTTGCACGGGGCCGAGGTCCGCCTCCAGCCGCACCTGGCGGCGCAGCTCTTGCTGCAACGCGATCGCCTCAGTGGGGGTGACCTCCCAGGAATGAAGGGAACGGATCCTTCCCGCCATTGCGACCTCCCTACGGGTTCACGTAGAACAACCAGCCGTAACGGTCCTCCGTGCGGCCTTCGACCAGGGCGAAAAACGCCTCCTGGAGGCGGGCGGTCATCGGGCCGCGCCGGCCGTCTCCGATGAGCATTCCATCGACCGAGCGTACGGGGGTGATCTCCGCTGCCGTGCCGGTCAGGAACACTTCGTCGGCGATGTAGAGGAGCTCGCGGGGCAGCGGCTGCTCGAGCACCGGCAGGCCCATTCCACGTGCCAGGGTGATCACGGTATCCCGGGTGATCCCGGGAAGGATGGAGGCGCTCAGGGGCGGCGTATAGAGCACTCCGTCCCGTACCAGGAAGACGTTCTCGCTGCTTCCCTCGCTGAGGAAGCCGGTCGGGTCGAGCGCGATCCCTTCCGCACAGCCCCGGCGCAGGGCTTCGATCTTGATGAGTTGAGCATTCATATAGTTGGCCCCGGCTTTTGCCATAGCTGGCAGGGTGTTGGGGGCCATTCGGGCCCAAGTGGAGACACAGATGTCCACCCCTTGTTCGCGCGCTTCCGGCCCCAGGTAGTGCTCCCACTCGAAGGCAGCGATCGCCACTTCCACCGGGCAGCTCAGGGGGTTCACGCCGATCTCGGCGTACCCTCGGAAAACGATGGGGCGGATGTATGCGCAGGAGAGGCGGTTTACGCGCACCGTTTCGGCGATGGCCCGGGCGATCTCCTCGCGCGTGAAAGGGATCTCCATGGCGTAGATGCGGGCGGACTCGAACAGGCGGCGGACGTGGGCCTCCAGACGAAACACGGCCGGCCCCTTGGGGGTGGCATAGGCCCGGATGCCCTCGAAGACGCTCGATCCGTAGCTCACCACGTGGGAGAGGACATGGATCTGTGCCTCTTTCCACGGGACGAATGCCCCATTGAACCAGATGACCTCCGCCTCACGGATTGGCATCTGCCTCCTCCTCATGGTCCTTCCAGAGGGTTTTCCCGAAGAAGGCACCGATGTCGAACAGGTACTCCTGCCGCTGGCCGCACTCCACGCATACCGCCTCCAAGAGGTCGTAAGGCCGCTGCTCGTGGAGGAGAAGCGCCTGTCGTATCACGCGCAATCTTCCACCGCAAGGGCAGCGGGCCTGGCCCACAACGCGGTACTCCTCGGCGATGCTGGACACCGGGATAGCGCTAGACGGATCCCATTCCATCGTCTCCTCCAACCTCCAGGCCCAAGCGGGCGTAGAGGGCCTGGTATCCGGACGCCATGGCCGGGAAGGAAAAGAGCGCCTCGGCGCGGGCGCGGTTGAAGGCGCCCATCTCCTGGCACAGAGCCGGGTCGGCAGCCAGGTGTCGCACCGCTTCGGCTATGGCCTTCACGTCGTCCATCGGGCACAAGAAGCCTCCCTGCCCGTCGACCACCAGTTCCGGAAGGGAGGAGGAACGGGCGGCCACGATGGGAAGCCCGCAGGCCATCGCCTCGGCCACTGCCAGCCCAAAGCCCTCCAGTCGCGAGGGAAAGATCAGCGCGTGGCAGGCGTTGTAGGCTTTCACGAGCTCGTCCACGGACAGGGTGCCCAGCGCGACCGCGTGAGGAGAACGGATCCGCACCTCGTCCGGCCGCTGGCCCCCGGTGTACCAGAGGGTAAAGCCGGGGCCCAGTTCTTCCAGCAAGGGGTCGAGGAGGTCTGCGCCCTTGCGGCGGGTCCGGTTGCCGACAAACAGCAGACGAAATGGCCCCTGGGTGGGGCGCATCCCCGAGAGGGGCCGGAAGCGCCGGGTGTCGATGCCGTTGTAAACGACCTGGGCGTCCTTGCGGCCGTACAGTTCCACGACGCGCTTGCGGGTATAGCCGCTCACGCAAGCCACGGCATCCGCTTTGCCGATGGAAAGGCGGTCGTAGAGCCGCTCGAGGCGATGGAACAGGCGCTGGGCGGGTCGGGTGTAAGGCCGGTAGATGGGGTCAGCCACCAGGTGATGGACGGTCACCACGAGGGGGCGGCCGGCCGCCCGAAGGGCAAAGCCGGCCCGCGAGCCGCTATGCACCAGGGCCGCTGCTCCGGCCCAGCCTCGTGGGAGCGCCGCCGGGATCAGGAAAGGGGCAAAGTTAAAAACGTGCGGAAGGAGACAGAGCCGTCCCGGAACGCCGGCCTGCTCCATCGCCCGCTGGATGTTGGCCATCCAGACGTCTACCCCGCCCCGGGCCAGAGGAGAGATGTAGAGGATCATCGGAACGCCTCAGCGGGCCACGAGCACGCTCACGTCATCGTCCGGGCGCCCATAAAGTCGGGCGATCGTCCCGGCGATTTCCTGAGGGTCCTCTTCCGTTCGCAGCAGGGCCTCGTTGCCGTGGAAGGCCCCGTTGACGCCGTCGCTATAGAGGACAAAGAGGTCTCCAGGGTGGTAGGGAGCGACGAACTCGTGGACGCGCGGGAGCCGGTACCCCACGATGCCGTTGTAGGAGATCGGATGGAATGGCTCCCGGGTGAGCGCGTAGATGCCGATGTTCCCGACGCCGGCATAGCGTACCTGGCCGGCCTGCAAGTCAACGCGCAACAATCCCAGTACGACCCCCCGGGTATTGCGCAGCGCAAAGTGACAACGTTGAAGGATCTCCACCAGCGGGAGCGATGCATGTTCCTCGATACAGGCAACGGCCAGGCGGGATGCACGCGCTGCCTCTTCCCCGCTTCCCAGGCCGTCGGCCAGCCCCAGGAGCACACTTCCCTCCGCCTCTCGGATCGTATAGGCATCGCCGCTGATCGCTCTTTCGGGCTTGGGCCGGAGGTAGACGCCGTACTTCATCTCAACCACTTGCGCACAACGACGCGGGTCCCCTCACCCACCCTGGAGGTGATCTCAAAGTCGTCCATGAGCCTCTTTGCCCCGGGGAGGCCCATGCCAAGGCCGCGGGAGGTGCTGTAGCCGTCACGCATGACCAGGTTCACATCCTCGATCCCCGGGCCACGGTCTTCGCAGATCACTTCCACTCCCTTCCGCCCGCCTTGCTCAATCGCCCGGATGGTCACCGTACCCTCCCCGGCGTACAGGACGATGTTACGGGCCAGTTCGGAGATGGCGGTGGCAATGCGCGCCTGGTCAATGGTGCCGAAGCCCAGGGCCTTCGCCAGTTCCCGCCCCTCCACGCGGGCGCTGACAATATCCAGATCGCTATGGATAAAGATCGTGCGCCCTTCTCGCATCCCGGGTTCCCTCTTCTTCCTCGTCTTGACGCACCAAACGGCGCAGCGTGGCGATCCCTTTCTCGAGGTTGAGCGCGGTGATGACCCCCGAGAGCTCCAGGCCCAGTTCGGTGAGCGTGATCGCCACCGCAGGCTGTAGCCCAGTGACCACGACCCGCGCGCCCATCAGGGCGGCCATCTCCGCCACATCTCCGATCAGGCGTCCGATGAAGGAGTCCACGATATCGACCGCCGTGAGGTCGATGATCAATCCCTTAGCCTTGGTCTCGTAGATGCGCTGCAACAGGTCATCGCGGAACTGCACGGCACTCCGGTCGTGCAAGGCGACCTGGATCGAGGCCACCAGAAAATCCTCGATTTGCAGGATCGGGATGCGGATGATCTCGCTGGCCATCCGGTTTCCCTCCTAGATGCGTTCGCTCGGCCGGCGCAGGACGGCCGGCTCTTCTTCCGTTTCCCTCGTCTCCCGGCGGATCGGGGCGATCTCGAGCCCCATCTGCTCCAGGGCGTACTCGATCCCTGCCTGCAGGTTCGAGCGCGTGATCACTCCCGAGAGGTCGATCTGCAGGTGAACGAGCGCTTGCGCCACCTCGCTGCTGATCCCCACCAGGATCGAGCGCGTGCCGAGCAATCGGGCTGCCTTGACCGTCTGCAGGAGGTGGTTGGCCACCGCGGTATCCACAACTGGCACGCCCGTGATATCGATGATCACCATCTCGGCCTGGTAGCGGGTGATCCCGAGCAGGAGTTCTTCCATGATACGACGTGCACGCTCGGTATCCACCGCACCGACAAGCGGCACGACCAGGATGTTCTCGTGGACCTGGATCACCGGGGTGGAGAGCTCGGCCAATGCGCGTTGCTGTTGGGCCAGGCGCTTTTCATAGTCCTGGAGGTATGCGTCGAAAAGCCAAAGCCGGGCCTGGTGGAGCAGCTCCTCTACCCGGGCCACAGCGGCTTCCCGCCGGTCGCGATCCTCCAGGCTGTGGCGCAGCTGCTCCAGGAGCAACTCGCGGGCGAGCGACAGGATCGTCTGGCCCTCTGTGGCGGGGGTGTACTCCGCAAGGAGCTGGGTGGCAAGACCCCGGATAAACGCTTCCCAAGGCTCGGCACTTTCCCCGGATGCCGCTCGCTGGAGGGCATCCAGGAGGCCTGTGGCCCGCACCTTCAGCTGATCCAGGGAGAGGGTGGCGTAGGTGCCGCCGACACCCTGCCGGATCCGCTGCGCCAGTTCTGCGGCCAGCACTTCGCGGTGCAAGGCAAGCCAAGTCGCCAGTGTCTGGCTCATTGTCACCTCCAAGTCCGATCAGCGGTTCCAAGGTCGTTGGGCCAGGGAGGGCGTTTCCGCGGCTTCGGCGATCAGCCGCACCCCCTGGGCGCGCAAGGCGTACTCGAGCCCTTCTTGCAGGCTGGCCTGAGTGACAATGCCCTGGAGATCGATTCCCAGGTCGACGATCGTTTGGGCGACTTCGGCGCGCACCCCCACCAGCACGGGAGTCGCACCCAGCAACCGCACACCCTGTGCAGTGCGCACCAGCGCGTTTGCCACAGCAGTGTCAACCGTGGGGACTCCCGTGATGTCCAGAAGCACGACCCGGGCACGGTGCTCGTAGACGCCGTGTAGCACGGCGTCCATCGTCCGCTCGGCCCGCGCGCTGTCAATGGCCCCGACCAAAGGCACCAGGATCACGCCGGAGAAGATGGGCAGGATCGGGCTGCCTATCTCTCGCAGCACTTCTAGATTGGCCTGCAGGCTTTCCAGGGCCCGGTTCAGCTCGGCGGTGCGGGATTCGACCATGGCCTGCAGCTCTTCGCGGTAGCGCGACAATTCCTCGGCGTGCTGTCGGGAGCGTTCCAGAGCGTTCCCCAGGCTGTGCGCAGCCAGCCCGACAAAGACCCCGACGACGATATAGCCCACCAGTACTGAGCCGACATCGGCCAGGTAAGAGCGCAGCATCGTCGGGTCGGCCGGATTGTGCCAGGCGGCGAAGAGCTCGTGCTGAAAGAGCGGGATCGGCCAGACCTGGAAGAGCTCGAAAAGCGAAAGCAGGAGATACACCAGGCAGACGACCGCCGTGGTAATCGCGATGAGCGGTCGCTCCAGCAGGATGGCCGAGACCAGGATCGGCCACACGAAGAAGAGAAGGATGGCGTCGCGGGAACCGTAAAAGACGGTGAAGTAACTCAGCGCCAAGAGCACGCTGGCAACGAGCAGCAGGGCACCGAGATGCAGGCGGCCTCGTCGCGCCAGGAAATAACCGCCCAGGCTGAAGAGCGTGGTGACCAGCGCTACCGCCACGATCCAGGGGAGATGCCGGGGTAGGCCGAGTGCATCCAGGGTGCCGGTTACGGTAAGGGCCAGGGTGGCCGCTACCTGTACGATCAACAGCACGCGAAACAGGCCCAGCCGCCGCTGGCATTCTTCTTCCGCCAGAACGGGGAAGAAATCGTGAAATCTGGGCATCGTCCTCCTCCGTCTCGTTTGGCCACCGGCAAAAGCGCCGCCTTTCATCCTCCCGGTGTGCTGGCAAGAGCACGCGCTCAGCGGCGCCACCCCCGCAGCAACCAGTCCGTTGGCCGGCGGAGCCAGCGCACGACACGGATGTAGGTCCCGTGGCCCGGAGCGGTCTCGATCTCGAAGGTGTCCATCAGCCGGCGGACGGCCGGCAACCCCGAGCCCAGGCCCTTTCCGGTCGTGCTATAGCCATCCTGCAGGGCCAGTTCCACGTCGGCGATCCCCGGCCCCTGATCCACAGCCTCCACTTGCAGTCCTCGGCGCCCTTCTGCGGTCACCTCCGAAAGGCGGATTTCCCCGCGCCCAGCGTGACGCACGATGTTCGAGGCGAGTTCTCGTACCACGATCTCGATCCGTGCCGCGTCCGCAAGCCCAAACCCCATCTCACGTGCCATCTGCCGGGCCAGGCCGGCCGCAGAGTAGGTATCGGCTTCTCCTTCGATCCGCCAGTTCCGCGCCATCTGCTACGCCTGCAAGGCCACCGCTGCCGTTCGCTACCGGAGGCCGGCCTCCCGGTGTCCGCGTGCGGCCCCGGTGCCCTCTTCGATGCCCTGGGGCCAAAGCCGTGCGCTCAAGAAGTCGCGTCCGGACCGAAATGCCTGTCGGTTCAACTCCAGGTACCGGTTGGGCACGTGTTCCCCGAGCACGTCTTCCCAGAGATCGGCTGGGATGGGAAGCAATGCCGAAAGGGCGCCCAGCATCACCGTCCCGACCACTCGCACGTTGCCCAGCTCCTGCGCCGTCCGCAACCCTTCGATGAAAAAGACCTGGCGTGCCCGCCGGGCAAGTTCCTGCTCCACTTCTTCCAGCTCCGGATAGCGGGCCTGACCGCTGGTCACCGCGAGCGGGGGCAGGCTCTGGATGTTCACGAGCGCGGTTCCCTCCGGGTGCAAGCAGTGGGCCCAACGGAGCGCTTCCAGGAGCTCGAACGCGACCAGGAAGTCGGCCTGGCCCCGCCCGATGAGCGGAGCGTAAACGCGCTGGCCAAAGCGCACATGGCTGGTTACGGCACCGCCGCGCTGGGCCATCCCGTGGACCTCGGACTTTTTCACATCATACCCGGCTCGGAGTCCCACATCGGCCAGGATGTCGCTTGCGGTCACGATTCCCTGGCCCCCCACGCCGACCAGCAGGAAATCTGCTCTCTCCACGGCCGACTCCTTTGTCGTAGCGGGTCTTCTTCGTCCCGCAGGCGGCTACTCTTCTCCTGGATGGATGGCTTTGCGGGCGCATACCTGGGCGCACAGGTCGCAGGCCGCGCAAAGGAGCCCATCGATTTCGGCTTTGCCCTCGGGCGTCTTGAGGATCGCCGGGCAACCGATGCTGAAACAAAGCCCGCACCCGTTACACCTTTGCGGGTCTACCCAGTAGGCCGGCCCACGGGCCGCACGGGCTTCCGGAAGCAGGACGCAGGCCCGGCGTGCCACGATCAGGGTGGGCTCCTCGGCCTTCAGGCTCTCCTCGAGGACGCGCCGCAGTTCGCGGGTGTCGTAGGCGTCGACCACAAAGACGCGCCTGAGCCCAAAGGCCCGGGCGACATCCTCGATGGGGATCTCGTGGAGCCGCTCCCCGCGGGTGCCAATGCCCGTCCCCGGGTGGCCCTGATGGCCGGTCATGGCCGTGGTGCGGTTGTCCAACACCAGCACGATCGTGCGGCCGCCGTTGTAGGCGATGTTCAGGAGGGCCGGGATGCCGCTATGGAAAAAGGTCGAATCCCCGATCGTGGCGACGGTCCGTTCTGGGCGGCCGGCCAGCTCGGCCCCGTAGGCCATGCTGATGCTCCCTCCCATACAACCCATCGTATCCGTAGTCGAAAGGGGTGGGAGCACCGCCAGCGTATAACATCCGATGTCGCTGTTCACGATCAGCTTCAGCCGCCGTAGTACCGTGTAGACGCTGCGGTGGGGACATCCCGGGCAGAGGACCGGGGGACGCGGCGGAAGGGGCAAGGCTACCGGTTCGGGAAGTGGCTCCCCCGGCGGAATCAGCCCGGCCTTGCGCGCGCCCTCTCGTACGATGTCCGGGTCGAACTCGCCCAAGATGGGAAAGATGTCCTTGCCATGCGCGACCGGTATCCCGAGAAGCCGGATCTCCTCCTCCAGGAAGGGGTCGAGCTCCTCGAGCACGATCAGCTGCTCCACACCAGCGGCAAAGGTTCGTACCTTCCCTTCGGGGAGAGGATAGCTCATCCCGAGCTTGAGGATCGAGGCATCGGGAAAGATTTCCCGCGCATACGCATAGGCGACGCCGCTCGTAACGATCCCGAGCGTCCGGTTTCCCCATTCGATGCGGTTCAGCGGCGTCTCGTCCGAATACCGGCGGAGGCGCTGCAGTCGCTCCTCTACGGCAACGTGGCGTGGCCGCGCGTGGGCGGGGATCATCACATATTTCTGGGGCTTACGCGGGTACGGGGGAAGCTCGTGGGTCGGGCGTGCAGGTCCGGATTCGATTTCCACCGGGGAATGGGAATGGGAAATGCGGGTCGTCGTGCGTAAGAGGACGGGCACATCGAACTGTTCGCTGATTTCGAAGGCTATGCGGGTAAAGTCCCGTGCCTCTTGGCTATCGGAAGGCTCAAGCATCGGGACCTTAGCAAACTTGGCATAGTGGCGGTTATCCTGCTCGTTTTGGGAGCTGTGCATCCCCGGGTCATCGGCAGAAACGATGACCAACCCGGCCTCGATCCCGGTGTAGGCGCCGTAGAAGAAGGGGTCCGCGGCCACGTTCAACCCAACGTGCTTCATCGCCACCAGGGTGCGCACCCCTGCGTATGCGGAACCCAGCCCGGTCTCCAGGGCGACCTTCTCGTTGGGAGCCCAAAGCGTGCGCACCTCTGGGAAACGGGAGAGCGACTCCAGGATCTCGGTGCTCGGGGTGCCCGGATAGGCGGTTCCCACCCGTACACCGGCCTCGTAGGCGCCCTGCGCGATCGCCTGATTGCCAGAGAGCATGCGCCTCAATGCTGCACCTCTCTTGCCCCATCTCGGGCAGCCGGTCCTTCACGCAGCCAAAGACTCCAAGAGGTTCGGGGACGCCACCGGTGTCCCCCGGCAGCCGGTATTATCCCATAGATGCGCGGGGCTGTCAACGCAAGGAGGCCTTCCTTGACGCCCTGGCAGTTCGGCCGTATAATTGCGCCCGTCCGCACAATCGGGTTCCCGTGGAGGTTTTCCCATTGGAAGACGCACCGTTTGCTTCAGCGCGCAAGAAGGTAGGCGCTGTCCTGGTCGTGGGAGGAGGGGTGGCCGGGATGCGCGCCGCCTACGACCTGGCCGAATCCGGTATCCGGGTCTACCTGGTGGAGATCACGCCCGCCCTCGGGGGCAAGATCGCCCAGCTCGGCTTCATGTTCCCCTCCCACGACTGTGTCCTCTGCCGTGGGACCGCCGAACACGGCTACGGCTGTACCCGCCCGACGATCTCCTACGTCTTTCTTGACCACAGTACCCACCCCAACATCCAGATCATGACCCTTACGGAAGTACTGGGGGTGGAAGGGGAAGCGGGGCACTTCCGGGTGCGCCTGCGCCATCACCCGCGCTACGTGGACCCGGCCCGTTGTACCTCCTGCGGCGAATGCAGCCGCGTGTGCCCGGTAGAGCTTCCCAGTGCCTTCCAATTGGGGATGAGCACGCGTAAAGCGGCCTACAAGAGCGCGCCCCGGACCGCGCCCGACGTCTACCTCATCGAGAAAGGCCCCTACTGCGAAGGGTGCGGCAAATGCGTGGAGGTATGCCGGCCCGGGGCAATCCGTCTGGACGAGGAGGCCTGGGAGGAAACGGTGGAGGTCGGCGCGATCGTGCTGGCTCCGGGTTTCTCCCTGTATGATCCCACCTTGAGCGAGGAGTACGGTTTTGGCCGCTATCCGAATGTGGTGACCTCGCTCCAGTTCGAGCGGTTGGTGAGCCGCTCGGGGCCGACCGAGGGACTCGCCCGCCGCCCTTCCGACGGCCGGCAGCCAAAGCGGATCGCCTGGTTGCAATGCGTGGGTTCCCGGAGTGTGGAGCGCGATTACTGCTCCTCGATCTGCTGTATGTACGCCACCAAGGAGGCGGTGCTCGCCCGGCAGCGCGATCCCGAGGTCGCCTGTCACATCTTTATGATGGACGAGCGTACCTTCAACAAGGAGTACAACGCCTATTTTGTCCGCTCCCGCGACATCTATGGCGTGCAGTATACCCGGTGTCGTATCTCGGGCATCCGGGAAGACCCGGAGACCCACGACCTCTTTGTGCGCTATCAGGATGAGGCTGGCCAACTGCACGAGGCGCGCTTCGACCTTGTGGTGCTTTCCGTCGGTTCCGAGGTGCCACTGCAGGCAGTGGCTCTGGCAAAAGAGCTGGGCATCGAGCTGAACCCGTATGGCTTTTGCCGAACCGGCAAGTTTACCCCGGTTTCGACCAACCGCCCGGGGATCTTTGTTGCCGGGGCCTTTTCCAGCCCCAAAGAGATCGCGGAGACGGTGGCGGAGGCCAGCGCGGCTGCCGCTGCCTGCATGGGGCTCCTGGCCGATGTTGCGGGCACCCTGGTGGCTCCGCCCACCTATCCGCCGGAGCGCGACGTTTCCGGAGAACCTGCTCGGGTGGGCGTTTTTGTATGCCGGTGCGGGACGCAGACGGCGGGGGTGGTGGACACGGCGGCCGTGGCGGCGTATGCCCGCACCTTGCCGGACGTAGTACACGTGCAGGAACTCGAGTATGCGTGCATCGGGGAGGCGCCGCGGGAAATTGCGCGTGCCATCTCCGAGCACCAGCTGAACCGTGTGGTGGTTGCCGCCTGCAGCCCGCGCACCCACGAGGCATTCTTCCAGAGGATGTTGCGCCGGGCGGGGCTGAACCCGTACCTCCTGGAGATGACCAACATCCGCTCCCACGCCGCCACGGCGCATCGCGAGTTCCCGGTGCGAGCGACGCGTCAGGCCAAGGAGATGGTCCGGATAGCCGCTGCCCGGGCCCGCCGGCTGGAACCGGTGCGGCGCACGTTGGTGGGAGTCACTCGTCGTGCCCTGATCATCGGCGGGGGGCTCGCGGGGATGAACGCGGCACTGGCCATCGCGGCCGCTGGTTACCCCGTTACCCTGGTCGAGCGCGACTCCGTCCTGGGCGGGCACTTGCGTGACCTCTACTCTACCGCGGAGGGCCCGGACCCCCAGGCCTACCTCTTTGGCCTTGTCCACCAGGTGTTACAGGAGCCCTTGATCACCGTCTTCACGGACAGCGAACTGCTCACCCATAGCGGCTTTGTGGGGAACTTTCGTTCCACGATCGATGTGCACCGCAGCGACCCGGCGCGTCGGCGCACCGTTGAGGTCGAGCACGGGGTGACCATCGTGGCCATCGGCGGCCGCGAGTTCCACCAACCCGTCTACCTGCTGGGCCAGCACGAACAGGTCATGACCCAGCAGGAGCTGGAGCGGCTAATGCTCGTCAACCCGGGGCGCGTGGCCCAGATGAGCACCGTGGTCATGATCCAGTGTGTGCGTCCTCCCAACGCTGCCTACGAGTACTGCAGCCGGATCTGCTGTACGAACACGGTGAAGAACGCGCTGCGCATCAAGCGGCTGAACCCGAAGGCGCAGATCTTTGTCCTCTATAAGGACCTGATCACCTACGGCTTCCGGGAACAGTACTACACCGAAGCACGCCGCCGAGGGGTGCTCTTTGTACGTTACGATGACCACCATCCCCCGCACGTCGAGGCGCCGGACGGACACTTGACCGTGCGGGTGCTCGATCCGGTGCTCCAGGAGGAGCTCGTCATCCGTCCGGATGCCGTGGCGCTCAGCATGGCTGTCGAACCCGACCCGAGCACGGAGCGGCTGGCCCGCATCCTGGGGGTTCCCCTGTCGCCGGAAGGCTTCTTTATGGAAGCGCACCTGAAGCTGCGGCCGATTGACTTCCTGCGCGAGGGGATCTTCCTGTGTGGGATGGCCCACTATCCCAAGTTCATCGAGGAAACGATTGCCCAGGCGCTGGGCGCAGCCGGCCGGGCACTGACGATCCTCACGCGCGAGACCCTGGAAGTGGGCGGGATCGCGGCGGTGGTCGATCCCACCAAGTGCGTCGGTTGTCTCACGTGCGTCCGTGTCTGCCCCTTCGATGTGCCGACGATCGACCCGACCCGCACGGGGGTGGGCGGTATCCAGGGAGCCGCCTACATCGAGCCCGGGCGCTGCCAGGGATGTGGCACCTGCACCAGCGAATGCCCGGCGAAGGCGATCCAGCTGACCCTCTACCGCGACGAGCAGGTCATCGTCCCGGAAATGGCGGCCCTCGGCTGCTGGCTGCCCGAGGAGCACGAGGAGTAGAAGGCCATGGAGCCGGGACCGCTTCCCGAGATTACCGTCTTTACCTGCATCTACTGCGGGTATACCGCTGTCGACATGGCCGGGGTGACCGGCATCCAGTACCCCGCCAATATCAAGGTGGTCAAACTCCCGTGCACCGGGAAACTCGACCTCCTCTACATCTTGAAGGCCTTCGAACAGGGGGCAGACGGCGTGATGGTCGTTGCTTGCCAGAAGGGGACCTGCCATCACGTCGAAGGCAACCTGCGCGCTGAGAAGCGCGTCCAGCGGGCCAAAGAGCTCCTGGCGAAAATCGGCCTGGGGAGCGAGCGGCTGGAGATGTTTTTCGTCACTGGCTCGCAGGGATCCGCCTTTGCAGCGGCGGTTGAGGAGATGACCCGGCGCGTGCAGGAGAAAGGAGCCAACCCGCTCAAGGCCACCTGCCGCGCGACAACCCGTTCAACGCCAGACGGTTCGCCCTGAGCCTTCGAGCGCCCAACGGTACGCCTCAAGCACCCGCTCAGCTACCCGGCTCCAGTGGAAGTGCTCGTGCACCCAGCGCCGGCCGGCCTGCCCCATTTCGCGCCGCCGAAGGGGGTCAGAGAGCAGCTCTCGTAGAGCCTGGGCCAGCGCATGGGGGTCCTGAGGCGGCACCAGCAGCCCGGTTTCCCCGTCCCTGACCACCTCAGGAAACCCCCCGAACCGGCTGGCCACTACCGGCACCCCGCACGACTGGGCCTCCACGAGGGCGATGCCGAAGGTTTCGCTGGCAAAGCTGGGTGCGACCAGCACGTCGCTCAGGGCCAACCAGCGGGGCAGCTCCTCGTGGGGAACGTGGCCCAGGAAATGTACTCGCCCTTCCAGCCCGGCAGCACGCACCTGCGCCTCGAGCGTCTGCCGGTAGTGCCCATCGCCGGCAATCAGCAGCACTGCCTGCGGCAGTTCCTCCATCGCGGCAATCGCGTACTGTACCCCCTTCCAGGGAATGAGACGGCCGGCGTACAGGACGATTCCCTCGCCATGCGGCGCAAAGCGCGCTCGCAGTGTGGGATCCGGCTCCTGGGGTTGGAATCTTTCCGCATCGAAGCCGTTGTAGACGACCAGGGGGTCGATACCGTAATGGCGCGCGACGGTCTCGGCATTAAAGGCGCTGCAAGAGACGGCGACGTCCGCTTTCCGGCCGAGCCAGCGGTCTCCTGGGAAAAAGTCCTCCCCGTGGCAACCGAACACAACGCGGCTGCCCACCAGCCTCCGGACAAGCAGGGCAACCGGTAGGTCGTATGGCTTCTGGATGTGCAGGATGTCGTAGCGCTCGCGCAGGAGCACCGGAAGGGCGGTGAGGGCAAAGGAAAGGCGCTCGAGGAGCTTGGTGATCGCATAGGCCCGCTGCAAGCCAGGCAGGCGACGGAAGGCTTGCCGGCCCACGAAGGGGCGGCGGATGACCTTCAGTTCCGGATAGCGGTTCGGATACGGGCTTTGGCCCGCGATCAGATGGACGATCACCCCGCGCCGCTGCAGTTCCCGGCCGAGTTCCCAGACGAATGTCTCCACGCCGCCAGTGGTCACGGTGGTGGTGAGGTTATAGAGGGCGACCTTACGTCCTTCCACAGCGCGACCTCGAAGGCAGAAAGCAACAGGGTGCGTGCCAGTCGGTAAGCTGGCCGTTCCAGGCCGATCCGGCGAAGGAAGCGGCGCAGGCCGCTGTACCGGGTTGGCCGTTCGGGTCCCCCGGCTTTTTCCCTCAAGTCCTCGACCCGGAAGCCCGTTTCGCGCGCCAGGTGCCCGAAAGCTGTCCAGGTGAAATAGTGCATCTCGGAGAGGCGCTGTCGGTCGGCCCAGTGTGGCTGCTCTTTCCCGCGCGCGGCCCGACGGATCCAGCGCTCCGCCCAGGGTCTGGGGATCCAGTTTAGGAAGGGCAAATGGTAATGCGGGTCGCGGAAGGCCAGGCGGTTCACGACGGTCAGGAGGAAGATCCCGCCGGGCCGCAGCACCCGATAGGCTTCGGCCAGGACCTGCGCTGGATCGCGCACATGCTCCAACACGTCCCAGGCGCACACCAGTTCGAAGGAGGCCGCAGGGAAAGGGAGCGCTTCTCCCGCGGCCTGGAGCACTGGGAGGTCGAGCCCGTAGCGTCTCCCACGCAGGGCGGCGATCTGGCAGTAGGCGCCGTTAAACTCGGCCGCATAGACCTGGGCCCCTTCGCGGGCGGCGGCCACGGCAAAGCCACCCATGCCGGCTCCCAGATCGAGCACCCGCTTCCCCTCAAGCCTGCCCAGGCAACCCCGCGCCCAGGCCAGACGTTCCTCCTGGTAACGCTCCTGGAAAAGGCGCCGTTCCCGCCAGGCAGCAAAGTCGTGCCGCCAGCGCATATGCTGGAGCCAGGGATCGATGCGTTGGGCCAGTTCCCTTTCGATATCCGCTGGATTCATGGGCTCCCCGGTCATGGTAGACCTTTGCCACCGGTTGCCATTATACCATCAGCGCTGTCCGAAGGCGATGATCCAGAACCAGACGCGCAGGCCGCTATAGCACAGGTAGAACAGGAGGAGGGCCAGCGCCAGCCGGCCGGCACAGCCCCTCTCCCAGAGGCGCGCGCTCCAGCTGCCCGCCCCAAGCGCGAGCACCGGCAGGGCAAAAAGGCTGTAGCGGGAAGAGAAGCCAAAGGCGGCATGCGCCAGCCCAAAGAGGGCCGCCGTCGCCAGCGCTGCTCCAAGCACGGTTCCCGGCCAGCGCCGACCGGAACTGGCCAGCAAGGAGAGCCCCGGCAAGGCCAGGAGCGCCACCAGGGGCTGCACGTGGAACAGGAACTGAGGGAGCGGGTTGCCCCAGGTCACGGCAGTGTGCGGCTCCTCCAGGAGGAAGCGGATCCCGGCGCGCAGGGCCGAGCGGATCGGGGGGGCGGTGTAGTACAGGGCCAGCGCCGCGACGCCGGCGACGAGGACAGCCGCAACGACCCCTGGGGTTGCTTGCCGGCCCTCCTCCGAAAGGAGGCCAAGACTTAAAGCAAAAAGGAGGAGCACCCCAAGGAGCAGGCTATCGGCAAAGTGCCCCAGCAGGACCAGGAGGCACGCCCCGGCGAGCAGCACCCATCGCCGCTGCGCGTGCCGCTTGAGGCGCACGAGCAGCAAGAGGACGGCCACCGTGGCCGCGTGGCTGAAGAGGTTCGTGTAGTTGCCCCAGGAGAAGATGAGGTAGGTTACCGGCGCCGTTTCGCGCAACAGAAGGGCCAGGAACGCCGGCCGCTCCCTGCCCGAGACCTCCCGGGCCAGGAGGTAGAGGAATAGGGCGGCGAGGGTATCCAGAGTGGCCCCGCAGATCTGCATCAGGAGCGGCAAGTTTGCGGAAAAGAGGGCAAACGGCTGAAACAGCAGGTAAAGGCCCGGTGGGTAAGGGGCGGGCAGGAGGACATCCGGGATCGGGGCAGTGAAAAAGAGGGTGCCCTGCATCACCCACTCGGCCCGGTGGACGTGGAAGAGGAGGTCGCTGGAGCGGAACTGGGGATAGACCATCCCGCCGATCCTCAGGAGAAAGCCCAGGAGCAGAACCGCCCACAGCCGACGGGCCCGCGAGACCACCCGGCATTTTCTTTCCAGCAGGGGCAATACCAGCGCGGTCCATGCACACGCCCAACATAGGAGGAGGAGCAATCGGGGCGTAAAGCAGGTAAGCGACAGACGGTGGAAAGCCAGAAGGACGCACAACACCATCCCAACCAGGGCCACCACCGCGCTGCTCCAGGGGCGCCGCAGCCCCCACCGGCGCAGCAGAAGATAAGCCAGGAACGCGATCCCGAGGAGCGCGGCCAATTGTCCCCAGGCCGGCTCGACCCATCCGCGAGAGAGCGGCCGCGCCTCCACCCGGTCCAGCCCGACCCCGAGGTCGCGCGCATCCCCGCCGGGGCGGAAGGTTTCGCTCTCGAGCATCAGGGCCAGGTCGCCCCCGGCGAGCGCCGCGCGTGGCAGAACGATCGCATAGTCCTGCCATCCGGAAGCAACGGCGAAGGTAGCAAACCAGTTATCCCCTGCCCGTAAGGAGAGTTTCGGCGGCCGGTCATCGGGTCGGTACCCCTGGAGACGGAGCACCAGGCCGAGGTCCTGTTTCCCCAGCCCGGGGAACCAGAGCAAGGCACGCCCCCGCGTCCAGCGAAAGTCTACCTCAGCGCCGCCGGGTCGGTCCTTTTCCGGCTCGTGCATCCCTCGCACGTAGGGTGCATCGTGGGGGCTGCCGATATCGAGGGAAAGGGGCTGCCGAAGCTGGTAAGAGGCTAGCCCTGCCAGGGCCAGTAGAAGGAGGAGCACCCAGAGCGCCCGTTCCTGCAGGATGCGCTTCCACTGCTCGAGTTCCCGGAGGAGCACTTTACGCCCACTTCCTGGAGCACGCCATTCATGGCCCACGTGGTGCAGCCCTGTGCGTCTTATGGGGGCCCGCCGAAAGGGACCGTCCTGCTACCGGGCGATCACGGTATGGAGGACCAACCGTCCTCCAAAACGCGGCCGCATGTGGCACTTGCCAGCGTCCGGTCCCTGCTTCGAAAAGGGCACCGGAGGGCTTGCGCTGCCCTGCGGCCTCCTCCTCTCCGCACGGGGCCAGTCCCGTGCAAGTCACGGTGCGACGGGCAGGCAACCGTCGGCCCCAATCAGCCAACCGTACCAGGTCCAAACTCGCGTTCCGGCGGCGCGCCAACAAAATGTACCTACCCTGTATATCCACGGGGAAATGAGCCCTTTTTGGGGCGTTCGGTCGGCGGCGTTACTCGATCGCTCGGCCCGGTTTTCGCTGGCCCGGTACCCGGCGATGTACCGGGCCAGCCCCCAGTGATTCAGCCATTATGGCAGCAGCCCTTTGCTATGAAGGAGCGGCTTGGGGTCCACGAAATGGGTGTCCAGGTGCAGCTCCTTCGGGTCGATCCCAAGGGCGATTCCCATGAGCTGTGTGTAGTAGAGCACGGGCAGGTTCAGATCCTCCTGAAAGTCGGCCGCGATCTGGGGCTGGCGTGCATCCAGGTTGACCTGGCACAGCGGACAGGCCACCACGACTGCCTCTGCTCCGACTGCCTTGGCGTCGTGGAGGATACGCTGGGTGAGCTTCAGCGCCACCTCGGTTTCGGTCAGGGTGAGGTTGTTGCCGCAGCAATCGGTCTTGTAGTTCCAGTCGAGCACCTCGGCCCCGAGGGCGGCCATCAGGCGGTCCATCTCCATCGGGTACTCGTGGTGTTCCGCCCCGGTGACGGTCTTGGGGCGGGTGATCAGGCAGCCGTAGTAACAGACCACCCGCAGACCGGTCAAGGGCCGAACGATCCGCCGGGCGATCTCTTCCGTGCCCACGCGCTCGAGCATCGTGGTGACGATGTGGTTGACCTTGACCTTCCCCTGGTAGGCATACCCCAATTCGCGGGTCACCTCCTCGCGCAGCTCGGGGTAGCGGGCGATGTCGTAGAGGGCGAACTTGAAGCGGGAGAAGCAGGCGGCGCAGGGGACCGCGACCTCATCGTAGCCAAGCCGCTCGATATAGGCCAGGTTCTCCAGCGGCAGGCGGGTGGCCAGGTGGTGGGAGACGGCGTGGGCAGGGGTGGTGCCGCAGCAGGTCCAGCCTTCCGGTTCCTCCAACCGCAACCCGATCCGCTCGCTGACCGCGCGGGTGGAGCGATCGTACTCTTTGGCCGTGGAGTGGAGGGAGCAGCCAGGATAGTAGGCGACCGCTCCGGGGGTGGCCCGGGGTTCCACGCGGGAGAGGTCGCGGGGGATGCGCCCGCGCTCGGGGAGGATCTTGAGCTTGCCGCTGAGGAAGAGGCGGATCCCCATGCGGCCGTCCTTCAGGAGCTGCCCCAGGTCGACGTCGCCCTTGAGGAGGGTACGGAGTTTGAGTTCGCCCAGGAGCCCCAGCTCGAACATGCGCCCGAAGAGCTGGATGCCCCGCAGCGCGGCCTGGTTGAAGATCGGAATGGAAGCGATGGCCGGCCGGATGCCCATCTCGGTAGCCACTTGCTTGATCACGTCCATCGCCCGGGGGAGGTCGATCCCGTGGGGGCAGCGGGTGACGCAGGTCTGGCAGTTGGCACAGATCCAGATGGTGCGCGAACGGAGCACGCGCTCGTTTCTTCCCAGCTGAACCGCGCGGAGGAGCTGGTTCGGGGTGAGGTCCATGTACTCGACCACTGGGCAGCCGGCGGTGCACTTCTTGCACTGGTAACAGAGGTACACGTTCTCGCCGCAGCGTTCCTCGATGAGCGCGGCCAAGTTGAGTGTCTGGACAGCGGTCTCGCGGGGCATTTCAGGCCTCCTTGCCTTCGGGAGTGGCCACCTGCGGCCTGGGGTATAGGCCAGCCGCGCGAACGATCTCGGGGACGGCCTCTTCCCACTCGATCGCCATGATGTGGATCCCGGCGACCCCTTCGATCTCGCGCAGTTGCTGGATGATTTCGACACAGATGCGGATGCCTTCCTGTTTCCAGGCTTCGGTGCGGGCCTTTCGGTCCTCTTTGGGGATGTCCGCTACCGCTCGTTCCATACGCTCGACGATCTCGTTGGGCACGTCCATCCCCGGAACTTTGTCGCGCATATAGCGGGCAGCGGCGGCCGTCTTGATGGGGCCCACACCGGCAAGGATATAGACCTTCTCGTGGAGTCCCAATTCCCGTACCCGCCGCATATATTCGGCAAAGCGCGGGACGTTGTAGATCAGCTGGGTCTGGATGAAATCGGCGCCCGCTGCGACCTTTTTCGCCAGACGGTAGGGGCGGAACTCGAAGGGATCGGCGAAGGGGTTCGCCGCCGCACCGATGAAGAAGCGCGGCTCCTGACCCTTGATCTCCTCGCCGCAGAGGAAACGCTTGTGATCCCGCAGGCCGGCCACCATCTGAAGCAGCTGGATCGAATCCAGGTCATAGACATTCTTGCTCGTCGGGTGGTTGCCGAAAGACTGGTGGTCGCCGGTGAGGCAGAGGAGGTTGCGCATGCCCAAGGCGTAGGCCCCCAGAAGGTCGCTCTGCATAGCGATGCGGTTGCGGTCGCGGCAGGTCATCTGGATGACCGGCTCCAGCCCTTGCTGGAGCACCAGCACGCCGGCGGCGATCGAAGACATGCGCACCACCGCGGTCTGGTTATCGGTGATGTTCACCGCATCGGCGTACCCTTTGAGGATGGAGGCCTTGCGGACGATGACCGCAGGATCGGCGTTCTGCGGAGGTCCCAGCTCGGCGGTAACGGCAAAATAGCCGGCAGCCAGGATTTGTTCCAGATGGCTTCCCACTTTCATCGTTCTTCTCCTTGATCCAACGGCGTCAATCGGAGCCTGTGGGCACGGGATGGCCCGCTATCTCCCGCTCATATGGCTCCTGGGATTCCAAGACAAAGAGGGCCAATTGTTTTACTTTCGTCGCGTGGGGCCCAGAGACCTGAGCCTGGCCGGCAAGGGCGGGCGTTTTGCCTGCCCCTACCGCTTCGCGTACCTGGGCCACCAGGCCGGCCATGTTCTCCAACAGAGCCTCCAGAGACAAGGGGCCATAGCCGCCGGTTGTTGCCTTCGTGTACCATTCGATGGTCTTGGCCATCACCACCGTGAACACATCCGCATCGCCCACCGCCATTCCTGAATCGAGCGTGCGCTTGACCCAGTAGATCGCATCGCTTAGGATTTGCTCCTCCAGGCCCTCGCCAAGGTCCAGAGGAGGTGCCTTCAGACCCGCCTTGCGGCACACAAACACCGCATCGTAGCGGATGTTTCCCGCGCTCGAGTGGAAGCCGCTCTTTCCTTCGGAACGGACGATCGGCGTAGCGGAGATATAAAAGCCGCTGGCGACCAGCAACCGGGCGACTTCCTGCCACGCCCATACCTGGTTGTGATGGAAGGTGAAAATCAGCAGCCCATCGTCCTTGAGCACCCGGCGGCATTCGCAAAGCACCCGCCGCAGCCCTTGGCTGAAGAACTCGGTCGTTTTCCCCAGCTTGTCGTTCTTGACGATCTCTTCGGCCCGTGCCGAGGACGGAGGCTCGAACCACGGGTAGGAACCTTTCAGCCCGAGCCGCAGCCATACGTAGAAAAAGTCGGCCAGCTCCGAGTACTGAACATTGTCGAAATAGGGCGGGTCCGTCACCACAGCATCCACAGAACGGTCGGGGATAAAGGACAGATCCTCGGCGTTCTGGCAGCGCAGAAGGGCCGCCCTCTCCGTGCGCGCGAGTTCAGCAAAGTCTGTTACCAGTCGTCCTTCGATACGCCCAACATTCGGTATGGTACCCTGGCCGGGCACCCGCTCGCGCGGACGAAGACAGAAGGCCTTGGCCCGGCGTACTTTATCGAAACATTTGACGAAAGTGCCTCTCCCGAAGACCGTCCCCCAGACATTGTTCTCTGTCGGGCGCTCAATGGGATGATAAGCGTGGAGTCCGAAGAACAGGGAGATCTTGTGCCAGGCGACCTCGTACTTGCAGAACATATTGTTCGCATCAAGACAATCGGAAAAGGCCAGTAGTAGAAGTTCACGCACATTGGAGTCGCCGACCTGGAGGATGTGTTCCAAAAGGATCGAAAGACAGAGCAACTGCCGTTCGTTGAACATTCGGTAGTAATGGGTGTAGCCGTGGTTGACCGGCCGGGGGTCGCTCCGACCTTCCGCCGGAATCTCCTCTCGGGGAATGAGTAGGTTGCTTTTACGCCGTTCGAATTCGGCCTGGGCCTCGTGCCAGAGTTCCAGGTCTTGTGCGTCCACGCGCTTGAAAAAGCGGCCGCACTTTTCACAGTATCCTTCCAGGGCGTGCAATTCTATTTCCAGCGCTTCCCCGCGACGCCTGACGGCGTCTAGGAGGCGTTGCTCTTTCCCACACGCTGGGCAACGGAAGAGACCGCGTCCGGACACACCATGCCGGGGGTCAAAGACATTTCCGCAATCCGGACACGTCGTGGCCGGTTCGTATGCCGGTGTTTCCACAATTTGGAGGCAACGTGGGCAGAAAACCACGTGGACATGATCACGCCGCGATAACTCATCGTTCGGAAAGAGCCTGGTCTGGGAGCCGCATTGCGCGCATTCGGCCACCTTGACCCAGAAATAGTACATGACCTCCGCCGCGTGTCCCTGCGGGCACGTCGTCCGGTAGTACCGCTTGATTCTGTCCCCGGCGGTGCGTTCCAGTTGGCGGAACGCGGCGTCCAAAAGGTCCAGGTCGACCGGCTCGATTTCCTTCTTGGTCACAAACCAGGCGACCGGGTTGATATCCACGCCGATGACCCGGCAGTTCAACCGCAGCGCTTCGACAAGGGTGGTGCCTCCTCCCATGAAGGGATCCAGGACAATTTTCCCTTGAAGATCTGCCCCGTGCAGAAATTCCTGCCAGAGCTTCCCTTCCGGCATCTCGTCGGGCAGGAATGCGGCCAGGAGAATCATGCGGAAGACGCTGCCGAGGCGCCGTGCCCACCATTTGTGCATCTGGTAAACCGGCTTCTTGGCGTTTCCCTCGGCCATGGCCACAGGATTCAATTTTTCGACCGGAAAACCCTTCTCGATCCAGGCCATGGTATCCTCACGAGTTCTGATCCAGGAGTCTTTTCCACATCTCCTCGCCGCTCGCTCCGTATAAATCTTGCAACGCGGCGCAGAGTTCAGCGACCTTTGCCTCCAAGATCTGGGAGAGAGTCTTTCCCTCAGGACCTTGGAAATCCTCCCCTACTTGGCGGGCGATTTCAAAAACCGCTTCGACACAGTCGGACGTGTCTGAGATAAACTCCCAGAACTCCCGACCGGCCAGCCAGTCAATTCCGCCCTCCTGCTTCACGTATTTCTGAACGATGCTACTGACCTGTTCCTTGTTCCCATAGCACATCCCGAATAAAGCAACGGAGCCGCGGTTACGCCTCTGGGCAGAACGCAGGAGTTGCGAGATCCGGACTCCCAGGTCCTTCGGGATGGTATTGGGTCCGCTCTTTACCTGGATGTAATGGTGCCGGCCATCTTTGGTCTTCAGGATATCGGCGCCCTCGACCCCCGTGCCCTCGGAGAAGACCCTGGCGGCTTCCTGCAGGGCCAGGCCGAAGGAGGTGACCATACTGCGTTCCAGCCGTTGGGAGACGAGCCACCGTACAATCGAGGAGGCATCCTCCAGGCCCATTTCTTTGGACAGGATGCGAATCAGGAAGGGGTTGATGTGCAGGTCCTCGATCCTCAGGCGCTGAATCAGCCGGGCCTGGTTCTGAAGGAAGGTCCGGAAAACGTTCTGAATTTCCTTCTTCTTGTCCTCGGCGATCGGCATCGTTCCACCCCTGCCCTGCCGGCCGTTCCCGGATGTGCCTCGCGCGGCTATTCCTCCTCCAGACGCAGGTCCGGGCGGTCGATACGCCGGGGGCCGCCGTCGCGGGAGGTGGACCAGTCCTTGGGAGGGGCGATGCTCATCATGAGGTCGAGTTTCCCCAGGCGGCTCAAGCGGTCGTAGATGAGTTGCCAGGCGCATTCGATCTCCGGGTTGACCTCGCACTTGCCGCGCTGGGAGCCGCCGCAGGGGCCGTTGAGAAGGCTTTTCGAGCAGCGGGCGATGGGGCAGATGCCACCGGTGCTGGCCAGGAGACAGTTTCCACAGGCCTGGCAGCGTTCTACCCAGTAACCCTCCTTTTCTGGCAGGCCCAGGAAAGTCGTGTTCAGGCCCGGGACCACCCAGGTGTCCGGGAAGCGCTGGGCCACCGCCTGCACGCCGATCCCGCAGGCCAGGGACAGCACGACGTCCGCCTCCCGAATTTTGTCCGCAACGGTATCCAGGTATTCCCACTCGCACTGGCGTTGCACGGTGGCTTCGACGATTTCGGGGTCGTTTCCGTCCAAGCGTTCGGCCATGCGCAGGGCCGAAGCCAGGATGCCGACCTCCTTCTCGCCACCGGCAAAACAGACGGTCACACAGGTCCCGCAACCCAGCACCAGTACCTTCTTGTGGCCGGCGATCAGGCTGCGGATTTCTTCCAACGGTTTCTGCTCACCGACGATCATGCGATTGCCTCCGTTTGCGGGTCCACACACGCTGCCGCGCACGCGTGGGTATTGTACCCCTAGTTCCGGGGAGCGTCAAGCAACGCTTTTGCTCGGACTACCCGGACCCGCACGACCAGAGGGTCCTGGTACAGGTCTGTCGAGCGTCAAGTAACGCTTCTTGCTGGGTCATCCAGGGACATCTCGAGAAAGAAAACAGGCTTCCCCTTGCGACGCCGGGCAATCCCCTGGCTCATCTTGCCCCCTTTGCACGGAAGAAGCATTGCCGCAGTGTCCTTGGGCCGATCAAGTGGTGGATACCGCGGGAGACGGGGCCATGCTCGTAAAAAGACAGTATTGACATTTTTCCTGTACTGTGATAGAATACATATAGGCAAAGTTCCATGGAGGCGTTCGATGGAGCGCAACCAGAGCAACGCTTGGGGTTGGGGAAGGCGCCGTGGATGGGGGCAGTTGGCCCTTTTCTTACGGCCGGCTATCCTCTTGCTCCTACGGCAGGATCCATCGCACGGGTACGATCTTGTCGGAACGCTCCGGCAGCAGGGGTTGATCGACCCGGACCTGGACCCGGCGATCGTGTACCGGTATCTGCGGGAGATGGCAGAAGAGGGCCTGCTGCAGTCGGAGTGGCAGACCGAGGGCGGAGGTGTGCCCCGGCGAATCTACCGGCTGACGCCGGCCGGCGAGGAGTTCGTCCGCGGATGTATCGTCCACCTGCGGTGTACGCGTCGCAGACTCGGGCGGATCTTGCGGATGTACCGCGAGCAGTTTCCGGAGGGCCGAAGGTGAGCCTGCTGGATGAGTTGCTGGGCACGCTGAGCGATGCGCCGCTCGAGGCGGTCTGGGTAGGGGCACGCTGGACAGCGGTGGCTGTTGCGCGGCGCGGCCGCCTCCGCTGTGGCCTGGCCTCTACCTTGCGGGAAGAGGGGCCCCACGGGGAATCCCCCGTGCGCTGGGCCGGTCACCTCCTGGAGCACAGCGCGCTCGAGCTCGCCGTGTTGATTCGCTCGGAACAGCCCCTGGAGGCCAGCATCGGCCTGGCAGCGGTCAACGCGCTTCTGGAGGTGGACGAAAGCCGCTGTCGCGAGGAGAACGCCGTGTCTCTCCTGGAGCGCGAGGGCCGGGGAAAACGGGTGGCCCTGGTGGGCCATTTCCCCTTCATCCCCCGCCTCCGGCCCGTCGTAGGCGAACTGTGGGTGCTGGAAGAGCATCCCCAAGGGGACGAGTTCCCGGCGGAGCGCGCCCCCGAACTCCTTCCCCAGGCCGATGTGGTCGCCATCACCGGGGCGACGCTTGCCAACCATACCCTGGAAGGGCTCCTGGCCCTGTGCCGCCCTGGGGCCTTTGTCCTCATCCTGGGCCCCAGCACGCCCCTCAGCGCTGTCCTCTTCCGCCACGGAGCGATGGCGTTGGCCGGGACGCTGGTCGTCGACCCCCCGGCCGTGTTGCGCTGCGTCAGCCAGGGGGCGACCTTTCGGCAGATCGAAGGAGTTCGTACCGTGGTGATGTTTCCGGAGGAATGAGATGAAGATCGCTGCCGTAACCGAAGATGGAAAGACGATCAGCCAGCACTTTGGCCGGGCCCCGTACTACCTGGTGCTCATGGTAGAGGAGGGGCGCATCATCGGCCAGGAACTGCGCGAAAAACTGGGCCACGCGCAGTTTGCCGGCGGCCCGCATGTTGACGACCCCCGCGGCCGCGGCTACGGCGCGCACGCCGAGGACCGGCACGCGCGCATGGCCCAGACCATCGCCGACTGCCAGGTGCTGCTGGCCGGAGGGATGGGTTGGGGGGCCAAGGAGAGCCTGGAGCAGCGGGGCATCCGGGTCATTACGACCGAGATCGCCGACATCGAACAGGCTGTCCGGTCCTATCTGGCGGGGACGCTGGTAGAGCGTCCGGATTTACTTCACTAAAGGAGGTGATGGACGATGCGTCGCTTTATCTGTGCCGATTGTGGCCATACCTTCGAGGTCGCCTACGGCACCGGCACATCCGGGGCGCAGATGACCTGCCCCAAGTGCGGGAGCCGCAACGTGCACCGCGCGCCGGATGACCGCGGGTA
>Ga0078972_1001433_pt1 | contig 89095 bp, 92 predicted proteins | sample YelNatPaOPGAMG01_FD_67568 | JGI IMG/M metagenome (GOLD analysis project Ga0078972, IMG submission 67568) | Hot spring thermophilic microbial communities from Obsidian Pool, Yellowstone National Park, USA - OP-RAMG-01 (SPADES assembly) (version 2) | ecosystem: Environmental > Aquatic > Thermal... | reverse complement strand
TTTGATTTGTGGATTAAATTTGGTAAAATGATAGCGAAAGTTTGACGAGGTTTAATTCCCGCAGCCAAAAAACAAAAAGTGCGAAAATGACGCACTTTTTGTTTTTTGGCTGCGGGGCCTGGATTCGAACCAGGATTAATGGCTCCAAAGGCCACTGTCCTACCGTTAGACGACCCCGCAAAATATATTATTAAAATACCAAAATAAACCTCTTTTGTAAAATGGTTTTAAAATTAATATATTTAAAGTGTTTTATATGTTTATCTTTTTGGCAAACTCCCCAATTAAAGGCAATGGTTTTTCTTTACCGCTCAGGGCATTTATTATTCCGATAATAAATAAAGCGAGGACAACCAAACCTACTATCATATTCAAAAAAGAAACTATTGCCCAGGAAAAGATACTTACAAAAATTAACCTTACTATAAAGTTCATTACAACCCAAAGTAAAATATCAAAAATCCACAAAACCAATCCTTGTTTTGTATAGTATTTTACATAAGGGTCTTTTTTGTCTTCTGTTAAAAGGGGTATAATGGGCAAAATAATTCCCACCACTGCCATTCCTGTATTTTTTTCTTTTTTTGCCATAAAAAAATAAAAAAAATTTTAAAAAATCGACCTTTCTAACTTTTAAAAATTATAAAAAAAATTTAATTATTGTTTTCTTTATCCTTTTCTTTTTGTTGATTCTTAATAAAATCAATTTTTCTTCTTAATCCCTCAGAATATTTTTTAATTTCTGGATGAATATAAATATTCTTTTCATCTTTTCCTCCTTCAATTCTTTTTTCCTTTCCATATTTCATTAATATCTCTTTAATCTCTTTTTCACCTGCTCCATATTTCCCTAATGTCTCATAAAGCCAATCTTTAGCATTTTCCCGAGAAACAACACCTCTTTCTATACCGCCCTGATAAGCTTCTACTATTGCGCTAATTGCTGTTTCATTAAGTTCAGTTTGCTTCAGTAAATCTTCAAGTTCATTTGCCTCTAAAATTTTTCCAAATTCTTCATCAAAAGCCTGTTGATTTTCAAACTTTTCTACCATAAATTTTATTTAAAAATTCTTTTAAATAACCAGCCAAAAAGACTAAATCTTTTTTCTTCGTTGTTTAGAAAATCTTCCACCTTTTGAATTTCCTGATTTAGAACGTTTATTTGTTCATCAATAATTTTTTTATCTTCCTCATTATTTAAACTTTCTTTTATTTTTTCTAACTTTTCAATTTCCTTTTTGTAATTTTCTATTTCTAATCTTGTCTTTTTAATCTCCCTGTAATTGGCACCAATTAAAAATTTAATAAATCTATTTCTTTTTTCAATTTTTTTAAGGGAGGCTTCGTTTCTTTCCATTATTCTTTGTTGTTCTCTGGCAATTTCTCTTACCTCTTTTCCTATTCCTGGGTTTTCTTTCTCCCATCTTTCAGAATTTCTTAAAAGGTTTTGAACCATATTTGCCACTCTTGATCGATGATTTTCTCCCATATTTTTAAATTGCTCCCTGACAAATTCTTTTACTTTTTGCTGGTTTTCGGTAACTACCGGAGGAGTGGCTATTAATGTTGTTGGAGCGCCCTCTTTTACTTCTTTTTCTATTTCTTGTTGAATTTGATAAACTTCTTCTGTTTCTTCTCTTACTCTTTTCTCAACTTGGTTTTTAACATCTTTTGCTCTTTGAATGGGAGTTAAATAAACCCCAAAAGAGAAATTAACGTTTGAAATAAAAACAATAAAAGCAATAAAAATTGCAATTAATAAATTTTTTCTCATATTTTTAATTTTTATTAGGGTTTTATTTTAAAAATTGACCTTTGTTTTTAATTATTATAATAATTTAATTTTAAAAATCAAAAACTTTTTAGTGCCTTTAAGATAATCTTTCTTTCTCTTGGCTTGTTGTCAAAATCTACTAAAACAATTTGCTGCCAAGTGCCAAGTAAAAGTTTACCATTTTCAACTGGAACCATCAAAGAAGGTTTTAAAATTGCTGCTCTTACATGAGAAAAACCATTACCGTCATGCCATGCTTCTTCATGATTGTATTTGGCATCTTTTGGCGCTATTTTTTCAAAAACATTTTTTAAATCCTCGATTACACCAGGCTCATATTCAATAGTTGTAATTCCCGCAGTTGAACCTAAAACAAAAACCAAAACCACTCCATCTTCTATTTTTTCTTTTCGGATAAAATCCTCAACAAAGTCTGTTATATCTACAATATCCGTAAATCCTTTTGTTTGAATAGTAAAAATCATCTTTTTAAAACATTTATGCTATCAATTACGCCAAGCTCAAGAGGCAAAATTGGTATATCCTGCCATTTGATTTGATTTTGGACATCAATAAAAATTTTTAAAATTTCAACTAACTGGCTTTCTGAAAAAAACTCCCTTTGGGCTAATAAAGCTTTTTCTTCTTCTTTTGTGAAAATTTCATTATCATTGAAAATTTCAGGGTTAACCTTAATTAGTAAAAGGTTTCTTAAATAAGAATTGAATTCTCGAACAAAAGTTTCAATATCAAAACCGCTTTGGTTTATTTCATTCACAAAAGCAATAGCCTCTTTTTCGTCTTTTTTGGCAATTAAATCAACAAGTTTTGATAGCGATTCAGTACCTACAATACCAAGAATTTCTTTAACCTCATCTTTTTTAATTTCTTTATCTTCAAGGGCAAAAACTTTATTTAAAAAACTCTCAGCGTCCCTTATGGCTCCTTCTGATTTTTTGGCAATCAACTCTAGGGCTTCTTTTTCACATTTTCTTTGCTCTTTTTTGCAAATAAATTCTAATTTTTTAACAATTTCAGGAACTGTCAGCTTTTTAAATTCAAATTGCTGACAACGTGAAGCAATAGTTGGAATAATCTTGCCATATTCTGTGGTACATAAAATAAAAACCGCATATTTTGGAGGTTCTTCAAGAGTTTTTAAAAGGGCATTCGAAGCTTCTTTTGTTAGTTGGTGGGCTTCGTCAATTATATAAACTTTATATTTTGACTTTACTGGCACAACACTTATTCCTTCTTTCAAATCCCTGATTTCATCAATTCCTCTGTTTGAGGCAGCATCAATTTCAATTAAATCAATAGCATTTCCTTCATTAATCTCAAAACAAGAAATACATTCATTGCATGGTTCAAAGCTTCCCTCTTTTCTCTTTTGGCAATTTAAAGCTTTTGCTATTAACCTTGCAAGAGTAGTCTTGCCACAACCTCGTGGCCCATAAAATAAATATGCATGAGAAATCCTTCCTTGTTTAATTGCATTGGTAATTGTTTTGACAATATTTTCTTGACCGACAACTTCTGAAAAAGTTTTTGGCCTGTATTTTCTATATAAAACTGACATATTTTTTATTTTATATATTTCGCTTATTTTATCAAAAAAAACAAAAATGTAAAACAGCAGCTCGTTTTTTGAGCTGCTGTTTTTAATAATTAATCAACAAGTTTCCAGTCAGATGGTAAAAGCGAAAGAACTTCTTTCCTTATTCTTTCCAAATCTTCTTTCTCTCCAAGCCTGCAAATCTTTCTAAAATCTATGTTAATATTTGTTAGAAAATCTATTACGCTGGCAGTAATATTTTTGATGACTTTTGTTCCCCGTTTATCTAATGAAAAACTCATTAACCACTCTCTTAAATTATCAATGTGCGTTGCTAATTTCTCAATCTCTTCTTCTCTTTTTTCTAAAAACTGATATCTCTTTTTTCTTGGAGGCAAATAAAACGGTTTTCCAATATTTACTTGAATTCCGCCATCTTCCTCTTTTCGCCAATAAACCCCAATAGGCAATATTGGTACCGGAACACTTCTTACTAAGTTTGCAACGCCGTATTCAAACTTTCCAAGCTCTTTGTGCTTGTGTCTTGTGCCTTCGGGGAAAATGCAAACAACTTTCCCTTCTTTTAAGCACTTATGACTCTTTTCAATGGCTTCTGCTATATTTTTCCCCTCTCTGTCAATTGGAATTACGCGAAAAAAATGATAAAGCCACTTTCCAAAAACTCCTTCTTTACCTTCTCCAATTTCTTTTTTTGCCCAAGGCACCATTTGAACGTTCTTTAAAAGAGGTTTTAGAGCAAGAGCAATAGCAATAATGTCAGCACTACTTTGGTGGTTTGCAACTACAATTAGGGGTCCTCTTTTGGGTACGTTCTCCGTTCCTTGAACTTTTAAATTATACTTTTTGGTCCTGGCAAGAAAAGCAAAAGGAATCCTTACAATTCTGTAAGAAAACCACATATTACTCCCTCCTTTCAAAGAGCTTTTTTGTTTAAAATTAATATATCATTTTATTAAAAATATTCAATATAAATATAAAGAAGCGTTTGATTAAGTAAAAATTTTTATGTAAAATAAACCCTATGATTAAAATCTACAACACTCTAAAAAGAAAAAAAGAAATCCTTGTTCCTATTAAAGATAAGGGGATTAATCTTTTTGTTTGCGGACCAACAGTCTATGATTTTTCTCATATAGGGCATGCAAGGACTTATATTTTTTTTGATACCTTCGCTACCTATCTTAAAAAAATGGGCTATGAAGTTTTTTACCTTCAAAATATTACCGATGTTGACGACAAAATTATAAAAAGAGCAAAAGAAGAAAATGTTCCTTTTAAAGAAATAGCAAGAAAATTTGAAAGAGAATATAAAAAAGACATTAAATCCTTAAAAATAGATTCTGTAACGAAATATGCACGAGCAACAGATCACATTAAAGAAATTCAAGGTCAAATAAAAAGACTTATTGAAAAAGGTTTTGCTTATCAAATTGATGATGGTATTTATTTTGATATTAAAAAATTTAAAAATTATGGAAAACTTTCTAGAAGAACAGTAATTCAAGCAAATGACGCAACATCAAGAATAGACAATGCCAGAAAGAAAAGAAATAAAGGAGATTTTTGTTTATGGAAATTTAATTCGCCAAAGAAAACCATATACGAGCCAAGCTGGCAAAGTCCATGGGGAAAAGGTAGGCCTGGCTGGCACATAGAAGATACAGCAATTGCTGAAAAGTATTTTGGTTTTCAATATGATATTCATGGCGGAGCCCAAGACCTCATTTTCCCCCACCATGAAGCAGAAATCGCCCAAATGGAAGCAATTTCTGGAAAGTCTCCTTTTGTAAAATATTGGATGCACACCGGATTTTTAACAATAAAAGGACAAAAAATGTCAAAAAGCCTTAAAAATTTTATCACCATCAGAGAGTTTATTAAAGAAAATAGCCCCGAAGTTTTAAGAATGTTTATCTTATCAAGTCATTATCGCTCCCCCATTGATTACAACCAAGAAATCATTTCCCAAACAAAAGAAACCCTAAAAAGAATTGTTGATTTTAAAGAAAAAATTGGCCCATACAAAAAAATAAAAAACTTTCAAGATTCTCCCCTTTTCTTAAAGCTCAATAAAATTTTAGAAAACGACTTTAATGCTCCTGAATTTTTTGGTGAATTTTTTGAAATAATAAAATTTTTTAATAAAAAAAATAGTCTCTCTGAAAAAGAAAAAAGAGATATCGGTGGTGTTTTAGATTTTTTAGAATCAGTTTTCAAAATATTTAAAGAAAAAAAAGCGAAAGTTCCTCAAAAAATCATTACCCTTCTTAAAAAAAGAGAGAAAGCAAGAAAAGAAAAAAATTGGGAATTAGCAGATAAAATCCGAGAAGAAATCGAAAAAATGGGATATTGGATAGAAGATACAAAAAATGGACCCAGACTGAAAGAAAAATAATAATTTACAAATAGTAAATTCGAAATCCGAAATATTTTAACTTAAAAGCTTAACGGAGGACTGTCCTCAAAAAATTAAATATTATTTGTCAAATTATAGAATTTTTGCTAAAATCTAGCATCAAATAATATGCCAAAAGAAACAGACAAAATCCCACCCCAAAGCATAGAATCGGAAAAAATGCTTCTTGCTTCATTAATGCTTGATAAAGAAGGAATTATAAAAGTGATTGATTTTTTAAGGCCGGAAGATTTTTATAAAGAAAATCACGGAAGAATATATCAAGCAATGATTGATCTCTATCAAAAAGGCGAACCAATTGATATTATTACAACAACTCAAAGATTAGAAGAAAAAAAAGAATTAGAAAAAATTGGGGGTGCAAGTTATCTTTCAGAACTACTTGAAACAATTCCAACACCCGCTCATCTTTTGCATTATGCAAAAACCGTAAGAGAAAAAAAGGTATTACGGGATTTAATAAAAATCTCAGGAGAAATTGCTGAACTTGGCTATCAAGAACATGAAGACATAGATAAGCTTCTTGATGAAGCTGAAAAGAAAATTTTTGGCATCTCAGAAAGATCTTTAACTCAAGGCTTTTTGCCAGTAAAAAAAGAGCTTGATAGCGCCTTTGAAAGAATTGATAGAATTCATTCAAAAAAAGGAGCACTAAGAGGGGTAACTACTGGTTTTTCAAAATTAGATGATATGCTTGCTGGACTCCAGGCAGGAGACTTTATTTTACTTGCTGCAAGACCAAGCCTTGGAAAAACTTCTCTTTCTTTAGATATGGCAAGAGCAGCGGCAAAATCTGGCTTTTCGGTTGGAATTTTCTCTCTTGAAATGTCAAAAGAACAACTTGTTGACAGATTAATCGCTGCAGAAGCTGGAATTTCGCTTTGGAAATTAAGAACAGGAAAACTTTCAGGAGAAGAAGAATTTTCTAGAATCAGAGAAGCAATGGCACGCCTTTCGGAAATGCCAATTTATATTGATGACACTCCCTCGGCAAGCACCCTTCATATGAGAGCAATGGCAAGAAGACTGCAAGCAGAAAAAGGATTAGATCTTTTAGTAATTGATTATCTTCAACTTGTACAACCAACAAGCTCAAGTGATTCTATGGTTCAGCAAGTTACAGAAATTTCAAGATCTTTAAAAGCGCTTGCTAAAGAATTAAATATTCCTGTTTTGGCCCTTTCCCAGCTCTCAAGAGCAGTTGAGCACCGACCTGACCAAAGGCCAAGGCTTTCGGACTTGCGAGAATCTGGCTCCCTTGAACAAGACTCTGATGTGGTTCTATTTATTTACCGTGAAGACAAAGTAAGGCCAAATACTCCAAGACAAAATATAGCAGACATAATCATTGCAAAACACAGAAATGGTCCAATTGGCAAAGTAGAGCTTTATTTTAATGAAGATTTAGTAAGCTTTACTGAAATTGAAACAGCCTATGAAGAAGAAATCACTGGTGAAGAAGTGATATAAATAATATGGTACCAAAACCAATTAAAAAAATTGTAGAAGTATTTTCTAAATTTCCAACAATCGGAGAAAGAACCGCTACTCGTTTTGCTTTGTATCTAATATCTCTTAAAAAAGACGAGGTAGAAAATATTGTTGAATCTATTTTGGGTTTAATAAATAAAATTAAAAAATGTGAATTTTGTTTTAACCCTTTTGAGCCAAAAAACGAAAGTCAAAAATTATGCGAGATTTGTTTAGATAAAAAAAGAGAAAAAACAAAAACAATTTTAGTAGTTGAAAGCGAAAGCGATCTTTGGCAAATAGAGAAAATTAAAAAGTATCAAGGAAGATATTTTATTTTGGGAGGAAAAATGGATTTTTTAAAAGAAAATCCATTGGGAAAATTAAGGATTGAGGAATTTAAAAAAAGAATTGAAGAATTTGGACCAAAAGAAATAATTTTAGCAATAAACCCAACGGTTGAGGGTAATCTTACAATGGATTATATAAAACGAATCTTAAAACCCTATAATATAAAAATTACCCAATTAGCAAAAGGACTACCAATTGGTGGCGAAATAGAATATACAGATGAAGAAACTTTAAGCTCTGCTCTTGAAGGAAGAAAATAATTACAAGATTTCTAAAATTTCAACTTCGGTATAGGGTTGCCTATGGCCCTTTTTAACTTTGTATCTCTTTTTAGGCTTGTATTTAAAAATTTCAACTTTTTTGGCTCTTGCCTGTTTTAAAACTTTTGCTTTTACCTTCGCTCCCTTAACAAATGGTGTTCCGATTTTTATATTATTTTTTTTATCCTGAATTAAAAGAACCTCATCAAAAATCACCTCTTCTCCTTCTTTCTTTTCTATTTTCTCTATTTTAATTTTGTCTCCTTTTGAAACTAAATATTGTTTTCCGCCTGTTTTAATTACTGCTAACATGTTTTTTAAAAAATAATTAAAAATAATTAATAATATAACCTTTTTAAAATTATTTTTCAAGATTTCCTCCCTTCAGTTTCTTTGGTTCTTCTATTTTTGTTAATCTTTCGACCCTCTCTGAAAAAAGAAACAACCTTTTTTCAGAACTCTCATAAGCAGAAGTGGCATTTTTTAAATGATTGCCAAGCTTTCTAAAATCGTTCATTAATTTTTGAGAATCGATATAAATTTTTGCCAATCTTTTTAATATTTCCTGGGTTTTCTTGGAAATTTGAGTATCCCGAAACCAATGTTCAATTGTCTTCAGGGTAAGATAAATAGTATTTGGAGAAGTCAAAACTACTTTTTTTGACCAGGCATATTTTGAAATGTCTTCTTCTCTTAAATGAAAGACTATTTCATAATATATTGCTTCAGCGGGAATATACATTAAAGCAAAATCAACTGTCCCTTCTTGGGGCAGAATATATTTTCTTGAAACTTCATCAATTCTTTTCTTAACATCTTTTAAAAATTCTTGGCGATAAAATTCTTTTTCTTGGTCATTAGAATGAATCATTCTTTCAAAGTTTTCTGATGAAAATTTCGAGTCAATTGGTAAAATCCGGCCATTTGGCAATTTTAAAACAAAATCAACCTGCTCTCCGGATGGAAAAAGATATTGTCTTTGATATAACTCTTTTGGAAAATGTTGAGATAAAATATGTTCTAAAGAAGCCTCTCCCCATTGACCTCTCAATTTTGGAGACTTAAAAATTTCTTGGAAAGAAGAAACGTCTTTAACCTTCTCTTGAATCTGCTTTAAGTCCTCTCTTATTTGAACAGTTTCTTTAGTAAAAGATTGAATTTGGCTGTGCATTTCTCTTGAAACACCGTTTTGAGTGTCTCGAATTTCTTTTAATTGAGAAATCATTAAATCAGTTAATCTTCTCTCAAGATCTTTTATCGCCTCACTTTGGCTTTTATCTATCTCTATTTTTCTTTTATAAAAAAGAAAAAACACGATAAAAAAGAATACCGCAAAAAAGATGAACAAAAATATAATTAAAAAATCTGACATAGCTTTATTTATTTTTATATTAACAAAACTGCAAAATAATCTCAAATAAAATAAAAAGAAAATAAACTAAAATTAAAAACTTGCCTTCTTTGCCCCAATAACATTACCAAAAGAAACTTCTGGTGCTCCCCTAGTGGCCGACACAATGCCAACAAAAAGCTCTGGCACAGAAGTGGCAAAAGCCATTAAAATAAAAGAAACAAAAAACTCTGTCCATTTCAAAAATTGAGAAATTCTTATAAGCGATTTTACTGACCAAACTCCTGCTTTTACCAGTAAAAAACAAGAAGCCAAAAACAAAAAAGCATAAAGCAAGTTTAAAACAATCATAATTTTATTTTAAAAAATAAATAATTTGATAAATTATACCAAAAACAAAAATTAAAATCAGGGGAAAAGTAAGAATTTTTACTTTAAGGGTGGCTTTTTTAACTTTTTGATACATTAAAATTATCATTATTCCAGAAATTCCCAAAAAAATTGCTCCAATAAATGAAATGACTTCTATAAAATTTTTAAAACCCAAAAAATAAAACAAAAGAGGAATAAAACAAACAATGCCCCAGGATAAATTTTTATTTAGTTTATAATCATAAACAAACATCTTCTTTAAAGTAAGCCCCAAAGCAACAAAAGAAGTAAAGGTTGTTAAAAAGCCAAAAAAAAGAGCAATTTTTGAAAATTCCTTACCAAGAGCGTTCTCCAAGTTCAAAAGTCCTTCAGGAACTACGTTTTTCCCCGCAACTCCCAAAATTGTAAAAGTGAACAAAAGATAAACTATCATTGGAATTAAAATTGAAATAAAAATTACTTTTCCTAAATACTTCTTTTCTTTTCCTAAAATTTCTTCTGTATCTGGAATCAAAGAGGCGCCCCAAAGAGCATATAAAATAGGACCATATGGTAAAAAAATATCTTTTGGATTTAGGGCAATCTTTATATTTGAAAATTTTAAAAATGGAAAACAATAAATTATTATTAAAAACAAAATTAAAAAAAATAAAATAATTCCAAAAAATTCAAGCTTTGAAATCGCCCGCATTCCAAAATAAATAAATCCAGCACCCAAAATAAAATACAATAAAACATAAATATATTCTCCCCCTCCCAAAAAATCAGAAAAAATTCCCCATAAAAATTTTCCACCAACAATTAAATAAGCCAAAAGAGAGCCCAGTAAAGAAAAAATAATAGAAAATGAAGTAATTTTTTCTCCAGTTTTCCCAAGATGAGTTTTTGCAAAACCTGAAAATCTTAAATAATCGGGTGTGGCAAGAGAAACTTCACCAAATAAAATATGAACAACCAAAACTAATCCCCCCAGTAAAAAAAAGTAAATTAAAAAAGTTTTAATACCAACCTGCCCTGCAATATAAGGAAAAGAAAAAAGACCAACACCAATTATTGTCCCAGCAAGCACGGAAATAGCATAAATAATTTTTTTAATTTTATCTTGCATGAACTTTACTTTTTAAAAATTTATTTTTAAATTTCTCGTGGGTTTTTATTAATAAAAAGAAAATAAACGGCGGGAGCAAAACAAAAAATACGCTTGATCCAATAAGAATTGAATATAAAGGATCTTTTAAAATATTAATCTCTTTTAAAAACTGAATCAAAAGAATGCTGGTTGAAAATTTTACCGAAAGACCCACTCCAAGCAAAAAAGATTTTTTTGCCCCAAATTTTTTAATCCCAACTAAATAACTGCCGATAATTTTTGCTAAGAAAATCCCCAAGACCAAAATTAAAGCTAATAAAGGAAAACGGAAAAAATCTTTAATATCAATACTGCTTCCAACTTCAACAAAAAATAAGGGACCAAAAAAACTATAAGCAAAAGTTTTAATTTCGTACTCTGTTTCTTTAAACTCTTCTCTTTGCCTTATAAAGTTTCTTACCATAATACCAGCAAGAATAGCTCCAATAGCGGTTGCCTCTGCTATTTTGCCTATAGCCAAAAAAACAAATAAAATTCCAAAGAAAAACAAAAAAATAGCCTGCAAATTTAGATTTTTAATGCTGGCTTCTATCTTGTTTTTAATTTTTAAAAATCCAAGTGTTAAAAAGAATAGCAAAAAGATGGCAAAAAGAGCTTCTCTAACATTAATTAAAGAAGAATTGGTACCCAAAACCCCAAGATAAACACTTATTAACATTATCGCAAAAACCTCAATAATGTCATCTACTATGCCTATTTCTAAAATAGCTTTTCCAAGTTTATCTTTTATCAAATTAAATTTATCCAATATAGGAAGCAAAATTTCTTCTCCAACAGTAGCAAAAGCCAAAGCAATAATAAAAGAAATTACAATTGAGTAATGAAATAAAAAATGAAAAATTAAACTGCTAACAATCGCTTCAAGAAAAATTATTATAAAAGTAGATTTTATTATAAATTTGCCACTTTCTTTAATCTCTTTAAGATTAAGCTCAAAGCCAATTAAAAATAATAAAAAATACATCCCAAGATCTGCTAAAAATTTAAAAACTTCAGAAGAAGTAATATTTAAAAATGGGTTTTTAATTGCAAGCAAAATTCCAAAAACTAAAGAGGAAAAAATTGCTGGAATTTTTATTTTCTCAAAAAATCTTCCAACAAAAAAAGTGAAAAGATAAATCAATCCTAAAAACATTATTATTTCAATCATATTTTTTCTTTTTCTTTATCTTTATTATACTTATTATACAAAAATTTTATTAACTCCATAAAAAGCATTGTAAAAACACCATCAGCAATTAAAAAAAGCCAACTTTTCACACCTAAAGGAACCGTGTGAAAAAGTTGTCTTAAAAAAGGAATATAAATTACCAAAACAAAACCCAAAAGGCTAAAAATCGCCGAAATATTCAAAAATTTATTTGAAAATGGATTTATCTTCCAAATATTCTCTTTTAAATTTTTATAAGAAAAAATAACAAAAGCAGTATCAACACAAAGAACCCCAAAAACTATTGTCCTCGCAAAATCAATTCCCATATTAAGATGCCTCCAGAAAAACCAAAAATAAAAAATAGCAAGAAAGTTAAAAACAACATTTCCCAAGGCTAAAAGAATTCCTTCTTTTCCAAAAAGAGAAGTCTTTTTTGCGGTAGGTTTCCTTTTCATTACATCTTTCTCCCCTGGCTCAAAGGCAAAAGATACATTTGGAAAAGTATCTTCTAAAATATCATTCCATAAAATATGCACCGGCAATAAAGGAATTGGCCAACCAAAAATTATTGTTGAAACCCCAATTATTATCGCACAAGAGAAACAATCGGCAATTGTATAGGCTATTGCTTTTCTGATGTTATCTAAAATCACCCTTCCTTGTTCAATCGCGTGCAAAATTACAGAAAAACTATCTTCCAAAAGAATAATATCTGAAGCCTCTTTGGCAACATCTGTGCCAGAACCAAGAGCAACTCCAACATCAGCACTCTTTAAAGCAGGAGCATCATTTACGCCATCACCTGTCATTGCAACTACTTTTCCTTTTTCTTGCCAGGCATCAATAATTCTCATTTTATGACGAGGTTCGGCCCTAGCATAAATTTTTATTTTTGGAGCTATTTTTTTAAATTCTTTATCCGAAAGTTTATCTAAATCAGTGCCTTCTAAAATTTCATCATCACTAACTTCCAAGCCAATTTCATTTGCAATACTCTTTGCAGTTTTTTTATAATCTCCGGTAATAATTATTGGGAAAAGTCCAGCTCTTTTGCAAGCTAAAATAACTTTTTTTACATCTTTTCTTAATGGATCCCTTAAAACAACAGCCCCGAGAAATGTTAAATCAAAAATTAATTTATCTGATATATCTTTTTCCTTTTTTCCGATCTGTTTTTGTGCAAGGGCGATTACACGAAAACCTTTTTCTGTTTCAATTTCGATCTTTTTTAGAAAATCTTCCTTCTCTTTTTGTGAAAAAGAATCTTCTTTGTCTTTTTTTAAAACTTTATTTGAAAGAGCAATAATTTTTTCTGGCGCCCCAGAAACAAAAAAGACATTATTTCCATTTTTTTTGTAAAAAACAGCCTGATATTTTTCTTCAAAACGAAAAGGAATTCTTTTTAAAAGTTTAAATTTTTCTTCTAGTTTATCTTTATCAAGACCGTATAAAATACCGGTTCTTAAAAGTCCTTTATCTGTTTCTTCGCCTCTTATTAAATAGCCAGATGATTTTTTCTTTTTCTCAATAAATGCTTCATTACAAAGAGTGGCTGAGATAAACAAATCTTTATAAAGGCCCTTATTTTTTATATTTTCAATTTTATGTGGAAAAATTTCTTCTTCAAAAACAATAATTTTTTCTGGAATCATCTTTCCTTCTGTTATGGTTTTTGTTTTGTCGGTACAAATAATAGAAGTTGAGCCTAGAGTTTCAACTGATTTTAAACTTCTTACAAGGCCCTTCTTTTTTAAAATTTTTTCGGCTCCTATTGCTAAAATGACAGTAAGAGTAATTGGCAATGCTTCTGGAATTGCTCCAACGGAAATAGCAACAGAAGTTTCAAACATTCGCAAGATATCTTTTTCTCTTAAAACCCCAGTAATAAAAATTAAAATACACAAAAAAATCACAACAAGAGTAATTTTTTTGGAAAAATCTTTTAATCTTTGCTGAAGGGGGGTTTCTTCCTCCTTTGTTTTGGAAAGCATACCGGCAATTTTTCCGACTTCAGTATTGTCCCCTGTAGCCACAACTACTCCTACTCCCCTTCCTTTTTCTACAATGCACCCTGTATAAACCATATTATCTCTTTCTGCCAAAGAAGTTTCTTTTGGAAGTGTTCCAACCTTTTTTTCTGCTGAAACCCACTCACCGGTTAATACTGCTTCTGAAACCCTCAAGTCTTCTGCCTCAATCAATCTTGCATCTGCTGGGATTTTGTCTCCTTCTTTTACAAAAATAATATCACCTGGCACAAGTTCCTCCTGAAATATCTCTTTTTTCTTTCCATCTCTTAAAACGACTGTCTTTGTTTTTAATATTTTTTTAAGTTTTAAAATAATTTGAGAAGCTTTATTCTCCTCCCAAAAACCAAAAACAATACTTAAAAAAACAGCGAAAAATATTATAAAAGAGTCATTTCTTGTTTCTTTAAAAAACAAAAGTAAAACGCCAGCTATCAAAAGAACATAAACCAAAGGACTTTTGAACTGATCTAAAAAAATCTCCCCAAAAGAAACACTTTCCTCTTTTGAAAATTTATTTTCTCCAAACTTTTTTCTTAAAAAAATGACCTCTTTTTCTGAAAGGCCTGTGTTTATATTGGTTTTGAATTTTTTAACAACTTCTCTTGTAGATAAAGAATGCCACATAATTTTAAAGAAGGGGGGCGATGATTTTTATTTTGTTTTTCTTTTTCCTTTTTTTGTCTCTTCTATTAAAAGCCTTGTTTTGTCATTTATTATATTATTAATTTGATTATAAAGAGACATCAATTTTTCTTTTTCTCTTGCTTCAAGGATTGCCCTGTTTAAAGCCCTTATTTGGGGTTGAGAAAAGCCAAGTCGATGGCCCCTTTCCTCACTGTGGCCAATTTCTTTTAAAAGCCGGGATTTTGCCGCACTATCTTCCTCAAGGTGAAAATGAATTACAAGAAAAGAATGTTCTAAAACCCAACTTGCCTTTCCATTCATTTCTTGGCTACCTGAGATTATCTTATTAAGATAATCCTCCATTTTTTCGACGTCTTTTGGCGACATCCCAGGAGGTAGTTTATCTTTTTTTATTGCGCTCCCTGCCCTCATTTTAACCACTCCTTTTTTGTTTTTTTCATCACCCCCCTTTTAAAGAACTATTAATAAATTTTAAATTTTTTTTAAAAAAAATCAAAATTTAAAATAAGAGCCGAAATTATTTTCGGCCCTTTTTGATTATTTTTTTTAAAACACCTCCTCTTCTAATCTCCCGCCCACAACAATTTTGGCCAGTGGGGGTATTTTTTTGTGGGCAATTATTTTTTTAATTTTCGACGAGCCATTTCTTATCCTAACATGCACTATGCCCCCACAATAGGGGCATAAATACCACATTCTCCATTTATCTTCCTCATATTCATAGACTGGTTTAAAAACTTGGCCACACCCAAGATGCGGACATTTTACTATTGGCATTTCCCCTCCTTTCAACGATCCTTTTCCAACAAAAAAGCCCCCTTTTTGGTGCTAATTTTAATATAAAAAAAATTTATAAAAAATTCAATGTTTATTTTTCCTTTTTGGAGTAACTAAATCTATACCAATAATACAAAAGAGGAGGAGCAATGCAAATTGAAGAATAGCTTCCAACAATTATCCCCACGGTAAGCGCTAAAACAAAAGGTAAAAGAGTCTGACCCCCAAGAAAAATCATCGCAAATAACGGTAAAAGGGTTGTAAAACTTGTAAAAAGGCATCTTATAAAAGTTTCATTTAAAGAAATATCAACGATTTTTTCAAACTCACCTTCTCTCTTAATTAAGTTTTCTCTTGTTTTATCAAAAACAATAATTGTATCACTTACTGAATAACCAAGAATCGTTAAAATAGCCGCAACAAATGGCACATTTACTTCCATCCCCCAAACTTTTCCAAAAAGAGCAAAAAAGCCAGTTGTAATTAAAACATCGTGAATTAAAGCTAAAATTGCTGCTATTCCATAATAAAAAGAAGAAACAGGACGAGAAACTTTTTTAAATGATATGGCAACATAAAAAGTTATTAAAACACAAGCAACGATTACAGCAATAAGAGTGCTTTTTTTAAGTTCTCTCCCAACAACGGCTCCTATCATCTCAAATCTTTTTTCAATAATTTTTTCTTTCCCTCCAAGTGTTTCTAAAATTTTTTGATGCTGCTCTTCTGAAATATTTTTGGCTCTAATTATAACTCCTTTTTCCCCTATCTCTTGCAAACTAAATTCTGTTTTTAATTCTTCTTTAATTTTTGACCTTAATTCAGAAACTGCTGGTCTTTTTTCTTTAAATTCAATTTCAAGTAGGCTTCCACCAGTAAAATCAACGCCAAATTTCAATCCCCATAAAAATAAAAATACAATACTCAAAAAAATTAGGATAAAAGAAAAGGCCAAATAAAATTTTGAGTATTTTAAAAATCTAATCATAATTTTTTATTTTATCGTCTCCATAACCACTCAACCTTTCTTAATTTAGTTGAGGCAAAAGCCTTCATTAAAATTTTTGTAATTACCATTGATGAAAACATACTACAAAGCATTCCAATGGCCAATGTCAAAGCAAATCCTTGGACAAAACCTGAAGCAAATAAAAACAATATTGCGCAGGTAATCAAAGTAGTCAAATGACCATCTCTTATTGCTGGCCAAGCCCTTAAAAAAGAATTATCTAAAGCCAAAAGAAAATCTTTTTTTTCTTTAAGTTCTTCTTTTAATCTTTCAAAAATTAAAACATTTGCATCAACTGCCATACCCAAAGACAAAATAAAGCCCGCAATTCCAGACAAGGTAAGGGTTACCGGAATTAATTTGAAAATTAAAAGCAAAATCACGCAATAAAAAAATAAAGCTATATCCGCCAAAAAACCAGAAAATTTATAAACTAAAATCATAAAAAGAATAACAAGCAAAAGTCCAATTATCCCAGCTTTTAAACTTTTATTTATCGAATCTTCTCCCAAAGAAGGTCCAACTGTCTGTTGAGAAATCAGTTTAATTGGAACTGGCAGGGCTCCTGCGTTTAGGTTTCTGGCAAGCTCTCTAGCTTCTTCAATTGTAAAATCCCCTGAAATTTCCGCCTTTCCACTTGGAATCTCTTCTCTTACAACAGGCGCTGAAATCAATTGATTATCAATATAAATTGCAATTCTTTTACCTACATTTTCCTTTGTTAATTTTGCAAAAATTTTTGCTCCTTCGTCGTTAAACTGAATGGCTACTTTCGGTTCAAAAGTTGTTTGGTCAAATTCTATTTTTGCTGATTTTAAATATCTTCCAGTTAATTCTGTTGGCTCGTATAACGGAAGATAATCGACCAACTCCTCTTTTTTTACCTTTCTTCCTGTCTCTTTTTCAATCTTGTTTATTGATTCTTGAATTTGCTCGGGAGGCAACATATCAAGAATTTTCTTTTTTGCTTCAATTGGCATCTCTTTTCGGAATTCAAGATAAGGAGTTTTTCCGATTTCTTCAATTGCTTTTGCCGGATCATTAATACCTGCCAAATCAACAATTAAATTATAACCCTTGGCAGTCTTCTGAAGTTGGACCACTGGTTCTTGAACTCCAAAAAGATTTACTCTTCTTTCAATAACATCCCGAAGTCCATTAACGGCGTCTTCTGCATCCTCTTTTTTGATACTTGACAAATCTGCTTCGTATAAAAGATGAGTTCCTCCTTGTAAATCAAGTCCAAGTTTATAGGGCTTTTCAATCTTTTTAAAATATTTCAAAAGTGAGAATTCCGGCACTTTTTTTATTAATCTTTTAGGAGAAACAAAAATAGTACCGATTAAAGTAAAACCCAAAATTAAAAAAACTAAAATCCAATTAACTAAAGACCTATTCATAATTTTTATTTTTTTTAATTATTCTTTTCTTTTTACCTTCCAATTACTTTTTGTCTCAATTTCTTTTATAATTTTTTCTTGAATTTTGTCTATCTCCTTTGAAGTTAAATTTCTATTTTTTGCTCTAAAAATTAAGCGAAAAGAAATGCTCTTTTTTTCTTTTAAATAATAAACATCAAAAATTTCTATTTTTTCTAAAAAATTGCCCTGACAAACTTTTTGAATTTGTTTTTCAACATCTTTTGCTAAAACATTTTTTGGCACTAAAACGGAAATATCTCGAATTAGCGGCGGGAAAGAAGGTATTTCTTTGAACTGAATATTTTTATCCTCAGCAAAACAAAGATTTTTAAAATCTATTTCAAAACCAAAAACAGGCCTTTCTATTTGATAAAAATCTAAAACCTCTTTTGATATTTCTCCTAAAAATCCAATATTTTTCCCGTTTAAAAATATTTCAGCAGATCTATTTTTCTCCCAAATCAAATTATCTTTTTGGTTAATTTCAAATTTAGCTTCTTGAATTCTAAAATATTTTAAAATTGCTTCAAAAATCCCTTTGGCTTTAAAAAAGTCATTATTCCCCAAAAACATTATAGCAAAATTTCTTTTTTCCTGATTTTTTTGGAAAACATTGCCTATCTCAAAAAAATTAAGATATTCATCCGGCGTTTTTACTCCAAATTCATGAATGACCCTTTTTCCATTTAAGCTTATTGCCTTTAAAAGGTTTGGTACCAAAGAAAATCTTAAATACTTAATATTTTTACTAACCGGGTTTAAAAGCTCGATAAAATTTATTTTCCCCCTCTTTCCAAAAAAATCTCCTTCTTCTTTTGAAATAAAAGAATAATTATAAAGCTCAACAAAACCAAGGCTTTTCATTAACTCTCTTAATTGATAAGCAAGTTTCAGTTCTCTGTTTTCTTCAATAAATTTTTCTTGATAAATTGAAAGTTTTGATGGAAAATTTTCATAACCATAAATTCTTCCAATCTCCTCAATTAAATCTTCCTCAATAGAAATGTCTTTTCTAAAGCTTGGAACTAAAACTTTTATTTTGTTGAGTTTTTGACTTTGAATTTCAAAGCCAAGACTTTTTAATATTTTTAAAATTTTCTCTTTTTTTATATCAATACCAAGAAGACTTCTTGTATAATCAATATTAAGTTCTATAGCTTTTTGTTTTTCTTTTACAAAACAAATATCAACTATACCATTCAAAATATTTCCACCAGCCACTTCTTTTATTAAAGAAACAACTTTATCAATGGCTTCTTCTGCTAAACTTTTATCAAGGCCTGCAGAAAATCTTATTGAGGCATCGGTTTGGAGTCTTAGCCTCTTTGAACTTTTATAAATATTTTTTCTTTCAAAATTTGCTGATTCTATAATTATTCTTTTTGTGTTATTTGTAATTTCTGCTTTTTTGCCACCTTTTATTCCAGCAATTGCAATTGGCTGTTTTTCGTCCGCAATAACCAAAACTTCACTATCAAGAACGTATCTTTTATTATCAAGGGTTGTAATTTTTTCACCGTTTTTAGCTCTTCTTACTATTATTTTGCCCGTAATTTTATCGGCATCAAAAGCGTGAAGCGGTTGTCCTGTTTCAAGCATTATATAGTTTGTAGCATCAACAACATTATTTATTGATTGAATTCCACAGGCCTCTATTTTTTCTTTTAACCAGCCCGGAGAAGAACTAACCTTTACTCCTTCAATTACCCTTGCGCAATATCGCGGACACAATTTTTTGTCCTTTACTTCTATTTTTATAAAATCTTTCGCTTTTCTTTTTTTGTCTTCTTTTAATTGGTATTTCTTTTCCTTTATTTTGTATCCCAAAATTGCAGAAATTTCCCTTGCAATGCCAATATGGGAAGCACAATCGGGCATTCTATTTGGCAAAACATCAATATCTAAAACAAAATCGTTTTTTTCTTTTTTGACCTCGTCAATTTCAAAAGAGTGCGCCATTAAAAGATCTACCAACTTTTCAGGAGTTGGTAGTTTCTTTTCGAAAAAAGATTGAAGCCAGTTATAAGAAAATTTCATAACTTTACGAATTATAAATTTATTACCAATATACGAATAATTAAATTGGTAAAATTAAACATTTATTTTAAAAATCTATCTCACCAATTGCAGATCGCAATTTTGCAATTATATATTAATAACCCCCTATTTACAAGAATAATGGGTTGATGAACAAGGAGGCTCTTGTTTGGAGGACTCACTGGGCCTATCACTACTATCAACACAATACCAATATTTGCTGCCTGGAAGAAGAACTTTAGCACAATATTCTTTATCTTTTGTATAAATCAATATTTCTGCTCCATTATCTTTCATTTTATTTTTTAAATTTAAAACTTGACTATTTGAATCAAGTCCCTTATAGGTTTCTTTCTCAGCATAATGTAATTGGGCTACAGTCCTTAACTGATTCATCGTTGCAATAATTCTTGAATCTAAGGCTCTATTTCTGGCAGAACCCAAAGTTACAAAAAATATTAATAATGACCAAAACAATAAAAATCCGAAAACTATAGATAATATTATCCCCGCAATTGCAAGTCCCTTCTTGGATGAGCGCAAACCAAGTGCTCCCAAAATTACGCCTGGAATTCCAGCTAAAGGACCCAAAACTAAACCCAAAAAACCAAGAATAAAAGAAGCTATTGCAAAACCTTTTTTATCTTCCCCCGCAGCCTCAAAAGAAGAAGTTTGCTGCCAAGAATAAGCTCCTTGTGGTGTTTGATAAGCTGACTGATTTCCTTGGGCTTGAATTTGTTCTATTTCAAGAAAAGCTCTATCAATAACTTCTTTTTGCCAACCAGCATTTATTAAATTTCTTTCAATCTCTTCTCTTGACTGACCGAAGTTAATCGCGTTTTTAATATATTGTTTTAAATCTTCGTAATGTTGAGAAAATGATTCTTCCATATTATTAACCATATTATTAAAGAATTTTAATATTTTTTCGACCTTTTAAAATTGTTCTAAAAACCTTAAATCGCTGTTATAGAACAATCGAATGTCATTGATACCGTATTTTATCATTGTAATTCTATCCACGCCAAAACCAAAAGCAAAACCTTGCCATTTTTTGGCATCTACACCAGAATTTTTAAGAACATTTGGGTGAACCATCCCAGCGCCTGCGCATTCAAGCCAGTTGCCTTTTTTATCTTGAATGTCGATTTCAAAACTTGGTTCTGTAAACGGAAAAAATCCTGGTCTTAATCTTACGCCAACTTTTCTTTCGAAAAGTTGATTAAAAAACACTTGAATTATTGATTTAAAATCGACCACAGAAACATTTTTATCTATCATTAATCCTTCTAATTGATGAAATTGAATCTCATGGGAGGCGTCTGTTGCTTCGTTGCGGAAAGTTCTGCCGGGAACAATTATTCTATAGGGCGGTTTTCTTTTTTCCATATATCTTACCTGAACTGGCGAAGTATGGGTTCTCATCAACTTGCCTTTTTCTTTTACCCAAAGAGTATCCTGCATTTCACGGGCCGGGTGGTCTTTTGGAAAGTTTAAAGCATCAAAATTATACCATTCGTTCTCAAGTTCTGGTCCCTCAACTACAGAAAACCCCATTTTTTCAAAAATTTCTTGACACCTTTTTAAAACTAAGGAAATTGGATGAATGTGTCCAACTTTAATTTCTTTTCCTGGTAGGGTTACATCAATAATTTCCTTTTCTTTTTCCTCTTCTTTTTTAATTAAAAATTGTCTCTTTTTTTCAATCAAGTTTTCAATCTCTTTTTTAAGTTGATTTATCTCTTTACCTTTTTCTTTCCTCTCCTTTGGTGGTAAATTAACAATTTCTTTAAATAGCTGGTTAATCTTTCCCTTTTTACCCAAATATTTAATTTCGAATTCTTTTAATTCTTGAAGATTATTAATTTTTTTAATTTCTTCTTGAAATTTTTCTTTGTCCATATAAAGAAAAATAATTCCAAAATAAAAACTTTAATAAAAACAAATCTTGTTAAAATAATAAATTAAGGAAGACAGACGCAACCAACAAGGTTAGTATAGGGATCGAATTCGGTAATTGTCCCACCAGAATATTTTCTTTCTTGACACCACCTGTTACATCCTGAAATACAAAAAAGCATTTTTTCTTGATAGTATAATTGATATCTATCGCATTTATCATTTCTTGCTTTTATATCATCAAAACGAACTCTATAATACTGACTTTGATTTACGCTTTTTATTGTTCCCTGGGCCTCAATTGTTGTAGTATTAATTGTATTTACTTGAATATTGGCCGTGTCGCCCCCATTTTTGTCTCTAATTAAAAGTGATTTTGAATCTCCTCCGCCCCAAAGAAGAGGTCCCTCACTTCCCAATACTAATCCCGCAACATTTTTATTTTGTAATCCATATATTCCTAATATATTTGCTGAATCTATGTCAGTAAGGAAAGTATCATCGCCTATAATTAAATTTTGCCCTCCTGAAGAAAAAACATCTCTTGCCCTTATTGTTCCTGCTATGTCGATACTTAAAGCGCTTATATCACCATTTACATCTAAAGTATGATTTGTAGAGTTTTTCCCTATACCAACCCTGCCGGGGAAAAAATAATCTCCTAATTGAAACTTGCCGGGTTTTATTTGATTGGCCGGATGAGACACTTCTCCTACTGTAGCTCCAAAAACATAAAAGCCAAAAACCGCCAAAGCAAAAAACAAAAAAATTCCTGCTAAAAAAATATTTTTGTTCCTCATAATTTTTCTTTGTTTATTTTAATCGCCCGACCTTTTAATTTTTTAAAAATTTACTCCAATTTTCTTTTTAACTTCGTTTATTTTCTTTTGGGCAACCTCACAAGCAATCTTAGCTCCTTTTTTTAATATCTCTTTAACATATTTTTCATTTTTATCAAGTTCTCTCTTTTTCTCTCTTATTGGTTTTAAAAATTTATTTATATTTTGGGCCAAAATTTCTTTTGACTCTTTATAAGAAATTTTTCCTTCCTTATATCTTTTCTCAATTTCTTTTAGTTCTTTTTGGGGAGTAAATAATTTGTGAAAATAAAAAATATTACATTTTTGAGGATCTTTTGGTTCATTTGCCTTTTTTGAATCTGTAACTATTTTCATCACTTTTTCTTTTATTTCTTTTTCTGAATCGAAAAGACCAATAACATTATTGTAGCTTTTTGACATTTTTCTTCCATCAAGACCCTTAATTGTTGCTACATCTTTTTTGATTAATCCTTTTGGAATTTTAAAAGTCTTTCCAAAGGTCTTATTAAATTTCTCTGCAACATCTTGAGCAATTTCAATATGTTGCTTTTGATCTTGCCCAACAGGAACAATGTCAGAATCATAAATCAAAATATCTGCTGCCATTAGAATCGGATAATCAAAAAGCCCCATATTTACTGGCAAGCCTTTTGCAATGGCGTCTTTATAAGCATGAGCTCTCTGTAAAATTCCAATTGGGGTTATACAATTTAAAATCCAACAAAGTTCTGTTACTTGAGGCACATCGGACTGTTTAAAAAGATAAACTTTTTTGGGATTAAGCCCTATTGCTAAATATGCTTTGATAATCTCAAGAGTATTTTTTTGAATTTTTTTAGGATTTTTTTCTTGGTTTAGGGCGTGGTAATCAGCAACAAATATAAAACTTTCGTATTTTTCTTGATACTCCAAAAACTGCTTCATCGCTCCAAAATAATTTCCAATATGAATATCTCCTGTCGGTTTTATCCCAGATAAAAGTCTTTTTTCCATAAATTTATTTTTCAATAATTAACTCTTCTTTGGGTTTTCTATCGGTAGCTGGGGGAATACCATCGGGGTATCCCACAGGAACAATAGCAATTGGTTTTAAGTTTTTGGGAAGATTAAGAATATTAATAACTTTTTTTTCATCAAAAGCTCCAACAAAGCAAGTCCCAAGACCAAGTTCTGTTGCTTCCAGCATCATATTTTCAATTGCAACAGCAACATCGCAAATAGCATAAATGTTTTTCCCTCTTTCTCCATAATGTTTTTCTATTCTTAAATCAGCGCATCCAACAACCACAAGCGGAGCAACAGAAATAAAATTCTGAAAAATGGCTGCCTCTGCCAATTTTTCTTTTCTATCTTTATCTTTTACAAAATAAAATCTTCTTGACTGCAAATTGCCTGCACTTGGCGCTAACCTTAAAGCCTCAATTAATCTTTCTTCTTTTTCTCTTGGAATCTCTTTTTCTAAAAAGTTCCTTACGCTTCTTCTTTTCTTTATTGCTTCAAAAACTTCCATAAAAATTTTATTTTTTAAATGATAGAAGCCTACCTGTTCTTTCAATAAAAAATTCTTTATAGTCTTCTTTTACTAAAGCAATAATTGTAGCAACAATTGGGATTGAAATAATTGCTCCAAGAGTTCCAAAAAGTTTACCAGCTACAAACAAAACAACGATAACTAAAATAGGATGCAAATCTACGCGAGTTTTCATCACATAAGGAATTATCAAAAAATTTTCAATTTGCTGAACCAAAATAAATAATAAAATAGCCCAGAAACCCAAAACTACTCCCCCTTGCAAAAATGCCAAAATAGTACCAATAATGCCGGCAAATATTGGTCCAAACAAAGGAACAATCTCAAAAACACCAGCCAAAACCGCAAGAAGCAACGAATATTTAACTCCAAGAAAGGTCAATCCAATATAAACCAAAAGACCCACAATTGTTGCCAAAATTACATAACTATAAAGCCATCTACCAATAATTTTCTCTGTCCTTTGCCAGGTAGAAAGAAATTTTTTTTCTCTTTCTTTGTCTTGAGAAAAAAGCATCTTTGAAAATTTTCTTGGTAATTCTTTTTCAATAGCAAAATAAAAAGAAATAATAAGAACAAAAATAAAGTTAAAAATTCCACCAAAAAATCCTGAAGCCAATTTAGGAACGCTTGAAAAATAACCAAAAAGGCCATCAAAAATATTACTAAATGATTGACTTATTTTTCCTTTTATATCAACCCCAGGGAAAAAATTCTCTATATTTTTTAAAAAATTACTAAATTGAATAGAATATGGATTAAAGTTTCTTAAAAAATTCTGGACCTCGTTAATAAATGGTGGCACTATTAGAACGACAACAGTAAAAATTAAAACCAAAAACAGCAAAAATATAAAAGTGCAAGAAACTCCTCTTGGAATTTTTTGCTTTTCTAATTTATCAATCAGGGGTCTTAATCCAAAAGCAATCACAAAAGCAAAAAGAAAATAGAAAATAATATCCCTTAAAATATAAATTAACCAAATACAAAACAAAACACTAATAACTTTTAATGTTGAAGAAATAACTTTATCCATAGTTTTTTTAATTTTAACAAATTTCAAAAAACAATACAAAATTAAATCCTAAAATTTTTCATTTTTAAATCTTTTCTTCCAATAAAGGCCAAGTTAAGTTTTTCGTTTTTAAAAATCTCTTTGGCCACTTTTTGAATATCATCTATTTTAACTTTCTCAATTTCTTTAATTTTTTCTTCGGGAGTTAAAATTTTCTTTTCAAGTAAATATTGCGCTCCATAAAAATTTGCAATATTTTCACTGTCTTCTAAAGAAAGTCGAAAAACACCTTTTATATATTCTTTTGCCATTAAAAACTCTTCTTTTGTAACTCCCTTTTCTTTTATTTTTTTATACTCTTTTATTATTAAATCTATCGCTTCTTTTAAATTTTTATAATCAACACCAGCATAACTTACAAGATAGCCGGTATCGGGATTTAACTCTATTTGGGTTCGAACATAATAAGCAAGACCCCTTTTCTCTCTTATTTCCTGAAATAAACGCGATGACATATTTCCGCCAAGTATCACAGATAAAATTTGCAATGCATATCTTCTTTTATCAAATAAATTAAAAGCTCGCACTCCAAGAGCAAGATGAACCTGGCTTGTATCTTTTTTATAAAATAATTTTTCTGGTTTTTTCTGTGATTCTTTTACTTTTGGCTTACTTTTTTGCTTTCTTCTCTTTACGCTGCCAAAATACTCTTTTATTTTATCTAATAAAACTTTTTCTTTAATCGCACCAGCAACAGAAATAACCGTATTTTGAGGCAAATAAAAATTTTTAATATATCTTAAAAAATCCTCTCTTTGAATTTTTAAAACTGTCTCCTTTGAACCAGCAATATCCCAACCTGCTGGCTGATCATTATATAATAACTTTTCCCAGAGAGTATCAATATAGTGAGTCGGTGTGTCTTGATATAATTTTATCTCCTCCAAAATCACACCCCTTTCTTTTTCAATTTCTTCTTTTGGAAAAATAGAATTTAAAAAAACATCAAAAGCAACATCTAAAGCAAGTTCAAAATGGGAAGAATCTATCTTGATAAAATAACCTGTATAATCTTTGCCTGTAAATGCGTTCATTATGCCCCCCACACTATCAATTTCTTTTGAAATATCAAGAGCCGTTGGCCTTTTTTTTGTGCCCTTAAAGCACATATGCTCTAAAAAATGAGAAATACCATTTTTTTCTTTTGTCTCGTATTTTGAACCCGCCCCAACCAAAATTAAAACCGTAACGCTTCTTGTGTTTTTCATTGGCGCAGTAATTAAAGTAAGACCATTTTTAAAAATTTTCTTTTTAAACATAAATTTTATTATTTTTTTATTTAAAAAAATTAAACCAGTGGCACAAAAACAAATCCGGGATACTCTTCTTCTTTAAATTTATCTTTTTCTTTTTTCTCAAGCATAAAAATACTTTGAGAAAAAGACCCGCCGTTTTTGCTAATTGGAATTACAATCCTACCCCCAATCCGAAGTTGTTCTTTTAAATTTTTTGGTACTTCTTTTGCTGCTGCTGAAACTAATATCCTATCAAATGGAGCTTCTTCTTTCAAACCTTCTTTTCCGTCTTTGCAAAAAAATTCGACAATCCCTCTTTTTAAAAAATTATATTTTGAAATATTTTTCTTTCCAAACTCTAATAATTCAGGAATTATTTCTATCGCAAAAACTTTTCCTTTTTTGGGAGAAAATTTATTATCTTCTTGATTACTTACAATCTGAGCAAGTAAAGCTGTAGTCCAACCAGAACCAGAGCCAATGTCTAAAATTTTTTCACCAGGCTTTGGTTGTAAAAGTTCTAACATAAAAGCAACAACTGCCGGCTGAGAAATTGTCTGGCCCTCTCCAATGGGCAAAGCTTGGTCTAGGTCAGATAAATCTTTTAAATCTTCTGGTAAAAAATCTTCCCTTTTTATTTTGTAAAAAGCATCGATTATAATTGGTGTTTTTAAATAATTATTTGAAATAAGATAATCAACAAGGGACATAAATTATGTTAGTTATCTACTTTAATAATATCAAAATAAAAACCGGTTTTAAACCGGCAAGTCCTTTGTTATCAGTTATCATTTGTCAGTTATCAGTTATCAGTTGTTAGTTGTCAGTTGTTAGTTGTTGGTTGTTGGTTATTGGTTATTGGTTATTGGTTGTTTCACCTTCCCATCCTCCTTTCTCTTTTTTGATAGTCTTTAATAGCTTTTTCAAATTCTTTTGGAGCAAAAGCCGGAAACAATGTTTTTGTAAAGTAAAGTTGAGAATATGTTGTATCCCACATCATAAAGCCAGCTGAGTTATGAGGATCATCTTCGCAGCCCGTTCTTATTACAAGGTCAACTGGCGGAAGGTCTTTTGTCCAAAGATGTTCTTTTATTGTTTTTTCTGTTATGTTTTTTATACCTTTTTGAGAAATCTTTTTTATACAATCTATCATTTCATCTGTGCCATTGTAGGCCAAAAGGAAAGTTAAAATATATTTATTGTAGTTTTTTGTCTTTTGAATAAGCTGTCGGATTATTTTTTGGGCAGATTTAGGAAAAAATTCTTTCCACCTTCCGATAATATTTACCCTAACCCTGTTTTTCTCTATTCTTTCATCGGTAAGCGCCTTTTTTAACTGATTTTCAAAAATCTGATATAAAAATTTCACTTCTTTTTGAGACCTTTTTGTCAAATTATCCACCGAAGCTCCCCAAAAAGTTAAATATTTTATATTCAAATCTATTGCTTTTTGAAGTAATTTTTCTAAATTTTTCATCCCCTTTTCGTGTCCAATCCAAGCCAAAAAACCATGTCTTTTTGCCCATCTTCTATTACCATCGGGAATAATTGCAATATGATAAGGTGAAAATTTTTCTTTTTTCATTTTTTTAATTTTAAATTGCAGGGGCAGAGGGAATCGAACCCCCATCAGCGGTTTTGGAGACCGCTATTCTGCCTTTGAACTATGCCCCTTTGACTAATAAAATTAAATTATTTTTTTGCCTCTTTGTGCAAGGTATGTCTTCTACACTTTTTACAAAATTTTTTAAATTCTAACTTTCTTTCAACTGATGTTGGATTTTTATAAGTATAATAATTAACCTCCTTACACTCCTGGCATTGGATTTTTATTAATTTTCTCTTTTTCTTTGCCATAATTTTTTAATTTGAGAGCCAAGACCGGGAATCGAACCCGGGACCTCACCCTTACCAAGGGTGTGCTCTACCAACTGAGCTATCTTGGCAATTTTTATTAAAAAAACTTTTATAAAAATTTGGGCCGGGTAGGATTCGAACCTACGAAGGCCAGAGGCCACCAGTTTTACAGACTGGTGCGTTTGTCCACTCCGCCACCGACCCTCTGGAGCCACCCGTCGGGATCGAACCGACAACCTACGGTTTACAAAACCGTTGCTCTGCCAATTGAGCTAGGGTGGCCAAAAACTATTTTTCTTTTTCTGCTTCTTTTACTATCAAATTATTTTTTTCTTTTTCAACAGTAATTACCTGAATATCCATCTCTTTTCCGGCAAATTTTTGAAGTTCTTTAAAAATTTTTTCTGGTGTCGGATCTTCAAGCTTTGGATAATTTTCTTTCGTTAATTGGGAAACCGGTAAAAATGCTTGAATACCAAAAATATTAAAAATAAGCCCGCCCTTATTAGCGCTCATTACTTTAATTTTAAGAATTTCTTTATCTTCTTTCATTTTCTTAAGTTTTTCCCAAATTAAATCTTTCTTTGCTTCGCTAAAAGAAACTGGAATAAAACCTAACTTATTCTCTTCTCCAACTATTTTAACCTCAATTTCGTCTCCTTCTTTTAATTCACCTTTTGTTTTCAAGGAAAACTTTAAATCATCTTTACTTAAAATCCCTGTTTTGTAGTTTTCTAAATCTACAATAACATTACCACCGATAGTATCAATAACTCTTCCCTTAATAAGAGAACCTATCGCCGGTGGCCTCAACAAATCTTTATAATTTTGAAAATGTCTTTTTATTTTTCGTCCAGTCATATTTTTTTAAATAATTTTAAATTATATAAAAATTAAAATATTTTTCAATGGCATATTTAATAAAAGATGGCCCGATTTTTATGAGCCATCTTTATTTTTACCCTTGGTAAGTGCCCTAATCTCTCTTTTTGCCTGATGAAAAAATCTCACCTCTTGTGCTCTTTTTAAATAATCGTCAAAAAGTTCAACATTTCTCTCAACCAAAGATCTCTTTAAAGCCCAATCTACTAAATCCTCATCTGTGGCATTCGCCCATAAATTTGAAAGCTCCTCTTTTAATTTTCTTGCTTCTTTTGTTCTTTTATCAAGTAAGACTAATTTTAATGCAATCTCCGTTATCTTATCAAAAAAACTCATCTTTCACCTCCCTTGTTTATAATTAAAGAACTTATAATGTGCTTTGTGCCGCGGGAGAGACTCGAACTCTCACGGAGTTTAAGCTCCAGTGGATTTTGAGTCCACCCTGTCTACCAGTTCCAGCACCGCGGCAAGATTAATTTAAAATACCAAAAAAAGAAAGAAATTTCAATTCAAATTAAAACCATCTCGTTAAAATGAGACGGTTTTAATTTTTTAAAAGCAATTTCTATCCTACTGGCTCACTTAAAACTATTACACTATTTATCATTGTTTCAAAGATATCTAAGTATAGATCGTCCATGTTCTCTATTAAAAGTATTCTTCTGCCAGAAAGTGGTATTTCTATCTGAACAAATTTAGATTCACCCAGAAAATCATTTTTCCTTCCTGGCTCAAGGGTGTATTTTTTAACTTCTGTTGGAACAGCGTTTCTTGAAACTTTAATATTTTCTTTCTTTAACTTTGATAGATCACTAGTTCTTTCGCTATCTTCCATTGATCTACTTAAAACGCTCAACATAATAGGACTTGGTGCGTCAGTACCCTCTGCTGGCAACTTTCCCTTTGGAGCAAAATACACCCTTAGTAAATAAAGTCTATCAGCAACATCCTCTTCGGTTTCTTCATTCTTTACCTCCCTATACTCCCATTCTTTGGGATATAAAATAGAAAAATCATATTCTTTGTTTTCGTATCGCTGATATTCTATTTCTTCTTGAACAATGGTAGTCTCAACATCTGCAAATTCGGTAGGTGAAACTTTTCCAGTCTCTCCTCCACCACCCTTTCCTATTCTTGCTTCTTTTTTCTCTAAAAACTGCTTTCCTAAAAAAGCAGCAACAACTAATAAAAACAAAACAACCACTAAAATTATCCACCCAAAATATTTCTTGTTCATATAATTGCCCTATTTTATAAAATTTATAAATCGACCTTTAAGCCTTTTTTAAAAAATCTTTAAGTTCTTTTTTGGAATTAAAGAAGATTTTTAATTCTATCTTTTTTTCTTTTTGAGTAATTTTTACATCTTCAACTCCTAATTTTTCTGAAATTTCCTTTTCTAATTTTTTAAAATCTTGGGGCTTTTCGATTAAAGTAATTTTTTTCTTTTTTTTCTTTTCTAATAATTTTTCTGCTTTTCTTACAGAAATTTTTTTCTCGATAATTTCTTTAAAAAAGTCCATTATTTGATTTTTCGGCACACCAAGCAAAGCCCTTGCATGTCCCTCTGAAATTTCTCTTTTGATAAGGCTTAATTTTATTTTTTCTGGTAAATCTAAAAGTCTTAAAGTGTTTGCCACTGTTTCCCTACTTTTTCCAACAATTTCTCCAACTTCTTTTTGGGTTAAATTGTGCTTTTCAATAATTTCTTTGTAAGCCAGAGCTTTTTCAATTGGGTTCAAATCTTCTCTTTGAATATTTTCAACAAGAGAAATTGGTAATTCATCTTCTTTTTCAATCTCTTGAACCATTACGGGTACCTCTTTTAAACCAGCAATTTTTGCCGCTCTCAATCTTCTTTCGCCAGCAATTAATTGATATTCAACTTTCTGACCGCTTTTGGTTTCTTTTATGATTTTTTTTGCAATCAATGGCTGCAAAATTCCATATTTTTCTATAGAATCAGCAAGCTCCTTTAATTCTTTTTGATTAAAGCTCTGTCTTGGCTGAAGCGGATTTGGTTTTATTTTTTTAATCTCAATCCAAAAAATCGGCTCTTTTTTGCCTTCCAATTTCTTTTCGCTTTTTCTTTTTGGAATTAAAATTTCAAGTCCTTTTGCCATTTTTTTATATTAAAGATTTTTTAATAATTTCTTCTGCCAACATTTCATAAGCCCGTGCCGCTTTTGAATCTGGTGCATATTGAAATATAGTTTTACCAAATTTTGGTGCCTCTGCCAACTTAACACTTCTTGGAATAATTGTTTCTAAAATCTCACCCGGAAAAACTTCTTGAGCTTTTTTGGCAATTTCTCTTGATAAGATATTTCTTTTATCATACATAGTCAAAAGCCCCCAAATTTTATCAAAATTTTTTTTCATATTTTTCTCAAGTAGATTAATTACTCCAAAAAGTTGCTCAAGGCTCTTTAAAGCAAAAAATTCGGTTTGAATTGGAATAATTAACTTATCTGCCGCAAAAAGAGCATTAATAGTTAAAATTCCAAGAGAGGGAGGGGGATCTATTAAAATAAAATCATAATTTTCTAACGACAAAAGTAATTGATATAAAGTTTTTTCTCTTTCTTCTCTATCAAGAAGTTCAATTGCGCTTCCTGCTAAATCTTGGGTTGCCGGTACTATATCAAAATTAAAAAGAGATGTTTTTTTAATTACGCTATCCAGGGGAACATTTTCACTAAAAACATCGTACAAGGAAAAAGATAAGGAGCGCGGCTGAATTCCAAGAGAAATAGTGGCATTGCACTGAGGATCTAAATCTATTAATAAAACCTTTTTGCCAAATTTTGCCAAATAGCCACCAAGAGAAACGGCAGTTGTAGTCTTACCCGTCCCTCCTTTTTCATTAATAATACAAATGGTTCTTTTCATAGATTAAAGAAAAAAATTAAACTGTTTTATTTTAGTATAAAGAATAATTTCTTTTTTTCAAGTTAGTATTAACTGAAATTAATATTGACAAAATAAAAAATATTTGTTATGATATAAATCCAGCTCTTCGGGGCTGGATTTTTAATTTAAAAAATCCCTATTTTAGTGGGATTTTTTTATTTGTAAAAAAATATGAGTATCAAAAAAATAGTTTCTATTTTTGCTTTGGTTTCTTTTTTAATCAACCTCTCAAACCCCAAAATTATTAATGCTCAAGTTAAAAAAATAGAAAACCCTGAAGAAAAAAATAAGTTCCAAAAAATTCTTGATAAAGAAGCAGGATTTTTAATTGAGGAAAACAGTATAAAAGTTTTAAAAACAATAAAGGAAAACTACCCCAAAAAAGAAACCTCTCAATCCCAAAAAGAAATTTATATACTGGCTACTGCTTATACTTCTTCGGTTTTTGAATGCGACTCCAGCCCTTTTATTACTGCTTCTGGTACTCATGTCCATTTTGGAACAGTAGCAGCGAATTTTTTACCATTTGGCACAAAAATAAAAATTCCTGAATACTTTGGCGACAAAATATTTATTGTTGAAGATAGAATGGCAAATTGGAATAAAATAGACATTTGGATGCCAAACTATAAAGAAGCAATTAATTTTGGAAAAAGAAATGTAAAAATAATTATTTTAGATTAAAGCTAACCAAGAAGCCTAATTGCAATACCAATAATTGCCAAAACTACGCTAATTATCCAAAATCTCATTGTAATCTTTTCAGGAGTCCAACCCATTGCTTCAAAGTGATGATGTATTGGCGTTGAAAGAAATATTTTTTTGCCCCTTATTTTTTTGAAGAAAAGTTGAATCAATATAGAAGAAACCTCCCAAACCAAAATCCCTCCAATGATTGGCAAAACCAAAACAGAATCCGTTAAAAAAGCAACCACCGCCAAGGTACAGGTTAAAGCCAAACTACCACTTTCGCCCATATAAAACCTTGCTGGTGGAATATTAAACCAAAGAAAAGTTAAAAGACCGCCGCAAATTCCTGCACAAAAGGTAGCAATATTAATCTGGTTATTGGCAAGGGCGATTACTGAAAAAGCGCCAAAAATCGAAAGAAATACTCCCCCACCAAGACCATCAAGCCCATCAACAACTCCTCCTGCCCAACAGGCGAGAGTAACTATTACAAAAAATAAAATATAAATTGGCCCCAAAGGAATATCTCCATTGCCTGGTATATGAATAGTTGTTCTTTGGAGTTTAAAATAAAACCACCACCCACCAATAAGTCCGATTAAAGAGACCAAAAGAAGTCTTTGCCAAAAAGTAAGGCCACCAGCAACATATCCTCCCCTTCTCTTTACTTGTAAAATATCATCAATTAGTCCTAAAATAGCTGCTGCAATTAATGTAAAAACCAAAAGCCAGGTTTGATCTCGAGATAAAAAATTTAATTTTTGAATAATAAAAAATTCTGGAAAAATTTTTGATAGAAGCCAAAATAAAAAAACCACAACTAAAACACTCAACCAAATTATAACGCCTCCAAATCTTGGAACACGAGTCTCTCTTTCTTTATGAAGTTTGTAAAAAATCTCAGCTTCTTTTCCGTCAATTGTTTTTTTCCTTGCCTCCTTTCTCCAAAGCTTATGTTTGTACATAAAATCAGTTAGTGGCGGCGTTAAAAGGGTTGCTATCGCGCTTGTTACCGTAGCCACAAAAAACATTTTTAAAACATTAATAGTTAAACTATCCATATTTTTAAATTTATCTTATTCCCCAGTCCCAAGCCCAAACTACCCAATCATAAAGGTTTTTAGTTCGGGGAATGCGTTCGGCAATTCCAAGACCCAAAAGTACCAAAACCACATTCCCTTCACAACTTCCTGGTGCTTTCATCGCAAGCATCATCGTGTCTCCTGCTTCTTCAGTGTAACCAGTCTTCCCCCCAAGTACATAATCTTCGCTTAATAAAGTATTTGTATTGTTTGCTATATGAACAATTTCTTGACCAGAGGCATCATATCCCTTTATAATTTTTTGCTTGGCGCCCAAAATCTCCCATATTTCAGGATAATGCAAAATTGAATATTCAGTTAAAATTGCAAAATCTTTTGCGCTCGAAACACTTTTTTCTGACAAACCATGGGGGTCAGCAAAGTATGTGTTTTCAAGGCCAATTTCTTTTGCTTTTTCATTCATTTTCTTAACAAAATTTTCTTCTCCCATTACTTCGGCCAAGGCAGTTGCTGCATCATTACTTGAAACCAAAAGAGCAAGTTCAAGTAATCCTCTTATTTTAATTTTCTCACCAACATGAAGTCTTCCAACCTCCTCTAAAGTATCTATTGCCTTTTGACTGACGATAGTTGTTTTATCAAGGTCATAATTATCAACAACAACCATCGCCGTCATTAATTTTGTTAAAGAGGCAATTGGAAGTTTCTTATCAATCTCTTTTTGATAAAGAATTTTTGTATTTCCTTTTTCGTCAAAAAATATCGCTATTGCTGATTTTTCATTTAAATTTACATTATAATCATTCCTTATTCTTTTTGGCAAAAAAATATCATAATTTTTTTTAATTTTTTCTTCTGGTTTTTTATTTTTTTTAACCAAAGGTGTCTCTTTGTTTTCTTTTTTAATTAAATTATTTTCTTTTTTGTTTTGCTGACTTATTTTTATTTCTTTTTTTATAAAAAAAGAACCAAAAAAACCCGTCCAAAAAATAAAAGTTAAAATTAAAATAATTATTCTTGCCTTCTTTATCATATTTTTTATTTCAAAGCCTCAATACCAGGCAAGGTTCCTTTAGCCAGGAACTCAAGCATTGCTCCTCCGCCAGTTGAAAGAAAATCAATTTTATCAGCAAGATTATATTTAAAAACCGCAAATAATGTCTCGCCCCCTCCGACTACTTTAAAAGCCTTGCTTTCTGAAATCGCTTTGGCAACTTCTTTTGTGCCATTTTCATATTCTTTTTTCTCAAAAAATCCCAAAGGACCGTTCCAAACAATTGTTGCCGAGTTCTCAATAATATCTTTAAATTTTTTTATCGAGGCTTCACTTATATCAAAATCGTTTTTTGTTGTCTCTGCTACTATTAGCTTTTTATCTTTAAAATTAACTTCCTTTGCAATTTTCCCGCCAACCAAAACAAAATCAGCAATTTCTAAAAATTTTTTAATTACTGGCAACTTTGTTTCTATTTTTACTCCGCCAAAAATACCAACCAAAGGTCTTTTTGGATTTTCTATAACTTTTTTTAAGGTTCTTACTTCTTCTTCAAGAAGTAATCCGGCAAAAGAGGGTAAAAATTTTGGCATGCCGACAATTGAAGCATGATTTCTATGTGAGGCTCCAAAGGCATCATTAATGTAAACTTCTCCAAGTTCTGCTAAACCTTTTGCAAAATTTTCATCATTGGCTTCTTCTCCTTTGTGAAATCTTAAATTTTCAAGAAGCATTATCTCCCCATTTTCCATCTCAAAAACCATCTTTTTTATATTTTCCCCTTTGCAATCTGGCGCCTTTAATACAGATAAATCTAAATATTCAAAAAGTTTATCTTGAATAGGGGTAAGTCTTAAATTTTCTACAACCCTTCCACCAGGATCATCAAGATGACTCATCAAAATAATTTTAGCATCTTTTTTGAGTAAAAATTCAATTGTTGGTATGGTTCTTTTTATTCTAAAATCATCCTCAATCTCTCCTTTTTTATTTAGGGGACAATTAAAATCGCACCTTACAAGAACTCTTTTGCCTCTCAAGTTTATATTTGCCGTTTTTATGATTTTCATTTTTTTATTAATACTTTTTTAATTTTTACTTTCCCTCTTTTTAAAATATCATCTTCCTTTTTTAATAAACCATTTTTTGCTCCAAATTTTTCAATACAAGAAGCGGAATTAGCACATCCATATTGAATTGCATATTCAATTCTGTCAAAACCTGTTCTTTTTTTTACTTTTTCGTTCCATCTTAAATAACCCACCAAAAAACCACTTCCAAAAGCATCCCCGCAACCAGTTCTATCAACAACTTTTTTGACGGGTAGTACTCCAGCCTCATAAATATATTTTCCATCAGAAACAACGCTACCCAATGGTCCTTTTGTCATCACAAAAATTCCTTTTACCCATTTATCAATTTTTTTGAATATCTCTTTTTCTTTTGTAACCGGAATTCCACTTGCTAAAGAAGCCTCTTCCTGATTTAAGATTAAAATGTCCGCAAGACCAAACATCTTTTCTTTGATTCTTTGGGGTAAAAAAAGTTGAGTATTCCCAGGATTCATTGCAATTTTAATATCGTTTTTTTTGGCAAAATTTAAAATAGCCTCTGTTAACTTACTTAATTTTCCTGAAAAAGGTGCCAAATAGAACCATTTTGCTTTTATTTTTTTAAAAGGAATATCCTCTTTTTTTAGTTCCTCTGAGGCGCCTTTGTAAACAAGAGCTGTTCTATCGCTTTTTGTTAAGATTATTACTGAATAATTTGTTCTTTTCTTTTTTGTAAAGAAAAGAAATTCGGTTGAAATTTTTTTTCTTTTAAGTTCAAATTTTATTTCTTTGCCAGCAAAATCATTACCAACGCAACCACAATAAGCAACTTTAAACCCCTGATTTTTAAAGGTGAAAGCAGTATTAGTACCGCCACCACCACTTAAAAAATTAATATTTGAAATTGGAATCTTTGAACCAAGAGAAAAACAAATTCCTTTTTTATTTAAAAACCTTTTTTCTTCTTTAACCTCTTGAAAATCTTTACTTTCAACAATTATATCTTGGGTTGCCGAACCAAAAGTTATGATATCATACATAGGTTTAATTTGAAAAGCCCTCTTTATTTTTTGTTTTTTAATTTTTTAAGTATCTCTCTTTCTTTTTCTTTCATCTCTTTTGTGGTTTTTGTATCTTTGTGTTCATACCCCAAAAGATGCAAAAATCCATGAATAAAATAAAAAGCTAATTCTTCTTTAAAATCTTTTTTTTCTCGCTGACTAATCTTTTTGATTCTTGATGGACAAAGTAAAATTTCTCCCAACAATTTTTCTTCTTCGTCGGATTCTATAAAATTAATAGTTTTTTTTGTTGGCTTTTTTACCTCTTCTAATAAAAAAGAAAGAACAGTTGTCACTTGATTTTTTCCTCTATACCTTTTGTTAATTTCTCTAATTCTTCTTTGGCCAACAAGAATAACCCCAACAGAAAAATTTTCAATTTCTTTGAAAGAAATACATTCTTTAATAGAAGATAAATTTTTTTCAAAAAAAAATTTATTAATTTTAAAAGATGTAAAATTCTTTAAAATCAATTCCATAGAAATAAAAAATTATAATCTTTCTTCTATTTGAGCAATTTTTTTCATTTTGTGTAAAAATTTTTCTTTTCTAGCTCTTTTATTTAACGATTTTTCCTTAAATTGTCTTTTTCTTGCCTCAAGTAAAATCCCGCTCATTCTCAATTTTGTAGAAAAGCGCCTAACTAAAGAAATTGAATTTTCGTTTGGTTTTTTCCTTACTTCTGCCATATTAATTTAAACTTTTTTCATTAATATAATTTCGACCCAAAAGAAAATAAATAAAACTTTTGTGGGCATGCCTGGACTCGAACCAGGGACCTCGTCATTATCAGTGACGCGCTCTAACCAACTGAGCTACATGCCCAAAATTTTAATGAACAGTGACGCGCTCTAACCAACTGAGCCATACGCCCAAAAAATTTTAGTATTAATTATTTTACAAAAAAGATAAAAAAAGTAAAGAAATAATAACTATCAACTGAAATTATATAATTAAAACCCATTTTAAAATGGGTTTTAATTTTTATAAAAATAGCCAGCTTAAACCAACCTGCCTCATTGGTTATCTCAACCTTCAATTAATCGGGTTTTATAGAGGAGACCCGACTAACTCCTTCTCCGAAAAAAATCGGAGGTCGACCAAATTTCAAAAAGATATGGTCCATCGGCAGGTTCCCCTACCGATGCCTTGTTACGACTTCAGCTTGGTCATTAACCCTATCCTCGGCCCCGCTTATGCGAGGACTTCAGATAGAGCTAACTCCCCTGCTGTGACGGGCGGTGAGTACAAGGCTCAGGGACATATTCACCGCGGCGTGGCTGATCCGCGATTACTAGCGATTCCGGCTTCATGAGGTCGAGTTGCAGACCTCAATCCGAACTGAGACCGGTTTTGATGGGATTAGCTCCGTCTTACGACTTCGCAACCCATTGTAACCGGCCATTGTACCACGTGTGCCGCCCAGGGCATAAGGGCCATGCTGATTTGGCGTCATCCCCACCTTCCTCCCCGAAATATCGGGGCAGTCTCCTGTGACACTTGAAACACAGGATAGGGGTTACGCTCGTTTCCCCACTTAAGGGTACACCTCACGGCACGAGCTGACGACAACCATGCAGCACCTGTGCTAGGCTCCGAATTGACGGTCCGCCGACGTTTCCGTCGACGTACATCCTAGCATGTCAAGCCCTGGTAAGGTTCTTCGCTTATCATCGAATTAAGCCACGTGGTCCACCGCTTGTGTGAGCCCCCGTCTATTCCTTTGAGTTTTAGCCTTGCGGCCGTACTTCCCAGGCGGCTGACTTAACGCGTTAGCTTCGGCACTCCGAGGGTCGACACTCGAAATACCTAGTCAGCATCGTTTACGGCGTGGAATACCGGGGTATCTAATCCCGTTCTCTCCCCACGCTTTCGTCCCTCAGCGTCAGGAATACCCTAGCCGGCTGCCTTCGCTTTCGGTGTTCCCCACGGTATCAACGGATTTCACCCCTACTCCGTGAGTTCCACCGGCCTCTGATATCCTCTATCCTATCAGTTTTTCTTGCTCCTCCAATGTTGAGCACTGGAGATAACAAGAAACTTGATAGGACGCCTACGGACGCTTTACGCCCAGTGATTCCGGATAACGCTTGGGGCACTCGTATTACCGCTACTGCTGGCACGAGTTTAGTCACCCCTTATTCCTTGGGTACCGTCACCAAGTAGTAAAACTTGGTTCTTCCCCAAGAAAAGCGGTTTACAACCCGAAGGTCTTCGTCCCGCACGCGGCATCACTGGATCAGGCTTTCGCCCATTGTCCAAGATTCTCGACTGCAGCCTCCCGTAGGAGTAGGGCCCGTGTCTCAGTGCCCTTGTTGGGGGTCACGCTCTCACGCCCCCTACCCGTCATCGCCTTGGTAGGCCATTACCCTACCAACTAGCTGATAGGCCGCGGGCTCCTCCCAATGCGCCTTTCGGCTTTATCGAGCAAAATATGCTCGAACTATCAGGTATTACCCCCGCTTTCGCGAGGCTATCCCTGGCATTGAGGCAGATAACCCACGTGTTACTAACCCGTTCGCCGCTATATATCTCTCGAATTTTTCTCGAATTATATCGAATACTTCTCGAATAAATGATTCGTTATTCGAGTTACATTCGAGTTCATTCGAGATGGATTCGAGAGATATACCGCACGACTTGCATGCCTTATCTATGCCGCCAGCGTTCATCCTGAACCAGGATCAAATTCTCAGTTAAAAGAGGTTAAGAATAACCAAGAGACAGGCTGGTTTAAACCAGCTATTTTGTTTTCAAGGTTCTAATTGAAACAATGGATATTTTAGCAAAACATTAAAAAAAGTCAAGAGACTAATAAATCATTTTTGATGCTTTTCTCGCCATTCTTCAATTTTTTTATGATCACCAGATAAAAGAACCTTGGGAACCGTTCTTTTTTTACCGTTAATATCAACTACCGCTGGCCTAGTATAAACTGGATAACTTTTTATTTTTCTTTTATCTTCTATAGATTCTTCATTTCCTAAAACCCCAGGTATCAATCTTGTTATTGCTTCTATAATTACCATTGCTCCTAATTCTCCACCAGATAAAATATAATCCCCAATTGAAATTTCTTCATCTGCAATATATTTTGCCACTCTCTCATCAACTCCTTCGTACCGTCCACAAATTAAAATAATGTTTTTATACTTCGTTAAAGATTTTGCCTTTTTTTGATCAAACCTTGTCCCTTTTGCAGAAAGTAAAATTGTTCTAGTACTTTTTGGTTTTAAAAATTTAAAATTTCTCGCTTGTGGGTTAATTTTTTTAAAAATCGAATTAACTGCTTTATATATGGGCTCTACTTTAAGTACCATTCCCGGACCTCCGCCAAATGGTCTGTCATCTACTGTTTTGTGTTTATCATTTGTAAAATCACGAAGGTTGTAAATTTTTATTTTAATTTTGTTTTTCAATTGCGCTCGATACATCATCCCTTCTTTAAAATAAGAATCAAAAATCTCAGGAAAAATTGTAATTATGTGAAATGTCATAGATGTATAAATTTTAATTAATTTAGAAAAAATACCACAATTTTAAGAATTTTTCAAAAAAATATAAATAATTCCCAATATTTTTGTATTTATTTTATTTTTAATTTAATAAAGAAAATCGCGCTAATTTAGCGCGATTTTCAGAAATATACAAAGGTATTTTTTTATAACTTGAGATCGCCAATATCTTCTCTTTTTTCTTCTTTCTTGCCTTCTGGTTCTTCAATCTTTAAATTCACTCTTGCATGATTCTTTAATCCAACAATTCTTACCAAAGTTCTTATTGCTCTCGCAACCGAACCCTGTCTTCCAATAATTACTCCCATATCATCAGGGTGTACTTTCAACGAAAGCAAAACACCCATTTCATCAACTTTTCTTTCAATCTTTACATCTTCGGGATGATTTACCAATGCTTTCACTAAACTTTCAAGAAAATCTTTATCTTTTGCTTCTGCCATAATCTTTTCTTAAATGACTCAACAGTGTTTACTGTTTGTCATTGATTACTTAAAATTTCTTTCGACCTTTCTTTCCTGCCAAGCTGGCAGACAAATAAACAATCTAACAGATTAAAACATTTTAAATAAATTTCTTTTAATGTCAATATTTACCCAAAAATTTTTCTTAAGCTTTTCAAAAAAATCACGATATCAAACAAAAAAGAACGGTTTTTAATATAATATAAATCGTATTCAAATTTTTCTTTTGCTTCTTTTACCGAAGTTGAAGGTGGATAATTAATTTGTGCCCAGCCAGTAAAACCGGGTTTTGATTTATATCTTAAATAATAAAAAGGTATCTCCTTTTCATAAATTTTTCCGATTTTTTCCCATTCTGGTCTTGGCCCAATTAAACTTAAATCTCCCTTTAAAATATTTATAAATTGGGGCAATTCATCAAAATGGGTAAATCTCAAAAATTTTCCCGCAATGGTTATTTCTTTTTTATTTTTTTCGCGCCAAATTTCATCTTGCCTTTGATTTTCTAGGTGATACATTGACCTATATTTAAAAGAATTAAAAACTTTTCTGTCTTTCCCAAATCTTTTTTGAATAAAAAATATAGGGCCCCTTGAAGTAATCTTTATAAAAAAAGCAATGAGCGGAAAGGTTAAAATAAAAAACAAAAAACCTATTAATCCCCAAAAAATATCAAAACCCCTTTTTAAAATCGAATAAATTTTATCCTCCTCTTTTAAAAATTCGCTTAATATATTGGGATCCTCAAGGCTTGACAAAGGAAATCTTTGGGTTGTTCTTTCGTAAAAATTTGCAAATCCTTCAATTTCAACAGAAGGAAAAGAAAAAAACAGTTCATTAAAATTTTCAATTTCTGGCGAAAGAATGACCCTATCTACATTTTTTTCTCTTATAATTTTTTTAATTTCGGAAATTTCTTTATTTTTTGGAAATACACCAATTATTTTATAAATTGGTTTTGAATTTTTAATAAAATTTATCAAAAATTCTCTTTCTGGAAAATCTCCCCAAAAAATAATCCTCTCTTTTTTAATATATCTTCCAAAAACTAAATCCCAAAAAAGGTGCCAACAAAGGAAAGCTAAAGAAAAAATAAAAATATCCAAAAACAAAATCGTTTTGGGAGCAATTGAAGTGCTTGGTGAAATGTAAAAATAAAATATGCCAGAAAAAATGGCCAAAAAAACAAAAATAAAAAAATACCTAAAAAAAGAAAATTCTTTAGAATTTCTTGTCTGGAGTGAATAAAAATCAAAAACAAAAAATAAAAATATCCAAAACAAAAATATAAATAAAAACTGTTTAGCAAAATAAATAAAAACCCGAGGCGCAACCAATTTGCCCCACCTTAAAAAAAGAGTAAGATAAAGAGAGAAAAAAATTAAAAAAATATCACCGCAAAAAAGAATTCCTTTTCTTATAAATCTGTATTTCATTTATTTTCTTTTACTTTCCGGTAATTTCTTTTTTATTTCTCTTCCAAAAATCACGCAAAAATGCTAAAAATACGCCAACAAAAATTCCCAAAATTAAAGCTATTGCTAAATTTAAAATTATTTTGTTTTGCCCCGCCAAAGAAAATCCTTCTGTTTTATCTAAAATCTTTGTCCTTTCAATACTTGCCAAAGAAAGACTTGCTTCTTTTATGTTAGATAAATGTTCAACATAAAGATATTGCAAAATAGCAATATTTGGATTTTTTTCAAGGGCAGAAATCTTAGCTTTTTCTTCTAAAATTAAACTATTTAAATATTTTTCTTTCTTTGAAAACTCCTCATTGTGATAAGAAACTATTGCATTAAGAAGGTTATCTAAATAATTTTTCCCATCCTTTGGATTGTTTGCCCGAATCTTTATTCTCAAAACAGTTATTTTATCAATATCTTTTTGGTCCTTTGGCAAAACAACTTCTACGCTCCTTATACTGTTTTTATTTACCGTATTTTCCTTAATTAAACTATCATATGCCCTGCTTTCTATCTTTGCTTTAATTTGAGAAGCTGTTTCTGGAATAAACTTTTGCACCGCGCCTTCCTGATAAATATCCATGTTTCCAATCTCAATAATTCCAGAACCTTCATAAATATTTACTGCATTCAAAAAACTAAAAATGATCGCCGCTGCCAGAAAAATCAAAACTACACCAAAAACAAATCTCCTTTGGTGATATAAAACTTTTATATAGTCTACTAAATTAATTTCTTCTTCCATAAATTTTTAATATTTTAATTTACCAAAAATTACTTTAAAAATCAATCAATAATAATCAATAATAAATAAATTTTTTATTTTTTAATAACTTTTATTTGCTTGTCTACGTTTCCTAATGGAACAAACCATTTACCGTTTATCTTAACTCTTACGCCAGCAGTGTATGTTCCGGCTTCATTAATTGTTTTTGACTGAGAAAAATCAAAGGAACCATTTAATGTATAGCCTGAATAACCAGTAATATCGTAATTTTTAGTGCCGTCTCTCATATCTACTTTTAACCTTTCCAAGTACAAAGGGGCGCTTGTTTTGTTGTAGATTTTAAAAATTGCTGTTGTGTTCTGGCCTTCATAAATTTGAGAAGGATTTAAAGAAAGGTTTGGATTTAAGTAAAAATAATTCCACTTCATTGGAATGACTCTAAAATTTTTTGTTTGTGCTCCCTTTGGTAAATACCATTTTCCTCTATATTTTATCCAAATCTGAGCAGTATAATCTGCAGCATATTTAAAAATTTTTTTTCTAAAAGCACTAGAATTTGACAATAAAAAATTCTCACCAGGCTCTAAAACATAATCAGAAACGCCGTAAATATCTTGATACCCCTTACTATCCCAAATATCCACTTTTATTCTTTCAAGCTTCATGCTAATTTTATTTTTATTTTTTATCCCAAAATCTATCCAAACTATATTTCCATCAACATAATACCAATTAGTAGTGGGTGAAAAACTAATTTGAGATGAAACTTCTATGTTATAAATTGAACCAAACCAATAATTCCAATAATACCAAAAATTATAATTGCCATTAAAAACATGGGGCGTGTATCTATAAAGGGCTAAAGTTGCTCTGTTCTCTGGTTTTACATATTGAGAAGAAGGAACATTATAGTATGATGCATCATTTGTTACCCAAAAACCATCACCAAAATGAGTATTGTATGGACCAAGTCCTGCTTCAAAATTGTATCTTAAAGAACGAGGCGCTCCCCAATAACTATTTGGAACACCGAGAAGTTGTTGTATAAAACCTTTTAATTCTTGAATTCTTGTACCATCTTCGTAAACACTATAACCCATTGCCCAATCAAGGGCATACTGCAAGGTACCAGGAGGACAATTATTTCCTGCAGGACAACTATCGTTCCATGAGGTTTTGGTAATTAAACTCTGCTCTTTTTGGAGCGTGACCAAAATAACACCTGGATTTACTCCTTTTGGCTGTCCATCAACTGTAAGTGTCGCTGCTTCGTAAATTATTTGGGCAGCTGTTTTATTATTATTACATTGAGAAACGGGAGTACCACAAAATCTTTTAAGAAAACTTGGATCGGTATTTGCTAGCGGCGAGTTAAATCTTTCTAAAAAAGATTGAATCTCGTCTACGCTCATTGAAGACGTATTAATAAAATCGTTATCAAAAATTAAATTGTTTGGGGTAAAGGAAGGATCGGGATTAACACTTCCGGCATTAATTAAACTTAATCGTGGCATCTTAAAAAATTTAAAATGAAAAGGCAAAAGCCCAATAGAGATAATTGTAAAAATTATTAAATATTTTTGGGATATTTTCTTTAACATGCGATATGTATTATAGCAAATTTAACGATTAATTTCTATATATTTTGTTTTAACATTATTTTTAAAAAAAACATCAAAAAGAGCCTCAAGATACCCCAGGCCATAACCAAAATGAGTCACCAAAAACACCAAAGCACAAAAAGGAACAATTCTTTTATCTCTAGTTTTAAAAGAAATTAGAAGCGAAAAAAATAAAACAATTAAAATATATAAAAATAAAGGGATTAATAAAATCCACCATTTTAAAAAAGAAAAAAAGATAGCAAAAAATAAATACAATAAAAATAATGGAGGAACTAATTGCCTCAAGGAGGACAAGGTTTTTGTTTCTTTGTTTACTATAACCTTCCAATATCCATATTGAACCATCATTTTAAATAATTTTTTGAAACTATCTCTTGGATAATAAAATATTTTTATACTCGGATCTAAAATAATCTTATAACCCGCTTTTTTAAGACGAATATTAAACTCTAAATCTTCAGCACGAATAAAATCTTCTCTAAAATTTCCAACTTTATCAAAAATTTCTTTTCTCCAGGCTCCAAAAGGAACTGTATCAACTTCTTTTGATTCTTTTGCTCCAATTCTATATTTATTTGGTCCAACACAAAAAGGATGAGAAAGAGTATAAACTATAGCCTTTGCGGTCAAAGATTTGTTTGCTGGTTTATTAATCCAAATACCACCTACATTTCCAATTTTCTTGTCTTTTAAAAGCCACTCGACAGATTTCTTTATATAATTTTTACTATAAGTAGCGTGAGCATCGCATCTTATAATTATTTCTCCCCTGCTTATTTTAATTCCCTTATTAAGCGCAAATGATTGATATCTTTTTTCGTTATCTATTAATCTTATAAATGGATATTTATTAGAAATTTCCCTAACAATGTCTCTTGTTTTATCAGTGCTTCTGCCGTCCATCACTAAAATCTCTAAATACTCTTTTGGGTAATCATTCTTAACCAATGAAAAAAGACATTTTTTGATAAATTTCTCTTCTTGATAACAGGGGATAATTACCGATACAAAAACATTATTTTTATTTTGATTAACTTTTTTCATACATTTCTTTTATTTGGCTATAACCTGTTTTTATAAAAAGACTAGCAAAAGCAAGTGGAATCCAAAAATCAGGATTCAAAATTCCACCATAAGAAATTAATTGTTCAAGCAATAACGCCAAAATAATTGATTTTCCTACAATTAATAAATCGGATTCTAAATCTTTTCTTAATTTTAATTTTCTTTTCATAAACCCTCCGTTCCATGCCAAACGGAAAATTAGAAAAATCAAAATAATCCCGACTATTCCTGCTGACGTGCCCACAAAACCAAAAATACCACTACCCGTATTTGTTTCAAAAATATTCCCAAGCAAATAACCTATATAATTTTTTTGATCAAAACCAAAACCAAAAATAGGTGATTTTTGGAGGGTCAATAAAAAACCTTTATAACTAGAAAATCTACGAATTCCAGACTGGTACTCTATGTTTCCAACAGACGAAAAATAATTTTTAATTTGGTTTATTTCAAAAGAAATTCTAGGAACAACACGTGGGGCTAAAAAATAATAAAAAATTAAACAAAAAAATAATAAAATAAAGAATAAAGAAAAAATTAAAAACGCTTTCTTTCTCGAGATGGTTTTCCTTAAAAAAATAGATATCTCATTGTATAAAAATTTACAGGCCTCAAAAAATCCAAAAACTATCAATACCAAAAAACTTCCCAGGGAAAGAGAAAATAAGATTCCAAAAAATAAAATTAAAATTTTTATCAAATCTTGATATTTTTTTTTATTTAAAAAAAGTCTTAATGTAGCAATAAATGAAGGAACCAAAACAACACCTAAAAAAGATGGCTCTTGGAAAATGGCGGTTGCTCTATAATAACCACCAAAAACTCCCCAATGTTGTTGAAAATAAGGGTTAAGGTTTAAATGTTTTCCGAAAACAAAATAAAAAATATATTGAAAAATGCCGATAATGGCTATCAATAAAGAAAAATTTAAATAGTATTTCCAAAGTTTCTTTGAAAAATTTATATCTTGATAAATTTCCTTTACTAAATCAAAAAAACAAAAAAGAAATGTTCCCCAAAACAAAAATCTTAAAATACCAAAAAAGTGCTGGGTTTTGTCTATGTTTTCGAAATTTAAAATAGCCCCAATACTCGCTGAAATTATAATCCCAAATATTAAAAAGAAAAATACAAGGCTTTCTTTTGAAATTTTTAATTTTTTCTTTAAAAGTTTCCTTAAAAACCAAATACAACAAAATACAATAACTAAAACCTCTGGAAAAGATAAAACCGGTCTGTTCCCTCTAATAAAAAACCCCCAATCAGAGAAGAAAACAGAGATAAATAATAAAATTAATAAAAATTTAAAATATTTTTCCATAAAAATTATAAAGATTCTATTAACAAAACTACTCTTTTTTGAAAATTTTCTACTGTAAAACTTTTTGCAAATTCAAACCCCCTTTCTCCAATCTCTGGATGCTCTAAACAGTATTTTACTTTTTCTTTTAGTTTTGAAAAGTCATTACAGATTATTTGTCCTCCCTTCTCCAAAAGTTCTTTCATTCCTCCTTGCGCAGCTCCAACTACAGGAGTTTTACAAAGCATTGCCTCATGAACCGTTCTGTTCCACCCTTCCTTAAATTTTGACATAGCAACCACCGTCGATGAAGCTTTCAAAAGTCTTAAATAGTCTCTTCTTTCTAACTTCAAATTTATTGTTGGAACATTCACCCTTCTTTTACCAGAAGTAACAAGAAAAACCTTTAAATTTCTTAGAGCATTATATGTTTCTACAACTCCTTTATCCTTTCTACAGTTACCAATATACACTATTGGCTTTCCTTCAAGCTTGTATTTCTTTTTAAATAAATCTACCTCTTTTTGGGTAAAAACAAAATCTTTTAAATCAAAACCATTATAAATTTTTATAACATTTTTGAACCCTCTTTTAATAAAAAAATTTTCCCAATAAGTAGAAACTACAATAATTTTATCAACTTTTTTAAGTTTGTTTAAAATAATTTTTTCAAGAAGATAAAAAAATGGTCTTAAAATAAATGGTCGAGTAGAACTATCAATGTGATGAACAATAGTAATATTCTTTGTCGGTCTTTTATTTAAAAAAAGAGAAGCCTCAAAATTTCTAATCGCAATATCAATATCCCTCCTTTTTGAACTTTTATATATCCTCCAAATTACTAAAGGCGCTTCAAAATATCTTAAAATTCCCTTACTTTTCACGCCGTAACTTAAAACCTCTTTTTGAAAGTCATTTGGAATAGCCTCCAAAAACATTTTCTCATATACCATACCACCATATTTCTGTCTTGTAGTATTAATTAAAACTACTTTTTTAAAAAAATCTGATTTGTAGATTTTTGTTTTTTTATAATGTTTTACCCCCCTAATCATTGCTTTAAAATAAAGAAATATATAATCTTTGCTTTTGTATTTTAAAGAGTGATATACACTCCTTAAAAATAAATAAAGTAAAAAAAGCGGCCACAAAAATTTCTTACCGTGTTTACAATATAAATATACATAATTATGATAAAACCAATAAAATCTTCCCTTAAAATCCAGATTATCTCTTACGCCCCCCTTCTGGGACGCTAAATGAAAAACTTCTGCTTTCGGGTCAAATATAATTAACCCCCCACCTCGTGACAATCTAATCCCAAAATCTGTATCTTCAAAATATGCATTACCTATAAAATTTTTATCAAATCCCCCCGTCTTAAAATATATATTCCTTCTTACTGAAAAATTCCCGCCCGGCACTTTATTTTTAATAAATTTTTTTAATTTAGAATTTAAAGTCCCTTTTGTGATTAAAAGCAATTCAGTTACCCTTTCCGGATTCCTTTTTTCACCACTTTTTTCTGCCCATGGCTGTACAAATCTTCCTGCAACTGCAAAAATTTTTGGGTTTTTATAGTTCTTTAAATGGTTATCTATGAAATTTTTATTTTTAATTATTACATCATCATCTATAAATAACAAAATTTCTCCCCTGGCTTTTTGGGCCCCAACATTTCTTGCATTGGGAAGGTTTTTTTCTTCAAGATAAATTATTTTTATCTTTTTCTCTAACTCACCGAAGTTTTTCAAATCTTTGTCTTTGATTCTATTTTTTTCATCGCTTTGATCGATTATTAATATCTCAAAATCCTTAAAATTTTGATCTTTTAAATATTTAATAGTTCTCAAAAGATGTTTCTTTCTATTGAGGGTAGGTATTATTATAGAAACAGCAGGATTTTTATCCATAAATTTTATTTTTTTAAAACCCTCATAAAGACTTTTTCATACTTTTCTGTTTGCTTTTTAATATCAAAATTATCTAAAAATTCTTTACTGTTTTTTACTAGTTTTTCTTTTAATTTTTTATCAGTTAAAATTTTTAAAATAGCTTCTGCCATTTTTGGTGGCTCTTTCATTGGAACCAATAAACCATTTTTATTTTTATCTAAAAGCTCTCTGGGTCCAGTGGGACAATCAGTGGCTACCACAGGACAACCACAGAAAAACGATTCCAGAATTACTGATGGCAACCCCTCCGAAAAAGAAGCAAGAACAAAAACATCAGCATATTTTATATATTTTAATACATCTTTTCTTTTTCCTAAGAAAATAATATCAGATATAACTTTTTTTTCTTGGGCATTCTTTTTAATTTCATCACCGTCTGGCCCATCCCCTATAATAATTAATTTAATATCTTTAATTTTTGATTTTACTAATTTCAATGCTTCAAATAAAGTATTAAAATCTTTACTCTTTAAATCAAGCCTTGCTACTGTAATAATTTTTTTAAAATTATTTAATTTTTTATATTCAAAAGGAATACCCTCCTTATCTTTTTTGCCTCTAAAACAAATTAATGGGTTATAAATGGTCATCAATTTTTCCGAAGGTACTTGAAATTTTGTTTTTAAGTAACTTTTAAGATCCCCTGAAACAGTAATAACTAAAGAAACTTTTTTAAAAAGCCACTTTGTTAAAAAATAAGAATAAAAATGCTTTGTCTTAAAAAACCCATGAACTGAAATTATAATTTTAAAAGATGAAAAACTGATTATTTTTGATAAATATATTAAAAAAACGGCGGGAGGAAAAATTGTTGTTAAAATAATATCATATTTTTGCTGTTTAAAAAATTTTACTAGATAAAAAACAAGTTCTGACCTCTTTTTATATTCAACAAAAAACACATTCGTATTGTTGGGAAATTCTTTTTCTATTAGTTTTTCTTTTTCTTTTAAATTTTTTATAACCAAAATGTCAATCTTAAATTTTCTATGATTAATATTGTAAATAATGTTTTCAATCACCTTTTCTCTCCCCCCAAAAAGCCATTTATCAATAATAATTAAAACTTTAATCATCTTTTATTATTAATTAGAATTTTCCATTAAATTAAAAAATTTTTGATAAAATCTTTTTCCTAAAAATGAAATTAAAAAATTAATTAAACTTTTATAATTTCCTCTTTTAAAAGACTCTAAAAAAAATTTTCTTGCCCCCAAAACATTCCCACCAAGAGAAAAAAAATGTCCTACCAACCTTAAATGTTGAGCATATATTTTTGGATATTTTAAAAAAATTTCTTTGTTTTTTTTTAAAATTCTATTTAAATCTTCTGCTTTCCTCAAAAAATTTAAAGTTTCGGTAGCGCCCTTTTCCCATAAATAATACTCTATAAGAGGCTCTTTTAATACAAAAAAATTATATCCTACTTTAATAACTCTTATCCAATAATCCCAGTCTTCGCCAAATTTTATTAAGGAATCAAAAAAGCCAACTTTATCTATTATTTCTCTTTTTAAAATTATACTACTGGGGCTGCTTAATATATAATTTTCTTTCAAAATTTTAGGAAGGGGATTTTTATAATAAGGAACTTTGTATACATATTTTTTCTTTCGAATTTCATCATTAATATACGCCCAACAGGTTACTAATTTTACGTTTTTATCTTTAATAAATTGTAATTGCCTCTCTAATTTGCGGGGCAACCATTTATCATCACTATCTAAAAAAGCAATATATTTCCCCCTCGCCATTCTCATTCCTATGTTCCGAGACTCGCTCACGCCTTTATTTTGAGAATTTTTAAAGTATTTAATTCTTTTATCTTTCTTTTGAAATTCTTTTAAAATTTTTTCAGTATTATCAACAGAAGCATCATCAATTACAATTAATTCAAAATTTTTAAATGTTTGGGTTAACACGCTATTTATTGCCCGACTTAATAATCTTTCACGATTATAAGTTGGAATTATTATTGATACTTCTGGACTCATAAATTTTAAAAAAATAACAACAATGTATTTTTCTTTTTATGAAAATGAATCATCAAAATTACAACAAAAATTTCTGCTATAACCCAGGCAAAAGCCATGCCTATATGTTTAAATAAAATAGTCAAAAAAATACTTAAAACAATTCCTACAATACTTCCTTTAAGAAAAATTTTTGAAAATTCTGAAAAATAGCCCTGAGTAGGAATAGTTTGAAGACCCAAAACATTATTAATAGCAACAATAAAAGGTATTAAAGAAAAAATCCTCAAGATTATAATAGAGGAAAGGTATTTGGGACCCAAAACAATTTTTACTATTAGGGGCGCGAGAAGAAAAATAATTATTCCAATAATTCCAAAAAATATACTATTTATTAATAATACTTTTTTTGCAATGGCAAATCCTTTCTCTTTTGATTCATGCATAGCTTTTGAAATATATGGGTAAATAGCGGTACTAACTGGCGAAATTAATCCTTTTATTGCGTTAATAATTTTCTCAGCTGCTGCATAATACCCTACTAGAGTATTGTTGGTCAACAGTCCCAAAATAAAAGTATTACTATTGTTATAAAGAGAAATCGAAATATTAGCAGTAAATATAAAAAATCCATCCTTTAAATACTGTTTTATTGTCTTCCAACTAGGAACAGAAAAAATAATCTTAAAATCTTTAAAAATAATTTTTCCCGCCCAAATCCCAGCAATTATATTTCCTATAAAATCAACTACAGGATATAAAATATAATCACTCGGTTTTTTAATTAGAATAAAAATAAAAATTACTGTAATGAACTTTGAAAGAAAGGCAATTATTGTAATAAACTTCATTTTTTCTATTCCCTGAAAAAACCAAACAGGAAAAATAACGCTCCAAATAACAATTTCAAACATTAAAAGATAAAAAAATAAAAATAATTTAAATTTGGGAACCAAAAAAACAATTGCTAACAAAAGAAAAAAAGAGGCAATGGCTAAAATTATCTTTGAAATGATTACTACTGAAAAGATTTCTGAAACTTTTTTTTTGTTTTCTTTAAAAATAGAAATTTCCCTTGGCGCCAGAAGATCAAAACCATAAGTCACAATAATAACAAAATAACCTAAAAATGCCTGCGCGAAAGCAATAAGTCCAAATTTCTCAACTCCTAAAACCCTTACAAGATAGGGAAGGGTTATTAAAGGTAAAATATAATTCAGTCCCTGTAAAATAGATAAAGAGAAAAAGTTTTCTGCTAATCTCTTTTTGGTGGGAGACTTAAGAAAGTTCTGCCAATATTCTAAACTTAAAAAATTTTGAATTTCGTCTAACATAAAAACTAGTTTCTTCCAACTCCCCTATAATAAAAACCCAATTTTTTTACTGTTTCTGGATCAAGTTGGTTTCGACCATCGAAAATATAATAATTTTTCATTAATTTTTTAACTTTTCCCATATCAATCTCAGAAAACTCTGGCCAATCCGTCAACAACAAAAGGATATCAGCTTTTCTTACTGAAGAAAGAGCGGATTTACAATATTTAATATTTTTACCTCCAAGTTCTTTTTGAGCATTTTTTGTCGCTATTGGATCATACACTTGAATTTTAAAATTTGATTTTTGTAGACGCCTTACTATCTTAATAGCTGGCGATTTTCTTACATCATCTGTATTTGGTTTAAAAGACAAACCCCAAACAGCTATTAAATTCCCACTGATTTTTCTAAGAACTTTTTTAACTTCGTTTACAAACTTTCTCTGTTGGTATTCATTAATTTCTTTTACGGATTTTAATAATTTAAAATCATAACTATGAGAATTAGCTATGAAATTTAATCCCTCTATATCTTTTGGAAAACAAGATCCCCCGTAGCCAATACCGGCTTTTAAAAATGCACTCCCTATCCTTCTATCTAGTCCCATTCCCTCCGCCACTTTTTCTACATCAGCACCCGTTCTTTCACAAATGTTTGCTATCTCATTTATAAAAGAAATTTTTGTTGCTAAAAATGCATTTGAGGCATACTTTATCATTTCCGCGCTTTTTATATTGCAAATAACTTTTGGAGCCTTTATTGAAGAATAAATATCAAGCATAACCTCTTTTGAATAATCATCTTCCACTCCAATTACAATCCTATCTGGTTCCAAAAAATCTTTTATTGCTGAACCCTCCCTTAAAAATTCAGGATTAGAAACAACCGAAAACTCTCCATTGTAGTATTTTTTAATAGTTTCTTTTACATGCTTACCTGTTCCAACGGGCACAGTACTTTTATTAACAATTATTTTTCTTTTTTTATTATCTCCCATATTCCTCATCACCTCTCCTATTTCTCTAACTGCTTGGTTAAAATATTTCATCTCTATTCTACCGTCCTTTTTAGCGGGAGTACCAACGCAAATAAAAATCACTTCACTTTTTTCAACCACATCCTTTGTTTTTGTAGTGAAAGAAATGTTTCTTTTATATTCTTTTAATAAATCTTCCAGACCCGGCTCAAAAATAGGCACCTCTCCTTTTTTCAATTTTTTAATTTTTTCTTCATCTTTATCTACACAAATCACTTGGTGCCCTAAATAAGCAAAGCACACACCAGTAGTAAGACCAACATAACCGGTTCCGATAATAGCGATATTTCTTTTCATAAAATTTTTTAAAATTAATTAATTTTTAAAAAACCAATCGACTGTTTTTTTTAGGCCTTTTTCCAAAGTAAATTTTGGTTGCCAACCAAGTTCTTTTTGGACCTTACTATAATCAAGACAACTTCTTTTTTGTTCTCCTTTTAGTGGTGGTGCATGTTTTTCTTTGCAATTTGAATTCGTAATCTTCTTAAGTTTTCTAAAAATAAGGTTAATATTTGTCTCTTTTGCCGTTCCAATATTATATATTCCAACTTTATTTTTTTTAAGTCCTAAAATTGCAGCCTCAACTACATCGTTTACATAAACAAAATCTCTTGTCTGCTTACCTGAACCATTTATTATGGGTTGATTCCCAGATAACATTTTATCGCAAAAAATAGCAATTACTCCTGCTTCGCCTTTTGAATTTTGTCTTGGACCATAAACATTGGCCAATCTTAAACTAATAAATTTTAATTTATAAACTTTCCAATAATAATATAAATATTTCTCAACTGCTAACTTTGCTATGCCGTATGGAGAAACAGGATTTTCTTGATAATTTTCTGGCGTTGGAATAACTTTTGCATCTCCATAAATTGCACCACCAGTTGAGGCAAAAATAAATTTTTTAAATTTTTGAAAATCTAAACCTCGGTTCTCATTAACAAAATTTTGAATAATATTTAGTGAACCAAGAATATTTACTTTTGCATCGAGAACGGGATCTTCAACTGATTTTCTAACATTAATCTGGGCTGCAAAATGAAAAATAATTGTTGGCTTTTCTTTTTTAAATATTTCTTTAATTTTTTTATCTTGAATATCAAGTTTGTAAAACTTTGCTTTTGGGTTTAAATTTTCTTTTTTGCCAGTAGATAAATTATCAATAACCACCACCCTATAACCTTCTTTTATTAATCTATCAACCAAATGACTCCCAATAAACCCAGCGCCACCAGTAACAAGAACGGTTTTTAATTTTTGATTTTTTAATGCCATTTTAGTTCAAAAAATTACCAATTTTCTATTTTCTTTTTAACCTTTTCTTTTACCTTGTAATAGACTCTCCTTACTTTTTCTTCGCTTTCAGGAGAAACTAATTTCAAAAGTTCTTTTCCTAAAATTTTATACCTGCCACCAACTTTATTGGCCTTAATTATACCTTTTTTTAAATATCTTTTCATCGTACTTTCACTTACCCGTAAAAACTCTTGGGCTTCTTTTGTGGTATAAATATTATCTGAATTAATTTTTATTGGCATATAAAATAAAAAAACCTTTAATTATCTTAAAGATATTATATAAAAGTATCAAAAAGTGTCAATAGGTATCACTTAAATTCAATCTAATTTACTAAAAATCTCAAAATTTTCCATCCACTTTTCTTTGGTACCGCATTCAATCCATTTATTTTTTGTTTGGGTTCCATAAATTTTTTTGCCTTCTTTAATCATTTTTCTTAAAGCATTAGCTAAAATAATCTCTCCATTTTGAGCTTCAATTTTTTCAAGATAATCAAAAACTTCATAGGTTAAAACATATTTTCCCACAAGGGCAAAATTAGATGGCGCTTCGCTTGGATCTGGTTTTTCTATTAAACCCTCTATTTGATAAATTCTATCTTTAATACCTTTTACTTTAGGAACGCCGTATGATTTTAATTTTTCTTTTGGCATTTTATAAAGACATAAAACCGGCGCCTTTACTTTTCTATAAACTTCGATAATCTCGCTTGCCATTCCTTTACTAATAACCCCTTCTTTACTTTTTTGGGGACGAAGCGGTAAAGAAATATCGTCTCCAAATAAAACCAAAAACGGTTTTCCCTTTTTAATAATCTTTTTTGCTTTTAAAATTGCATCTCCGTCTCCCCTTGGTTTTCTTTGAATAACATAATCATATTTTACTCTTGGAATACATTTTAATGAAGAAAGGGCTTCTTTTTTCTTCCTTTCTTTTAAAATCGCTACCAACTCTTCGTCTTCCTTAAAATAATTTAAAATATATCTTTTGAAAATATCTAATTTTTTAGGAGAAATTACAAAAATAATTTTTTTAATACCTGCCTCAATTGCTTCCTCAACAATATACTGAACAATTGGTTTTGAACCCAAAGGAAACATTTCTTTGGGGATAATTTTTGATAATGGCAAAAACCTTGTCCCAAGGCCAGCAATAGGAATAACAGCAGTATCAACAGAGCAATTTTTTTTATTTTTTTTCATAATTTTTTCACTTTAAAATAACATTTTTTATTTCTTTAACCTTTTCTTTTAAAATTTTTTTATTTTCTGCTTCAACCACCATTCTTAATAAAGGTTCAGTATTTGAAGGCCTGACAAGACACCAAAAATCTTTTCCTTCGCCCTTAACTCCATCAAGTTTTGAAATTTTAAGTCCAATCTTTTTAAAATAATTCTCAACTTTTTTGACTGCGCTTTTCCTGTCTTCTATTTTAAAATTTATCTCGCCAGAATTTACATATTTTTGAAAAGGCTTTAGAATTTCAGAAAAAGATTTTTTCTCTTTTGAAATTTCTTCAATCACCTTAAACAAAACAAAAAGCGGCGTCTCAAAAGCATTATTTTCGCCTAAATAATAATGCCCAGAAACCTCTCCCCCAAAATAAATGTTATATTTTAACATTTTGGGCTTAATAAAAGAATGACCGGTTTTAGAAATGTAGGGCTTGCCGCCAAATTTTTTGATTGTCTCTTTAACAATTTTGCTTGATCTTATATCAAAAAGAATTTTTTCTCCTTTCCTTTTTTCTAAAATAATTTTAGCAACAAGAGCAGTAATAATATCCCCATCAATCTGTTTACCTTTTTCATCAACAAAAATTATCCTATCGCCATCACCGTCAAAAGCAACTCCAAAATCTGCTTTTCTTTTTGTTACTTCTTTTGTTAAGGTTTTTAGATTTTCTTTAATTAAGGGGTCTGGATCATGATTTGGAAAACTGCCATCAAGTTTTGAAAATAAGTGATAAAATTTAATTTTTTTAAATTTTTTTTGAAAATAAGGAATTAACAAAGAAGAAACAGCGTTTGCAGTATCGACAACTATTTTAAGTGGCGTAATTTTTTTATCATCAATAAACTTGAAATTAAATTTTAAATATTCTGATAAAACTTTTACCCTTTTTTCTTTTCCTTTTATTTTTGCTTCTAAAAATTCTTCATTTAAAACAATATTTTTTAATTCTTCACCCCCTGTGCCTTTTGCAATGTTTTGACCCTCTTTCTTTACTGCTTTTATTCCATTGTATTTTGGAGGATTATGAGAAGCGGTTATCATTGCACCGCCATCTGCTTTTAAATATTTTACAGCAAAATAAAACATCGGCGTTGTTGAAAGCCCAATATCAATTACGTCAGCTCCTTCTTTTTTAATTCCTTCTTTTATCGCTCTTGCTAACAAAGGTGAAGAAAGTCGATTGTCACGACCAACTACAATTTTTTTTCTCCCTTTACTCTCCTTGTTTAAAAAAACAACAAGCCCTCTACCTATCTTATAAGCGGCTTCTTTGTCTAAATCATCGGGGTAAATTCCCCTTATGTCATATGCTTTAAAAATTTCTGGATTCATAATTTTCTACGAATTTACGAATTATTACGAATATACGAATAATTTTTAACTTATTTCTTTTAATAATAATTTTACTTTGTCTTTCTGCTCCCAGGTAAATTCTTTTTCCTCTCTGCCAAAATGACCATAGCAGGCAGTCTTTCTATAAATTGGCCTTAATAAATCAAGCTCTTTAATAATCATACCCGGGGCCAAATCAAAAACACGAGGTATTATCTTTGCAATTTTTTCTTCTTTTATCTTTCCCGTCCCAAAAGTATTTACGTTAATTGATAAAGGTTCTGTTCCACCAATAACATAAGCTATCTGAATTTCACATTTATCAGCAATACCAGCAGCAACTAAATTTTTGGCAATGTAACGTGCCATATAAGCGCCACTTCTATCAACTTTTGTTGGGTCTTTTCCTGACATTGCTCCTCCTCCAACATGTCCCATTCCACCATAAGTATCCACAATAATCTTTCTGCCAGTTGCACCACAATCAGCTACTGGGCCACCAATTACAAATCTGCCGGTATTGTTAATATAAAACTTTGTTTTTTTTGAAAGATAGTCTCTACAAACCGGTTTAATAACTTCTCTGATTACGGCCTCTCTTAAAACTGATATTTTTACATTTGGATCATGCTGGCAAGAAATCACAACCGATTGTAAGGAATAGGGCTTTGTGTCTCTATACTCTACGGTAACTTGGGTTTTACCATCTGGCCTTAAAAATTGCAAAATTTTATTTTTACGAACCTCTGCTAATTTTTTTGCAAGTCTGTGAGCTAGCATTATGGGAAGCGGCATTAACTCTGGGGTTTCTTTAACTGCGTATCCTGTCATCATCCCTTGATCCCCTGCGCCTTGCTTTTTTGTTGCAGTTTTTCTTACTCCTCTTGCGATATCTGGAGATTGTTCATGAATTGCGTTAAAAACTGCTAAAGTGTGATAATCAAAACCATACTCTGGTTTATCGTAACCAATATCTTTTACAACTTCTCTTACTAAATTATTTACATCAACCCAGGTTTTGGTAGTAATTTCTCCCCCAACAATTACATAACCCATACCAACAGCAACTTCACAGGCTACTCTTCCGTATCTATCCTTTTTTAAAATCTCATCTAAAACAGTATCTGAAATTTGATCTGCAATTTTATCGGGATGACCCTCGGTAACTGATTCTGAAGTAAAAAGAAAGTTTTTCATAATATTTTTAAAATTTTAATCAAAATAAAAAAACCTTTCTGGGGAATTTTTTATTTTCTAATATCTTACATTATAAAAATTTTTTTCTAAAAGTGCAATATTTTGTTTTAATTTTCTTAGAATTTTGTTGCTTAAAAGCGGCAAAACCTCTTCTTGTTCGAAAAGCAATCTTTCCCCTTTTTACTTTTCTTGAAGAATAATTTTTCATCTAAAATTTTATTTAAAAACCTGATTTAATTTTTTAAGGGATTGATCTTTTTCTTTTAAAGAAAGCTCACTTTTTTTAATTGCCTTTTCTATTATCTCAATTGTTTTATCATAAACATCTAAATCAACAGGATATGGAACACCATCTTTTCCTCCATGAGCAAAAGAATACCTTGCAGGATCTTCGTATGAAGGCTTTGCACCATAAATTAACTCGGCGACCAAAGAAAGAGCTCTAATCGTTTTGGGACCAACTCCTTTTTTGTAAAGAATTTCAGTAAATCTTCTTGGCTTTCGAGAAGTAAGTTCAAATATTGTCTTTTTGATATAAGGGGTGTTAAAATTTAACTTTTGTTTGTCACGAGGTAAAAAATTAAATAACCTTAAATCATCGCTTTCTTTTGGCAAAAAACTATCGTCTGGAAGTGAAATTTTTTTAACAAAAGAGGTATCTAAAAGATATTTTGAGAGCAAATTCAAATCTTTCTCTATGGCTCTAAAGCTTCCCCTTGTCATATCAAGAACAATTTCTCTATTTTTCTTACTTTCTTTTGAAGAAAGGTTTAGATGAGAAAATTTTTTGTCTGTTATAATTCCTGAATGGGGTTCTTCGATAAAATTCTTTTTAAGCCCACCATGCCAGTGGTATCTTCTTGCGCTTTGTAAATCAAGATTCATCCCCTGCTGAATTACTGTCCAGGTGCCATTTTTTGTAAATAAAAAACTATGATGGTAAATTTGATAACCATCTTGCAAAAGACAGGAATCAACTTTGGCAGTAATTTTTGAAGCAAAAACTAAAAACGGTGAAAAGGGAAAAGCTCGGGAAACGCCATAAGCTTCAATTTCTTGTGGTGTTTTTTTAGAAGTTTTTCCTTTGCCGCCACAAACATAAATTCCAATTTCATCTTGAATATCAAAAATCCCTGCTTTTATTGCACCAAGCGTGGTTGTCGTAAGACCAGAAGAATTCCAATCAAACCCCAAAACACTCCCTAACGCCTGAAACCAAGCAGGATCAGAAAGGCACCTTAAAACCTCCTCTGGCCCAAATTCATCTGCAATTAAAAAGAAAATAGATCGAGCCAGTTTTTTCATCCTCAAAAAAAGCCAGGGCGGACATTTCCCCCAATCAAGCGGAATTGTGGCTATTCCTGTTCTCATAAAAATTAAATCTTTTTTATTAAAACATCATTAACTTTTTTTTCTAAAAATTTTTCTTCTTTTAAAATTTTATTTGCTTCCTTTTTAATTCTTTCTTTTTGAAAAAAAACTTCTTGAGCCAAAAAATGATTTTTAAAACCCAGTTCCAAAATACCCTTTGAAAATTCTAAATCAAAATCATCTTGAATATCAAAAATCCTTTTAATTCTTTCTTTTAAAATTTCTTTTAAAGCCTTATTTTTAGCCTTCCCCTTGAAATCAAATTTTGATATAATATCTCCAATGCTTTTCCAGTCTTCCATAAAATTTTACGGAACCCTACAAATTTACGAACCTGTAAAAATATACAAATAAAATTTCTCAATCTCTAATGTCTAATTTTTAAATAAATCTTTTTTTGAAATTTTCTTTGCCAATTTGATTTTTGCCTGTCGCCTTTTGCGACCCCAACAAATCCTTTTTTATTTTTTATTTTCCCTGTCTTGCACTTTTATTTTACCAAAAAATATTGTAAAATTAAATCTTTAAAAAGATATTCTATAATATGGCAATTCGAAAATACTATCGCAAAAAAATTGACGCTGTCTCAAAAACGGAAATTTTAAAAGAGAAGGTTAAAAAAAGACTTAAAAAAGAAGCCCGAAAAGAAAGTTTGAAATTGGGTTTTTTAAAAAAAGAAACTCCCTCTGGAAAAAAATGGAGTTTAAAAAAAATTTTCCTTTTTGGTTTTTTGGGATTAATTTTGCTATTTGTCTTAATATTTATCTATTTTGCAATTCAACTTCCAAATCCAAAAGACTTTCAATCAAGGGTTGTAAAAGAATCGACAAAATTGTATGACAGAACAGGAAAAATTGTCTTGTGGGAAGCAGGTACTGAAATAAAAAGAAATTATGTTGAGCTAAATGAAATCTCTCCATATCTTCAAAAGGCTACAATTGCAGCGGAAGATGCAAATTTTTATCATCATATAGGTGTAGATTTTAAGGGTATCGCGAGGATATTTTATTATGCTATTTTTAAAAGAGGCGAACAAATTCCCGGTGGCTCAACAATTACTCAACAATTTATAAAAAACGCTCTTTTAAGTCCTGAAAGAACTTTTGCAAGAAAATTTAAAGAAATGATTTTGGCTCTTGAACTTGAAAGAAGATACTCAAAAGATCAAATTTTAGAATTCTATTTAAATCAAGTTCCCTATGGTTCTGTTTATTATGGCGCCGAAACCGCCTCAGAGCATTATTTTGGTAAAAGAGCAAAAGATTTAACTCTTGCTGAAGCTGCGACCTTAGCTGCCCTTCCCCAAGCACCAACTTATTATCTTAAAGATAGTGAAGCTCGGGAAGCAAGAAAAAATTGGATATTAGATAGAATGGTAAAATTAGGATACATATCAAAAGAAGAAGCAGAAAGCGCGAAAAAAGAAAAAGTTGTTTTACAACAAAAGCCAGAACAAATGCTTGCTCCTTATTTTGTAATGTATACAAGAGAAAAATTAAACGAAATTTATGGGGAAGACTATCAATTAATGGGGCTAAAAGTTTATACTACTTTAAATTGGGATTTGCAAAATTTAGCAGAAAAAGAAGTTAACGAATGGGGAGACAAAGCAGAAAGATGGTACAACGCAAAAAATATGGCTCTTGTTGCGATTAACCCAAATAATGGAGAAATTTTAGCAATGGTTGGCGGAAAAGATTTTTCAACATCTCAAGTAAATGTTCTTGAAACACTTCAATCTCCTGGTTCTGCTTTCAAACCAATTGTTTATGCTACAGCTTTTAAAAGAGGTTATACTCCAGATACTATTTTGTGGGATGTGAAAACTGATTTTGGGGGATACATACCTGAAAATTTTGATAGAAGACAATCAGGTCCTGTAAAAATGAAAGAGGCGCTCGCAAGAAGTTTAAATATTCCAGCAGTTAAAACTTTATATCTTGCCGGAATAGAAAATGTCAAAGAAACAGCAAAAAGCATGGGAATGTTAAAAAGTTTTGATGAAAAAATTGATAAAACCCCCCTTAACTTATCAATGGCAATTGGAGGAAAAAGTATCATACCAATTGAACTTACAGGTGCTTATGGAACTTTTGCTACTGAAGGATACAGAACCCTTCCAAGCCCAATAATTAAAATAGAAGACAGGAGCGGAAAAGTTGTCTGGGAAAATGATCCCCATAAAGTAAAAGTTCTTGATAGTGAAATTGCTCAACAAATTAATTATATTTTGTCTGATAACTCTTTGAGAGCGCCAGTTTTTGGCTGGAATTCTTGGTTAAATTTGGGACCATGGGCGGCAGTAAAAACTGGTACTGCAGCAACAGAAAAAAGGCAAATTACAGATGTTTGGACGATCGGATATACAAGAAATCTTGTTGTTGGAGTTTGGGCCGGAAATAATCATAACGAACCCCTCTCTAAGGCAGCTGATGGTGTAAATGTAGCAGGACCCGTTTGGTACCATTTTATGAAAGAAGCTACAAAAAACGAACCCAAAATTGCTTTTCCAAAATACAGATTTGTAAAAACAGGAAAACCAATTTTAGATGGTTATCTTATGGGAAAACATTGTATTTTATATTGGGTATATAAAGAAAATCCACGGGGGCCATATCCAACAAATCCATATAATGATCCTCAATTTATAAAATGGGAAGGGGCAATCAATGGTTTTGTTATTGAACCACAAGAAGAAAAACTCAAACCGACAAGTTCAACTCCTTTACCAAAACCAACTCAAAACCCAACTCCAACCCCAACTCCAACCCCAACTCCAACTCCAACCCTTCAACCAACCCCATCACCTACTCCCACCCCAACACCAACCATCACTCCTACTTTTACCCCCGCTCCCTAAATTTTTATAAAACATTTCTAAGATGCCTCAATTTACATTTGCTCTCATTCAAAAAATTAATGGCAATTAAATCTATTTGCCAATCAAAATCTATTTTTTTTGAATTGATATAAAATTGCACAGTTTTTAAAATATGAGATTTTTTTCTTTCTGTCATTTGATCTTCGGGAGCAATTTCTTTGCTTTTTAAAGTCTTCACTTCAAAAAAAATTATTTTGTTGTTTTTCTTGGCAATAATATCAATTTCTCCAAAAGGAGTTTTGTAATTTCTTTCAAGAATTTTATATCCTACCTTCTTAAGATATTCTTCAGCTACACCTTCTCCAATTTGACCCAAGGACTTCATAAATGATAGAATTTAATTAAGATAAAAGAAATTTTAAAAAAAATATAATAAAAATGCAAAAGTTAAAAATGAAAAAACCTTCAGAAGGTCACTATTGCGCCAGGTAAAAAATATAATTTAAAATATTAAAAGAATAAAAGTTAAAAAAGAAATATATTTTTAAAAGATTTTTTGAAGACTGTCCTCGGTCAAATTGACCGAGGACAGTCTTCGGTTAAAGATAGATGAAAATTTTTGCCAAAAATAAAAGAGCATATTTTGATTACGAAATCCTTGAAAAATATGATGCGGGAATTGAGCTTTTTGGTTTTGAGGTAAAAGCAATAAAATCGGGAAAAGTTTCGTTAAAAGGATCTTTTGTAATTATTAAAAATGAAGAAGCTTTTTTAATTAATGCCCAGATTACTCCCTATCAACCCAAAAACACTCCCCAAAATTATGACCCAAAAAGAAAAAGAAAATTACTTTTAAAAAAGTCAGAAATAAGAAGTCTTTTGGGCAAAACAAAACAACAAGGATTGACATTAGTGCCTTTATTTGTATATAATAAGGGTTGTAAAATTAAATTAAAAATAGGTTTAGCAAAAAGCAAGAAAAAGTACCAAAAAAAGCAAAAAATTAAAGAAAGAGAAATCCAAAGAGAAGCCGAAAGAGAAATAAAAAGTACATTTACAGGATAAATAAATGGGGATGTCGGGCTTTGACAGAAATATTCTTTTAATAGATGCAGGCGGTTTTGTAGATTTTTCCTTAAAAATCTACAAAAAAATAAGTGCAAACTTATCTGAAAAGGTAAAGAGCGTTTTTCGCGCTCCAGCCTTAGCTCTTGCCTAAAACTGGCAGGAGGCTCTATTCTCCGACGCTTGATAGGAGAATGGGGTTCATAACTTTCAAGCTATAAGAAATACCACTTGACGGTGTGGTATTTCTTGAAAGAAATAACCGTCAATCTTGTAGATTTTTTGCTCGGTTTTAAGTCTACAAGATTTTCTTAACCGAGCTAAGCCTGTAGAATCTATTAAAAGATATTTCTGGACGCGAGTTCGACTCTCGCCATCTCCACAAAATTATTTTTTTAATTTATTTTTTTAAAATTTTAAAAACCTTGAGAAAACCCAGAATAAACAATCAAATAGAGGCAAAGGAGGTAAGACTAATTTCTGAAAATGGTGAAAACTTAGGAGTTTTTTCTTTTGAAAAAGCTTTAGAATATGCAAAAGAAAGGAATTTAGATTTAATCGAGGTATCTCAAAATAGTAATCCGCCGGTTTGTCGGGTAATGGATTTTGGAAAATATCTTTATCGTCTTCAAAAAAAAGAAAGAAGCCAAAGAAAAGGCGCAAAACTTGGAAAAATTAAAAATGTCAGAATTTCTTTAAGAATCTCTGAGCATGACCTTCAAACAAAAATTAATCAAGCAAAAAAATTTTTAGAAAAAGGATATAAGGTAAGAATTGAGGTTTTCTTAAAAGGAAGAGAGAAGGCTTTAGAAAACTTAGCAAAAGATAAGTTAGAAGAAGTTTTTCAAAATATTAACTCAGAGCTACCCTTAAAAAAAGAAGGAGAAATAAAGAAAAATCCAAGAGGCGTAGAAATTATTATTTCAAAGAAATAAAGGCTACAAATTACAAATAATTTTCAAAAAAATATATTATCTCAAACATTCGTAATTTGTAGCGAATATTATTATGAAGACAAGAAAATCAATTACAAAAAGATTTAAAATAACAAAATCAGGAAAAGTTTTACATCTACCACCAGGACAAAATCACTTCCGCGCCAAAAAAAGTGGAAAAAAAATAAGAAACAAAAGAAAATTAGTAGAATTAGATAAAAATACGGCAAAATTAATTAAAAAAGCTTTAAAATTTGCACCAAGAAAAAAACGAAAAAAATGATAAAGGCTATTTTTTAATATATAAATGTAATTTATTTTTAATTCGAACAAATTTATGGTTAGAGTAAAAAGATCAAAAACAGCAAGAAAAAAAAGAAAAAAAGCCTTAAAAGAAGCAAAGGGTTTTAAGTGGTCTCGAAAAACAAGATACAAACAAGCAAAAGAAGCTCTCTTACACGCAAAAACATATCAATACAGAGATCGAAGAAGAAAAAAAAGAGAGAAAAGAAGATTATGGCAAGTTAAAATAAATGCCGCAGTAAGAGAATTAGGCCTTTCTTATAGTAAATTCATTAATCTCCTTAAAAAGAAAAAAATAGAAATTGACAGAAAAATTCTCGCTCTTCTTTCAACTGATTACCCCGAAATATTCAAAAAAATTGTAGAAACTGCAGTAGAAACTGCAAAAAAGGGTACAGAAAAAAAATAAAGCTCTGGTTTTCCACCAGAGCAATTTTTTTTATTACCTCCTTTTTTGGGTTCTTAGCTCTTCCTCTATTTTAACCCTTTTTTCTAGTGCTTCTTGCCTTAAAAAACTAAGTTTTTGTATTGCCTTTGTAATACTATCCACCAATTTTTCTAAAAAATCAATTTGTTTCTCTTCGCTACCAGAAACAAAAATTTCACCTTCTCCCCTTATCACTAAATATAAAAGATCTTCCAATAGATAATCTACCTTTTGAAGAATTAAAAAACAAGTATTTTCTCTCGCAATTTCTTCATTTTTCTTCTGAATCATCCTCTCTCCTCCTTTCTTTTACCTACTGGTTGATATAATATATTTTAAAAGTGCTTTCAAATATTTTTTGGGGGTTTTTACCTTCGCACCAAATAAATCTAAAATATCAAAATTTAAGATTCATTATAATATAAAAGTCGATTTAGATATTTATTAGCTTTCTTAAGAACTTCTTTATTATTATCAAATGTTAATTGTTCCATCGCTTTTTCAAAAGGAAGCCATTTATAGCCAAGGTGCTCGAAAGAAATTTTAATTTCTTTTTTTTGGGTTTTGGCTAAATAAAAAATGGCTTCTTTAAAAATTAATATTTTTTTATTTCCTCTCTTCCTTTGAAAATAATAGTTAATTTTTTCTTTAAAACCATCAATAAATTCCAAATCTTCAAGTCCAGTCTCTTCTTTAATCTCTCTTCTTGCGGTTTCTAAATCTTCCTCTCCTTTTTCTTGTCTTCCCTTGGGAAAACCCCAATATCCATTGCCATAATTTAAAAGAAGGTAGTAAATTTTGCTACCTTCTTTCCGAAAAACTATAGCGCCAACAGATTTTTCCCTTTCTATCATAAAATTTATTTTCTTTTCTCTTCTTGCCACTTTTTAATAATTTCTTTTTTTATTTTTTCCATTATCTTAGGATTTTCAGCCAAAAATGTCTTTGCTTTTTCAAGACCTGTTCCTAACTTTGTTCCTTCAAAATCAAAAGTATTACCTTTTTTCTCTACAACCCCATATTTAATCCCTGCGTTAATTACATCGCTGTATTTTGAAATTCCCTCATTATAGATTATGTCAAATTCTGCTGTTTTAAATGGTGGAGCGACTTTATTTTTTACAACTCTTGCTCTAATTCTGTTTCCAACAATATCTTCTCCCCTTTTAATCTTAGCAATTGGTTTTAATTCAATTCTTATTGAGGCATAAAACTTTAATGCTTTTCCTCCTGGTGTTGTTTCTGGGTTCCCAAATCCAAAAGTTCCAATTTTCATTCTCACTTGATTTAAAAATATTATAGAGGTTCCTGATTTTGCAGAAATAGCAGTGAGTTTTCTTAGGGCTTGGGACATTAATCTTGCCTGAAGTCCTATTTGTTGATCTCCCATCTCACCTTCAATCTCTGCCCTTGGAGTTAAAGCTGCTACTGAGTCAACCACAATCAAAGAAACCTTTCCTGATCTAACAAGAGTCTCCACAATATCAAGTGCTTGTTCTCCTGTGTCAGGTTGCGAAATTAAAAGGTCATCTATCTTTACTCCAACTTTTTTTGCATAATCAGGATCCAAAGCATGTTCTGCATCAATAAAAGCAGCCACCTCACCTCTTTTTTGGGTTTCGGCAATTGCATGCAAAGCAACCGTAGTTTTTCCTGAACTTTCCGGACCAAAAATTTCAACTATTCTTCCCTTAGGAATTCCTCCAACGCCAAGCGCCAAATCCAAAGAAATAGAAGATGTTGAAATTGCCTCAACATCAACTGCCTTTACTTCGCCAAGCTTCATTATAGAACCCTCTCCAAACTTTTCTTTAATCGCCTCGACCGTATCTTCTAAATTATCTTTAGTTTGAATTTTATCTTTTTTGGGCATAATAATTTCTCTATTTTAATTCTTTTAAAAGATAAAGTCAAATTTAAAATTTTACCATCTGTTTTTTTGAAGACCAGTATAATATCCAATATTATTGGTTATCACATGCAAAAGAAATGAAATTATTAAAATTAATCCCCAGTGAACTAATCCTATATTTAATTTTAAATAAAAGTTAAGATAAGGCGTTAAAAATAAAAATGAACCAATAACAAAATCTAATTGATCAAGGGGAATCCAGGGTTTACCGGGGGCAATATTTAAACGACGTTTAAAAAAAGAAAAAAGAGCGTCACCCAAAATCGCCCCAAAGCACATCAAAAACCAAAAAATAAAAATATTTATTTTTGAAAAATCAATTAAGCTAATTTCTTTAAAAAAGGAATTTTTGTAATATAAAGAAAACTGAAGAATAACAACTAAAAAACCAAACAATGGTCCAAAAATTAATCCTCTCCATGTTTTTGAAGGACCCAAAATAACATTACCATTTATTTTTTTGCCAAAATCAATTGGCTTTTCAAAAAATTTCAAAAAAGAAAAATGGCGGGTAACTGAAGCCATCATATTTGAAATTAAAGCCGGAAGAAAAAAATAAAGACAAGATAAAATTAATTTTAAAATTCCCTCCATATTTTTTTTATTCTAATATTGCTTTTATTCTTCTTACACCACTCCCAACGCTTTCTTCTTTTATAATCTTAAAACTTCCAAGTTCTGAAGTGTTTTTAACATGGGGGCCTCCGCAAATCTCTTTTGAAAAATCTCCAATAGTATAAACCTTAACTTTATCACCATATCTTTCCTCAAAAACCCCCATTGCGCCTTGTTTTTTTGCCTCCTCAACCGTCATTTCCTCACAACTTACCGGTAGATTTTCTTTTATTTTTTTATTAACCAACTCCTCTACTTTTTTAATTTGCTCGTCTGTTAATTTTTCTGAATGCGAAAAATCGAAACGCAAACGCTCAGAAGTAATGTTTGATCCTTTCTGAACCACATGCTCTCCTAAAACTTCCCTCAATGCTTGCAATAACAAGTGCGCTGCTGTATGAAGTTTTGTTGTCTCATAGCTTTCATCTGCCAACCCTCCTTTGAATTTTTTTTCAGCGCCTTTGCGGGAAATTTCTTGGTGCTTTTCTTTCTCTTGGTAAAAGTATTTTATAATTTTTTCTTTCTCAGCCCCTGACAAATCTCTATTAAACCAACATTTCCACTCATCAAAAGAAAGTTCCAACGGAAAACCGTATGTTTGATAAACAAAAAAAAACTTTTTAGCAAGTTCTTTATAAGTCTCTTCTAGTTTTTGAAAAAAATCTTCGCCTTCTATCTTCACTTTTTCTCCAGGCTTGACGGACCTTCTTTCAAGAAAAACTAATTTTTCATACCAGCTAAATATTTTATGCAATTCTTTTATACCGTTTTCCAACGTCTTTTTAAATTTCTCTTCTTCGTTTTGAAAAACAGTAATAATTTTCTCTTCGTTCTTTTTAATCTCGGGGTAAATATCTTTATATATATCAACAGTTTCTTTAATCGGCTCTATATACCAATAATCTTTAAACTTTAAAAGTACTGCGCAACGAATACACCATCGCAGAAGTCTTCTTAAAATATATTCTCTATCTTCTTTCCCGGGTAAAATTCCATCTGATATCAAAAAAGAACTTGCTTTTAGGTGATCAGCCAAACGTCTTAATAATTCTTTTGGAAGATTATATTTTGGAAGATTATATTTGTTCGCTTCTCCTATCTTATCTAAAATCGGTAAAAATAAATCAGTTTCAAAAACGCTTTCTTTTTTTTGAATTACCGAAAGTAATCTCTCAAGCCCCATTCCAGTATCAATGCCCCTAAATTCACTTGGTTTATATTTTCCGCCCTCAAAAATAAATTCGTTAAATACCAAATTCCAAATCTCAATACTATCAACATAAAATTCAACTGTAGGACCGCCGGGACTTCCTTCTGTGCCAAGCGACCAAAAATTATCTTCAAAGCCTTGTGGCTTAATTTTATAAAGCCCTTCAATTTTATTTAAGATTTTAAAAGATTCTTCGTCTTTTGGAAGGTTTTTTTCTTTATCGCCCCCAAAATATGTAGCTGAAATTCTTTTTTTATCTAGGCCCAACCATTCTTTCTCTGTTAAAAATTCCCAAGCCCACTTTATAGCTTTTTCTTTAAAATAAGAGTTTTCAATTTTAGGATAGCCAAATGAAAAATTTCCCATCATTTCAAAAAATGTAAGGTGAGTTTTATCTCCAACTTCTTCAATGTCAGAAGTCCTAAAACATTTTTGGATTGTAACTATTCTTGAAGATGGTGCTCCTTTTGGGTTTAAATAATATTTTTTAAATTGCTGCATTCCAGCAGTTGTAAAAAGAACTGTTTTGTCTTCCGGAATTAAAGAAGAAGAAGGCATTATCTTATGCCCTCTTTCTTTGAAAAATTTTAAAAATTTTTCTCGAATTTCTTGAGGGGTCATTTATTTTTACACTATAAGGGTTTATTAAAAAATCCACCACCCATTCTTTTATTTCCTCCGGATAAATCATCTTTTTGTTTCCTTGTTTGCTCTTCTGTCCATCTTTTGCTTTGGACCTCAGCATTTTTAAGCTCGTTTTCAAGATTCTTTCTTTCCTGCTCAAGTCTTTGTATTTGTTGAATTTCATTGTTTATGTCTTGAAATTTCTGATTTAAGCTCTGTATTTCTTGGGGGATTGTCTGTAGAGAATAAGAAGAATTTTGAATTTCTCTTAAAATGTATTGATAATCATTATCTGGAATAGATTGAAACTTTTGTGACAGGCTTTGAATTTTCTGGGATGCCTGATAAAGTCTTTGAGAAATTTCTTGTTTTTTAAATTTTATATTTTGCGAACGGGAAGTAATATCTGAATCAATGTTTCTAATCCTGTTTTCAATCTCTGTTTTTTTTGAATCATAGGGGTTTTGTGTATACATAAATTTTAAAAATCTTATTGCTGTTGAGCTTGGTTTCTTTCCCACTCAGCAGAAAGCCTTTCTAAATTTGCCATCTGTTGCAAAAGATAAGACTTTTGCTGCATAATCGAAGCTTCTCTTTCTTCAAGAGAAATTCTTGCTGGATCGCCTGGTGGATAATTTGCCTTTTGAGCTGCAATCTGGGCTTCTTGTGATTCTAAAGCAGCAATTTGTTGTTCCACCGCTGAAATTTGAGACAAATAAGGATTGGGTTGCATAATTTTTATTTAATTTTTTTTCGACCTTTTTAATTTTTAATTTTCCCATCTTCCAATTTAATTATTCTATCACAAATTTTAGCAATTTGGAAGTTATGAGTTACAATAACAAATGTTTTATTCTCTTTTTTATTAAGACGCTTCATTAGATTAATTATTGCTAATCCCCTTTTTGAATCAAGGTTTCCGGTTGGTTCATCTGCTAGAATTAATGGCGGATCTAAAATCAAAGACCTTGCAATAGCAACTCTTTGCTGCTCTCCTCCTGATAATTCAGATGGACGTCTCTCTTCTTTTCCTAAAAGTCCAACCTCTTTAAAAAGCAGCTTCGCTCTTTTTAAAAACTTCTTTTTATTGTTTCTTAAAGGAAAGGTGGGCACTAAGACGTTTTGCAATGCGGTTAATGTTGGTATTAAGTAATAACTTTGAAAAATAAAACCAACCTTTTCTCTTCTTACTTTATATAAATTAGATTCTTTTATCTTTGAAATATTAATATTATCTATAAATACTTCGCCCGAAGTTGGTTTATCAAGTGCGCCCATAATATTTAAAAGAGTAGTTTTTCCAGATCCAGAAGGACCTATAATTGCCAAAAACTCTCCCTCTTTTATCTTAAGGTTTATATTAGAAAGCGCTTTTACCGCTATTCTTCCTTTGCCATAAATCTTACTTACCCCCTTTAATTCTATTAATATTTTTTCGGTCTTCATAAAAATTATTTAATCTCCTCTTAATGTTTCCATTGGAACAACCCTTGAAGCTTTCCAAGCAGGATAAATTCCACCAATCACACCAAGCAAAATCCCAAATCCCAAAATCAAAGATATTACCTGCCAATTTAAAAACAGAAAATCTTTTAAAACTGCAATATATTTTCCAGCAATAAAAATACCAAACCAACCCATAGCAAGTCCCACCACCACTCCAGTTAAGCTTAAAAATAAAGATTCTATCAAAATAGAAAGTGTAATGTTTGCATTGCTCCATCCTATAGCCTTTAGAATCCCAAACTCTTTTTTCCTTTCTATGACTGAAATTAACATTACAATTAAAATACACATTCCCCCAGCAATACCTGCAACAATTGATATGGCTATTCTAAAATTAGTAAATGTTTTTAGTGTTCCTTGCAAATTAGAAAAAATATTTTTATTTAAAAGCGTCTGAATCGGAGGGTCAGCATTTTTAAATTCTTTTTTAATTGCCTTATCAACCATCTCTACATTATCTATAGAATCAACCTTTACAACAATATTATTTATCTTTGAAGATTCAATTCCCGAAATTTTCCTCACTGTATCTTCAGAAGCAAAAATGTAATAATCTTCTAAAAAATTTCCCGTCTCAAATTTACCAACAATCGTAAGTTGAATTTTTTGAGGTAAATCCCCTTTTCTTTTTGGAGGAATAATAATTTCTATTTTATCCCCTATATTTATTTTTCTTTTTCCTGCCATCTCTACAGAGTCAACCCTTGTTTTTCCGATAATAACTTCGTTTTCCTTAATAAAAGAACGGCCCTCGATAATAGCTGTTGTTGGTCCTTTACTTTTTTTGTCCCTTTGGGGATCAACGCCCACAAGAACAGAAAACGGCTCAGCACTCTTTAACGACTCACTTGAAATCACTGTCATTACCCTTGGAGAAACAGATTCTATATGTTCTATTTTTTCAATCCTTTGAACATAATCTTTGGGTAATAAAGAAACTGATCCCGAAACTATACCAAGACCCATTGGTGCATTCTCGCTAGATACAATAATCTCTCCTGCTGCCCTAGTAAATGACTCTGAAAACATCTTGTTTACTCCCGCAGAGCTTGATAAAATAAAAACCATCAAAGCAACGCCAACAGCCACACCCAAAATAGCAAGTAAAGAAACGCCTTTTTTACGAACAGTATTTTTTAATGAATAAACAATTAAAGAAGACATATTTAAAAGAATATAATATTATATTATAATGATTATATCAAGGTTTTTAATTAATTTTTAAAAAAACGATGAGAATTCTTGCAATTGACACTTCTTGTGACGATACTTGTATATCAATATTAGAAATAAAAAATTCAAAAATTAAAATTTTAAGCAATGCTGTTTCTTCTCAAATTAAAATCCACAAAAAATATGGCGGAGTCTTTCCATTTTTAGCAAAAAGAGAACACCAAAAAAACCTTCCTTTTGCTCTAAAAATTGCTCTTAAAAAAGCGGGGCTTCTTAAAAAAAAGAAAAAAAATCAGATAAGAATAAAAGAATTAGAAGCGATGAACAGTTTTTTAAAAGAGAATGATTTTATTTTAAAAACAAAAAATTTTCTTTTAAATCATCAAAAACCAGAAATTGATTTAATAGCAGTAACTTCCGGCCCTGGTCTTGAACCTTGTCTTTGGACAGGAATTAACTTTGCAAAGGTTCTTTCTTTTTCTTGGAAAAAACCAATAGTTTTGATTAATCATCTTGAGGGTCATATATTTTCAAGTTGGTTAACACCAACTTATAAGAAGATCAAAACCCAAAAGGACTCTTTGGAAAATCGTCAAAAAGAAAAAATAATTTTTCCTGCAATTGCTTTAATCGTAAGTGGCGGTCATACAGAACTTGTTTTTATTAAAAAAATTTTGCAATATAAACTCTTGGGCGAAACCGTAGATGATGCTGCTGGTGAATGCCTTGATAAAATTGCTAAAATTCTTAATCTTCCCTATCCCGGTGGTCCTGAAATAGAAAAAATAGCAAAAGAGGGCAATCCAAGTTTTCATTATTTCCCTCGCCCAATGATTAATACAAAAAATTATAATTTCAGTTTTTCTGGACTTAAAACTGCGGTTCTTTATTTTGTAAAAGATATTCAAAAGAAGAAATTAAAAAATATTAAAAAAGACATTGCTGCCTCGGCCCAAGAAGCAGTAATTGAAGTTTTAGTAAAAAAAACAATCAAAGCAGCAAAAGAAAAAAAAGCAAAAACTATTTTGGTTGGAGGTGGGGTTTCGGCAAATAAAAGATTAAAATTTATGTTTAAAAAAGAGTTAAAAAAGGAAAAAATAAATGCTAAATTAATTTTCCCTCCAAAAAAATTTTCAACAGATAATGCAGCAATGATAGCGATAAGTGCTTTTTATCACAAAAAAGAAAAAATAATTCCCACCCTCAAAAATCTTAAATCAAGAAAAATAATTGCAAAACCAAATTTAAATTTTTAAAAAAATGGAAATTGGATTTTTTTGGCACTATTTAATTTTATTTATAATAGGAATTTTCCCTTGTATTATTTGGTTACTTTTTTATTTAAGACAGGATGTACACCCTGAATCAAATGCTAAAGTTCTTGAAATATTTATTTTGGGAGCACTTTGCGTTCCGTTAATTGCTTTAATTGAAAATAAAATTGGAAATTTTGTAAGCAATCTTTTTCCTAATCTTTTTTTTACCGGCCAATCAAATCCAACAAATCTTCAAATATTTTTATATTACATTTTAATAATTGGTTTTTGGGAAGAGTTTTTTAAATATTTAATTGTTAAAATAAGAGTTATTAATTCTTCGCACTTTGACGAACCAATTGATGCAATGCTTTATTTAATTATTGCTGGCCTTGGTATTGCAGCAAGTGAAAATGTATCAAGTATAATCCATCTTCCCCAAATAAATGAAGCGATTTATTTAAGTATTCTTCGCTTAGCAACAGCAATTTTCCTTCATACTCTTGCTGCGGGAATTTTGGGATTTTTCTTGGCTTTATCTTTAAGGTTTAAAAAAACTAAAAAAATATTTATAATATTTTCTGGAATTGCAATTGCTTCGATTTTTCATGGTGTTTATGATGGATTTTTAACAAAAATAGAAAATGCCACTTCTCTCTTTGATTTTTTAATTCCAATTGGTATAATAGCATTAATGGCATTGATTCTTTATTTCTTTTTAATCAAAGTTAAAAAACTACCAAGGTCGTGCAAAGTTTAATCTAATTTCTTTTAAAAAAATATGAGTGATTTTTTTGAAAAATTAACCGGCGCTTCCGAAATCGAAGAAGAAGCTACAAATATTACTGTCCAAAATAACGAAGAAGAGACGCCCCAAGAAGAAGGTCAATTGGCAGTAGATGTTTTTCAAACAGACAATGAAATTATAATTCAATCAACTATTGCCGGAGTTAAAGCAAGCGATCTTGATATTATGATTCAAAACGATATGGTCACAATAAGAGGAGAAAGAAAAAAAGAAATAGAAGTTAATCCTGAAAATTACTTTTATCAAGAATGCTATTGGGGACCATTTTCAAGATCAATTGTTTTGCCAGAAGAAATAAAATCAGAGGGAGTAAGCGCTGAATTAAAAAATGGAATTTTAACTATAAGATTGCCCAAAGTTCAAAAAACCAAAGCAACAAAAATTAAAGTAAAGGAAATACTTGAATAGAAATCTTCCTTTTAGTTAATCATGAAGTTAAGAGGGGTTTTGGATAAAAAGATAATATATTTTTTATTGGGGGTCATTGCATTTGCAATGGCTCTATTTTGTTTTGAAAAGTATCCTGAAAATAAAATCGCTTGGGGGGTAAAAATAGACAATATTAATGTTGGGGGTAAAACTGAAAAAGAAGCCAAAGAAATCCTTGATAAAAAAATTAAAGAACTGTTAGAAAAAAAAGTAGTTTTTGAACTAAAAAAAAATTCTGTAGTTATTGCTCAAAGGGAAGAAAAAATTAGTTATTTTTCTCCAAAATACAATATTGAAAAAGATATAAAAAATGCTTTTTTAATTGGCAAAAAAGGAAATTTTTTCTTAAATTTAAAAGAAAAATTTTTGGCTCTTTTTGGAAAAATAAAGATTATGCCAACCATCAAGGTGCAAGAAGAAAAAGTTGATGAATTTTTAACTAAAAATTTTGGAAAATTCGAAGCACTTCCCAAAAATGCAATTGTATATTTTTCGCTTTCCGATGGAAGTTTTAAAGTTAAAGAGGAAGAAAATGGAAAGATGTTTGAAAGGAAGGAAATTAAAAATTATCTTGAAAACAATCTTAAAAATTTCAAAACACCAAATATTTGTCTTGCTTTAAATGAGGATTCAAACTGTTTTTATATAAAAAACGTAAAGGCTGAAATCAAAAAAGAAGCTGCGATAAAAGCAAAAGAAAAAGCAGATGAAATTTTAGATAATTGTCCTTATTATTTAAAAACTGACTTTTCTACTTTCTCTCTTGGTAAAAATACTTTGGGAAATTGGTTTTTGTTCGTCCCCCAAAAAGATAAATCTCTTGAATTAAGTTTAGATGAAAAATTAATTGAAGAATATCTTATTAACCTTTCTTTTAAAATAAACATAGAGCCCCAAAATCCCGTTCTTTCTTTTGAAAATGAAAAAATAAATATTGTTGAACCGCCAAAAGAAGGAAGGGTTTTAAACATAAAAGAAAGTATCAAAACAATAAAAAAAGAAATATTAAACAAAAATAAAAATATTACCCTTGTTATTGAAACCAAAAAACCAGAGATAACGGAAGAAAAAATTAAAGATTTAAAAATAGAAAAATTAATTGGGAAAGGAACTTCAAATTTTTATGGTTCTCCTAAAAATAGAATAAATAATATAAAAGTAGCCGCCTCTAAATTTAATGGTGTTTTAATAGCGCCAAATGAGGTTTTCTCTTTTAATAAAACTTTGGGAAATGTTACAGCAAAAGAAGGATATCTCCCAGAGCTTGTAATTAAAGAAAATAAAACCGTACCAGAATATGGTGGTGGAATATGTCAGGTTTCAACAACAATGTTTAGAGCGGCTGTTTATTCAGGACTTGAAATTATAGAAAGACATGCTCACGCTTTTCCTGTAAGCTACTATAACCCTCAAGGATTTGATGCTACCGTTTATCAACCTTCTCCTGATTTAAAATTTAAAAATAATACTGGAAACTATATATTGGTCCAAACAAAAATACAAGGTTATAATTTAATTTTTGAATTTTACGGGAAAGATGATGGAAGAAAAGTAATAGTAAAAGGTCCATATCAATACGATTTTAAACCCGATGGTTCAATGAAGGCAAAGCTTATAGAAGAAGTCTGGAAAGACAATAAATTAATTCACACTCAAACTTTTTATTCTTTTTATGATTCCCCAAACAAATACCCACATACAAGATAAAAAAATTTCATTTAAAGATATAACTATTTTGGTACCTGTTTTAAATGAGGAGGGAAATGTTTTTTTGCTTGTGAAAATAATAGAAAAATTATATCCTGAAGTTTATATTTTTTTTATTGACGATGGCTCAATTGATAAAACAAGAGAAATTATCAAAAAAATCAACAAAAGAAATCCAAAAATAAAACTAATCGATAGAACTCACAAAAAAATACATGGAATTTGTGCAAGTATCATTGAGGGTATTCAAAAAACAAAAACAGATTATTTTATAGTAATGGATGGGGATCTCCAACACCCTCCAGAAGCAATTTCAAATTTTAAAAAAGAATTTGAAAAAGGAAATTTGTTTGTTGTCGCTTCAAGAAAGAAAATTAAAAATTGGAAATGGCAAAGAAAATTAATCTCAAAAATAGCAACGATTTTAGGAAAAATTTCTCTTGTTTTAAAAAGAAAAAAATATCCAAAAGATATTCTTTCTGGCTTTTTTGGGGGCAAAACTTCTCTTTTTAAAGAATTAATTAAAAAAAATAAAAAGAAATTCCAACTTAGAGGCTATAAAGTTCTTTTTGATTTCTTGAAAATTACTCCAAAAGATGTTAAAATTTCTGAATTTTCTTATAATTTTGGGGAAAGGAAAAAAGGAAGTTCAAAAATAAAAATTAAACATATTATATTTTTTTTAAGAGGGTTAATTTAATTTATGTTTAATCAAAAAGAAAGAAAATTTTTTTTATTTTTTTCTTTTTTAATTTTTGTTGGTTTTTTAATTTTAAATTTTGCTACCTTTCCAGATACAGATGTAAAAATCTTTTATTTTTATTCCCAAAAAATAATCAATCAAAAAATACTCCCTTATAAAAACTTTTTTGTAGTCTATCCCCCCCTATCTTTAATTCCAATTTTAATTCCTGGTTTTTTTTCTCTTGAATTTTCAAATTATGCCATTATTTTTGGCTTTGAGATGACACTTTTTTTAATATTGTCTTACTTTTTCTTTCTTAAAATAGTAAAGAAATTAAAAATGGACTTATTTGAGACAAGTTTTTATTTTATCTTATTTTCTCTTTTATCTTATTTTTTTATTTTAAGAAGATTCGATATTTTTATAATATTTTTAATATTATCAAGTATATACTTTCTTTTAAAAAACAATATTTTTTTGTCTTCTTTACTTCTTTGTCTTGGGGTCTTTGCAAAATTTTATCCTGTAATCATTCTTCCGATTTTCTTTATCTATATTTTAAAAAATAAAAATTTAAAAGAGAGCTTTTTGTTTTTGGCTTCTTTTTTAGGAATATTTATTTTTTTATTTTTAATTTTTTCTTTTATTTTTCGATTTCCAATTAAAGAATCGGGCGGATATAGTTTTTTGTATCATTTTCAAAGGCCAATTCACATAGAAAGTCTCTATGGGGGACTACTTTTGATTCTTAACAAAACAAAATTTAAAAAATTTTCTCTTTTAATAAAAAACGATGAATATGGTTGGAGCCTCTATCAAAATCCTTTATTAAAATTTATATCTTATTTTAGTACTGGTTTTCTTTTGGTGATTTTTGGGATTTTTCTTTTATATTTACTTAAACTTAAAAAAATAAAAAAAGGAACTTTTTTAAATTATATTTTTCTTTTCTTTTTATTTTTTGTCGCTTTTAATAAAGTTTTTTCACCCCAGTTTTTAATCTGGGTTTTCCCTCTGGCCTCCTTGTGTTTAAAAGAAAAAAAAGAAAAACTTATCTTTGGATTTACGGAAATTCTTACTTTTATAATATATCCCTGCTCTTATAAGTTCTTATTAGAAAAGAATCTTTTTTTAATTTTTGTTTTAAATTTAAGAAACTTTTTATTCCTTTATCTTAGTTTATTTTTTGCAAAAAAATTATTTTTTCCAAACAAAAAAATTACTAAAAAGGAAATTCCACAAAAATCCTCCTAAAATCCCGAAAAACTCTGCAAAATATAGATTTAAAAACAGTTCCTCTTTTAAATATTTTAAAATTAAAAGATTAATTAAAAGACCCCCAAGGCAAACTAAATTAAATTTTAAAAGTCTAACAAAAAAAGAACTTCCCTCTTTTTTTTGTTTAAATGTCCAAATATCATTTAAAACAAAATTTGAGATAATTGAAATTTCAATGGCAATTGCGGCGGAGACCAAATAATAAAAATGAAAAAGCTCATAAAATAAAAATAAAAAAACATAATTTACTCCAACTCCCAACACTCCAACAGCTGAAAATTTCAAAAGACAAAAAAATTTTTCTTTTAAAAATGATTTTTTCATTTTTATTTTTAACTTATCTCCAGAAAGGAAAAATTAATTTTTTAAAAACTGACAATTTTCCGGTCAAAGAAAAACCATAAACAAATGGCAAATAAGAGACAAAAAAAACAAAAGCAAAAGAAATTAACAAAGTAAAAATAATTTTTCTTTTTTTGGAAGGAGTATTTTGGGTTAAAAAGTCGAAAACTAAAGAAAAAATCACAATAGAAAAGGAAAGTGGTAAAAGATAATAATATAAAAAACTTGTTCTTTGTATCGGCAAATAGAAAAGCCAAGAAACGTAATAAAGATATAAAATTATAGGATTTTTAAAAAAGTAAGGGGCCTTTTTTTTGTATTTTAATTTAAAATAAGGAATATAAAAAACAAAAATTGCAGCAAAAAAGCTCAAATACCAAATAAAAGGATTTGGAACAAGATAAATACTTTTTTCTTTTTCTTGAAAATAAAGCATTGGTTTTCTACCAAGGGGCCACTGCCACCAAAAACTTTTATAGGGATGATCAGCAGTTACAGCTAGTACTGAAAGCATCATTTTTTGAGTTTTTAAAAATTTTCTTAAAAAATTACCGCTTAGGAGTTGATAGAAATGGGGAGGCGGAGTCCTCGTTAGATCCTCTTTTTTTGAATATAAAAGAGGATCAGAAAAATCACTAATGTTCCTTGGTGTTTTAATTAAAGAAAAATGCAAATAAAAAGAAAACAAATAAATTAAAGAGGGCAAAATTAAAATAAAAACTAATAAAATTAAAACTTCTTTTTTTATTCTTTTTAAAAAATATAATAATTTTTCATTTTGTTTTTTTGATTTAAAAAATCTTAAAATTTCAAGAAAAATTATTGTTGCTAAAATCACAAAAGCGGACCATTTAGAAGAAATAGCAAAACCCAAAGAAAGCCCCATAAAAAAAAGAAAAATAAACCATTTTTTTGAAAAAGTTTTTTGCTTTAAAAAATAAACATAAAAAAGTGCAGAAAGAAAAGAAAAGAATACAACTATAATTTCGATTAAAACAAATCGGGATTGGGTTAAAAGAGCATTATCAAAAAGTAAAAAAGCACTCGCCAAAAAAGCAGCCATATCAGAACCATTCAATCCCTTTACAAAAAACCAACCTAAAATTGGCAAAAGTGCTCCCAAAAAAGCAGGTAAAATTCTAAAGGGCAAATAACTATTAAGACTTGGGTATTCTGTGGCATGACGAAAATAATATCTTCCTGTGGGGTCTTTAAAACCAAAAAGATAACCAAAAAAAGCAATTAAAAGCTTTGCTAATGGAGGATGAACATCGAAATAATATTTATTTGCAAAATAAGAAGCAGCATGGGAGGCATACCATTGTTCATCAAAGACAACTTTTGAAGGAAAAGAAAGCCTATAAAAATGAAAAAAAAGACTGAATAAAAAAATTAAAATTAAAAAAATTATGTTTATTTTTTTCATATTAAAATAGTGTCGGGGGAGGGACTTGAACCCTCATGGAATTTCTTCCATCAGGTCCTAAGCCTGACGCGTCTACCAATTCCGCCACCCCGACACAGCTATATCTTTTATATATAAAATTTTTTAAAAAAAAGAAAGAGCAATAAAAATTGCTCTTTCTTTTTAAAGACGGTTATTTATTTTAAAATTAATTAACGACTCATCATATTCTGTATCAAATACAATATTCCACCAGCCAAAAGAGCCACAAAAATTCCAATGACTCCGTAAAGAATTCTATTTCTTGCTTTTTGAATTTTATTTGTATCTCCTTCTGCTGTAACAAAAGTAATACCTGCCCAAACAAACATAATTACAACTACTACCGTTAATACTACCCAAATTATATTTCTTACATTATTTAAAATCCTTACTACATCCGAGGTTGATGTAACAAGAGTGGGTGGTTCCTCAGCAGCCACCATTACTGGCAAAAAATAAAGACTAATCAAAAAAATTAAGAACGGGGCTGAAATTTTTTTAATTTTTTTTGTCATAAATTTTATTTATTAGCATTATTTTTTGCGACCTTTAAAAAATTAAAGACTCTTGATAATTTGAACTATGCCTGTAGCAATTAATGCTACGAAGATACCAACTATTATATAAGTTACTAATGTCTTCGCTTTTCTTATTCTGTCTGGATTGCCCTCTGATGTCAAAAATAAAATTCCTGCCCAAATCATCATAATTGAGGAAAGCGGCGCTACTAAGATCCAAAGAAAGTTTCTGACACTAATTAAAAAATCAACAACAGTTGAATGTTTGGCGGGATTGTCGAGCCTCACATCTTGTCCAAAAACCAAAAGAGGCAAATATGCTAAAATTATCAAAAAAAAGACAATAATATTTTTAATAATTTTTTCTTTTTTTCTTTTTTCCATAAAATTTTTATTCCCTTTTAAAAATTAATCCGAAATGATAATCATCCGGAGAAAATTCAGCTTTTAAAATAAACCCTTCTTTTTCAAAAAGTTTTTTTACTTCTTCTTTATCAACCCTCTTTCCTTTCGGTCCAATTGAAACATCTTTTTTCCAATCAATAAAAATAATATAACCATTATCTTTTAACACTCTTTTTGCTTCTTTCACAACCGCCTCATCTTTTTCTGTCTGAAAAAACAAATTAGCTATTAAAATTATATCACAAAAATTATCTTTAATGCAAGACCCTCCTTCTTTTTCTAAATCTCCTCTTATTGTTTTAATATTTTTAAAACCCTCAATTCTTGCTTTTGATTCTATAACTTCAAGGGGCTCTTTTAAAACATCAATAGCAAATACTTTTCCAGTTTCTCCAACTTTCTCAGCCAAAGGAAAAGTAAAGTATCCACCCCCACATCCAAAATCGGCAACAATCATTCCCTCTTTGATAAAATCAAAACTTTCAATCACCTTTTTGGGACTCAAAAATCCTCCTGTTCCAGGATAACTTATTTCTAAAATCATTTTTTTTATTAATAAATATTAAAAAAATAAAAATTAAAATGCAATACCAGAAGCTACTTTATCGTTTCCTTTAAGTTTTATTACCCTCACTCCCTGAGAAGCCCTAGTTAATTTGGGAATACTTTTAATGCTTGTTCTTATTGTCTGTCCTTTTGTTGAAATTATAACAAACTCTTCTTCTTCGGAAATCAAAAATGTTTTTGCTAAATCTCCTGTCTTTCTAGTTATTTTCATCCCAATGATTCCCTTTCCTCCTCTTTTTTGTAATCTAAATTTTCCAATATCTGTCATTTTTGCAAAACCGTTCTCACTCACTGTCAAAAGAAAAATCTTTCTTTGGTCTTTTTTTTCTAAAATTTCGGCACCAACAATTTTCTCATCCTCTTTTAATCTCATCCCCAAAACCCCCATGGCGTTTCGGCCCATTTCTCTTAAGTCTTTTTCTTTAAACCTTATAACATTTCCTTTATTATTTGCTAATAAAACTTCATCATTTTTGTTTAGGGCGCCAACAAAAACTAAATTATCATTCTCTTGAAGTTTAATCGCCCGAAGTCCTGATCTTCTTACAATTTCAAAATCTTCACTTTTTGTTTTTTTAATAATTCCCTTGGCAGTCACCATTAAAAAATATTCTTTTTTCTCTTTGCCAAAGTTTAAAATAGAAGTAATAAATTCTTGAGGTTCAAGCTCCAAAAAATTCAAAATTCCTCTTCCCAAACTCTGTCTTTCAGAAAGAGGAATCTCATAAGCTGGGAGTTTAAATACTTTACCTTTATTTGTAAAAAATAAAACCTGATCATGACTATTTAAATATAAAAAGTGGCTCACCTTATCTTCTTCTCTTAAAACAACTCCCAAAACTCCCTTGCCCCCTCTTTTTTGGGCTTTAAAGACTGAAGGAGAAAGTCTTTTTACATATCCCCCTTCGGTTAAAATTAATATATTGTCCTCTTCCGGAATTAGATCTTCTTCTTTAAACTCGTCTACTTTTTGCAAAATCAACTCAGTTTTTCTTCTGTCGCCATATTTTTCTTTGATTTCTTTTAATTCTTTTTCTATAACGCCCTCTATCCCTCCTTTCTTTGTTAAAATCGCCTCCAGTTCTTTTGCTAATTTTCTTTTTTCTTCAAGTTCCTTTAAAATCTTTTCCCTTTCAAGACGAGCTAATGATTGAAGTTTTGTTTCCAAAATTACTTCTGCCTGAATCTCTGTAAATTTAAATTTTTTAATTAAATTTACTTTTGCTGTATCCCTGTCTTTTGATTTTTTAATTAGCGCTATTATCTCATCGATATGCAAAAGAGCCTTTTTTAAACCAACGAGAATATGAATTCTTTCTTTTGTCCTTTTAAGATCATACTCTGTTCTTCTTCTAACAACCTCTCTTCTGTGATCAAGAAAACTTTCTAATAGTTCTTTTAAAGAAAATGTCTTTGGTTGAAGACCATCCTCAAGAGCAACACAATTTAAATGAAATGGTTTTTCAAGGGAGGTCCATTTAAAAAGTTGATTTAAAATTTTCTTTGGCTGGGCTTCTTTTTTAAGCTGAACTACTATTCTCATCCCTTCCTTATCAGATTCGTCACGGATATTTTTTATTCCTTGAATTTTTTTATCCCTTACTAAATTTGCCATTTCTTCAAGTAAAGAAGATTTTTGAACTCCGTAAGGAATTTCTGTAATAACAATTTCAAAAACACCTTGCTTTTTTTCTATAACCTCAGCTTTACCCCTTACAACTATTGATCCTTTGCCGGTTTCATAAGCACTAATAATGGCTTTTTTATCAAAAATTTGACCGCCAGTTGGAAAATCAGGACCTTTTATAAATTTACAAAGATCTTCTGTTGTGGCTTTTTCTTCATTATTTAAAAGATAAACCAAAGCATCGCAAAGCTCACTTAAATTATGTGGCGGAATATTTGTTGCCATCCCAACAGCAATTCCCAAAGATCCATTAATTAAAAGTTGAGGAATTGGAGATGGCAAAACTTTTGGCTCTTTTCTTGTATCATCATAGTTTGGTATAAAATCAACAGTATTCTTTTCGATATCAGATAGCATTTCTTCTCCAATTCTTGATAATCTACATTCTGTATATCTCATTGCTGCCGGACTATCTCCATCAATACTTCCCCAATTTCCTTGGCCTTCAATTAAAGGATACCTTAAAGAAAAATCTTGAGCCATTCTTGCCAGAGCATCATAAACTGCTGCATCTCCGTGGGGATGATATCTTCCCAAAACTGCGCCAACCACATTTGCAGATTTTCTAAATTTTGATGTGTGCCTTAAACCATCTTCCCACATTGCATAAAGAATCCTTCTGTGAACCGGCTTTAGTCCGTCGCGAACATCAGGAAGGGCTCGTGAAACAATAACAGACATCGCGTAGTCCAAATAGGAAGCCTGAACCTCTTTTGTAATCTCTCTTTTTTTTATTGGCATATTTTTTTATTTATTTTCTTTTTCGCCTTTTTCTATTTTCTCGTTAATCACCTTGAGGTCTTCTTTTGATTTTTTAATTTCCTCTTTCATTTCTCTTAAATATTTTTTAATAAAACCTGGTTTTGGAATATTGCTAAAATCTATTTTTGAAAAACTATATTTTAAACTTAAAAAAAATCCAAATAACAATAAAATTGCTGTAAAAATTAACGCTCCTATTAAAATTAATTGTTTTTGCCTTCTTGGTTTTTTTCTAAGATTCTCTAAAAATGACATACTTTACTAAAATTTTTCCATTATTATTACTTCTGTCCCCTCTTTTCTTTCAAGATCACTTTTTTTAATTTTCAGTTTTCTTATTTTTTCTTTTTCTTTAACACCAATTACATTTAAAAATTTATTTTCGTCATCTAAATTTATCTTAAGTCCTGGGATTTTGTAATGCATAGGAATTACAATTTTGGGCTCAATTTGACCAACAATTTTTGCTGCCTCCTTTCCAGATATCGTATAAACTCCACCCACAGGAATTAAAAGTATATCAACTCCAACAATTTCTTCTGCTTGCTCACTTGATAAAGATGACTGACCAAAATCTCCCATATGACAAATTCTTATGTCTTCTGCCTCTATTAAAAAAATATTGTTTTCTCCCCGCTCTTTGCCTTCCTGATTATCATGAAAAGAAGAAATACCTTTAATTTTAACACCCTTTATTTCATATTCTCCTGGCTCATCTATTAAAAATGGTTTTTCGTTTGGGTTTCTGCCTTCAACACTATTTAAATTTGAGTGATCATAATGAAAATGAGAAATAAGCAAAATATCAGCTTTAACCTTTTTCTCTCGAAGACCAATGGTTTTATCATAAGGATCAATAGCAATTACTGTGTTGTTTCCATTAACTTTTGCTTGAATTTCAAAAAAAGAATGTCCATGCCAAATAATGTCCATAAATTTTAAAAAATTATTTTAAAAGCTCTATTAAATATAGCAAAAAAAAGAGAAAGTTTCAAACATAATAAATTACCTAAAAAGGGGAGCTATCGCCCAAAGAATCATTGATAAAACAATCAACAAAACTAAAAAAGAAAATATCAATCTTACAATCTTTTTAGTATTTTTTTTCATAATTTTTTTTCTTAAATTTTTATTTTTAATTTTCCTTCGGACTTAATCTTGTTAAAATTTATGGTTCTGCCTCAATTTCTATTAAGTTTGCTCTCTCTACTACTTTTTTAAATAAAGTTCCGCTCAAAAGTTTATATTCTGGAAAATTAAGCTTCTTTGCAAAGAAAACATAAATAAATATTGAAATTCCACCAGCAAAAATCATCTGTAAAAACACTCCTAAAAATGTCTCAAGACCAAAAATTGGAGCAAAAAGATACAAAAGCCCATAACAAATTAAAGCGCAAAAAAGAGAAAGCAAAAAAATTCTTAAAAAAATATCTCTTAATTTTATTTCCCAATGATTGCCAGTTTTTTTCTTTAGCGCATATATTAAAAGCAAAATATTTACTGTTGAGCTTAAAGAAAAAGCCAGAGGAATTCCAATCACAGCAATCTCTTTAATTCCTTGAAGCTTTAAAAGGGAAGAAAAAAACTCTGTAATCGGAGAAATTTTAGCTATCGCCCAAACAAAAACTATTGTAAATATTGTATCTAAAATAATTGAAAAAACATTAATTTTAACTGGGGTTTTTGTGTCTTGCATTGAAAAAAATGCTTGAGAAAATAAGGGAATAAGTGATTGGCCAAAAATTGCAACCGCATAAAGCCCAAGACAAGCGGCAGTTAATCTTGTATCTTGCCAAGAAAAATTACCAGCTCCATAAATTACTCTTACAATCTGAGCCCTTAAAATAAACATTAAAAAACAAATTGGAATTATAAAAAATATTATTTGAGAAAAGGTTAATGTAAGTTTTTTAATAAAGTCATCCCTCTTTTTTAAAGAAAAACTTCTTGAAAGAGCAGGAAAAGCGGCAATAGAAAAAGAAATTCCAAAAAGAGAAACAGGAACATATTGTAAATTATTTGAAAAATTAAAAACAGCGATTGAGCCGGCCATAAGCATTGAAGCAATTGCTGTGGTAATAATAAGATCAATCTGGCCTGCTGCAATAGCGATTGTCCTTGGTATGCCAAGTTTTATAATTTTTAAAAGTCCTTTTTCTTTTGGGTTAAAAACAAAATGAAAACGAAAACCAGAGTTAAAAACAGAAGGCAATTGAATCAATAAATGTAAAAAAGCGCCCAAAACAACTCCAAAAGCAAGTCCCAAAACTCCAAAATAAGGAACGAAAAAAACTGCTCCAATTATAATTCCAATATTGTACACTATTGGAGCAAAAGAATAAATTAAAAATTTTGAAAAATATTGCAAAAGACTACTAAAAATGCTTGATATTGTAAGTAAAAGAGGCGAAAGAAACATTACTCTTGTTAAAAGAACAACTAATTTAAAATCGTCTTGAGAAAAACCAGGAACAATAAGCTTCATTAAATAAGGCGCAAAAATAATAAAAAAAATGCTTATCACTAAAATAAAAAAAGAGAGCACAAAAAGTACATTGTTAAAAAAAAGCCAAGCTTCTTTTTTTGATTTCTTTTCCCAATAATCAGCAAAAACAGGTATCAAAACGCTAGAAATTGCTCCAACAACCAAAATATTAAAAATAAAATCTGGCAACCTAAAAGCAGAATAATAAATATCAACAGCCCTTGTTGCTCCAAAAATACTAGCAATTATTCTGTCTCTAAAAAGAGCGGTGAGCTTGGCAATAAAAGTAGCAATTATTAAAATAAATGCCGCCGAAGTAATCGTTTTTGATTTGTGGTTCAAAATTTTCTCTATCTTCTTTTCTGCCATAGAAAAGTAGTATTTCAAAATAAGCTTTTTTCAAATTTAAACATCAAAATTTCAACTTGTTTTAAAATTTAGCTTTTTTTGAAAATAGATTATCTTGCGTACTCAATTACTCTTGTCTCTCGAATAACATTAACCTTTATCTCTCCTGGATACTCCATTGTTTCTTCTATCTTATCGGCAATTTCCCTTGCAAGTTTCTTTGCTCGATAATCATCAACTTCATCGCTTTTAACAAAAACTCTCAACTCTCTTCCTGCCTCAACAGCAAAAGCATCTCTTACTTCTTCAAACTCCATTGCAATTTTCTCAAGCTCTTCAATTCGTTTTAAATAATCTTCAGCATTTATCTTTCTTGCTCCTGGTCTTGCAGCAGAAATGGCATCTGCTGTTTGAACAATCACTGCTTCAACACTCTCATAAGGATATTCTTCATGATGACTTTTCATCGCATTAATCACCTCTTCCTCAATTCCAAATTTTTTCAAAATTCTAATTCCAATTTCAACATGAGAACCTTCGACCTCCCAATCAACTGATTTTCCAATATCGTGCAAAAGCCCTGCTTTTTTAGCGATTCCCACATCTGCCCCAATTTCAGCTGCAATAGCGCCAGAAATATAAGCAACTTCCTTGCTATGTTCCAAAACATTTTGACCGTAACTTGATCTAAATTTTAACCTGCCAAGCAATTGATAAAGTTTTGGGTCTAAATTAAATATCTCAAGTTCATGACAAACTTCTTCTCCAATCTTTTGAATTTTTTCTGGTAGTTGCTCCTCTATTTGTTTTACAACTTCTTCTATTCTTGTTGGTTGAATTCTCCCGTCCCTTATTAATTCTTGGAGAGCAATTTTTGCTACTTCTCTTCTTAAGGGATCAAAAGAAGATAAAAATACTACATTTGGTGTTTCATCAACGATTAATTCAGTGCCAGTAGCATTTTCAAAAGCTCTAATATTCCTTCCTTCTTTTCCTATTATCCTTCCTTTTATTTCATCATCTGGAATAGAAATCGGGATAGTTGTTAAATCTTGCAAAACCGAAGAACTACCCCTTTGAATTGCAAATGCTAAAACTTCTTTTGCTTTCTCTTCTATTTTTTCTTTATTTTCTTTTTCTAAAGCGGAAATTTTTCTTTCCAATTCTTCTTTGTATTGGGTCTCGATTTCTTTAAGAATCTGCTCCTTTGCTTCTTCTCTTGAGAGACCGCTTATTTTTTCAAGCTCTTTTATCTTTTTTTCTCCTATCTCCTCTATTTTCTTTTTAATTTCCTCTATTTTTTCTTTATCTTGAAAAACCTCTCTTTCTCTCCTCCTTAAATCAATTGCTTTTTGCTCTAAAATTCCTTTTTCTTTAGCTAATCTCTTTTCTTTTGATAAAAGACTTTCTTCTTTCTCTTCGATTTGCTTTTTAGCATCCTGCAAAATAGAAAAAGCTTTCTTTTTTGCTTCAAGAATTATTTTTTCTGACTCCTGCTTTGCATCATTTAAAAGCTTCTGAACCTTTTCCTCTGCAGAACCTGCTTGATATTTAGCAATGCTTTGGCGAGCAAAGTATCCTAAAATCGCGCCAAAGCAAATTGCCCCAGCGCCAATAGCTAAAAGAATTATTTCTGACATAAGACATAGAGATTTGGGTTATTTTATATAAAAGCGACTTTAAAAGTATTTTAAGTCTATCAAAAAAAGAGTATTTTGTCAAAAGAAAAAAATCACTAAAAATATCTTAAATTTTAAATCCATAAAATTATCTCAAAACTCAAATCCTATATCTAATATCCATATGTTAAATTTCAAATCTAATTATCTTGTTTATTTTTAAGATAGCTAGTTTTTTACATTTAACATATAGATTTGAGTTATAGGATATTAGATTTGAGATATTTTTGTTGTCTTGCTGGGGATGTGGGAACAAAACAGAGGGTATGGGACCCATCCCATGTTTTGGTTCCAGGGGAAGATAGGAGGAAGCGAAAGCGACCGACGTAAGAAACCCTGAAAGGGTGTCTTAAGGGAGGTCTGGAACCAAAACTA
>Ga0078972_1001432_pt1 | contig 89111 bp, 86 predicted proteins | sample YelNatPaOPGAMG01_FD_67568 | JGI IMG/M metagenome (GOLD analysis project Ga0078972, IMG submission 67568) | Hot spring thermophilic microbial communities from Obsidian Pool, Yellowstone National Park, USA - OP-RAMG-01 (SPADES assembly) (version 2) | ecosystem: Environmental > Aquatic > Thermal... | reverse complement strand
CCTTTTTAGATAGCGTTTCTGCCTCGCTCCCGTGTGGCACCTCATCTTACCCATACTTCTAGTTGCCGGCTCCCAGGCGGCAGACGAGCTGCTGAAGTACTACGAGTACGATAGGAGCCTCCCCCTGAACGCGACGATGGAGAAGATCGGCGAGGAGGAGACCTTCGTAGTGTACAAGCGCGCGCCCGCGCGGGTTTTCCCGCGCTTTTCTGCCCCCTCTGGCCCGCCCGTCATCGTTCCGGCGGGCCCACGGGGGTGACCCCCTCATCGCTTGGGGTCCGATGCTGGACCCCTTGGCTCAGCCCCCAGCTTCATCTTCGATCAGCTGGGTGCGCCCGGCGCGCGCACGGGCAGCGGGGCGGCGCGTTAAGCGCGACCCCGCCAACTCGCAGCCCGACCCTCATCCAGGGCTTCCGGGTCGTACGCTGTTAATTAACGGCTTCAGCTCTTCCGGAAGCTGTAGCTTTCGCAGCGGGTGCTTCGGCATCGGCAGGTTCAGCGCTTTGAGCCAGTGGTAGAAGGGCACGAAGTCCCTATCGTCGTAGAAGCCGCACATTGTGCAATAGGCGATTCTTGTGCGTTTTGTGTACGCTATTTTGAGCTTCGAGCCGCAGTATGGACACATTGTTGAAGGGTAGCACTCGAACGTAACGTAAACGCCGAACCATTTAGCCAAATTCTCTGCAACTTTTCTAACCGAAAGTAATGTTTTCTGTAAGTAAGAGTTCTTAATTGATTCTGGATCTGGTATATCGAAGTTCGTTATCACGCTCCTGCCATTCGCTCTCTGGAAGGCTTTCTTGAAAATCTTCGCCGCAGCCGCCTTCACCCAGCCTCTCGCGTCGAACCTCTCCGTGAGCCTCGCGAGCGCGTAGTTCACGTTCGGTTTGCGGCCCCTCGCCGCGGCACACTTCCTCCTAGCAGCCTCCATCAACCGCCTGCTCCTGTTCGGCGGCTTCAGCTTCGGAGTCTCCAAAACCTTCGTCTCAGCCCCGTCGAAAAACGCGAGCACGCACGCGATCCCGTAGTCGCTGTTCGCGTCCACGTACACTAGGAGCGCGCCCTTGGGATCCGGCATCACCGGCTTTTGCCGCTCGACCCTCAGCACGATCTGCACCTTGAGGTGCTCCGGCTTATCTTCGCGCCATTGGATTCTCACGATCTTCGTAACCTTCAGCGGGGCCACCTCTTTCTCTTTCTCTTGAAGCCACTTCAGGGCTCTCTCTGGAAGAGGTAGTTCCAACTGCTCCCCGTTGCCCAGCCTCACGACCAGCTTGCCGCCTTCGATGTAGGCGCCGTGGTTGGGGTGTAAAGCGTTGACGAGCGGCAGCTGCAGCACCACCTTCCTCGGCCTCCTCATCTTTTCAACCTCGCCGAACTGGTAAACCCGCGACTACTCATCAAACGCGTGCCGGTAGTAGTACGGCACCAGCAGCTTCGCGCGCTCCAAAGCCAGCTCCACACCCTCGTCGAGGTTCAGCCGCTTCGACCAGAAGTAGAGCGCGCCCACCGCCCTGTACGCTTTGAACAGCTCCACTAGGCGTTGAAAGGCGCCGGCTGGAAGCTCGTCAACACGGTATAGCAACGTCAAGACACGGAAGCCCTCAACAACCCCCTCCTTCCTGTTCCTACCTTCCACAGGGCCCGCCCCTCGCCCGGGGCGGGGGATCTCCAGCTCGGGAGCTCGGGGCTCAAGCCCCCTCACAGCGTGCGCTCTTACCGCGCTGTTCCCGCGGCTCACGTGTGGAAATTGAAAGCAAAGGCTTTTAAAGCTTTCCTATAGTAGACTGAAAGTAAAAAATTTTAACCAGAAAGTTAAAGAAAAGAATAGAGAATATGCAACGACACTATAGAGAATATGCTGGAGTAGTTAGGCAGGTGAAAGGTTTCAGCAGCGCGCCGCGCGCCTTTCAGCGCGCAGACAAAACGGTTTTGTCCCGAGCGCCAAGCCAGCAAAAACCATTATTAATTAAGAAAATATCGGGTTTAAGGGTCTAGCGCACCCGGTACAGGGTGGTAGTAGGGTAGGAGGCTGGCGGGCGCGCGCGTTAGAGACGACCTGATCAACGCTGGCGCTATCTTCGTGGACGAGCCAGCCGTGCGGGACGGCAACATAGTAACGGGGAGGGTTCCCGACGACCTCCCCGAGTTCTGCAGGCTGATAATCGAAGCCCTTTCTTAGAACGTTTATTAAATTCTACTTATTTCTTTAAACATTTTGACGCGAACAGGTGTGTGCGCGAGTAGCCATGACGCCACAACCTTGGATTAGCGTGTCCCGCTTTCGCGGAGCGGCGTGGCTAGGCGCCTGACGCTAGCAACGTGCGCGCTTGTTCCAGCCTGGAGCGGGCTCCCGAGATTAGGAAGCGGTAGTCGCTGCCTAGGGCGATAAGCTTGAAATCGAGCTCCAGCGCTCTCCTCAGCGAGTCGGCGTCGGGGCAGTACATACCCCCCGGGACGCCGCTGCTCCTCGAAGCCTCAGCCACTTTCTCGAGAGCTTTTTGAACGGGCTCTTCCCTCCACGATCTACAGCCGTACGAGAAAGAGAGGTCGTTAGGTCCGATGAAGAAAGCGTTCACCCCCTCTACAGCTAGGATGTCGTGGATGTTTTCGACCGCTTCTCTCGTCTCCACCTGCGCGACCACGAGGACCTCGTCCGCCCGCTCGAAGTACTCCTCGGTTTTCAGACCGTAGGAGGCTGCGCGCCGCGGGCCTACGCCTCTTACACCCTTCGGCGGGTACCTGGTGGACGCGACCGCTTTCCGCGCATCGTCGGCGGTGCTAACGAGCGGGAAGAGTATGCCAGCGGGACCGAGGTCGAGCACTCTCTTCACGTATACGGGGTCGTTAAATGGGACGCGGACGAGGGGCGTAGCGTCGCCGCGCACGGCCATGAGCATGTGCTCCAGGAGCTGGTAGTCGAGCGGCGCGTGCTCAGCGTCGAAAAGCAGCCAGTCGAAGCCGAGCAGCGAGAGCATTTCGGGGATCTCCGGGTTGCCGATCGTGATCCAAGCCCCCAGCGCCACCTTACCTTGCTTGAGGAGGTTCGGAAGCCTGCCGAACACGGCAGGCCCCCTGAGAGCGCGCGTAAATGCCTTTCCCCGGCAAGCGACCGGGCTGTATTAAGCCCCGCACCACCCCGCGCCGTACGCGCTAGACTCTTAGCCAATCAACTTTATTTCTAACATTTCTTTATTTAATTTCGCCGCCGTCAAAGGTCGCCGCGCACCCTCGGCGCTCGGGACAAAACGGTTCCGCGTGGGGGAGAGCTGCTGCGCACCCCCTACAGTGTGCTAGAATATTCTCTATCTTTTTCTTTAACTTTCTGGTTAAAAATTTTTACTTTCGGTCTACATTGAGCAGGGTTTATAAACCTCTGCCCCGCTTTAAGCTCGTGAGCCGCGTGGAAAACGCGGTAAGAGTGGACGCTGTGAAGGGGTCGGAGCCTCGAACCCCTGAACTGGAGATCCCCCGCCCAATGGGCGCTAGGGTAGGAGAGCGGGGAAGCAGTAAGCTGGTCTCGGTCTGGGAGCGGCTCCAACCCCTCCTATATATCACACCAACAGGGCGGCCACCCCTTGTGAAGGGTGGGATCGTGGGAGGGGAAGAGAAACGAAACGGGACCACCCTCGGACCGGGCTTCAGAGTCTATAAGATTAGAGTTAATAAAGTTAACAAAGATAGATTGAAAGTATTATACAATTATGTTATTCATAAAAGAGATGGAAACATACCGAAGGGCTTGCTGTACTACTGGGAAGAGTGGGCTAGAATGTTCGAGAACTCGAAGCGCCAGCGGGAGGAGGCTGGGAAGCGGACGCCGCCGAAGGCACCGCCGCTACCCCTGCTTGTGAAGTTCGTGATGCCGGACGGGGAGCGGAGAGGAAACACTGCTGCGCCATGCGCGATTGACCTTTGTAAAGGCGAGCTGCGGATCCCCAGCTACGGGGTTGTGCAAAGGCTACCCCGCAGACTCGTCGATGCCTTAATCGTGGAGAACAGCCTCGATCCAAGGCCAGACTTCGTTCTGCAGGTCACTCGTAAGGGCTTTCTGCGCTTGATCGCTTCCCGCGCGCCGCCGCCGAAGCAGAGCGGCGGCTTGCTGCTGGTGTGCATGGACGAGAACCTCGGGCACGGCCTGTACACGACGCTGATCAGCTTCGACGGCGAGGAGGTGAGGGTGGCGAGGGGTCCCACCTTCAAGCCGCCGAACGCCGCGCTCCTACGTGGGATCGCTGCCCAGCTCCAAGGGGCTGCCGACACAGGTACGACGGCGGCACTCCACACGCTAATCGAGAAAGCCTACGAGGAGCTGGGCGAGAAGCGCGAGGTGGAAGGCGGGGAGCTCTACGCTACTCCAGACCGCTTGCGCGAACTGCGCCGGAGAGTATGCGCGAGAGAGAAGAGACTAAACAGGGAGTGGAGAAACAGCGTGGTCGCGTGGCTCAGGAGGGCGGTGCGGGAGAACGCGGATGCTCGCGCCGTAGTGCTGGTGGATGAAGTGACCGCAGAGACCGCGCGCCTACTGAGGAGAGTTACTAAAAGGCTTAGAAACCTTTGCGCGTACGAGGGGGCAGAGTATAAACCCTTGAGGGCTTCGGGCAAGCTCTGTCCCAGGTGCAGCGCGAAGGGTGTGGAGGTGGCTCACCGAGTTTACAAGTGCCCCCGCTGCGGGTTAGAGTGGAACAGAGACAGGGCGGCAACCTTCGCGCTGGCGCTGAACTACGCCAAAATCGCGAAGAGCGAAGCACTCCGCAAAGCTCTGTTAGAGTGGCTCAACGAGCATCCGAGGGCGCTGCTATCCTAGCGCAGCGCGCCAGCTTCAACCTGCTATCTCCGCTAGCGCGAACCCCGTTCCCCCGGGACCGCCCGCGAGGGCTCTCCCGGGGACCCCAGCGCGCGGGGCTGAAGAGGTGATGAAAGTGAAGCCGCTCCTTCGGGTCTTCCCGCGGGAGCGGTGGACGAGCCCATGACGCTCTGGAGCGCCGCGGGCGGCGACGCAGCGGCGCAATGAAGGAGGGGTCTCTCCCTAGTCAACGCGGGAGAGGCGAGATGTGGGTGCGCGCGCGCCCCGGCAAGCTTAATACAGCGACCCGCTACCGGTGCAGGAAGGGTATGCCAAAGCTTGTGGTCGCGTCAGCCTCGTACGGGGTGCACGCGCCCGAGGCTTTAAAACTCCTTTCTCAGGTTTTCGAGCGCATCGAGCGCGTAGAGCTCAAGGCGGGCGAAAGAGAGGAGGAAGTCATCGAGAAGGTGGGCGATGCGGACGCGCTAATCTTAGGTGGCGGGGGTCCCGTCACGCGCAGGGTGATGGAGGAGTGCGCGAACCTGAAGATCATCGCCAGACACGGCCTCGGCCTCGACAACGTCGACTTGGAAGCTGCAACCGAGCTCGGCATACCGGTCACGTACTGCAGGCACACAGGCGAGGAGGCGTCGGTCGCTGAGCACGCGGTCGCGCTCATGCTGGCTTGCGCGCGCAGGCTCGTCGAAGCGGACAGGGCCGTGAGGGAGGGGCGCTGGGGGGCTCGCGTCGAGCTGGTGGGGCTCGAGCTCAGGGGCAAGACCCTGGGGGTCATCGGGCTGGGGGCGATCGGCCGCGAGGTCGCAAAGATCGCGCGCAACGGCTTCGGGATGAGGGTAGTGGCCTACGACCCGTACGCGCCCGAAGAGGCGTTCAGGGAAGTCGGAGCCGAAAGGGTGGGGCTCGAGGAGCTGCTGCGCGAAAGCGACTTCATCACGATCCACGTGCCGCTGACCCCGGAGACGAGGCGAATGCTGGACGCGGAGCGATTGAAGCTAGTGAAACGCGGGGCTGTGATCGTGAACACGGCAAGGGGGGCTGTGATCGACGAGGCGGCTCTCTGTGAGGCGCTGAAGGAGGGAAGGATCGCGTACGCTGGGCTCGACGTGTTCGAGAGGGAGCCTTTGGAGAATAGCCCGCTGCTCTCCCTACCCAATACCGTGTTGACGCCCCACGTGGCCGCTTTCACGAAGGAGGCGCTGCGCAGGATGGACTTAGCAAACGCCGAAGACCTCGTCAGGTTCTTCCGCGGCGAGAGACCCCTCCGCCTAGCCAACCCGAAGGTCTACGAGAAGGGGTTGAGGTCGCAGCGCCGCTAGGTGCCAGCCTTGAGAGTTCTCGCCGTAGACATCGGGACTACGAATGTGAAAGCCGCGGTTGTCGACGAGAACGGTAAGGTTCTGCGCGCCGCTTCGCGCGAGCTCGTCCTTATTTCACCCGAGCCAGGCGCTGCGGAGCACTCGCCGCGCGAGATCCTAGCGGCGGTAGAGGAAACCTCGAGGCTCGCAGCGCGGGGTTTCGAGGTGGACGCCGTAGCTCTCTCCTGCTACCAGCACGGCTTGATGGTTGTCAACTCCAGGTGCGAGCCGCTGACGAACGCGCTGACCCACATGGACTGGCGCGCAGCCCGCTACGTCGCCGAAGTGGAGAAGAGGTGCGACCCTACAGAACTTTACAGGAGGACAGGATGCCCCCCGCTCTTCGTCTACGCGCTACCCAAGATACTCTGGCTGAAGAGCGAGCGCCCAGCTTTCGCGGCGGCGCGCTTCCTCCTCGTCAAGGACTTCGTGATCGCGAAGGCGGTGGGGGAGCCCTACGTGGACTACGGGAACGCCTCCGGCTCCCAGCTCTTCAACATCAGGGAGCTCCGGTGGGACGACCTAGCCCTCGAGGTCGCCGGGTTGAGCGAGGAACAGCTGGCCGAGCCCGTCGAGGGCTCCGAAACGCTCTGCGAGCTGCCGGGCGCCGGCGCCGAGCTGTTCTCCGTGAAGCCGGGGACCCCGCTCGTGCCGGGGACGTTCGACGGCGCCGCCCAGAACCTGGGGCTGGGCGCCGAGGGGCCGGAGAAGGCGGTGCTAAACCTGGGGACGACCGCGGTGGTGAGGCTGCTGGGCAGGACCCCAGTGCTGGACGAGAAGGGGATGAGGACCTTCTGCTACTACGCGGCCGCCGGCCGCTGGGCGTTCGGGGGCAGCACGAACAACGGGGGCTCGGTGCTGAGGTGGCTCAGGGACGCGCTGGGCGGGCTGGAGGTCGCGGCCGCCGAGACGCTGGGCGCCGACCCCTACGACCTCCTGTGCGCGGAGGCTGAACGCGCACCGCCGGGCTCCTCGGGCCTCGTCTTCATCCCGTTCATGGCCGGCGAGCGCTTCCCCTTCCGCGACCCCTACGCGAGGGGCGTGCTGCTGGGCCTGCGCTACGACCACCGCAAGCCCCACGTCGTCAGAGCGTTCATGGAGGGGGTCGCGATGGTCGTGAGGGCCATCGCAGAGGCGCTGGCGGACCTCGGCTTCAAGCCGGCGAGACTCCTCGGCTGCGGGGGAGGGTTAAGGTCGAGGCTCTGGGCCGCGATCGTGGCGAGCTCGACCCGCACGCCGGTCGCGAGGGTGAGGGGCGGGGAGCACGCGTCGAACGTGGGGGCGGCGGCGCTCGCGTTTAAAGCGCTCGGCGCTGTGCGCGACCTCGACGAGCTCGGGTGGAGGGCCGAGGTGGCGGACGTGGTGCAGCCGGACCCAGCGCTCGCCGAGGTTTACGACGTGCTTTACGAGAAGTTCACCGAAGCTTACCGGCTGCTAGCCCCCTTCTTCAGGGAGTGGGGATCGGGCGCGTAAGGAGCTCGGCAACAACCCATTTTTACCGGCTTGCGCACAATCGATCGTGGCCGAGTCCGAGGTCTTCAACGACGCTTTCACGAACGGGATCATCGGTCCTCACACGAAGATGGTGGGCCCCGTGGCTGACAGCGGGAGAATCAGGTTCCTCACAGCGCCGGGTTGCTGGGGCCCAATGATCACGCCGACGTTGAGGGGCGGCCACGAGGTCAACGTGCCGGTGGCGGTCGAAGGCGCGAGGGTGGGAGACGCGGTGGTCTTGCGCTTCGAGTGCATCAAGGTACACTCGAAGGCTTCGACGTCCGGGGTGGACAAGCCGGTCGAGGGGGCGTTCGTCGGCGACCCGTACGTGGCGAAGAGGTGCCCTGCCTGCAGGGAGCCCTGGCCGGAGTTCGAAGTGCGGGGGATCGGGCAGGAGGCTGTCCGTTGCAAGAGGTGCGGGGCCCCGGCTTCACCCTTCCGGATGGTGCACGGCTACACGATGCTACTGGACCCGGCAAGGGGTTTCGGGTTGACCGTCGACGCGGCGAAGGCGGCGCAGCTAGCCGAGAGAGCCGCGGAGTACGCTCAGCTGCCCCCGAAGTCGAGGCAGGTCCCGATTCTCTTGTTCGGCAAGGGCGACATGCCGGGCGTTGCGGCTAGGGTGAGGCCGTTCCTCGGCCAGCTAGGCACCACACCAGCCGTCGACATCCCTGACTCCCATAACGCTGGCGACTTCGGTTACTTCCTGATCAACGCGCCGCACCCCTACTCCATAACGAAGGAGCAGTACGAGAGGGATCTGACGGACGGGCACTTGGATGTCGACTCCGTGAGGCCGGGCTCCGTGCTCATCGCGCCCGTGAAGGTGGACGGCGCCGGCGTCTACGCGGGCGACGCCCACGCGATGCAGGGCGACGGCGAGGTGGCGGGCCACACGACGGATGTAGCAGCTGAAGCTGTAGTGCAGGTTGAGGTCGTCAAGGGGCTAAAGCTGGAAGGCCCCTTGCTGCTGCCGCCGGTGGAGGACCTTCCGCCCCTCGCGAAGCCCTGGAGGAAGGATGAGTGGGAGGAGCTCAAGCGCTACGCCAAGGAGCTTGGGGTGGAGCTGGAAGAGTCGGCACCCGTGCAGGTGATAGGCTCGGGTCCGACGATAAACGAGGCCGCTGAGCGGGGGTTCGCTAGGGCGTCGAAGCTGTTCGGGATGAGCGTGGAAGAGGTTAGGAACCGCGTCACGATCACTGGTGCGGTTGAAATCGGTAGGCTACCCGGCATCGTTCAAGTGAGTATCCAGGTCCCTCTAAGGATTCTTGAGAAGCTTGGGCTCGCAGACATCGTGGTAAAGCACTACGGGTTACCGTACTAGCATTTTCAAGAGTTGTTTTTATCTTTAGGGTTTTGGTTGCTGCAAGTACGTTTCAGGCGCCCTTTGATGCCGTACTGGAGGGCTTTCCTGTTAAGTGGACGGTGCGGCGCGCTTCGTCGATAACGCTCCTAAGCAGGGAGTAAGCTTCGATGGCTTCGTTCCTCCCAAGTATGAAGAGCGTGTCAGTGTGCGTAGAGATAACTTGGGTTATGTTGATCCCGTTGAGCGCTAGAAGCGTGGTGAGGTAAGCCATCACACCGGGTGTCGTTATTATCTCGCGGGGGCTTACGAGGATCACTGCAGCCTGCTCCTTATATACAGCTTCCACGGTTCGCGGGTTCACCTTTCTGAGGAGCCCCTCAAGCACCTCGGAGTCGGTCACTATAGTCAGGGTGTTGACTCCCTGAGTGATCTGGAGGAGCCTCGCCCTAACCCCGGAGAGGAGGGAGGCGAAAGCGAGAGGATCGCTAGCCCTTACAGTGACCAAGCCTACGTCGTCGACAAGCGTTGTCGCGCTCTCGGCTATCACCTTCAATACGCTTTCCCCAGCGAGCGAAGTTGAAAGCTGCTCCCTCAACCTTATGAGCGCAACCTTTACCGCTGCCTCCCTGACCTCTCTCCCGAGCCTTCTTTCCACCTCCCCTTTTAGGGCGCGGGCGAGCGCCGAGTAGTTTACAACCCCCATGCTGAGTGCTGTGAGCAGTACTGGTTTCGAGAGCAGTAGATCGTGAACGGCACGGCTTACACCTCTGCTTTCCTGCATATACCGCGCACCGTAGGGGAATAGAAGTTATTAATGCTTTATTCTAGTTCCACATGTTCATGAATTGTTCTATTTATAACAAAAATCCTTGAAGTTTCCACTGAATATACCGTCAAGGATTTTTAACCTATCTCGCCCCCCGAGTGATGGCTGAGAAAAACCTCGTATGGGTTGTAGTTGCTTTAATAGTAGGTTTAGCTGCCGGCTACGCGGCTTCCCTGCCGATACAAACATCCCTCAACAAGCAGGTAGCCGATCTCCAAGCAAAGCTCAACCCCAACTACGTTGAGAAGATCAAAGCTAAAGGCGTGCTTGTAGTCGGCACGTCCGCCGATTGGCCTCCGTTTGAGTACGTGGACAAGAACGGCAACTACGCTGGTATAGACATTGAAATCGCGAAGAGGATCGCCCAGGAGCTGGGGGTCAAACTTGAGGTGAAGGACATGAAGTTCGCCGCGCTCATCGAAGCTGTGAAAAACGGGCAAGTAGACATCGTCTTAGCGGACATGACTCCCACCGCGGAGAGAAGTAAACAGGTTGACTTCTCCATCCCCTACTACTTCAGCAAAGGCAACGCTGTGCTAGTGCCTAAAAGCAAGCTGAACGATTTTAAAGGTGTCACCGACTTGTACGGAAAGAAGATCGGCGTTCAGCTTGGCACGATCCAGGAGGATTGGGCGAAGTCCGCTCTCGGTAGCAACGCGCAAGTGATCTCCTACGATAGGGTTTACCCCGAGATGGTGATGGCGATGCAGAGGGGCGATATCGACGCGATGGTGCTCGGCGATACCATAGCTAACGTGCTGATCGGCAAGGTACCCGACCTAGCTATCGCCTTTTACGCTGGGGGCAGTAGGATCGGCGCTGCTGTCGCGCTGCCGCAGGGCGCCTACGACCTGAAGTACGAAGTGAACAAGGTGATCGAGCAGCTGCTCGAGAGCGGCGATATGCAGAAGATCTTCGACACGGAGATAGCTAAGTGGATGGAGAGCGGCGGCTGAACTGGTGGTAGAAGGTGAGCGAATCTCTCTCCTTCATTCTAAGCGTGATACCCGACCTTGTGGGAGGGCTTTGGACAACGCTCCAGATAAGCGTAGCATCCTTCGCGCTCGGCATGGCTCTAGCCGTTATACTTTTACCGCTAAGGGTGTTTGCGCCGCCTTTGCTCTCTATCTTCGCTAGAGGCTACGTCGAGCTGTTCAGGGGAACCCCCCTCCTAGTCCAGCTGCTGCTGATCTACTTCGGCCTTCCCTCCCTCGGGATCAAGCTCGATGCCTACACCGCTTGCGTCCTAGCGATCGGATTGAACAGTGCCGCCTACCAGAGCGAGATCTTGAGGAGCGCGGTCAAGAGCATACCCGAACTCCAGTTTCTCGCGGCCGAATCTCTCGGCTTCAGTACGGTTCAAACGTACAGGTACGTTGTCTTACCCCAAGCGCTCAGAGTCGCTGTGCCGGCGCTAGTCAACGAGGTTGTCACCTTGATCAAAGAGAGCTCCCTCGCCTCAGTGCTCGGCGTGGTCGAGCTGACGAGGAGGGGTGAGTACCTCGTTGCGTACACGTTCAGAGCTTTAGAGGTGTACGCGGCGGTTGCCCTCATCTACTTCGCTGTTTGCGGTCTAGCGTCTCAAGCCGCCAAGCACTTGGAAGCCAAATTCAGGATACCTGGCTACGAGAGGGTGTCAGTATGAGGGATCCTGTGCTGCTTGTAGAAGGGCTTAAGGCAAGCTACGGGAAGCACGAGGTCCTGCGTGGAGTGAACTTGAGCGTGGGGAGGGGCGAGAAAGTCATCGTGATGGGGCCTAGCGGCTCGGGCAAGAGCACGCTGCTCAAGTGCATCGTCCGCCTCGTCAAGCCGACCGCCGGCAGGATCGTACTGGACGGCGACGAAGTGACGAGCGACCACGCGGACATCAGAAAGATACGGGCGAAGACGGGCTTCGTGTTCCAGCAGTACAACCTCTTCCCCCACATGACAGTGCTCAGGAACCTAACTCTACCGCTCGAGGCCGTGAAGAAGGTGCCCAAGAAAGAGGCGGAGAGGAGAGCGATGGAGATCCTCAAGGAGTTCAGCCTCGAGGAGTTCGCACATCGGTACCCGCTCCAGCTGAGCGGAGGTCAGCAACAGAGGGTCGCGATCGCGAGAGCGCTGCTCATGGACCCTGTCCTTCTCCTACTCGACGAGCCCACCTCCGCGCTCGACCCCGAGCTAAGGCTCGAGGTTTTAGAGACCCTCATCGAGGTCGCGAAGCAGGGTAGGTCGATGCTGATTGTGACCCACGAGCTCGACTTCGCCAAGGCGGCGGCTGACAGGATCGTACTGATGGATAACGGGGTTGTCGTAGAGGAGGGCGAACCGGTCGAGATGCTCAATAACCCGAAGAGCGAGCGAGCGCGGAAGTTCCTCGTTGAGATCGACGCCGGTATCAGGCAGCTGGCTGAAGGTTAACGAAGCTTTTTCCCGCGAGTTTTTGCACCCTGCTTAAGTACCTCGCAAGCTTCACAATCTCCTTATCCACCTCTACCGCTTTCCCCTCCTCTACCACCACGTGTTTCCTCGGTAAGCCGCCGACGATCTTATCGACCTCCTCTACGGCCATGTGAAGCTGAAGGCAGTGGGGGCTCCCGTCAACTGTCAAAACAACAAGCTCCTCCAGCTTGACGCGGACGGCGATGGAGGCGAGCTTGAGAGCGACCATGTTGAAGTGCTCCTCCTCCATGCAGACCGCTAGGGGCACACGCCCGCAAGCGTACTCCTCGAATACGGACGGGTGCTCGTCCCTCACGCACGTGCCGTACACCAGGATCCTTTTCGCTTCCCTGAACGGTCTGCAAGCTACGTTTACGTCGAGGAGCTTCCTGTAGGGCTTCAGCTCAGCCACATGCGATCACTTGAAGCGACTCCCTCAACTGCTTAAGCAGCTTCTGCAGCTCCTCCGCGTCGGCTTTCTCCAAAGCTGCCGCCAGCCTTCCCATCTCCTCTCTAACGGAGCTCGGCAGATCCTCGCCTTTATCTAGGATGACGGTCATCAGCTTCTTCGCCACGCTGCGAGCCGTATCCTTGGCAGCAGCTGTGAAACGCTCTCTCCAATCCTCCCAAGCTCGCACTTTCCCCTCCCCCACGCTAACACTAAGGAGCGAGTAGCTACCGACTGCTACAACAAGCTCTTCTCCCAGCACGTAGGTTCTCAAGGGGTTGGGAACGCTGCCCGAGAGCTTCCTCAAAGCTTCTAAAAGCGTAGGCTCTCTACTCGCTTCGATAAGCGCTAGAGCCTCGTCTATGCCAGCTCTCAGCTGCTCGATCCTTACTCCCCTCGCTTCCACAAACCAGCGCCGAGAAAACAGGTATAAATCAACTTTGCTTCACAGTACCTCCCGCCTCAACCGCGTTGACGCTTTCGCAGGCAAGCGCCGGACCGGTTTTCGCACGTCGCATCTTGTCAACTTCCGTTTAGAATAAGATTGGATTTGTTTAGTACCGTTATGCAGTGGCGGAAAGCGAGCGGTCAGCGCGCCACGGGTAGAGGACCCCGAAAGTTTTCATGCATACCAAGGGAGTTGCAGCCTGAATCCAAACAAGAACGCTAACTCCTTTCCTGAACTCTAGCGGATCGGTCCCAGAGAGCCGCTGACAGCTTTCTCTCTTCCCGTTTCTGCGCGCTAGGCGGTGTACGCCTCGCCCCTCGGCTTGTAACCGCTTTTAGCGAGTTTCTCCAGCGCTTTGGCTAAAGCGGTCTTGAGCTCGGACGCCTTCTCTTCAGGCATTGCGTCGTACGTGAAGGTCCAAGCGCCCCACTCGATGCCAGCAGCGTACTTCAGCTTATCCCGCTCCCTGTGTACGGGATAGAACTCGATGTGGAAGTGGAAGTAATCTGCGCGCTCTTTGCACGGCTTCTGGTGGAAAATCATCATGTAGGGGAGGCTGAACTCGAAGAGGCTGTTGTACGCCGCTGTCACAACCTTCAACACGTCCGCCAGGTCCATTGCTTCCTCATCGGTGAGCTCGCAGAGCGAGCCCACGTGCCTGTTCGCGTACACGTGCACCTCGTACGGCCACATCGCGAAGAAGGGTAGGAAGGCGGTGAAGCCGCCGTTGCGGTATATCAACCTGACCTTCTCCTCCGTCTCGAGCTTAAGGATCCTGCAGAGCAGGCACTCACCCTTCTCCAGCCAGAACCTTTCCATGTTCCTCATCTCAACCCTTATCCTGGGGGGTACGAAGGGCAGCGCGTACACTTGGCTGTGCGGGTGCGTGAGAGAGACTCCAATCGCTTCACCTTTGTTCCTGAACGGCATAACGTACTGGATCTTCGCGTCAGCGCACAGCTCGCGCGTGACTCTAGCGAGCTCGCGCACGTAGAGCGCCAGGTCGTCGAGGCTTATGTCGCTGAGGTCCCCTTCATGCTGGGGCGTCTCCACGACGACCTTGCAGTACCCGTAGCCCGGTTCCACCGCGTAAATGTCTCGCCCGCGTCTCGAAGGTATCGCGTCCGGGCGTAGCGCGGGATAGCGGTTATCGAGCACAAGCACCCGCCACCCGTAGCCCGTTTCGGGGGCGCCCGGGCAGAAGGGGCATTCCCCTCGCCTCCAAGGCCTTCCCCTCCGCTTGCTGGAGACCACAACCCACGAGCCTAGAAGCGGGTTCCACCTCAACTCGTTGTAAACTTCTTCCATCGCCTCGCTCGGAGTGGGCAGGTATAAAAAGCCCTTCGAGCCCCCAGCGAGAAAAGTTCATAAACGCCCCGCTTCCTTGGGTAACCAGGGCCAGCGAACCGCGGGAACCCCCTCCGACTTCCCCCCTTACGGTTCGCTGGCCCCCCGGCTTCTCTCTATAAGCTTTTCCACAAGGTTTTCGATAGGGAAATCTTGCAGATCGGGGTCGTAGAACATCTCGGCTTCAACGATGCCTGAGGATCGCTTAAAAGCCGAGTAGCACTCGCTGTTGCGCGATTTGTTTTCCGCCAGTATCACGAGGTTTGCATCGAAGCGCTGGTTCGAGCGCAAGGTGTGTAAAGTCTCCGCGATGAGCTTCGCGGGGATTTTGCGAACGACGAGGTTATCCTCTTCAGCTTCGAGTAGCGCGTCGCGGTGCTTAACGTCGTAAAGGGGGTGCGGGTCCAGGTTGACCCGCACCCTGAGAGCTGCCAGCAGTTTCAATCGAGGTAGAAACCGCCAGTAGTGCGCAACCTCCGCTACCGGAGAGAGCGCGAAAACCCTACGGAGCGGTGGCGTTGAAACGGCTAGCGCTACAAGAGCGCCTGCACCGTGACCCGCAAGGTACAGATCGCAGGAGTCGCACTTTGAGCGGACCAGCTGCACGAACGTTCTAGCCGAAGCGAGCAGCTTGCCGAGCGAACTCCCTCCTCTCTCGCCCTCGGAGAGACCGTGGCCGTAAAGGTCTGGTGCGAAACAGGAAACACCCCTAGAGGCCAGTTCTTCGCACAACCACGCGTACCTGCCAGAGTGGAGGCCGAGAGCGTGGAAGATTACGAGAGCCGCCCTAGTCCTTTTGGCTTTCCAAAACCTATAGAAGTACTTCCTGCCGTTCGAGTCGAGGTAGGTTTTCTCGTCGTAGGCGGCTCGGCCCACGGCCCCCTCCCCCGTACGCCAATTTTAATTTTCGCGCAGACGCGAACGAGGGAGCTCGCTTCAAGAGCCCCCTGTTTCCCGCGCGGGCCACGACACGCCCGCCACGTAGAGGTAAACTGTGTGGATGTGAACACTTCCTGAAGGTATCGTGGCCGACGCTACGGGTTCGGCTAGAGGGAGGGGGTGGTCGTGGACAACCACCCTGCAGCCCTCTCGGCACTCGGCTCTAAGCTTGAAAGCAAGCCTTCTCACCACGGAGGGCGACGGGAAGGAATAAACAACGTCGAAAGAGGAAACATCGAAGCCGAAGAGGTCACCGTGCACGATATCGACGCTGCTCCAGACGCCGGCAAACCGGCACTCTCTCGCGGCGAGCCTCACTAGTACAGGGTTCAGCTCGACTCCCACCGCGTAAGCGCCGTACCGCTTAGCCGCGACCACGAGCACCCTGCCGTCGCCGCAGCCTAAGTCTACGAGCTTCTCGCCGGGTTTAAGTTGCGCCATCTCCAAGGCTTTCGCTATCACCGACTCGGGGCTTGGAAGGAAAGGAAGCTCCGCAAGTGTTCGTTCCACAACCCAATCCCTTTACGCCAGTCTATGAACCTAGTGGCAGGTACGCTAGCGCGAGCACCGAAGCTACTAAGGCGAAAGCTGCGAGCAGTGTAGGCTTGTCCCTGGTTATTATCTCGTGGGGGTGCTCCCCAACCCCTCTCTCCAGCGCGAAAGAGTAGCGGAAAAGGAAGAACGCCATCACGGGTATAGTGGGTACGAGCTTCCGCCCCAGCGGGACCTCGGCGCAGTAGATCGCGTAAGTTACGATCGTCATCGCGGCTGCCATGCTCAGCGCTTGGTCGAGCCACCGATCGCTGTAGGCTTTGAGGACGGTCCTCGCTGCGGATCCAGCGAGGGCGAGCTCTGCCTTCCGCTTGCTCAAGGCGAGGAATAGCGCTAGGAAGAAGAAGCCTGAGACGAGCCAGGGCGAGGCTTCAACCCCTATCAGTGAGGCTCCCGAAACCACTCGGAGTAGGTAGTTCAGGGCGATGGTCGTCACATCGACAACCGCTATCCGCTTCAAGTATAAACTGTACAGGTAGGATAGGCAGAGGAAAGCGAGCACGTACAACGCGAAGCTCGCAGCGAGCGCGAACGAGAGCGCGAGCGAAGCAGCTGCAAGCGATACGGCAAGGACCCAAGCCTCGCCAACGCTGATCTCCCCTGACGGTAAGGGCCTGTAGCGTTTCGTGGGATGGGCTTTATCCGATTGGAGGTCCATAATGTCGTTGAACGCGTAGACGGAACTCGAAGCCATCGAGAGCGCCGCGAAACCAAACGCAAGCCTCGGGTAAACACCTGCATCCACGAGCTTCAATGCGAACACCGCCGGCACGCCAACCATGAGATTCTTGTACCACTGCTCCACCCTGAACAGCCTCAAGTAAGCTCGCAGCTTGCGTGTAATTCCCAAGTTCTCACCTTTAGAAGGTCTACCTGGGCCAAGGGAAAAAGCCAGCGTCCAGAACACAAGGTTAGCGTGAGGAAGGGCGCTCTAGGGCGTTCGCGCGTTGTCCGACGGAGCGCTAAGTGAGCACTAGTATCGCCGGTCTCGCCGGTAGGGGGACCTTCCCGACTTCCCCTGATTCCTCCTCTAGGAGCACTTTGACTCTCACGCCGAGCTCGCGCTCGTAGAAGCTAGCGGCTGTGCTGAGCGCTTTGTACTCGACCTCTCTTGGAATTAGGAGCTGGAGCAGGTTGGGGTTCTTCGCGTAAGCTTCCACGAGCCGCCCAGCTCGCTTGCGCAGACCCGGCTCCAGAGAGCTCAAGACGGATCGTAAGGCATCCCTCAGCGGAACCCCTTTGCCGGTGAGCTCGGATACGCGCTTGGCGAACGCGTACTTCCACTCAGCCGCTACGATCAACAGCGCTTCCCTAGGGGTGCCTTTAACCAACGCTAGCACCTCTCTCACGTCTTCGAGAACATTTTTCACGATCTCCTCCGCTGTCTCGGCTTCAGGGTTGATGCGCTCCAGCCTCGGCTCGGGCCAGGAGGCGAGGCTCGCGAACCCGCCTTTACCCAGCTTCTCCCAGATCTCCTCGCAGATGTGCGGGGTGAAGGGAGACAGAATAAGCGTCTGCACTTCGATGAACTCCCTCAGCAGCTCCCTGTTCGGCTCCCCGCACCGGCGCAAGTACCAGCGGAACGCGTTCTGCAGGTTGAAGAAGCCCTTTACGAGCACGTCCTTGAAGTCGGCCCGCTCCATGCTCTCTCCCACCTCTTTCAACGTCCTATGGAGGACGCTCTCGAACCAGCTGTCGATAGGCAGCCTCTCCTCCCTCCCCTTGCCGTAGTTGCTCACAGCGAACTCGTACCACTCCAGAAGCATATCGACCGCCCTGTCGGCGACCTCGGGTTCGAAGTTCGCATCGTCGAGGCCCGAGTTACCGGCGTACGCTTCGGCGAACCTCGTCGCATCAGCTCCCCACCACTCGAGAGCTTCCCGCAGCAGGATGAAGTTGCCCTTCGACTTCGACATCTTCTCTCCAGCTACGTTCACCCAACCGTTCACGCCGATCCCGCGCGGCCAGTGCGCGCTAGGGAACACAGCGACATGGTGGAAGATGAAGAAGACCAGGTGGTTCGGCATCAAGTCTTTCCCAGACATCCGCATGTCAACCGGGTACCAGTAGAGGAACTCTCTCCGGACTCGCTCCACGAGCTCTGCGCTGACCCCCAGCTTTTCGGCCACGGCCTGGGGATCGCCCTCGCCCAAGAGGACGTAGTCGAAGAACGAGTCGTCGAGCTTCTCCCACCTTATACCGTACTCCTCGGGGTGCTGCAGGTACTTAGCTAGGATGTAATAGGCCATGTATATCGTCGAGTCGCTCAGCGACTCGAGGACCCAGTCTGGGTCCCAGGGGAGCGGAGTGCCGAGCTCCCCCTTATGGGTGCAAGCCCAATCCCCGTACCAATCCACCTGCTTGTGGAAGTACTCCCGGATGCCCTCGGGTAGGAACCTCATTCTATCGATGCACTCGTGGGCCAGCCGCTTCCACTCCGGATCGCTGTACCTGAGGAACCACTGATCCTCAACGATCTTGACGTGGGTCCTAGCGCCGCACCTGCAGTAGACAGGCCTAGGCAGCGTGTAGTGCCTCATCGCGACCCCTTTCTCGACCAGCTCGGCCAGCACCTCTTCCTTAGCTTCCGCCACTGTTTTCCCCGCGCGCTTGCCGAAGACCTCGGATAGCACGCCGTTGTAGAACTCCTTGGAGTAAATCTCGCGGGTTGCTTCATCCAGCCTCTCGCGGTCGAGCTGGCTCTCAACACCCAGCTTCTCCACGACGGTCGCAGCCGGCACCTCCCCGTAGCCTTCCAGCTTGATGATGGGTACCGGCTTGACCGCTTCCACGACCTCGCGGCTGAGCCCGTACTCGGTCGCAAGCCCCTTCTTGAGGTCGAGGAGCGCGGCGTAGTCGTAGGGAGCGTGGGCGGGCACGGACATGACGACTCCTGTGCCCTGGTCGGGCTCGACGAATAGCGCGGGCAGAACGGGGATGCGCCAACCGGTCACCGGGTTGAGGACCCACCTGCCCACCAGGTCCTTGCCGCGCACCCGCCCGACAACCTTCACCGCGTGCTTCTGGTCGGCCAGCTCCCTCACCCCGTACTCGCCTAGCACCCACAGCTCCCCATCTACCTCCGCGACCAGGTATTCGTAATCCGGCTTCACCCACACGTTGACAGCCCCGTATACGGTCTCCGGCCTGTAGGTGAGGCATGGGTACACGAGCCTGTCCTCGCCGCGGAACTTGATGATCGCTACCTCCTCCGGCCCTATGCCAGCGTACTCGTCGGGTCGGTCGTGGTCGCCCACCACCTTGCCCTCCTTCGGGCACCAGACAACGGGGTGCGTGCCCTTGACCACGAGCCCCTTCTCGCGCAGCTTGTTGTACTGCCACTGGATGAACCTGCTGTAGGGCGGGTTGAGGTAGGTTGTGTGGAACTCCCTCCTCCAGTCGATCGAGAGGCCGAAGCGCTGGAAGTCCCTCTTCCACTCCTTGCAGAAGAAGCGGACCCAGTGCTCGGGCTCCGCGAACTTCGGTATCTCGCTTTCGGGAATCCCCATCGACTTCAGTATCCCGATCTGCTTCGGATCGCCCTCCCTGACGCGCAGGGCCGCGGCGACGATGGGGCTGCCCGTCGCGTGCCAACCCTGGGGGAACAGCACGTTGAACCCCTTCATCCGCTTGTACCGCGCCATGATGTCGTTCCTCAAAACCGTGAACGCGCTGCCCAGGTGGGGGTAAGCGTTCACGTAGGGATAGGGGAACGTGATGAAGAACTTCGGCTTGCCTTCGACAGGCTCAGGCTCGAAGATCCTCGCTTCAGCCCATCGGCGCTGCCACTTCTCCTCTATCCGCTTCAGGAAAGCAACTTTCTCGCTATCGGCCCGAGGCTTGATCACTCGGGCTTGAGCAATACGTACCACCGCGTGGCCCCAGAAGGCGCCCTTTAATTTATTTTCCCAAGAACCTAGCGAGCTCCACGCCGGCCGGCTGCAGCGAGCTCGGGCGAGCTCGCGTAAACTTCGATAGCCTCGAGCAGCTTCCACGGGCCGTTGTCAACTGCTAGCTCCCTCTTCTCCCCCAGCTCCCAGTACAGGGAGGAGCCGCTCCACTCCCACGCCGGTTTTTCGGATAGGCGTACTCCGAGCTTCTCCAGCTTCTCGATTTGCTCAGCTAAGTGCACGTGCTCAAGCTTAGCGCCCAGCCTGTGCAGCAGCGAGCCCACGTAGTTGTTCAACCCCACTCTTGCCCTGTACGCGATGTACCTTTTCGCGTCCTCAACGCCTTCGAGCGGGACGACGCGCGAGTCGAAAATCAGAGCGCGCGCTAGGGAGGTGGAAACGATTGCCGAGAGGAGGGACGCGGACACGCTCACCAGCTTCTCCACCCTCCCCGCGTATGGGAGAGAGGGCCCTAGCACGAGCACGCTTACTTCGTCGCTGACGACGTACGCGCCGCTTGCCGATAAACGCTTGACAAGCTCCGAAGCGCCTTGGAGCAGAGCCCTATGCACTCTCTCGTCCCTCGGCTCTGCGTACCCCTTCAAGACCCGCCCGAAGCCGACGCCATCCAACCTAAGCGCGAAAGGGAGCTTAACTCTAGCTTCGACCGCCCGCTCCCTCTGCTTGTACACGCGCTCGAGCTGGGCGATGTCCAACCGGATTAGCTCTTCCATAATCTCAAGGGGCACGGTAAAGACTGGCTAATTGCTTTTCCGCACGCTGCGCTAGAGCACACGGGCGGTAGTCATTTTTACCTCCTGGGCGCCTTCTCCTTGATGGGAGAGCTCAGTGTAGCTCTAATAGGCTGCGGCTTCATCGGAGAAGTTCACGCCCGATCTTGGAGCAAGGTCAAGGGAGCCAAGCTCGTAGCCGCGGTTGACATCATCGAAGGCAGAGCCAAGAAGTTGGCTGAAGACTACAATATCCCTCACAGGCTCACAGACTACACTAAAGTCTTGGACATGAAGGAGGTCGATATCGTCGACGTGTGCACGCCTACCTACACGCACAAGGAGATAGCGGTGGCCGCCGCGAAGAGCGGCAAGCACGTGCTGGTGGAGAAGCCGATCGCTCTTAGGCTGAGGGACGCCGACGAGATGATCCAAGCTGCGAAGAGCGCGGGGGTCAAGTTCATGGTGGCCCACGTGCTCCGCTTCTGGCCGGAGTACGTCGAGGCGAAGCGCATCGTCGACAGCGGGGCTCTCGGCGAGCCGAGGATCGCTAGGGCGTACAGGCAGTCTTCCTTCCCCGAGTGGGCTCTCTGGCACAAGGATCGCAGGCTCAGCGGGGGTGTTTTCGTGGATATGAGCATACACGATGTGGACTGGCTCAGATGGGCTCTCGGCGAGGTCGTCGAGGTGTTTGCGAGGGGCGGCACCTTGAAGACCCGAGACGCGACAACTCACGACTACACTCACGCGATCCTCAAGTTTAAGAGCGGAACGATAGCCTATGTCGATGGCTCCTGGATCCAGCCACCGGGATTCCCATTCACAACCTACCTGGAGATCGTAGGGACGAAGGGGATGCTGACGGTTGACAACCAGGGCCCAGCAGCCGTGAGGGTCTACCGCCCCGGCGCTCCACCAGCTGCCTTCACGCCTTTCGACGAGGACGGCTACGACAGGGAAGTTAGGCACTTCTACGAGTGCATCGTCGAAGATAAGGAGCCGGCGGTGACGGGAGAGGAGGCTAGGAGGACCCTGGAGGTCGTGCTGGCTGGCTTGAAGTCTGTCGACGAAGGCAAACCTGTCAAGCTTCCGCTCACGGGTGAGGTGCTATGAGGAAGCTCAAGTTCGCGATCCTCTCGTTCGCGCACATCCACGCTTGGAGCTACGCGAGGGTTCTTAAAGAGCTCGAAGAAGCGGAGCTCGTCGCGATCTACGACGACAACCCCCAGCGGTTAAGGGAAGCGGCGGAGCGTTACGGGGTTAAAGACACCTACAGCGACTACCGCCAGCTGCTGAAGCGCGACGACATCGACGCGGTGGTCATAGCGTCGGAGAACGCGAAGCACGCGGAGCTGGCCGTCGCGGCGGCGGAGGCGGGCAAGCACGTGATCGTGGAGAAGCCGATCGCCACGACGCTCGAGGACGCCGAGCGCATGGTCAGGGCCGCCGAGAAGGCTGGCGTCAAGCTGCAGCAGGCTTTCGTCATGCGCTGGCACGACGCCACGGTCGCGGTCAAGAGGATGCTGGACGAGGGAGCGGTCGGCAAAATACTCGCGATCACCACGACCAACCACGGCAAGTTCCCCGGCCTCTGGTTCGACGACCCCAAGCTCGCGGGCGGCGGCGCGGTGATGGACCACACCGTCCACACGGCCGACCTGATGCGCTGGTACACGAGGGACGAGGTAGCCGAGGTTTACGCGGTGATCGGCAAGAACATCAGGAGCGAGCTCCGCTCCGAGGACTGCGCGCTCATCTCCCTGAAGTTCAGGGGAGGGGTCATCGGCAGCATCGACTGCAGCTGGTCGAGGCACGAAGGTTGGCCCATCTGGGGCGACGTCTACCTCGGCATCTTCGGCACCGACGGCTACATCGTGGTGGACGCCTTCCGCTCCTGCATCAACGTGGTCGTTGACGGCAAACCGCTCACCTGGCACTACTTCGGGCCCGACGCCGACTACAACATGATAAGGGACTTCGTCTACGCCGTAATCGAAGATCGCCTGCCCAGGGCCACCGGCTACGACGGCTACAAGGCGCTGGAGGTCGCGCTGGCCGCCTACGAGTCGCACAGGAGGGGCGAGCCCGTCAAGCTGCCGCTAAAGTAATACCCGTTTTTCTTTCTCTCAACCGTACACGCCCCACACGTACTCGGCTAGCGCCATGCGCACGCCCAGCCAGAACGCGGAAAGGGCCGCGAGCGCGAGGAGCGTCGCCGGCGGCGCGTAGCCGCTCGCGAGGATGGATCTCGCGGTCTCGATGCACAGGGCGTAGGGGTTGAGTATCGCGGCGAGGGCTTGGAGCCAGGGGCTCAACGCGCTCATCGAGTAGTAGACGGGAGTGAGCACGGTGAAGACGATGCTGTACACGACGCGGGACCACAGGATCTCGAAGAACGCCCCCGCGATCTCCCGCGCGGTCGCGGGGGGTCCCCACATTTGGTAGCCTATATGCAGGCGCCTCATCGCGACCGCCCTCAAGTACTCGAGGAGGCCGCTCACCCCGCTCCTGTTCAGCATCGGCGGGATGGAGAGGGCGATAATGTAGAGGGGGTTCAGCGCCCCCCAGTGAGCGACGCCCAGCGCGGCGGCAGCGGTTGTTAAAGCGAGCACGTAGAGCGGGCTGAGCACCGCGCCGACCAGCAGCTGCACCAGGGTCTCCAAGCGCCGCAGCGCGCTGGGCGGTAGGGACGCTTCGGGGATCAGGTTTTGCGGGAACCCGAAGACCCGCACGTACGCCGCGGCGGGGCTGGAGACGATCATCGCGATCGCGACGCTCGACGCGTAGCCGAGCCCGAGCATCGCCCTCAACGCGGCGGCCACGACGGCCACCTCCACGACTGACCCGGCGATGTGTGCGGCCACCGACACCGGTGCCGCCGTCGCGAGGGAGAGCGCCTCCCTGACGAGTGCCAGGTAGCGCCTCATGGCTCGAAGAGCGGGCTTATCTCGTCGTACTCGACCCTGTGGATCACGGCGCCCGTCTTCATCAGCGCCTCGACCAGGCTGTTGATCGCGGCGACCCGGCACCTAGCCTTGACCACGTACCTCGGCCCCGCCTCCACCGCCACGCGCTCGACGCCCTCAACCCTCTCCAGTGCTGTAGGGTCGCCCCCCTCGGCGACGATCGTGACCTCGTAGAGGTTTCGGTCGAGGTACTCGCGCAGCTCCCTCCAGCTTTCCACGACCCTCAGCACCCTCCCGCCCCTGAGGACGACGACTCTCCCGCTGAGGAGCTGGAGGTGGCGCGGCTCGTGGGTGACGACGACCACGCAAGCCCCCTCCTCAGCCCTCGCCCTCAAGAACTCGAGCACCAGCCGCACCGTCGGCGGGTCGAGGCCGATCAGCTCGTCCAGCAGGAGCACGCGGGCGCTCCTGCTCAGCATCAGCTTCGCAACCTCCAGCTTCCTCTTCGTCCCGAAGGAGAGGTTGACCGCTTTGACGTGGGGGTCCGCGAAGCTCGAGAGGCCCAGCTTCTCCATCACCTCGTCCACCGCGTCGGGGTCCTCGCCCTTCAGGACCGCGTAGAGCCTCAGCAGCTTCCGGACCGGGTAGAAGACGTTAAACGTGTCGGGGTTCTGCCTCGCCAGCGCGATGTACTTCTTCACCCAATGGTCCCGGTAGGGGTTGGCCCCCAGCACCGAGACCTTGCCCTCCACGCGGGCGATGGGCAGGGGCAGGACTCCGGCTACGAGGTGCACGAGCGTCGTCTTGCCGGCGCCGTTGGGGCCGATGAGGACGGTCACGCCCTCGCCCGCCTCGAAGCGCCCCTCGAAAGCTGTTCGCCCCGGCGCGTACTCCACCCTCGCGTCGACCTCAACGAGCCGCATTCCCCGTTTTCAGGGGCGAGAGCTTGGCTAAAAAGCTTAGCAACCGTTAATTCGCGGCTACCAGTGGTCTACCGGCCATATGTGCAGCGGCTTGGGCTCGAACATCGCTTCGACGGCTTCCAGCACCCTGCGTAAAGGTATCGAGCTCTTCACGGTCGAGCTGAGCAGCAGCTCGAGCGCGCTGCAGTGGCCGAAGAGGAGCCTGTTGAAGGCTGTGGGGTCTAGCTCTACCCGAGCGTCTGCTTTTTCCACGTGCGGTGAGGCTTCTCCGCTCCCAACCTTTACACTAGCAGTCTCTCCTCTGTACGCGAGCTCTAACTTCACAGTCTCGGTCAGCCTCTTGGATGCTTTTTCCGCAGCTCTCATCACCAGAGTTTTGAAGTTGAGCACTTCGCTCATGTAGACGCCGCCGCCTCCCTGCGGTTGGAAGATTTTCAGCAGCTTGGAGTAGGGAGGCTCCGAGGGTATCGAAGCGCGTAGGCTCCGTGCACCTGCCGCTACAGCCTTCTCGACGATGTAGGTGAAAAGCGTTTTCAGCGCATCATCTCTTCCCGGAGCCGTTACAAGCTCCATAATCGCGAATTCTCGAGGGTTCCAAGGAACCTTCCCTACCACGGCGTACCCTAGTACCTCGCCGCCCTCCTGGGCCACTACGAAGCTGCCTGGGGCGCGTTCCACGTAGAAGAAGGAGTGATAAGCTGTGCGCTTGAACAGCTTCTCGATCCACTCGCCGCGCGACCTTGAAGGCCAGCCGGTGTAACGCTCGCCGACCGTCTCGTAGATGCCGACCAGCCGGTCCAAATCCTTTTCATCTGCCTCTCTGACTTCTATCCACTCTGCCTTCCGGGCAGCGTGCTGGGCGTCGTCGATAGGGGCCGCCCACGTCCTATCGGTGCAGACGTCAACGTAACCGAGCCTCCTGTAGATCCTCTGAGGGTCACTGGCGTAACCCGTGAAGAGCGCGGTGAGCGGGAAGCCTTTGGCCTTATAGTCCTCCATCGCTTTAGCCAAGAGCTTCGTCGCGTAGCCCCTCCCCCTCCAGCTCGGGTGGGTCGAGACGTTCGCGATGCCAGCGGTCTCGAGCTCACCAGCGGCCGTGCGCAGGCACTTCTCCACAACCTGGATGTGCGACACCAGCGTGTTGTCTACTTCGAGCAGGTAAGCGCCCTCAAGCTTGAAACCTTCGTTGAGCGTAGCGTACTCGAGCCACCTGCTCCCATCCAAGCCGTAGTTCCTGAACGTATCGAAACACTCCCTCAGCAAGGAAGCGATGCGCTCCTCATCGCCGGGTCTGTAAACCCGTATGCTCTCGCTCATCGATTCGATAATGAGAACCCGTTAAAAAGGGTGGCGCCAGCACCGCTCTACCCTTGTCTGCGAGGCAGAGCCGCAAAAGCCCCGGCAGCTAGCAGCGCAGCAGCTGTCACCGAGAAAGCGGCAACAATGAGCGACCTAATCGTCTCTCTCGCTGCCGCTGGAAGCCCACCCACAAGAAAGGAAGCGGCTTGCTGCGAGAGAGCAGCGAGCAGCGCTACACAAGCTGCAAGAACCCCGGTCGCGAAGAGGGCTAGCGCTAGCTCCCTCCTGGGCGTGACCCCTTCAGTGCATTCGTGTCTCACTTCCTCAGGAACCAGCTGCGGCAGCGCCCTAGCCAGAGCCTTTAGGATGGGTGGTACGGCCAGCAGCTGGAAGGGCAGCATCGTCGAAAACCACCAAACAGTTAAGCCCACGCTAAGCCCCGGCACCAGCTGAACAGGCAAAGCGCCGATCGCAGCTTTATAGAGCGTGTAGAGCAGAGCGCACAATCCGTTACCTACGGCCAAAGCTAGCATGGAGGAGGCGATGAACCTAGGCCAGCGGAACCTACCTTCAAGCAGCTTCCCAAGCAGGTAAAAGGCGGTGAAATTCGAAGGTGCAGCGGCCACGAGGCTGGGGATGTAGAGGGTCATGTGCTTCAGCGAGTCCGCCACGAGCGTCCCCAAAGCCGCGCTCAGCCCGCCGACCAGAGGTCCGAAGAGCACTGCGAACACGCTGGGGACGACCACGGCGGGTCTAAACTGCCCAACACCCCATGGGCTCTCAACGTAAGCAGTAGCGTAAGCGCCCACCGCGTAAAGAGCGGCCCCCAAACTCGTGAAGGCTACACTCCTAGAGCGGCTTCTCACAGCGACCCTGCATGCTGTAGAACTTAAGAGCGATGTTTGATGGATTAAACCAGTTTATCTGCCGAGGGAAACGATATAAGCCCTAAGCGCTCACGGCAGCGGCTGTGAGGAAAAGCGCCTTACTGACCGTGATGAGCGGTGAGTACCTCTGAGCCCTAGACTTCCACTACCCTTTGATAATCGCCGGGGCTCTCCGGTCACCAAGGCTTAATCCAGGTCGCCTTGGAAATCAGCATTAAGGCTATACCTATCCCCGTGGCGATCCCTTGCCCAGTTACAATGCCAGCCACAACGACTGTTTTGTATTTTTCCCACCGTTCCCTACCAATCAGCCTTGGGATTACGTACCGGTTCATAAGGGCGCCAATGAGTACCGGTATTGCGAAGGGTGGGATGCTCGTTGCCCCTATTAACACGCCCATAGACGAGAATGGGACCCGCAGGAACCTAGCTGCTAGCTCCCCACCGAGAAGCAGCGCAGTCATACCGGCGAAAGAGTACGCGAAAAGCCAAGGTTTCACACCTACCTCTCCGGTTATCCAAACAACACTGCTTACGAGCGCCGCTGGCCACGACGCAACAGCGTAGGGGTAAGCGCTGCTGGGGATGGGGGCTATCCTCCAGAAGAACTCGGTCCACACGAAGCTAAAGAGGTTGTAAAGAACTATGTTGAAAACGAGAGCTTTGAACACGTCAGACGGCCTTGTTTGCGTAAGGTACGCTACTTTGACCATGTACGCCCAGTAAGGCGCCCCTCCCTCCAGCGAGGGGAGCCCGCCTATAACGGGCTGGAAGATCCAAGCTTCTACCCCTCTGTAACCGCTCAAGTACACAACTGTATACCACTCGTTCGGTATTGAGACTGAGTAGCCAGTTTCGCCGATAGAGCGCGTGGAAATTATTGCGTTAAAGAACGATACTACAACGGATAGCAAAAATGCGATCCACAGCGGGAACGAGGGAACGAGAAGGTGGAAAAGCGCTACAGAGCCTAAGGTTCCTACCATGTACATGATGGTGGTCGTTTTCAACGAAAAGTACTGCGCTGTGGAGCTCGTGCTTCCTGCCCGGCCGAGGGACGAGAAAGCTTTTACAATAGTCCTCCCTGTGAAGATTAAGACGGCGGCGACAGACGCATAGGCGAAAGCTATCTGAGGGACTACCCAAACTCGAAGTAGCGAGCGAGAGTAAGCTTGGCTTAAGCTCATTCCCTGAAAGTACTCTCGCGCCCATTCTGGAAAGAGGTTTCTGAAAGTTGTAAGCGCTAGGTGGTTGCCTATGACCCAAACCGCCAGGGAAGCTGCTAGTATGTATGCCGCCACATGGAAAGGTACGAAGAGCCCGCTCACGTAGGGTGAGAGGTCAGTCGCTAAACCTAGAAGCGCGCCCGGCACCCACTTGGCCGTCCACGGGGTTAGATCGAGCCAGGGTAGCGGTACCAAAATGACGCCAGTGAGAGATGGGATCAGGTAGAGGATCGCACCCCATACCAGCCCCGGGAATATCGACAAGGTAAACAGCCTCATGCTCGTCGGCTCGCGTTCGGCAAGTGTAGTGACTATGGAAGCGTCTATCGCTGCCAGCGGGAAGGGAAGCTTCTCAACTTCAACGTACAGGTACGATACCATCATTGCGAGGCTCAGCTCCACCAAGTAGTAGAAGAGACCGCTCTGAACGTTTACGATGAGCAAGGGCAGGAGCCAATCAGGGTGAATAAATGTCCTCAAGACGTAAGCTTGCGAGGTGGGAGGTGGTGCCCACCAGGAGGGTATCAGCTGGGGTAGCGGGACTCCGTTTATCTTAAAAGACCACGCTAAGGGCGATGTCATGAAGTAGCTCTTTTGCACTTGATAGAGGTAGCAGGTCGTCGCCCCTGTGGCGAGAGCCGACATCTGGTAAATGATCATCAGCTCCTGCTTGGATAGCGGGTTTCCAGTGATTCTCGTGATCTCGCTGAAGAGAATCGCCATGACTATAGCGACAGCCGGGATCGAGGTCACGCCGGCTACAAGCTGCATGTAGATCGAGATGGGGGTGAAAACGAGAGAGGTTATCAGAAGGGCCAGAGCCGAACGCCATGTGAAACCGCGCCCTAGCTCGCTCATGGAGCTCTCTTAACGATACGGAGTCAAACTTAAATAATTTACTCGATTGAAAAATCAGCATGAGAATTGCGAACAACGGTCGGGCACTTTTATGGTACGTTCAAGCTGTCTGGTTGGCGCTTATCTTTAGCCTTGCAATGTTTTCTTCCGCGTACTCTCTTCCAATCGATGAGAACCAGAATTTCACCCTGATCCCGAGCAGTATATCTCAGAAAATAGCTCGCTTTTCCGGTTTCGGTTCAAGAGTGACGGGATACCCAGGCTACTATAATGCCACGCAATACATAAAATCTTTTTTCAAAAATTTGAGTTTAGATGTTATAGAACAAAAATATAGAGTTTTGGTTCCGATCGATAGGGGATCCTACATTGAAGTTTCTGACGGCTCAAGCGTGGAGAAGCTGCCTGTTTATCCGCTGTGGCCGAATCTTGTTCAGGTCTCTTCGGGAATCGTCGAGGGTCGACTAGTTTACGCAAGGGGTGAGTCGCTCGAAGATTTCGACGGGAAAGATCTAGATGGCGCGATAGTCGTGATGGATCTAGCGAGTTCCGGAGATAGATGGGTAGATGCTCTGAGCTTCGGAGCTAGCGCTGTAGTTTTCGTCGGAGGAGAGTGCAACAGGTACCAGGCTATGCAGAAGCTCCTACTCACTCCTCTGTACGCTCCGAGAGCGTACGCTCCCGGTGATGCAGGCTCGCGGTTGGTTAAGCTTGCCACACGGGGGTTGCGCGCTAAGCTCGTGATCAACGTGTCTTGGGAGGAGGTTGAGGCTGAGAACGTAGTAGGCGTCATTAAAGGCGCTAAAACCCCGGATGAAGCCGTCGTAGTCACCGCCCACTACGACAGCTTCAGCATCGTTCCAGCACTCTCACCGGGTTCTGACGAAGCATCATCCGTGGCAGTACTCCTGACTCTCGCTGAGTTCTATGCCAGAGGGAAACCCGATCGCACGCTGATATTCGCGGCGTTAAGCGGCCACTGGGAGGGTCTAGCGGGTGCGAGAGAGTTTATAGAAGCGTTCTTTTTCAATCAAAAGCTTCCTTATAAGGTCCTTGCGCTCGTAAACTTGGATCTATCTTCAGACGGAGATCAGGTGAGCGCGCTACACATAGGGCACTTCTACAAGTACGGGTCAGCTGGAGGAGGTCCAGAGATAGTCAGCAGGTACAATTGGATAAAGAATATTATTGGAAAGGTTAGGCAGGAAGTACTGCCTGAATTGGGGCTATCTCCTTACGCTTTAAACGACGTTTTAACGCAGTACTACTGGGATAGCACAATTCTAGAGCCGATCATCTTGGATTCCGAGCCCGCCGCTCTCGCAGGCTTGCCGGCGTTCTCCCTAGTGACGTCCTTTGCGCGCAGGCTTTACTGGTGGACGCCTTTCGATACACTCGACAGAGTCGACGTAGGGAAGCTGCAAACTCAAACGCTTGTTGTACACGCGGTGTTAAGCCAGATCCTATCAAGCAGCGGTGTACCGCTTTACGACGTAGCTCGCGTTAGGCTTTACGGTAGGGGCGGTCCGGCTTCGTTCATTACTCTGAGAGGCAAAGTTGTATTCTTCAACCTGACCAAAGGTTGGTACGACCCATTGCCAGGAGCTATAGTGCGTGTCGGTGTAAACCCGCAAGCGAGTTTTCTACCGTTCGCGAATATTTTTGTGAAATCTGATTCTAGAGGAGAGTTCGAGGTTCACGGGCTCCCAGTGGCTACCGTCCTCAGTTACAGGACAGCTGTCTTCGTGGAGGCGTGGTACTTAGACGAAACCAGCCGCATCAAGTACGCGCCCGACTTGGGAACCTACGGAGCGCGCACATTCCCACCTTACCTATCGCTGTGGACGCACCCGGAGAATGCGACAGCAGTCGTGTTCGAATGCGCCTCGATAGAGTTGTTCGACATGCTAAACCCCGCATACATGCGCAGAGGAGTTATCGGCGACCCAACCTCGAGCGGCGACCTAGCATATCTTACCGAGCAAGCTAGGCTGATGCCTTACAGCCTAAACGAATACTCTGAGCCTCTCTTTTACGGGACTCTATACAACCCAAAAGAGAGGGTCGCACTTGTCTTCGTTCAACCAAGGTTCAAAGCGGTTATCGCTCTCCAACGCGGAGTCGTTAAGATCGGTAACGTCGGTGTGCTAGTAAACTCCAGCCCATCGAACCCAGAGGGCGAAGGTTTCCAGCTGGAGTCCCCGGGCGACCGGCTGAGAGTGACCTTCACGGCGCTGCGATTCGCGAAAGACATGTACTCTGTATCGTCATACAGGTACTCGATACTATCTTCGCGCTTTGTATCCTCTCCAACCGCGCCAGAGGTGCTCTCCAAAGCAGAAATATTCATTGAGAAAGCTGAAGCTTACTTAAGGAACAAGACGTACAGCAAAGCTTACGGCAACGCGTTGCTCGCTTGGTCTTGGGCTCTCACAGCGTACGACGTCCACGTGATGCCCCTGATATTCGATTTAAGTGGTACGGCTGTGGTGTTCTATGCTCTGCTCCTTCCATTTGCCTTCTTCTTCGAGCGCTTGGCCTTGCGCCAAAGCGGGTTACGTAGGTTGCTAGCGACGGTGGCTGTGGCGGGTGTCTTGCTAACAGTTTTCAGCTTTGTGCACCCGTCTTTAGCCCTCATATCGAACTCCGCTTTAGCTTTAGCTGGGATACTAGTCCTCACATTCCTCTTGTTTGTCACCGCGATACTGTCGAGTGAGACGTCTAGGATCGTTGAAGAGGAGTCTGTGAAACGATTGGGCATGCACACTTTCCAAAAGCTTCGCGTATCCTTAGCGGAAGTTTTCTCCTCCGTCGCCCTTGAGAGCATGCGGAGGTACAGGTTAAGGACTCTGCTAACGCTGTTAACGATGCTCTCCATAACTATAGCCGTTGTATCCCTCACGTCCTCATCCTACATGCTGGGAGTTACCACGTCGAAGCTACCATACAGCGCGTATTACGAAGGTTTCCTTCTGAAGAAAGGGAGGTCGGAGCCCCCATACAACGTGCTGGACGTTTACACGGCCTACGCTGTGGACGCGCTTCTAGAAGGAGCGGGTCGCGCATGCCTGAGGGTGCGGTTATGGCCTTCCACAGTATACCCGCTAGGCCGTGTCGCCTACCTGAAGCCGGAAGTAGGCAGTAACGCTACAGTGACTGTACGGGGGATATTGGGCTTAGAGCCTTTCGAGTCGCGAATCCTGTTGAAGAGCGCGCTGATTCGAGGGAGGCTATTTGAGGAGTACGACTACTACGCTTGCTTGCTAACAGATAGCCAGGCCAAGGCTCTGGGAGTCGATGTAGGTGATGTGATCGACCTACACGGCTTAAAGCTTCTCGTAGTTGGCGTGCTCTCCTCGCAGGCCTTGGGACAGATCAGGGATCTAGACGACCTGGCTGTGACGCCTCTCGATCCTAGGACCATCCCCCAGTACGCTGTGTCACAAGCTCAAGCTCGTATAGCCTATCCTTTACCTTACGATGACGTTCTCATCGTTCCAAGCGGGTTGGCATTAGATTTGGGTGGATCTGTTTGGAGCATCGCGGTTTACCTTAAGAGCGAGACACCTCGAGTAGAAGCTGAGGCTGCCGCCGCTTTCCTAGCGAAAACGCTGGAGGTCCCCGTCTACGTTGGGAGCTCTGCGGGTGTTATCGGCTACTCGCGCATTGTCACTTGGAGCTTAATGGGTTGGGAGTCTGTTGTTGTTTTATTGGTAATCGGAAGTCTCAACATCGTGATAACGTTCATGGCGTCTGTGAGAGAGCGGACAAAAGACATCATGGTTTACAGCGCGGTTGGCCTGCCTCCAAGGGGCACTTTCGCGATGTTCCTAACGGAAAGCCTCGTCTACTCCTCAATCGTGATCCCCATCGGTTACATCGCGGGCGTTGTTCTTAACTACCTTCTGTACCTAGCTGGAATTCTGCCAACAACGTACGTGCTCAACTTTTCGTCGCTTTCACTCGCGCTATCGCTGCTCGCGCTAATAGCCGTCATCGTACTCTCGTCTATATACCCGGCGCTCGCGGCATCGGGAATCATAACGCCTTCTCTCGAGCGGAGATGGAAGATACCGACGTCTCCTAGAGGGGACCTTTGGGAGATACCCTTGCCGGTGACTGCGACTTCGAAGCAGGAGGCTTTAGCCATGCTCCTCTATCTTAAAGAGTACCTGGAAGGCAGCGGTAGGGTTACCGTGTACTACACGGTGTTAGAGGAACCTTTGTTAAGGGACGGTTCGATCGTTTTTAAAGCTGCGCTAGCGCCTAAGGAACTGAACATCACACAAGAAGCGACGGTACTAGCTTATGAAGCATCTTTGAACAGGTACGGTTTCCTCGTCAGGATAACCCGGTTGACTGGAAGGTACGAAACATGGCGCACTTCCAACTACTATTTCGTTGACTCGCTGAGGAAGCAGCTCCTCCTCTGGAGAAGTCTCCGAGAAGAGGACAGGAGGAAGTACCTTGAAAAAGTTAAGTAGAGTTAGAGAAAACTTTTTATATAACCAATTACCGGAAATCCTCAAGGGAGGAGCGATGGCTGAAAAAGAGTTGCTCCCCGGTCTAACGCCTAGGGTTCTCGTCCTTATGGTGCTGATAACCGCCATCTACTACATTCCCACGCTGTACTTGTGGAACCTTTCTGACAGACCGTATACCTTCAGCGGGGGCTTCATTTCCTACTTTTGGATTATCATGTTTTTAACATTCCTTGGAAGTTTGAGCCCTAAGCTGAGATTGACAAAGCAAGAGGCCGTCGTGTTAATGGTGCCTTTCTGGATACTAACAGGCATCAGCTTCATAGAGAAGGGTACACCAAACGAGGGTCTATGTAAGGGATGGAGCAGCGGTACAGGTCTCGTACCTCTAGTTTACGCCTTGAACGTCGATCCCTACAAGGGGGCTTGGGCCGGAGCTTTTCCATCGTTCTGGATTCCGAGCGACCCCGAGCTGTTAAGACACGCTTGGGAAGGGCTAGGGATAGTTGACTGGGGACCGTGGATAGCACCTATGATCTACTGGACTCTCTTCTGGATTTCCTGGGTTGCAATAGGTTTGAGCTGGGGCTTCATCTTCAGGAGGCCGATGGTAGAGGTCGAACGGCTTCCCTTTGTAGCCGGTTTGCCTCTATCCTATTTCACGAAAACAGCCTTCGAGGTATCGGGCGAGGGGAAATCCAGGCTCTTCGACTTCGGTGACAGCTGGGTTCGCATGATGTGGATAGGGTTCCTGCTGGGCATACTCCTTTCTCTCGCGCCAGTAATATACGAGATCTGGCCGATCATACCCTTCGGCGCCTGGTGGGGCGAGTACCCTATCGATTACATAACCCACATGACCGAGCCTGTGCTCCCTGGAGCTGACTTTAGTTTCGTGTTCCACATAACTCAGATCGTGCTGTGGCTCATGATCTCGACCGACGTGCTAGTGACGGCCATCGTCTCGTGGCTTGTGATTAACGTGATCTACAACATGATTGTCATAAGGGCAGGGCTTGTACCCTTCGAACCCGGCATCAGCTCGTATTCCTGCTGGTCGATAGGCTACAGGCCGCCGTTCCACTACTCCTGGTTCGGAACAACAGGTGTATTAGTAGGGGTTGGCATCTGGACTTTTGTAGCGGCCTGGCCGCACATAAAGAAGGTGTTCTCCACCCTTAAAGGTGAGGACTATGTAGAGCAGGGTCAGTCGATACGGGCTGTTCTACTACTTCTCACAACCTTTACGATCATCTGGGGGGTGCTTTGGGCGGCAGCCGGGATACCGATTCACCTTTACATCGTCTTCTACGTTCTCTGGCTCCTGTGGATTGTTGCTTCAACAAGGATGGTTGGCGAGGTTTGGTACCACATGCCAGTTGGAACGCCCTTGATATGGCCCTATGTCTACTACCTTGGCGCCGCGACAGGCTTTTGGGAAGCAGTTGTGCCCAACACGAACCCGCTAGCGATCAGAAGCATGTTCCTCGTCACGACTGCAACGTACTGGACGCCGAGGTTCCAGAGCAACTCCATGTTCATGTCGCAAATAGGCTACAGAGTGGCTCAAGTGAACGATACAAGAGCCGGCGACATGTTCAAAGCGCTCCTCATCACAAGCATCGTAGGGATTCTCGTCGCGGTCCCCTTCGGCACGTGGTTCATGCACCACTACGGCGGGTTATCCTCCTTCACGGGCGATAACTGGGAGGGAGGTGGTGTAGCCTGGGCTACGGGTGCCGAGAACATAGTCTCTTCCGAGTACTGGCCAGTGGGCTACGATATAACAACGCATATCGTTTACACGGTGGTGGGGGCAGCAATAACGATAGGCCTGTACATGGCTAGAGCCAGGTGGCCTTGGTTCATGATTAACCCGGCGGCGCTCAGCATAAGCTTGTGGCTCAACGAGTACATGTGGATGAACGCAATCGTCGCATTGATAATCAAGCTTGTAATCACAAGGGTAGGAGGAGTTAAGGCTCTTGAAGAGAAAGTCTTGCCGGCGGTGGTAGGGTTCTGCACCGGCTACGGAGCCCTCTTCCTCTTTGTGGCGCTCAGAGAGATATTCCTAAAGGTACTGCCGAAAGCCATGGGTATGTAAATATTGAAGAAAAATAATCTTTTTATTCTATTTATTTCCCGATTAATCTCCTTAGCGCTTCAAGGTTGTCTTTAGCCGCCCTTATGCCATCCTCCGGGTACTTTGGCCGCTCGAGGTCCGGGTAAAACTCGGGTGGGCACTCGACGTTGAGGAAACCGTCGTACCCCGCCTCCTTGAGCAGCCTGAGAACTTTCGGCCAGTCGATGCTACCTCTGCCGACATGTCGGAAGCCCCTGATGTTGCCGACGTTCACGTCGAAGTCCTTCACGTGGACCATCGCGATCCTGCCCTTGAGCAGCCGGGTCCAATGCTCGTGGTAGCCGATGGCGACCACGTTCCCCACGTCGAAGTACGCTTTAACGTAGTCGGAGCCAACCTCGTCGAGGAACTTCCTGAACTCGAGCGGGCTGTAGAGGAACTTGTTCCAAACGTTCTCGACGCCTATCGTCACGCCCAGCTCTTCCGCCCGCTTCGCAGCCTCCCTCAGCGACCTCTTCGAGTTCTCGTAGAGGTCCTCGTACGGTACCTCGGGTTTGGCGACGCCGGGCACAACGAGGAGCACTTTGGCGTCCAGGTCCCTCGCGAGCTCGAGCCCCATCCTCAAGTACTCGAGCCCGGTTCTCCGCTCCCGCTCGTCGGGAGAGCCCAGGTTGTACTTCCAGAAGACGCCGGTCGCCACGCTGGGGATCTCGAGGCCGACGCCCTTGATCCTCGCGCGCTCCTCATTCGTGATCGTCTTAGGGTCGAGGAGCCCGTCGTCGTACACCACCTCGGCGCCGTCGTAGCCGATCTCCCTCGCTGTCGAAACAGCCCAGACGAGGTCGGGCCGCTTCTCCTGCGAGAAGCCGATCAGCGTCCAAAGGTTCAGGCCCGCCTTCACGGTCTCCTCGGTTGCGCGGAGGTAAAAATGCTTAATGTGCGCAGCCGCCAGCCGAGGCTCCGGCGCAACGCCGGCCCTCCGCGAGGGAACGTACGCGAAAGCCCGCGCGCTTGCCGGAGTGTTCGCACACATTGCCATCAGCCAACGCTTCTTGGCAGGAGATACACGAAAGTTTTGTTGCGCGGAGGGCGGCAGGAAGCAAGCCACTTAGCCCCTCCCCCTCCCTCAAACCCGAAACTTTTTGCTCTAGCCGCGAGGAGAACTAGTGCAAAGAAGCTGAACGCTTCTCCGTGTTTTAGCTCCGCTTTCAGGTGCATCAAGACGAACTGCGCTGTCGCGCTCCTGCGCAAAAATGTTTATGCATCCTGTCGCACCCCAGCTTGCGGTAAGAGATCTTGAAAGAACGAGGAGGCGGAATCTACGAAGAGGTCAGAATGTTCTTGGAAAAGATTATTTGGATAGCGAAGACCAAGAAATTCGTTGCAGAATGGGATGAACTCCTTAAAGATGTGAAACCAAGCGAGAAGGGGTTTTCGATTAAGAGCGTGAGAGAGGACTGCGAGAGTCATTAACCCGTTTGCGCGAGCCGAGCACATAACGATGTGAAGGCTTAGAGCTGGCGGCGCGCGATGAGAAACTAGCGAAAGCGGCGGAGAAGGGGTTGGAAGCCGCGCCGCTCGGCTAGCGCCGGTGCCCTAAAGCTGGATCCTGGCGAGGGCCTTCAGCGCCCCTTTCGCCGCCTTGAGCTCGAGCTTCCTCCGCTCCTCTGCGCCCGCTTCGAAGAGCTCGCCCGTCGCGAGGTTGTCGATGACGAGCAGTGCCGCCCCAGCCTTCACCCCCCTGATCCGTGCCACCGTGAAGATCGTGGCGCACTCCATCTCCACCGCCACGGCCCCGACGGAGCTCCACGCGCCGAGGTTTGCCTCCTCCGCGTGGAAAGCGTCGCTTGAAGCGACGATGCCGCTGTGCACGTTGAACCCCTCCTCCCTCAATCCCCTCTCCAGCTCGACCACCACCTCCGGGTCCGCGACCGCAGGGTAGCACATCCCAGGAGCGTACATGCCGAGGGCCCCGCCGGGCTGGTAGATGGCGCCCAGCGCGACGACCGCGTCCCCCACCTTCACTTTCTCCGTGAGGCCCCCGCACGTACCCAGCCTCACGATGAGCTTAGCGCCCAGCATCTTTAGCTCTTCGACAACGATCGCGGCCGAGGGGCCGCCGATTCCGTGCGTCGCCACCGTAACGCGCTCGCCCTCGAAGAAGCCAGTGTACGTGTTGAACCCACGGTTGCTGTTCACTAGTACAAAGTCGCTCAGCAGCTCCCTAGCGATCGAGTCCGCCCTCCCCGGGTCGCCCACCGCAAGCACTCGCTCGGCGATGTCGCCCGGCTTCGCGAGGATGTGGTAGGGCTTCGTCGCCAGCACGTGCTTCGATACCTTGAACACGAGCCCCATCCGCGAAAGGGGTTAAAACGCGTATCGCTAGGGCGCGACCCTCACCGCCGCGTGGATCTTCAACCCCCTCACGCGCGCCTCGAGAACCCCGTCGCGGTACCTCCACTCGAGCTCCGCGGCGCCCTTCGGCAGCACCTCGACGGACCCCGGCTCCCTGTCGAGCTTGAGCCTGAACTCGGCCTCTACCGGCTCGAGCTCCCACGCGTGCGCCGGCAGCGCGTAGCTTCTCGCCGCGTGCCAGTTGACGAGATGGACAAGGTAGGAGCCGTCGGGAGCCCTGCGCAGCGAAACCTCAACGCTCCGCGGTCTCACCCGCTCGAACCTCTTCGCCGGCACGAGCCAGTCGAGGAGCCGCTTCACGAGCTCCGCGATCCACCAGCTCTGGTAGCTCCGGTAGCAGCGGAACAGCTCGGCCGCCACGTAGACGGCCCTCCCCCTCCCGCGCTCGACCGCGCACACCGCCGGCTCGCCGGTCGGGACGGGTGAGCCGCGGCCGGCCCCCAGCCAGTCCTCGTACGGCAGCCCCTCCGCTTCCGGCGGAGCGTAGGGGTCGGCGCGCGTGGCGAGGACCCTCGCCCCCCTCGCCTCGACTCTGGCGAAGCGCCCCTTCACGAAGACGGGCGTCGCGAGGCCCAGCTCGGGGAGCGGCACGACGTAGCCGCACTCCCCCCGCGTGTGCCCCCTCAGCTCGACGCCCAGCAGCTCCTCAAGCCCCTCGGCGGCGCTGAACGTCGCCAGCAGGGCCCCACCCCTCCGCACGTACTCGGAGAGGAGGTTCGCGAACTCGGGGCTGGGCCTCTGCTCCGGTAGCACCACGAGCTCATACTCGAAGATGCGCTCCTCCGCCCGCTCGCCGATCAGGATATCGTGGTGCAAGCCCAGCTCCACGAGCGCCTTGTGGGCCCCGCGGAGCGGGGTGTCGTCGACGAAGACGGAGGCGCTGCGCCTAACCTCCTCTAGCGACTGCAGCACCGCGATGCAAGGCACGGACCGGGAGCCGAGCAAGGCCTCCCGCTCCCGGGCGAACTCGAAGGTTTTGGCCGCCAACTCGAGCGCGGCCGGCTCGCAGCTTCCGTCTACGTAGAGGTGGTCCCCGAAGATGAATGCGGCGCCGTTGGCGAGGGCGGTCGCGCACTCGGCCAGCAGCTCGTCGGGCGGCTTGAAGCCGTAATCGCCCCACCAGAGGGCGAACCTCGACACGTACACGTCGCGGGGCTTCCCGAACTGCTCCCAGTACCTCGCGTGGTAGCTGATGTTCAGCACGGGGCAGTCGAGCTCGTAGGGGTCGAGCACCAGGTAGTCGAGCTGGGGCGGCGGCTCGCCGGGCTGCCTCGACGTGTACGCCCAGTTGACCCCCACCGCGACGTCCGGCCTGCGCGACTTCACGAAAGCGAGCGTGCGCTTGACCACCTCCTCGCCCACCCCCCTCCACCACTCGAGGTAGCGGGGCCAATCCGGGTCGGACGGGTTGCGCAGGATGAGAGCCCCCCTCTCCCTCCTGTGCCTGGCTTCGCACCAGTCGCAGAAGCACGGCTGCTGGACGTAGAGGAAGTCGAAGAAGAGGCCGGCGATGCCGTACTCGAGCAGCTCGCCGAGCTCTGGGAAAAAGACCTCCTCGAGCCACGGGCTGTTGAAGCAGACGTAGAAGCCCTCAGAGCCGGGCACGCCCTCCGACCCCCTATGCCTCCACTCCGGGTGCCTCTTCGCGTTGATCAGGTCGAGCGCGTTGTAGTAGGCGACGACCTTGATCCCCCGCCTCCCCGCGGCCTCCACGACTTCGCCCAGCAGGTCCCTGCGAAGGTGGGGGTGCTTGAAGCCCACCTTCGTGTCCCAGTAGCAGTTCCCGAAGACGTCCTTCGCGAAGAAGTAGACGGTCTCGCACCCAGCTCGATTCAGCTTTTCCACAAAATCCTCGGCGTCAAAAAGCTTCGCGACAATGTCGGCGTGCACGGGCGTATGATAGTCGAAGTGCATTTTCCTCGTGCAGCCGGCGTACCAGCTCACAGGCGAAAAGCCTTTGCAGAGAGAAAAGCCTTCCTATGCTGGTGGTTGCAAACCCTTGCTCCTGAGGAACTCAGCGAGGAAAGGTGCTCCCTTCAACCTCTCGAGAATTCTGCTGTCGTTCAGCATCACGTACAGCTCCCACCCTCTCAGCGCCGGGCACAGGTAGCAGCCGAGCCGGTAGAAGCCGGAGAGGTAGAGAGGGTTGAGCCCCACCCCCTCCCTCAAGAGGTAAAGCTGGACGAGCGCAGCGCTCCACTGCTTCAAGGGTGCAAGCTCGAGCCCCACCTCGCCCCGCCGCGCAGGCGGCCTCCTGCTCCTCGCCTCGGATTCCGCGTCCCGATCCCCCACGACGACCACGGGCTCCGACGCGGTCTGCGCGAGCCTCCGCAGGGCCGAGCGCAGCGCTTCGAGCTTGAGCCCCGTGCACCACCTCCCGGTACCGTGCGTCGGCAACCCCCTTGACGGCAGCTCTTCCAGCACAGGTGCACGCGCGACCTCGAGCCTGACACCCAGCTTCGCGGCAAGCCCCCTCACGTACTCGGGGTTCTGGGGGAAGTCGACACCCGTGTCCACGTAGACGGCTGTTACACGCTTCGCGCCAAAGGCCTTCACAGCAAGAGCGAGCGCGGCGGAGCTGTCCTTCCCGCCGCTTAAGGGTACGAACACCTCGTCGGCCCCCGTTCCGCGGCCTTGCAGGAATCTGAGCGCGACCCTCTCGTGAGCCTTGATTACAGCCTCGTTCGCCTTAACTAGCTCGTCGAGCTCCACGTCGACCGGCTCGCTGCCAACTCTCTGGCCGCTCGGCAGCCCTTCGTCGGGGAAGCGGAGCCTGGCGGCAAGCGATGGACCTGAATACACCTCGTGCAAGCCAGCTCGCATCCTAACGAGCAGAGGGTTCTCTCCAACAGGTCCCACAAGCTCCTCCAGCCTCGCCCTAAAGCCCTCGCCCAAAGCGATGAACACGTCGTAAGCTGGATCCCAGGCGTCGAAGAGGGGAACGGCTCTCGGCGATAGCGCGTAAGCGGAGCCGGTCCAGCCGACGCAGTTCCGTAATGCCGCTCTCGCTTTCTCCAGCTCGGCGTGGAGCGCCATCAGCCGCGAGTTCCTGACCTTAGCGTATTTCAGCTGCTTGAAAACGGCAGTGGGAGGCGCTCTCGCAGCCAGCTCAGCCAGCGGGGTGTCATCGCGGCCTAGCAGGACGATCACGTAGTTCGAGCCGTCCGCCAGCTCCGCCAACCGCTCGGCCGCTTTTTCAGGTTCGCGCACCCCACCTAGCGTTACAACTTCCACGTCCCAGCCGCCATAGTAGCGGCTGAGCATCGCCCTTACCGCGTCGGCGTCTTTCTTCGCCCTAACAACGACCCTGTACACGCTACAGCGACCCTCTCCAACGCTCGCGGGGTGGCAACCGCGCCTCAGATAAAAACTCATCTCGCATGTAAACATTTAAGCAACCTCCTCCCTAAATCCCCCCGTGAAGGAGGTCAGGAAGTTCTACCTACTGCTCCATCCCAGACCGGCGTACTTGATTGGGAGCGGGCGCGTGGGCGAGAGGGTGAACTTCATGGCTGCCTCCTGGGTAACCCCGATCGCGGAGGAACCGCCGCTCATCGGTGCAGCCATTGGCGCTGAAAGCTACACGCACGAGCTCATCGAGGCTTACGGCGAGTTCACGGTGAATGTCGTGCCGATGTCGATGCTCGATGCCCTTTACTACGCGGGGAGCAGGAGCGGCCGCGATGAGGACAAGACGAGGTTGATCAGGGCGGTGAAAGGCGAGAAGGTTTCGGCGCCTGTGGCGGAGGGCGCCGTCGGGGTCCTGGAGTGCAGGGTTTACGCTAAGGTGAAGGCGGAGGACGTCACGTTCTTCGTCGGGGAGGTTCTGGCGGCGAGAGCCGACGAGAGCGCCTTCGACGAGCGGAGGGGATGGAACACACAACGCGTCGACATACCCTTGCACAACTGGGGGAGAGGCTTCTACGGGCTCGGCAGCTTCAAGATGGCAAAGGCCTAGAGCCGGGCCGCGGAGGCGAGCTCGAGCGAAACCCCACCCTCTTTCTCCGCGAAAGCCAGCTTGATCAAAGCGGGCGGCCCCTCCCTCGGGCGGCAGTAGACCGCGTAAACGTGCAAGCCCTCGACCACCCCCTCGTAGACGACCACGCCCGAAGCCTCTATCTCCCGCAGGGCTTCGCCGATCGCCGCGGGGATGCCGCCGTACCAGCGCGCGGCCCCCGCGGCCTCGACCTCGAGGGGCCAGCCGGGACTGGCGAAGGTCGCCTCGCGCTCCCTAACCCCCTGCGACAGGGCGAAGAGCAGCTCGGCCAAGCGCACGCGGAGCGTCCGCAGACCCCCGGCTTATCCCAAACGCTCGCGAATCCGCCTACTCCTCGTCGTCTTCCTCTTCCCCCTCCTCCCATTCGCCGAACAGCGCCGGCGCGTACTCCTTCTCCTCCTCAGGGTGCTTGCGAATGTGCTCCTCGAGAGCGGATTTGCTCTCGAACCTCTTGCCGCACTTCGGGCACGTCAGGTAGTAGGGGCCTCCCGGCTTGTGCCACGCCTCGTAGTGCGCGTCCAAATCCTCCTTGTAGTAGAAGAGCGCTCCGCACTCAGGGCACTTCAGAAGCCCGCTCACAGGTGACTGGCTTGCCGGGCCTTATATCGCTAACACTTTTAGAGGGAGTCTACGACTACCAGCGTTGTGGTTGTGGCTCTAAAGTACACCGTTATCTCCCCCGAACTAGCAGCGTCGAGGACGCCTCGCGGGGTTACCAAGTAAGCGTTGGCCCTGATCCCCACTGCGAAGATCAGCGGATCCCGCGCTTCCACTTCAACGGTACCCGCTACACCGTACGCCCTTGTTCCTGAGCCGTCGAACTTCGATAGCCCCCACCTCCATGTAGCCTTGCACCTTACGTAGTCGCGGTAGAAGCTACTGTAGCATACGCTGTAGTCGCTCGCCCAAACGATCTGGGGCTGGGAGAAGAGTGCGCTTTTTCGATCGCAGCTCCAGCCCAGGGGGTTGATGTCGCCGATTCTCTGCCACGGCCACTCATTGGTCAAAGAATCCAAGGTGGCGGCGTTCGGCTGCACCGTGCTCCAGCGCGCGTACCACGGTGGAGAGTAGCCGTTCACGGTCTTCTCCCTGTGGTACTTCAGCGTGACCAGCCACAGATACGTGCCGCGAGAGGGGTCGTACGTGTTGCTACCCCACCCAGCGTGTATTTCGAAGCCCGTGTAACCGGCTGTCCCGTACGAGCCCGAGAAGCTGTACTCGGCGCTGGCGTAGTACCCCAGGTAAACCCATGCGGGCGATGATTGGAAGAGCGGCGCTTTCTGCAACCCTGAGCTCCGCGCTCGATCAGACTCTTCAGGCCGCGCTTCCAACGCCTTGCTCAGCACGGCAAGTAAGGTCCCCCGTAGCTCGCTCCACGGAGGCGTACTCGCCGCTACGTAGCCGGCGATCAGCTTGCCGCCCGGCGCGCGCTTAGCGTCCACCAGCACTACGCTGCAACCGCAGCCGGGGACGAGGTAGCCGCCCCGCTCGACCATCGGCAGCAGCGCGAAGGGGTCCTTCGGGTCCTTCCTCTCGCCCAGCTTCACCGGCTCGACGACGCCCGAGAGGAGGATCGAGAGCGCGTCTTCCCCCGGCTCTGCCACTGCCAGCACCCTGCTCGAGTTAACGAGCGAGAGCACGAGCCCGGCGCTCCTCGACAGCTCTGGGAGGGCGTCCCAGCCCACGATCACCAGGTCGTAGGCGGCCGCCTCCCTCGCTCTCGGCGTTGACAGCACCTTCAGCTCTTTCGGCGACACCGCCCGTTTGACGGTTTCGATGAAGCTTTCGTCCTCGCTTACGGCGGCGACTCTCCACTCGAGCTTCAAGGGCTCTATCGGGGTTCTCGGCTCGATCCCCGCTCCGGCTCGAGTGTTCCAGCGCGCGGCATAGCACCCCAGTACTAACGCGAGCGCTGCTGCCAGCAGTAGCGGAGCCCCGAACCCGCCGCTCTTCAGCGCTCGCACGGCTGTTACCGCCGGTGGCTTCTGCATAACGTTTTCGGTAGTAAAAAGTGAGGGCTACGGCTTCGTTGTTTTAATTCCGTTTTCATTGAGCTGCTCCAGAGCCGTTGCGGGCCGTCGGGAATGTTTTTATGCGGCAGCGCGCAGGAGAGCCGCCCCGATGGCGAATGCACGTCAGGCCGATTGGTGAGATGATTGGTCTTTGCGGAGGGGCCGCTACTCGAGCGCTAGGTCGATCGTCGCCTCGAGGATGTCCATCGAGTAGTCGCAGATCCTGCGCAGGCTGTCGGCGATGAGCCTGACCACCATGTGGCGCCTCGCGTCGCACGGCTCCTCCAGTATCCTTTCTAGGAACCTCTGCTCGGCCTCCAACAGCTTCGGCGGGTACTCGTCGAGGAGCGCCAGCGCTCTCTCCCTATCCCTCCCGGTGAAGCAGCGGATAGAGTTTTGGAAGATCTCCTTTGCTAGCTTCGCCATCGATTCCAGCTCGCCCTCCAGCCCGCTTATCGATATACCGGCTTCGATGAGCGACTTCGCGTTCGCCGCGATCTTCTGCGCGTGGTCGGCGCTCCTCTCGAGGCTCTTTCCGACGACAGCGTACTCGATAATCTCCTCTAGGCTCCTGAGCCCGATTTCCTCCACGCCGACGAAGCCGCGCACACCGGCGTTGAGCTGGCGGAGGAGGTAGAGGTAGAGCTTGTCGATGAAATCGTCGCGCTCTGAGACGTCATCCAGCAGACCGATGTTCTTTGTTAACAACCCCTCCATCGAGTCGTCGATCATCCCGCTCGTCACCTGCCCCATCCGCTGGATCACCGAGTTGACCGGCAGCTCCTCAACGTTCACGAGCACCTGAAGGATCATGTTGCGCTCACCCTCTTCGAGCAGCTCGACACCTATCATCTTGTTAGCGACAACCCTCTTGATAACCTCTCTGAATCTCCTCGCGTCCGAGGGTAAGCTCACCCTTATCACCTTGAAGCCGGCCAAGTAGCGGGACATCAGCTCGCGAATAAGGGCGCCCTCGCTCATCCCGTCCCGTAGCAGAAGCTTGCTCTCGGGCCTCTTCGCCTCCTGCAGCGGAGGTGGGATTATTCTCAAGGAACCATCGGGCTCTAAGACTATCGACACCGATGTTCCCCTCTCCAAGCCCACGCGCTTGGCCCAGCTCTTAGGGAGCGACACAACGTACGTCGATCTGCCTATCAGCTGAACCCTTCTGACGATCTCTCTTGTCTCCATACTAACCACATTATACTCTACTTACCGATTCCCCACGTGCTTCACTCTTTATAAGCATCGCGCCCGGTCGGCGGTCACCGTGCCCCTGTTGCGCGCGTACCCTGTTGAAAGCCACAAGTAGGCTTCCGCAATCGTTCCTGCAGCCTAGCAGCTCCGCGAGGTACCTATGGGTTGGAGGTGAGGGCGAAGCTCCAACCGGCTCGTCAACCAGTTCCTCTAGTTCGGGCAACCGCAGCGGTAGGATCACCAGCTCGTGTTCCCCCTTCGCCCCGGCAAAAGCCTTCCTGTTCAAGCTGAGGCCGTTTTCGTCGATGATCCCGACGACCGTTCCACCCACCTTGATGAGAGCATAAGGTCCTGGCGGCCACTTGAAGTCGGGCAGTGTCAGCGCTGCCAGCACGTAGCGCCGCTTCAGACACTCCATCGCGCCGAGGTTCACGGGTTTTCCCCACGGCGTGAGCGTGCGCGAGTAGGTTTCCTCGAGCTCTCTAACGCGCTCCACCTCCTCCGCCCGTAGCAAGCGTCCCCCTAAGACTCTTCTGCCCGCGAGAGCGCTTAGCACGATCGCTTCGACGCTCATAGCCTGACGGGTTTCCCTTCGGTGCTGGAGCGGATTACCGCTTCGATGATCCTCAGGTTTTCTACGCCGTCCTCCGCTGTCACCACGGGCTCCGTGCGGTCCAGCACGCACTGCAGGAAGTGCAAGTCGGCTTCTCTGAGGAAACCAGCCGACAGACCGTGGACCCTATGTAGCTTCGCAAGGTGCGGGTACCCGTAGGACCTGGTAGCCACGGCTAGGGATTCTTTCTCGGTGTCTACGTGCACGGCGCCTCCGGTGCACACGAGCTCCAGCTTGAAGTCGAAGATCGAAGGTGAGGACTCGGGTAAAACCCAGCTGCTCTCCAAGAGGGCGAAGCCCTCGTCGAACCTCAGGGTTGCGGCGTAGGCATCGGGTGTTCCGAGGTCTTTCAGGACTTTCGTCAGCGACACTGCGTAGACCTCTCTCGCGGGCTGCTCGAAGTACCAGCGAGCGAGGTCGGCGGTGTGGCTCATCAGGAAGAAGGCGACGCTCGTTTTCGACGCCCAGCTCAGCATCCTCCTCGGGACGTAGACAGTATCGTTCAACCTGGCGTACATGTGCAAGGGTGCGCCCAGCTCCCCCCGCCGCAGAAGCTCCTTAACGTGGGCGAAAGGAGGGTTGAATCGGTTCTCGAAGTTCACCATCAGGATCAGCCCTCTCTTCTTGGCTTCAGCCGCCATCAGCTCAGCCTCGGCGAGCCTCGTGGCCATCGGTTTTTCCACCAGAACGTGCTTACCCCATTCGAGTGCGGCCATGACAGGCTCTAAGTGGAGGTGATCGGGTGTCGCTACGATGACCGCTTCTACCCCGCCCTTCTCGCATAGTTCGCGAGCGCTACCGTAAGCGGCCGGAACCCCGTACTCTCCAGCCACTTTCTTCGCGCGCGCGAGGTCTGCGTCAGCCACAGCCGCGAGCTCGGCCGCTTCAATACTTTTTATAGCCTCGACGTGCGCGAGGCCCTGATTGCCCAACCCGACCACGCCCACTCTAACCTTTCCCGCCACAGTAGCGCGAGGCTAACCCCCGTATTAAAGTGCTCCCTTCGAGCGAGCGCTAGCCCGCCCGGTTGAAGCTACGGCTGCGCGTCAGCGCGCTCGGCTCCAGCAGGTAGCAAGCAAGGTCCCGGTTTTCCAATCTACGGGGGAACGGGTTCATGCCGCTCCGTTTTTACCGCGCGTTCTCCACACAAAAGGTCAGCTTTCCTAGCCTTCATCACACCCTCACGGGTCTGCAGTTCCAGCGCACATCATCCGACTTCGGGGCGAGTGTAAAGCCTAATAAGTTAGCGGTCATCCAACATCTTATGACCGAACGCTTCAAAGGTAAAGTTGTGACCGTTACTGGAGGGGCCCGCGGGATCGGAGCAGCTATAGCAACACGGCTAGGAAGGGAGGGCGCAAAGGTTGTCGTGTTCGACGTAAACAGGGAGGCGGGGGAAAAGCGGGTAGAGATGCTGAAGGCTGAAGGCGTCGAAGCCATTTTCGTTCACGGCGATGTCGCGCGCGAGCCTGATGTCGCGCGCTGCGTAAGCGCTGCAGTGGAGGCTTTCGGCCGCTTAGACGTGCTCGTGAACAACGCGGGCATCGGCTCCCCGGGGAAGCCGGTATTCGAGCAGGCGCTCGAAGATTGGGAGCGCGTGATAGCCGTCAACCTCACCGGGCCCTACCTCTTCGCGAAGCACGCGGCGAAGGTGATGGCTGAACAGGGCGGAGGGGTGATCGTGAACATCGCGAGCACGCGCGCCCTCCAGTCCGAACCCAACACCGAGCCGTACAGCGCCTCGAAGGGGGGCCTGCTCGCCCTGACGCACGCGCTGGCGGTGAGCCTAGCCCCTTATAGAATCCGGGTTGTGGCGGTATCGCCCGGGTGGATCGACACGAGCGAGTGGCAGCTTCCGCCCCGCAAGCCCCAGCTGACCCGTCTCGACCACGAGCAGCACCCGGCCGGCCGGGTCGGCAGGCCCGAGGACGTGGCGGCGCTCGTCGCCTTCCTCGCGTCGGACGAAGCCGGCTTCATCACGGGGGTCAACATCGTGATCGACGGCGGGATGACGATCAAAATGCTGTACCTGGACGACGCTGTCATCGAAAGCGCTGTGGCGCTGCTCACCGGAGACCGCGAGCTCGCCGCGCTGCTCAGGAGGGCGCTGGCGGGGGGCGACCTTGGCAGGGTCAAGGAGGCGCTCAAAGCGGCGCTAGGGGCGTGAAGCCCGCCGCGCGTAGCGCGTGGCCGCATCGTACACCGCGATGATGTTCTCCACGGGGGTGCCCGGCAGGATCGTGTGGCTCGGTCTCAGCGTGTAGCCGGTGAGGCCTAAGTTCTCGATCAGCCACTCGACCTCCCTCCTCACCTCGTCGGCGCTCAAGAAGGGCAGCCTCTGCACCCCCAGCCCCCCTTCGAAGCTGATCTTGTCCCCGTACACCTCCTTGATCCGCTTGACGTCCATGCACTCCGGCTGTATCGGCTCGAGGACGTCCACCCCCACCTCGACGAGATCCGGGATTATCGGCTCGATCCACCCGTCGCTGTGGAAGTGGAAGAAAGCGCCCCGCTTGTGGATCACCTCGGCTAGGCGCTCGTACCTCGGCTTCAGGAACCGCCTCCACAGCTGCGGGGAGATGAGCATCGTCGTTTGCGCCCCCACGTCGTCGCCGCTGTACACTTGGTCGACGCCGGCGTCGGCGAGGAGCGCCGCCTGCCGCTCGGCGATCGCGAAGAGCTTGTCGAGCACGTAATCGACCTTCCACGGCTCCTTCAACATCGCCCTGTAGATCGCGTTGTAGCCGAAGAGGGCGCACGCGGTCTCGAAGGGTTGGAGCGCGCAAGCGATCACGCAGTAGCTCTCGTGCTTCCTCCTGAACTTCTCCACCGCGGCGTAGTCCTCCTCGTTCACCTCGGGGAACGGGTACTCCCTCATGTTCATCCTCTCCAGGGGGTGGACCACGTGCATGCTCGTCCTACCGTCGCTCGAGGTGGCGTGCAGCACGCCCCAGCTGTCCCGCCACAGCCTCCTCCCGCCAACTTCAACCCAGCCGGGCTCGAAGCCTCCGCGCAAGCCGATGCCGAGGAAGCTGATGTTCGGGAGGAAACCCCTGTAGTCCACTTGGAGGCGCCTGAGCAGCCGCTCGAGGTCGCTCTCCCCTAGCCTCGCGGCGAGGCTCCCGTAGGGCTCCGGGCTCTCGATCCAGATGTTCACCGGAATCCTATCCACCTCTTCCCTCAGCACCGCCCTCAGGCACCGCTCCCTCGGCTCCATCGAGCTCGCGAGCGCCTCGAGATAGAAAAGCGCTGCGCCCTAGGTGCGGCTCAGCGGGGGCGCTGGCGAGCTACTCCTCGATTTCGATGCGCACCGTCCGGGCTTTTTCGGGAACGCCCTTCAGCGACGTTACCATTAGCGCGCGCTACTCAAGTAAGAAAACACGATACATCGTTTTTAGGAGGGGCATTGCTTCCCCCTCATTTCCCTCTCGGCTGAGAGTTCAGCTTGTTTCCTATGTTCTTTAAACGGCTTTTTTAGATCAAGGGCCCCTTCGAGCACCTCGAAGGAGTCTGAAGGCAGGGGAACCACCTTAAGGTGGTCGCCGGCGTTGATGACCAGCACTTTTCTCTCAATGTTTAGCGCTTCTCTCAGCTTCTTAGGGATTGTGAGCCTCCCTTTGCTATCCAGCTCCAAAATAATCAACAGTTTCCGCCCCGCTTTAGGCGGATAAAGAGTAATTAAATTTCTCACCACTAATGGGAAACTGAGGATCGTTTAACGCGCGCAGCGTGGAGGCGTAAGCCCCTAGTGTTCAGCGAAACTGAGGTCAGCGCAGCGATGACTACTGGGAGCGCGCCGTGCTTCACTGTTTTACGGCTTCCCGCTAGAAGCCCCTGCTACGCGCTCAGAGCCCGTTAACCTCCCCCCGACGATAGTATTTCTTCCACAGCTTTCACCAGCTTCTCGACTTCCCGCAGAGCGTCTTCCAGTCCTCCCTAGTGGCCAGGTTCTCGTAGAAGTTCTTGTGCATAGAGTCGGCCTGGCTGCCTGGCTGAAAACCGTCCTCATCCAGTCGCCCAGCTACCTCGCCACCTCGTTCTTGTACGCCCACAGCTCCGCGTGGTTCTCGATCCTCCGCCCCCTCCTGCGCAGCGCGTGCGCGCACGCGCCCCACCTTCTCCGAAGCCTGCCTTAAGCCGCCTCTCTCGAGCTCGATGTGGGCCTGGCGCAGGAGGTCATTAGCCCCCTCGATGTAGCTTAGAGCGGCGTCGAGCTAGTCGAGCCCCTCTACAGCGATCTCGGCCAGGTACTCGCCGATGCTCATGCTCCTCCCCTCCTCGGCAGCTCCCTGTAGACGACATCGAGCACCGTTACCTGCACGACCCCGCGGTAGCGGCAGCGCCGCCCGTGTAAAACCTAGCGTGCGCTAAGGCTTAAGTAGGCGCGAGGACCCAGCTAGGGCGTGGAGCAGAGGAGGTTGGGGAGAACCGGCTACAAGGTGACGATCCTCACGATCGGTGGGGCGGGGATAGGCTTCGTGCCAGACCCCCAGGAGGGCGTGAAAGCGTTCGAGCTTGCTTTAGAGAAGGGGCTTAACATGCTGGACATCGCCCCCAGCTACGGCGACGCCGAGGTCAGAGCCGGCCCGCTCGTAAGGAAGTACAGGAGCAGGCTCGTCATCGCCGAGAAGACAATGGAAAGGACGAAGGAGGGGGCTTGGGCCGAGCTGAAGCGCTCTCTCGAGAGGCTGGGGGCCGGCTACTTCGACATCTACCAGTTCCACGCCGTCAGCTCCCTCGAGGAGCTGGACAGGATATTCGGCCAGGGCGGGGCCCTCGAAGCGTTCCTCGAGGCGAAGGAGCAGGGGCTGATCAAGTACATCGGCATCACCGTCCACAACGACATGCGGATCGTGCTGAAGGCCCTGGAGCGCTTCGACTTCGACACGGTCCTTATACCGGTCAACGTTGGCAGCTTCATCGCTCCGAGCCCGGAGAACGACTTCCGGCCCGTGCTCAAAGCCGCTGTCGACAGGGACATCGGGGTGATCGCGATCAAAGCTATATCGAAGGGCAGGTGGCCCGGCGGCCAGCGGCGGACCATCGGGGACCGCCCCTTCGCCACATGGTACGAACCCCTGGAGGAGCAGGAGGACATCGACAAGGCTGTCTGGTTCACGCTTTCGCAGGAGGGGGTGACAACCTACTCGATGAGCGCCGAAGTGAGGCTCTGGCCGAAGATCATAAACGCGGGCGAGAGGTTCAGGAAGCTGAGCAAGGAAGAGCAGAAGGAAGTCCTGGAGTACTTCAAGCGCAAGGGCGTGCGCCCGCTCTTCCCCGAGTGAAATCATATTTCTCCTTTTTTCTCATGTGAAAGAGTAAAGGAAAATAGGATCCCAGCCCTGTGTACCGCGTGGGTAAGATCAGGACCGTTTTGGACGATATACATCCCTCTTCCCTCGGTTTGACGCTGTCGCACGAGCACGTGATGTGCGATTTCGTCGGCGCCAGGAGCGTGGACAGGAGCAGGTACGATAGGCGCGAGGTTGTCCGGACGATGCTTCCCTACCTCCTCGAGATTAGGCAGCTCGGCGTGACGGGTTTCGTTGACTGCACGCCGGCCTTCATAGGTAGGGACCCCATCGTGCTGGCGGAGCTCTCGAAGGCCGCGGGCATCCACATTTTGACGAACACCGGCCTGTACAAGGAGCCGTACCTGCCCGATTACGCCTACGAGCGCTCCGCGGACGAGCTGGCGGCGATGTGGGTAGCCGAGATCGAGGAAGGGGTTGAGGACGAGATCGTGAGGGATAGGACCGGCAGAGTCGAAAGGTTCCCGGTGAAAGCGGGTTTCGTGAAGATCGCGGTCAACCCCGGGCCCATCGAGCCGGTGCAGGAGAAAATCGTCAGAGCGGCGGTCCGGTGCAGCCAGCTCACAGGCGCGGCTGTAGTCTGCCACACGGGCCACCCGGTGGCCGTACTCGAGCTGCTGAGAGTGGTTAAAGAGGAGAGGTTGGAGCCCGACAGGCTCGTGGTCGCCCACCTTGACGCGGTAGACGACCGAAGTGTGCACGCGAAAGTGCTTGAGTGGGGCGCGTGGGCATCGTACGACGGGGTCGGCGAGTCGACCGCGGAGAGGACGCTCAAGCTCCTGGAGCTCGCGCTAGCAGAAGGCTATGAGGATCAGGTCCTTCTATCCCAGGACGCGGGGTGGTATAACGTGGGGGAGCCTGGAGGAGGCCGGATTAGAGGCTATTCGTACCTAGTGAAGGTTTTCAGCCATCTTATCGAGGAGAAGTTTGGGAAGAGCCTAGCGGAGAAGCTGCTTGTTCGAAACCCGGCCCGCGCCTTCGAGATGAAGTGAACCGCGCTTCAAGCGCTGTTCGTCTCGAGCTTCGCGATCCTGCTTTTTATTCGGCAAAACTGGCAGACGGGGCTTGAGCTGGGTTCGCCGCACTTCGAGCATGAGACGAGGCTTGGCTCCTCAACACTGATGAGAGGCTGTATCCTCTCAAGGAAGCTTCTCATAAACTGGAACTTAATGCTCGGGTATCTTCCCTCGAGCGCGTTTAGCACCTTCTTGTACTCTAAACTGGAGGCATCCTGCGCGTAGGGGCACTTCCAGTTAACGTGATCCAACCCTAGAGCCTGGACGTACGCTTCCGTGTCTTTCTCCGGCGTTTCGACGAGCGGTTTAGCTTTAGCGACGAGCTTGCCTTCACCAGGCAGGTAGGGCTTCAGCTTCGCTAGCGCTCGCAAGTCCCCCCTTATGTACGCTTGGAGGAGGGTCGCTAGGAAGTCGTCGAGGTTGTGGCCGGTCGCCAGTACGTGGGCCCCCAGCTCCCTCGCCTCCCTGTTCAGCACGTACCGCTTCACGGCACCGCACAGGGAGCACACGGGCCTGCGCAACCCCCTCAGCTCGTCCACCGAGAACCCGTACTCCCCGCGTAGGTCGACAACCCTGCAAGCGACACCTAGCTTCTCGCAAATCCTCTTCGAGATCGGGATGTACCTGTCGCTGTGGCCCGCTATGCCTAGGTCGATCGTGATAGCGGTCAGCTCGATCCCCAACTCATCCTTAAGCCTCCAGAGGGCGTGAAGCAGGGCTACGCTATCTTTACCGCCGGAAACCGCGACGGCAACCCTTGAGCCTTTCTCGAACATTCCGTACCTTTCGATCGTGCGCTTGACTCTGCGCTCGAAGAAGCGGATGAAGTCGTCCTTGCACAGCTGCAGGTTTGCGTACTCGAGCCTCACATATGCAGGTGAGCCGCAAACTCTACACCTGCCAGCCACTCCCAACCGCCCTCAGCTAACGATTAAACCTCGTATTAAGCACTGCCTTTAAGGATAAACTTATTTGTAGGATAAACATCCCACTTCCAACGTGGGCGAGGCACGAGCTCGAGGAGTGGCAAGCCGCGCTGAGCTGGAAAAGATGCTGCTTGTAGCGTTGCTTGCGTGGGCCGTCGTGGCTAGCGTTGTAGCAGCCAACACCTATCGGCAAGCAGAGGAGCTTAGAAGCGAGCTTTCCTCGGCTAGGGCGGCGTTGAGCTCGGCGGAATCGGAACTGAGGAGTTTGCGGGCCAAGGTTTTGCTGGTCAACGTGGCGATCGACTACGGCAATGGCACCGTGAAGTGGTTCAACTCCACACCGCTACCGCAAGGCGCTACGGTTCTAACCGCGTTGCTTTGTGTAGCATCCCGCGTCGACTACACGTACGGCACCTACGGAGTATACGTGAAGTCTGTGGACGGGGTCGAAGAGAGGATCGTCTCGAAGAACGAGGGCTATTCTTGGCTTTGGTACGCCTTCAAGGGTGGAAAGTGGGAGATGGGTGCAGTCGCGGCGGACGCCTACAAGCTCTCGGATGGAGATACGATTATGTGGAGGTACGTGCACTGGAAGTTCTAGCGATGCCAGGCGCTCGAGAAGATAGAGAGGCCCGGACTATAGCCTTTTTACTACTGCTTAACGAGGGGGTTAGGGGGAGGTACTCGGCGAGCGCGCTTTTAGGGTTGGGTCAAGGAGTTTTAAGAGGGTTGTACATGGATCTGAAAGATCTCGGCTTGATCGAGGTCAAGCGCGGCGGTGCTATCATTACCGAACGCGGAAAAAGATGGTTGAAAGAGGTTTTGAGAGCACACGGTATCCTGGGAGTAAGGCTGCTTGATGACGTGGAAGCTTGGGGTTTCAAGTACAAAGGGGTTGCAGCTTCCCTCGATCGTGGAATTCCCCACGTCATAGCTGCCAGGGACGCGGCCGTCAGGAGTGGAGCGGCGATGGCTCTCATCGTGAAGAAGTCGGGTGCACGTTTCTACCTGCCTCTCGTCGAGGATCACGACCTCAAAGTCGAAGCCCCCGGTGTGCACAAAGCGTTGGAGGGTTTGCCGGAAGGCACCTTTTACATCGTGGTTTTGGGCAGCCACCTGTACAGCTGCGTGAAGGGCTTGCTGAGCGTTGCCGCGTTGGCCAAAGGGGGTGAAGGGTGAACGCCAAGCAGGTAGCCTTAACCTCCACTTTCACAGCGTTGGCTGTGGCGTTGCGGCTGGCAAAGCACGCTTTCGTAGGCCCCTTCCAGTTCATCAACTTCCCTCTCCTAACAGCAATGGTAGCCTCTTACGTTGGAGGTTCTTGGGTCGGCGCGGCGGTGGGCGCTCTCTCCTTTCTCGCTAGCGACCTCCTCATATGGTTGGGACCCTGGACTCCGATCAACGCCCTGCTGGCCGCTGCGATAGGGTGGCTTTGGGGCTTAGCCGCGCGCTCGGTTCGCAGCGGAATCACCCTTTTCGTTTTCGCCTACCTCTCGGTTTTCGCTTACGACTTGCTTTCTTCGGTGCTGGGATACCTGCTCTACCTGCCGAGCGCTGGCAGCGCGCTTACGCTGGCCCTCCTCGGGCTGTTCCTACCGATAGGTGGCGGTTGGTTGATCGGCGTGGGCCCCGTTACCGAGTTTATCACTGCTGCACTCACTACTGCAGCGATCGCACTTCTGCGAAGGATGCTCCCTCAGTTGGCCACGCTACAGATATAAATCCGGAAGCCCTTAACGACCTGTGCGTGCGTGGCTCGCCCTCGCGGTGCTCATCGCGGTTTCGCGGCTAGCGGCAGCCGGTCCGATAGCGCTGCTCGCTAGCGACGGTAGAACTCCGCTTGTCGGAGCTGAAATCGTGGCTGAGAAGCTAGACGGTACGCGGATCGCAATCACGGTGCCTCCAGAGGGTACGGTGACGGTCAGGGAGGTGCCGTTAGGTGTCCTAAAGATCACGGTGGTCAGCTGGAAAGGAGTTCCCGTCAACTACACGTGCCGGGTCACACCAGCGAACAGCACGGTGACCGTACCCAGAATACACAAGCTGACAGTTAGCGCTGTGGGATCGAGGGGTCAGGGTTTGCGTGGTGCTTCGGTCGAAATCTTCTACGGGGGCAGGAGCGTCGATAAAGGGATAGCTGACGAAGCAGGAAGTTACACAACTCTCCTCCCCGCTGCAAGCTACGTCGTGAAGGTTAACTACGGCGGCAAGACAGCTGAAAAGCAGGTGGACCTGTCGGCGCCCGACAGGGTGGTAGTGCAGCTGGACGTTTTCGCCGAGATCGGGGGCGTCGCACTCTCCTCCAGCGAGGTCATGGGGTTGATCGCGCTCGCGGCTTTGATCCCCCTAATCCTCTTCGTGATAGCGTACGAGTACGCTCAATGGAGGAGGAAGAAAATATTGAAGGTGGTGGCTGGACCCCAGTAGCCTACGAGAGCGTTACCGCGTTGACCGAGTGCGGAGGCAGCTCTACGATGCCCTTGAACGGGTACTCCGCCTCCTCTATCTTAACCCTGTTTGGATCATCGAGGGTGTTTGCGTCCTCCACGCTGCTACCGGCGACCCACCTGTGGCGAGCGGTCGAGGGGGTGAAGCCGCGTATGAAGACCTCCACTCGAGCGCTCTCATCAGGATGCCTGTTGACGAGGTAGAGGTGCAGAGAACCTCCCGCTAGAACGGCAGAAGCATCGACGTAGGGTATCACCCTGTCCAGCTCGCCTGAATGGTAGGAGGGGGAGAAGGCGGTGGCGCGGACAACGTCGCCCTTCTGGACTTCGGCGTAGAGCTTGAAGGCGAGGTACTGGGGGGTCAACGCGATCCGACCATCGTCTTCCGCTAGGATCAATGGGAGCACGTTCACGGTCTGCGCGAAGCAGGCGATGGGGATGATCCCGCTGAGCCTTTGGAGCGCGTTCAGCACCAACCCGGTGAAGACGGCATCCTTGACGCGCGTAACCTGGGTGAAGAGCGGAGGCTGCGCCTCTGGGTACCACACGTTCCACTCGTCGAAGGCCAGCTTGATCTCCCGCTTCACGTGGTACCTAGCCCTAGCCATCTGGACGGTCCTGTAGATGGCGAGCAGGTCCTCCTCGATCGCGATAGGCCACGCCACGAGGTCCTCGTACCTCTTCTGGTGGCTCGTGAACACGTACCTGTGGATGGAGAGGTAGTCGATGTACTCGCCCGCCCCCTTCACCATGTCCACGTTCCACTCGGGATCGTAGTCGCAGCCCACAGCCACCACCTTTATCGACGGGTCCGCGCGCTTCATCTGATTCACGAACTCCACCGTCCTCCTAGCGCACTCCTCGCCGTCCACGCAGAAGCCGACCTGCCACCTGCCGTACAGCTCGTTGCCCACGCCCCACAGCTTCACACTGAACGGCTCCGGGTAGCCGAGCTCCCTCCGCAGGCGTGCGTACCGCGTGTTGCCGCGCGAGTTGCAGAACTCAACCCAGCGTGCCGCCTCCTCTGGCGTCCCGTTGCCGGCGTTGACGACGATGAAGGGCTCGGCACCCACCATCCTGACCCACTCGATGTACTCGCACGTGCCGAACTCGTTCGGCTCTTCGGCGCCCCAAGCCGGGTCGAAGACCCGCGGCCTTCGCTCGCGGGGGCCGATCCCTTCTTCCCAGTGGTAGGAGGAGGCGAAGTTGCCCCCAGGCCACCGGACGAGCGGCGGCTTGATGCCCTTTACCGCCTCGAGGACATCTAGCCTGAACCCCTTGACGTTGGCGGTCTTGGAATTGGGGCCTACCCATATGCCGCCGTAGATACACTTACCCAGGTGCTCGATAAACTGACCGTAGATTCCACTGCTCAAGCTTGACAGCTTGGAAAGCGAATCCACAAAAACCCGTGCCTCCATCGGATCGTGGGCCGTTTTCGCGGTTAAATAGCTGCTGCTCACCGCACCGGCACCGCGCGCTAAGAACACTGTTTACCCTTGTAATGCCGGAGACCTCTCATTAAATCGTAGCAGAATGCTCCGGTACGCGGAGAAGGTTACTCGCTTTTCGCCGTTACTCTGGCTACCCCTATCCTGCGCTCCACTTCCTCAGCTATCGCCGCAGCCGGCACCACGGAGAGTAGCACGTGGAGGCAGTTGTAAACTGCCGTGAGCGCTAAGGTCGCCAGCAACGCCTCCTCCCTGCTCCGCACGGGCACCCCCACCGATGTAAGCAGATTCCAAGCGAAATCCAGCCAAGATGGGAAGAGGAAGCCCAAGACGGCTAAGTTGGCGACCGACATGGCGAAGGCTCTTGTAACCATAGCTGAAATTACCGCGAGCTTCCAGCGGTGGCGGGCGATTTGGAGACCCGCAAGCATCGATACGACAGCTGCCAGCTTCATCGACGCGCCGAGCGGGTCACTGCCCCTCGCTAGAAGCCCGGCGAAGTGGAAGAGAGCGCACAGGTAGCTCCACCGCGCTCCAACGAGCGCGAAAGCGAGTACGGAAGGTATCTCTGCTAGATCAAACTTTAGGAAGACGAGAGGGTAGAAGGGGAACTCCAGCCTTAAAGCGGATATCGCTATCGCCAGGGCGGCCATAACGGCTGTCACAGCTGTTTTGTAGGAGGCGTTTTTAGCGCGCATCGCGATAAGAGGTCCTCGATAGCCCACACTAAAAACTTTGGTTTGTATAACTGAACAAATTAAACTTTGACGAGCTTCGCTAGGAAGAAGCCCACCGTGTCGTGGAGGTGCGGGTAAAGCCTCTGCGCAGACTCTAAACCCAGCATGCCCGGTAGACCCACTCTCGGCTGAACCTCCACCGGCTCCAAGCCGAGCGCGTCCTTCGCCCAGAGAACGTTCTCCTCGTTCTCCTCCAGCGTCAGCGTGCAGGTAGAGTAGACGAGCTCCCCGCCCCGCTCCAACAGCTCGCTGGCCGATCTCAGCAGCCTCCTTTGCTCAGCTGCGTACGTGTGCACGAGCTCCGGCTTTACCCACAGCCTGATCTCCGGGCTGTGCCCCAGCCTCCCTAGGCTCGAGCAGTCGGGGTCGAGGATCAGCTTCTTGAACTTCGCGCGGAGCGGGGGCATCGTGCTGTCGGCGTTGACTGGGTACACGCCCTCCGCTCCCAACCTCCGCAGCAGCCTGACCATCACCTTGACCCTCTTCCCCCGGAGGTCGAGCGCGACGACCTCCGCCCCCCACAGCTGGTTCGCTAAGCTCGCTTTGCCCCCTGGCGCGGCTGCGAGGTCTGCAACGAGTTCTCCGTCACCCAGCGCGTAGACAGCGAGAGCGGAAGCCTTGTCTTGCATGTAAAATAGCCCCTGCGCGTGCTCAGGCACTTGCGAAGGGCTTACGCTGCCCTTCACAACCCTCAGCATGAAAGGTAAATGCTCGTCCGCCTCCACGACGAGCCCCCTCTTTTCCAGTTTCTCGATCAGCTCGCGCACCCCTGCTTTCAGCGTGTTAGCGCGCAGCCAGACGGTGGGGTTCCTGTTGAACGCTTTCATAAGCTCTTCCGCCTCCCTTCGCCCCAGTAGCCTCAGTAGGTACTCGACAACCCACTCGGGCAGCGAGTATATGAACGCAAGCCTCTCCACCTCCCCTCTACCCCTCGCCATGTCTCGAGGCTCTGTTTCCTTCACTAACGCAAGCTCCTTGGGGCCTAGCCTGAACCCGTAGCGTCTCGCGAGACCCAGCACCCTGTCCGAGCTCACCGGCCTGTACTTCGCCTCGTAGAGGAGGGCGCGCAGCAGGTTCCGCTCGAAAGGCTTCAGCTTCATCGGCTCGACGCCAACAACCCTACGCGCTAGCTCGTCCAGCACCCTGTACGAGCGCAGCACTCCCGCCGCGAAGGCCCTAGCCAGACCCTTGGCGTCGATGAGGTGGGGGTTCCGCTTGAAGTATGCCTCCATTACAGCCCTTAAGCTCGTGCACCTCGACTCGCTGGTAGCAATTATCTCCGCGACGATCGCTTCGATTGGGTAAGGTCCGCCCACCTCTCTCGGCATTAAGGCTCGCCACAAGTTCGCGAACCTTCCTTAAAAGGCGTGAGTTAGCTTCAGCGCGCGCACTAGCCTCAACTCAGCCTCCAGGCTCTAGCCAGAGTCTCCGATACAGCGCTCGCCGTGGGGGCTGGGGCTTTGAGCTTCGACGCTAGAACTTGCAGCTGGGTTGGTGTGAAACCGTGAGCTCTCAGAAAGTCGATGTCGCTTAGCACCTCCCCTGCAGGCCCGTCTCTCGCGATTACGCCCTCCTCCACAACTACAACCCTTTTCGCGAAACGGGCTAACAGGTCCGTATCGTGCGTTATGACGATCACCGTTTTTCCCTCCTTGTTCAGCTTCGAGAGCGTGTTAAAAAGGGAAAGGCACCTGGCGTAATCTAAACCCGTCGTCGGCTCGTCGAGCACCACGACGCTCGGGTCCATCGCGAGGATGCACGCGATCGCGAGCCTCCGCTTCTCCCCGAAGCTCAGAACGTGGGGTGAAGCGTTTAAGGGCTTTTGGAGGTCGACTTTCTCTAGCGCCGCACGAACCCTCCCCTCTATTTCGGCGGGAGGATAGCCGAAGTTCCTCAAAGCGAACGCTACCTCATCCAGCAAGGTAGCAGAGAAAAGCATCGTCTCGGGGTTCTGGAAGACGTAACCCACTTTCCTCGCCAGCACCGAAGCTGGGGTAACCCTCGTGTCCATGCCGTCCACGAGCACGCGACCTTCGCTCGGTTTAAGGAGGCCGGCGATCAACTTCGCTAGCGTGGTCTTCCCGGCGCCAGAGTGACCTATCACGCCCACGAACTCACCATCCTCGACGCTGAGCGTAACGCCTTTGATCGCTTCCGGCCCATTCGGGTACCTGAAGCGCACCTTCTCCAGCTTTATCATAGCTTGAACACCTCGTGTGCGGCCTTCAGGCGCACAGGCACGCGGACCTCGAACCCCCTCTTGCGAAGCTCGTAGGCGACCTCAGCCGCTCCGGGTGGTCTCACACCGTAGCGTTCCACATCCTCAACCCGGCTGAAAACCTCCTCGGGGCTACCCTCCATCACGATTGATCCATCGCTCATCACAGCCACCGCATCTGCCACCTCGACCGCCCACTCCACCCTGTGCTCGGCGGCGATGATCGTCAAGCCGTGCTCACGCTTGAGCTGCTCGACCGTCTCGAGGACCAAGCGGGTTCCCTTGTGGTCGAGCATCGAGGTGGGTTCGTCCAGCAGGAGGACGCGCGGTCTCATCGTGAGGACGCTGGCTATCGCAATGAGCTGCTTCTCACCGCCGGAGAGCGACTGTGGGTCCCTATCCAGGTACCTCCCAAGGTCCAGCGCCTCTACAACCCATTCAACTCGCCTCAGCACCTCCTCCTTCGGTAAGCCAAGGTTCTCGGGTGCCATAGCCAGCTCCTCGTAAACCGAGCGCGTCACAACCTGCATCTCGGGGTTCTGGTACACTATGCCCACCACCCCCGCGAGCCCCCTGTAGCCGCTGCGCGTTACGTCCACCCCTTCCACTACAACCTCACCTTTGATCTCGCCCGGCACAACCCAAGGCAGGAGGCCGGCGATAGCGTAAAGCAGCGTGCTCTTGCCGCAACCACTCGGTCCCATCAGCACCAACATTCTGGCTTTACCCACAGCTAGGTTCACGCTCTTCAGCACCCAACTCTCGGAAACAGCGTACTTGGCGTAAAGGTCTTTCACTACCACAGAGCTAGACTCCATGCAGCCACACCCCCATAGAGCAGGAGAGAGAGGAGAGTGAAAGCCGTATCCCTCACGCTCCACCTCGGCTCGAAAACGTAGGTCCTTCTCGCGTATCCTGCGTACCTAGAGGCGAGCACCATGCTCAAGTCCCAAACATCGCTGAGCAGCCTAGCGATCATGGGCACTATTATGGGGGCGTAGTTCCTGAGCCGCTGGACGACACCACCCCTATCCAGCGCAAGGCCGCGCGCCACTTGGGCTTCCGTAACCTCTCTTACAGCCCTGACGGTCGAGGGGAGAAGGTTCAGAGCTAACGTAAACGTCAAAGCCACCTTGGATGGCGCACCCAGCTTCTCGAGAGCCCACATCAGGTGGTAGGGTCTCGTCGAAGCGAAAAGCGCCGCGAAGGCTAGAACCGGGTTCATTATCAGGAAAAACTTTCCGAAAGCGACTTTCAAGCCCACGTCTGTCAAGCGGAGCGGTCCCAAAGCCAGCAGTAGAACCCCCTGCGAGCTGTACACCCCAGCCCATATCAGCGTCACGGCGGCGAGGAAAGCCGATGCGTTCACGACGATCAGCAGCGCCAGCCCAGCCCCTAGCCCCGACAGGCTCAAAGCCGCGAGAGTGGAGGCGAAAACAGGTAGCGCCTTCAAGCCATCGAACTGCGTTGTAACCGAAGCGACAAGCACCAGCAGAGCCCAGACAATCTTCGCTCTCGGGTCTAGTTTGTGGAACAGCGTCTTCCTCTCCACGTAAAGGCCTCCCAGAGACAAGACTTCCACCGCTATAGGTTTGGAAAAATAAAAAGTTTAAACTTAAGTCGCTTTGATCCTATCCTTCCAGTAGAGCCCTCTACCCTTTATTAGCGGGAAAAGTATCCTGCCTAGCACCGGCGAGAGGACGGCGTTGACAACTATATTGTTCGAGAATATGATCGGCGCTATAACGCCCCATACGACGAAGAGCGGTAGGCCGACCAGGGTCTCCGCGACGTCCAGCCACCAGCAGATGTAGGTGGCGCTCACGAACGCTTGAGCGAGCACACCCCACACGTAAAACTCGCCGATGGACGAAGCACTCGAGAAGCTGTGATCCCGCACAAACCTGTAAGGTAGGTATGCTATGAGGAAGTTTCCGATGAAGCCGCCGAAGGAGCCGACGCCAAAGAACCCGCCCACGATGTCTGCGATCAGATTGCCTATAGCTACACCAAGGCACCCAGGTATCCCGAAAAACATTCCGAAGAGCGGGGCAAGGGAGTTGGCAGGTCTAAGCCATGTGAAGCCGGGAACGAAGACTATCGGCGCGGTAGCAGCGAGGAGGCCGCCGTACACGGCAGCGCTGAGCGCCGCGAGCGCTACATCGATCACACTCCACTCGGCAATCCCCATCCGGTTCCTCACCAAGCCTCTCCTGGAGACCGTCCTACCAGCCAGCTCGAGCACGAAGACCGCAGTGCCGAGCGCCCACACGATAGCGCCCACCGCGAACATCAGGTCGCGGTAGCCGAAAAAGACCTTGGAAAGCGTAAATTCGGCCCACGGGTTCTCAGGGTTCACTGTCAACGCCCGCCAAAAATCGTAGACAACCCAAGCCGCTACAGCAATGCCCGCAACCGCTGCGACAATCATCAGGGCTTTCGGGGCGCGAGCTTTCTCCGCCACGTTAAGGACGTTCCCGACGAGTTTATATATTTTACCATGATTGTTGCATACCCACGAGCAAAGCCCCAACGCTATAAACCCCTAGTATTAACATGATTATGATATTTCATGGACAATAGCTCGCAACGATTAGAGATTTCAGTAAAGCAGCTAATGATGTGTGTTGACGAAAGGATAAAAATAGATTCTAACACTTAAGGATGAGAAAAACAAAAGAAAAAGATTCAGATTAAGGTTTCAACCATATCATTCCGACTATCCTACCGTCTTTAACGAGTTCTGCTTTAATTCCCCAAGGTCCTACCCAATACGCTCCCAAGCTTAGACTGCTGAGGTCAACATCCTCCCAAATCGTCCCTACAACCTCGCTCTCGACAACTATCTCGGTGTGCTTAACTCCCTACGGGTTCGTCCAGCTATGCCCTTTCGAGGCTTTGGATAGGGTTTCCTTCAGCTTCGCTTCCACCTGTTCCCTTGGCACGCTCTCGCAATGTAGTAGCAGCAATGCTTAGGCCCGAACTTCCAACCCCACCTCGGCATCAGCTAGGGTTTGACTGACCGGTTAATAAGCTTTGCGACCGACCGGTCAGCTAAGGATTTAAGGTTGAACGGCAGGAGAGCTTGGGTGCGGTTGATGGTGGAGGAAACTAGGAGGAAGATCCTCGACGCGGCAACCGAGGTTTTCGCCGAGTACGGCTTCTTCAAAGCCCCAGTGGACTTGGTAGCCGAGCGGGCTGGCGTCTCAAAAGGCTTGATCTTCTGGTACTTCAAGCGCAAGGACGACCTGGTTATCGAGGTCGCTTCGAAAGCCCTCCCGCGCGACGTGATGGAAGCGTGCCTAAACTCAAACCTTACCGGGAGCGAGCTCCTGAAGTGCATAGGGGAAAGGTACCTCGAGAAGTACTCCGACCCGAAAATGAGGAACCTCATGCTCCACGCGATGTCCGCCACCAGCTCGTACAAGCAGCTGGCGGAGCTCCTCGAGCACACGTGTGGCAAGCTGCTGAGGGAGGTAGCTCTCAGGGCTTTCGGAGACGCGGGTACTAGAGAGCTCGCGAAGGTTAGAGCGTTCTTCGGAGCTTTGCTCTGCTACTCGCTCCACAGGCCAGCCGATCTCGACCCGAGAGAGTACGTGAAGACACTCGTAACAATACTCGGCCCTGAGGAAGCTTAATAACCGGTCAGTCAAAGGGTTTGCGATGGCGAAGTCGGCTAGGAGCTACCAGCTGCTGCCGCACTGCGGCACGCACGCAGAGAACCTCATAATCGTTGCCGCTTGCGACGGTGCCTCCTCTGTGGGTCAGATAGGCAACGAGGTCGCTAGGATCCTCACGAAGAGCTTCCCTGATAGAGTCAGGATGTGCTGCTTATCGGCTGTGGCTGCCGGCTCCAAGGCGCACATCGAGATATTCAGAAAGGCTAAAGCGGTCATCGCGATCAACGGGTGCCAGCTGATGTGCGCTTCCAACGCGCTGAGGCAGAAAGGCATCACACCTACCTACGAGATCGTTGTAGCTAAAGAGGGGGTCGATAAACTTCCCACGCTCGATTTCTCGGACGAGGACGTTGCACGTATTGCAGAGAAGATCGTGAACGAGTTTCTAAGCGGCTTCAAAGCGTGAAGCATCAGAGTTTCAGTGAAAGCGCGCGCCGCAGCTATCCTAGGCTCAGCTTTTCTTTGGATTGCCAATGTTGAGTAAATTTGCGTACGCCTATGTTGCCCGATGGCTTCGATGCGAAGCTTCGATCGAAAAATGAAAGAAGCAGCTTTCAATTGCCTTCAATTCGAGGCGAAAAGAAACTCGCAGAGGGCTTTCCGGATCTCGCGGCTGGAGCGCATCAGAATTCTTCGATATCGGATGGTATCTCTGATATCGCTTTAGCCAATGCCGCGCGCAACGATTCAGCCAATCGCAATGCGGCGGGAACGTCAGCAGCCCATTCCAGCGCGTTGATCAATAGATCAAGCTCTCTTAAAGCCTCTTTGAGCTTCTCATCCAACCGGCGGAACCCTTGAGCGAAATACCGGCACGCGTCGAAAGCTTTGACGCACGCTTGATCGTTCTTATCATCTGTCAAGAGCGCTAAGGCTAGCAGGTAGTTCCGCCATGCCAGAACAAGAATCGGTACATCGCTCAAACTTTCGCTAACACTCTCTTCGAGGCTCTCCAGCTCCACGTTCCGGTCTTTGTCTGTTTGGTGTTGATCAGCCTCTCCGCTCTCCGCCGGTTGCTCGCGCAACGCTTATCGAAGCTAAAGTGAAATCGACAGTACTATAAATTTTCTTCGTTCGGGGTCTCTTTCCCCACAACAAAGTAGAAATATTTATATAGAAGTAATTCTTTTTGCCTACTACATGTACAGGGTGAAAGTGACTCGAAGTTTCCAAGTCACAATACCTAGGGAGGTTCGCGTGGCTCTAGGGATACGAGTTGGCGACTACCTGAGAGTTTACCTCGACGACAAGGGTAGGATCGTTATGGAAAAGATCAGCGCGAGCCGGAAAACCCTCAAGGCTGGAAAGCTGCTAACACCGGAGGAGATCGACGAGTTGGTGGCGAAAGGGCTGGGTGAGGGCATTGCAGGAGGCGGTGATTGACACCAGCGTGCTCGTCTACGATACTTTCGAGGACTCCCTCTACCATGAAGCCGCGGCGCGGCTGCTCGACAGCCTCGACCGCTGGCTCATACCGCTCATCGTAGTCTACGAGTACGTGTGGTTCCTTAGGGGGTTGAACGTGCGCCCCGCTGATGCTAGAGACAAGCTACTCGAGTACATTACCGGTGAAAAATGCCTGCTCGTAAGAGAGGGCGCCGACGAAATCCGCTGGGCGTTTTCTAGGATCGTTGAAGAAGAGCTGTCTCTCGCTCGCTTCAACGATGCAGTGGTGCTGTCCGTAGCGATTCGCAGGGGTGCATCTCTCGCGTCTTTCGACGCAAAGCTGAGAAAGCAGGCAGCAAAGCTGGGCGTGAACCTACTCCCTGAAACAGTGTAAGGTTTCACAGAGTATAGTCGAACGCTGAAGATGAACGCATCAACTTTAGCAGCCAAGACCTTTGCCGCGCGCTGGAGTAGGAAAAGCGTCTAGAGCTTTAAATGCCGGCGCGCTATACGGTTAGATCGCAAGTTTCTTCTCTGCGGTAGGAGCGGGACCGACGTGTCCAGCCAGCTAAAGAGTCTACTGGAACGGGCTGGCGTGAAGTTCAGAATTCTCGAAGTACCGCAGGCAGCTACCTCATTCGAAGCTGCTGCAAGCCTCGGGCTGAGCCTCGAGCGTATAGGGAAGAGCGTCGTGCTTCAAGCGGACACAGGGGAGACGATCCTGGTGGTTGTCAGAGGGGATCGGCGCATCGACCAGGGCAAGCTAGCCAAGATGCTTGGCTACAAGAAGCTGAGGCTCGCGACAGCCGAAGAAGTCGTAGAGGCTACAGGCTACGCTCCGGGCGGCGTGCCGCCTATCGGCCACGCGAGAAAGCTTCCCGTGTACGTGGACGAGGAGCTGCTGAACCTGGATTCGATTTACGTCGGCGCGCGCGCACGCCCACATCCCGCCTCTCTCGCGTTGACTAGGGAGAGGTCCCCCTTCATTGCCGCCGCGGCGTCGCCGCCCGCGGCGCTCCAGAGCGTCATGGGGTCGTCCGCCGCTAACGGCCTCATCCTCATCTTCCCCTCTTCAGGCCCCGCGCGCTGGGCCCCCTGAGGTACTCGCCGCTCGAGGCGGCTTTCCCCCAGGGGAACGGGCTTTGGAGGCGTGGCGCTAGTACGCTAGGGTGTGCGAGTGCTTTTCCAGCCATTCCCTCAGTAAGCTTAGCACTCTTTCCGCTAGCACGCTGTCGTCATCGCACTCCTCCTTCACCATCCGCGCGAAGTAGTTGTAAACCATGTTGTAGTGCACTCCCTTGTCCCTGTCCCACCTTAAGCCGCACTTCGGGCACTCGTATATCCTAGAGCGCTTTGTATGCGCGACCTCGACGCCCTTAGTGCCGCAGCGGGGGCAGACCTTCCCACTAGCGCTAACCTCCCCCACCCTCGCCCCCTCGTACACCGCCAAGTTCTTCAGTCGCTTCCTACCCCGCAGCAGCGTCCCCTGAAGCTCCGTACCCCTCAAGGAATTACTGTCAATCGGCTCCACTAGGATCAGCGCGCTCATTCCTTTCTTTACTGCCTCCCTGACCAGTTTTCGCACCTTCGCCACCAGCTCGCAGACGAACTCGGTGTTCAACCGCGTCTCCCCCTCCCTCGTCTTCTCGGCGAGCTCCCTTGCCCTCTCCGTCGTTAGCACTCTTAGCACCTCCGGCGGGAGGATTTTCGCCAGCCGTCTTTTCGTTTCCTCGCTCGGCTTGTCAGCGTAGCTCTGCAGCAGAGCAGCAATTTCCCGCCGGAAGCCGTGGTTTGCTGGTCTCAGCTTCTCGAAGCCCGCCATTGCCACCTTAGTTTCGTTGATGTACCAGTGGGCGAGCGAGTGCCCGTGCCTAGAGTTCTCGTCGATGGTTGCGATCCTTAAGGGCAGCTCCAGCCTAGCGCGGAGCCTGCGGTGGGCAACGATGCGTACCAACCCGCGCCGCGTCACCTGCAAAACGAAGTCCGGCCTCGGATCGAGGCTGTTCTCTTCAATGAGCGCTCTCACAAGGCTCTTTCGCAGCTTTTGTGCGATACCGTAGCTCGGTATCCGCAGCTCGTCCCTCCGCAAATCGATGATGGCTGGCGCGTTCTTGTTGCCGCGCACCTGCCCGTCCGGCATCACGAACCTCACGAGCAGGGGTAGCGGCGGCGCCTTCGGCGGAGTCCTCTTCCCAGCCTCCTCCCGCTGGTGCTTCACGTTCTCGTACATTTTCTCCCATTCTTCGGCGTAGTACAGCAAACCTTTCGGTATGTTTCCATCTCTTTTACGAATAATATCATTATATAATACTTTCAATCTATCTTTGCTAACTATATTAACTCTAACCTTCCAAACCCGCCTGCCCGGCCCGGGGGTGGTTCCCTCTCGTTTCTCAACCCCTCCCACGATCCCACCCTTCACAAGGGGTGGCCGCCCTGCTGGGGCGGGATATGGGAGGGGATGGAACCGCTCCCAGGTCGAGACCAGCTTACTGCTTCCCCACTCTCCTACCCTAGCGCCCAATGGGCGGGGGATCTCCAGCTCTGGAGCCCGGGGCTCCGGCCCCTTCACAGCTTGCGCTCCCGCCGCGCTGTTCCCGCGGCTCACGGGTTGAAAGGCGAGGCGGGGGTTTTTAAAGCCTGCTCAATGTAGACCGAAAGTAAAATTTTTTAACCAAAAAGTTAAAGAAAAGAATAGAGAATACGCAACGACACTATAGAGAATATACTGGAGGAGTTAGGCAGGTGAAAGGTTTCAGCAGCGCGCGGCGCGCGCAGACAAAACGGTTTTGTCCCCGAGCCTGCAAAAATTACTATAATTAATAATGAAGAAAATATCGGGTTTAAGGGTTTAGCGCACCCGCGCGCGGCGGAGGTGATGAGAGGCACTTGCTCGAGATCCCTCCCTCGGCTATCGTGGAACTGGCGGGAGCGCGCGTGATACAGGTGCCGAAGAAGCCGGTCGAGGGCTCGTAAAGCATTAACGACCCCTCTCGGGCGGCGGGTGGGGGATGAGGCATTTGGCTACCTACCTAGCGCGTGAGGCCTCCCGGCCTTAGCCGACCGCGCGCTCGAGCCGCGGACCCCGCTTTTCACAGGATCACGGGGATCTCCGGGTTGTCGAGCACCACGGTGGAGGTCGAGGGCTCGTAGTGCAGGGAGAAGGACTTGATGGTCACGCCTGTAGAGGCAGCTTCCCTGAGCAGCTTCGGGATCTCCGGGTCCCCTTCCTCGTACGGCTTGAAGGCGCAAACCCTCGGGATGGCTGCCACGAACACTATCAAGGCCTTTCCGCCGCGCCGCGCGTGCTCCGCGAGCTCGGCGATGTGCCTCCTCCCCCTCAAGCTGGGGCAGTCCGGGTACGCGGCGTAGCAGCCGACCCTGAGCGCGGCGCTCTTGAGCTCCGCGTACACGCGCTCGCCGCCGCACTCCAGCAGGTAGTCGAGCGTCGAGGAGCCCAGCTTCGGGTTCCTCCTCTCGACCCTGCACTGGGCCCACGGCAGCTTTCCCAGCTCCAGCGCCCGCTCGAAGGCCGCCATCTGGAAGCGCGTGTCGACGAGCGCCGCTCCGCCCTCCTCCTCCACGGCGATGAGCCTGAACCCCGTGGAGCCGGACGGCTTCGGGAGGCAGTAGCACCTCCTCCCGGGAACCAGCAGGTCGAGGAGCCTCCCCGTGTTGTTGATGTACGCCCTCTCGCCCGACTCCAGCTCCACCACGAAGCGGTTGAGCCTCCTCGCGACCCTGCGCTCGATCGGCGGCGGCAGCTCCAGCAGGACTTCGCCCACGCGCAGTACGCGGCGCCGCGCTTAAAAGGAAGCCGCCGAAGCCTTAGATTCTTATCCTAATGACGGGCGCGGGCTGTCGTGGGAACAAGCACGATCAAAAGCGTGCGCCCTCTTAAATGCGAGCACGTAGTCGTGTATCGGAGGAACGACGAGTACGCTGGATGGCCGTTCAACGGCGGGCTCTGGAACTTCGGCGACGATATCCTCGTGGGCTTCGTTCGCAACAAGTGCGCGTACCGCTCGCCCCAGGACGTCGATCACAGAAGAGTCCAGTACGTTGGCGGCCAGTTCGTCGTCATCAGGTCCGGGGACGGCGGGCGCACGTGGCTTCAGGACGAGCTGCAGGTCCTGTACGGCAACAAAGCCGAGCTACATGCTAAGGTCGAGTACCACCTAGCTCTCGGCGAACTCCCGAAGCCCCCGCCCCTCGATTTTACCAGTGGGAGCGCGGCGGTAGCTACGGAACCCCCCCTGGGCAGCGAGGTGAGGCCGCCGGCGTACTTCGTGACGGGCGATAAAGGGCGCACGTGGCACGGCCCTTACGTGATGCACGTGAGCGGTTTCAGGATGATACACGCGCGCCCCTCCTACATCATCGACGACGAAGGGGGGATCCTGTTCTTCGTACAGGGGCTCCGCAACGACGAGATCGCCCGAGGCTACGCGGCTGTGGAGCCCGAGGGCAGGCCGATGGTCATCGTCAGCGAGGACGGTGCCGCCAGCTGGAGGTTCCTATCGTACATACTCCCCCCGAACCCGGAGTTCCCGCGGATCTGCCCGGCACCGGCCGCGCTTCCCGACGGCAGGATCGTAGTCGCGCTCAGGGTCATGGGGCCAGCCGGCGTTCAGTGGACGGAGCTGTACGCTTCCGAGGATGGCGGTCTGACGTGGAAGTTCGTATCCAGGGTCAACCGGTGGGGCGCCCCAGCCTCGCTCCTCGTGCTCAGGGACGGGAGGCTCCTCTGCGTCTACGGCTACAGGGTGCCACCCTACGGGGTCAGGGCTAGGATAAGCGACGATGGGGGCGAAACGTGGGGGCCCGAGATCGTCATAAGGGACGACGGCGGAAGCTGGGATCTAGGCTACCCGAGAGCCACCGAGCTACCAGACGGGAAGATACTTACAGTGTACTACTTTAACGACAGAGACGACCCGGTGCAGTGCGAAGGAGGGGTGCGCTACATAGCCGCCACGGTATTCGCCCTACCCTACTAGCGAGCTTTTAAAGCCGGCCTAGCGCGTAGTGGGGGTGCCGGCTGCCGTGAGCTACGTGAGGCCTTTCGACCCCTGGCGCGCGACGAGCCTTTGCACGTGCCCGTTCAAGTACACGGTGAACCCGTACACGGGCTGCGCCCATCGCTGCCTCTACTGCTACGCGAGCAGCTACATCAGGGATTTCTTCAACCCGAGGCCGAAGGAGGGCTTCCCCCGCGTGCTGGCGAGGGACCTGAAGCAGGCGCCGGAAGGCTCGATCATCAACGTCTCGAGCAGCAGCGACCCCTACCAGCCCCTCGAGCTCGAGTACGGGTACACGAGGCTCCTCCTCGAGATGGCGGTGGGGAGGTACGTGGTCGAGGTGGTCACGAAGTCGGACCTCGTGGCGAGGGACGCCGACCTGTTGGCGAAAGGGCCGAGCGTCGTCTCCATCACGATCACGACCCTCGACGCGAACCTCGCCTCCCGCCTCGAGCCCGGAGCCCCCGCGCCGGGCAGGAGGGTCGAGGCTGTGAGGAGGCTCAGCGAAGCCGGCGTGCCCGTCGTCGTCAGGCTCGACCCCCTGATCCCCGGCTTGAACGACGCGCCCAAGTCGATGCGGGAGGTGCTCGAGGCGGCGGCCGCGGCGGGGGCGAAGCACGTTGTGGCGAGCACGTACAAGGCCAAGCCGGACAGCTTGAGGAGGCTGACCGCCGCCTTCCCCGAGATCATCCCGAAGCTGAGGGAGCTCTACGTCGAAGGCGGGGAGAGGATCCACGGCTACCTCTACGCGGCGAGGGGCTGGCGCTTCAAAGCGCTGTCGGAGGCTAGAGAGATCGCCCACGAGCTCGGCCTAACCTTCGCGGTGTGCCGCGAGGGGTTCCCGCAGCTCATCGACACCGGCATCTCGTGCGACGGCACCCACCTGGCGAGCTTATATAATGGAGCGAGGCGCTAGGCGCGGCGTGAGCGCGAGGTACGCGAGGCAGGTGGCCCTCTGGGGCGAGGAAGCCCAGCGGCGCCTCCGCTCCTCGACCGCGCTCGTCGCGGGTCTCGGCGGTCTCGGCTCGGCCGCGGCCACCTACCTCGCCGCAGCGGGCGTGGGGAGGCTGCTGCTCGTCGACTTCGACCGTGTCGAGCCGAGCGACTTGAACCGGCAGGTGCTGCACTGGACGGGGGACGTGGGGAGGCTCAAGGTGGAGTCGGCGGCGGAGAAGCTCCGCCAGCTCAACCCGGAGGTCGAGCTCGAGCTGCTCCCCTCGAGGCTGGACAGCGCCGAGCAAGCCCGGGAGCTCGTCGAAAAAGCCGACGTCGTGCTCGACTGCCTAGACAACTGGAGGGGCAGGTTCCTACTGAACGAGGCTTGCGTGGAGGCGGGCAAGCCGATGGTCCACGCCGCCGTCGAGGGCTTGTCCGGCTGGGTCACTGTCGTCCACCCGCGCCGGGGCCCCTGCCTTAGGTGCGTATTCCCCAGAGACCCGCCGGAGAGGGGTTCGGTCCCGGTGGCCGGCCCGCTGCCCGGCGTGCTGGGGGCTTTGGAAGCGCTCGAGGCTGCGAAGCTGCTGACGGGCTTCGGGGAGCCGCTGGTCGGCCGGATGCTCTACTACGACGGCATTACCGGCAGCGCGGAGGTGCTCAGCGTGGCCAGGAGGCCCTCCTGCCCGGTCTGCGGCACTATCAGCGCGGAGCGCTCCTAGCGCGCAAGCGCATCGCCCTCCGCTCCCGCTAAGCTCTAACTCGTCTAACCCCTTCGAAGAGGAAGGGCACGTGTTTATTCACCCTCTTCCGTCTCTGCACCTTCACTTTACGCTCTGATGTCGAAGAGAGTAAACCCCTCTCTGCATTCCTCGCGAAGAGCTACGCGTCGTTACGCCGAGATCTGCTTAAGCGTTGCTTGAAGCACGCACCTGTGATGCGGCAGCACGAGCTTATCGGCTTTGGGGGAGCGCCCTTGTAAACCAGAAATCCTTGCGTTAATTGACAGCCCTTGCGCGCCACTGCAATCCTTCACTCTCCCAGCCTCTCCCTCTAGCGCGCATCCGATTTTTACTTTCGCCGCACAGCAAAAAAATAAGGTGGTTTACCGCAGTTTTACGCGGTGCGGGAGGTATGGGGTTGAAGATCGGTAGAGGTGGGAGGGTTGCGGCGGCGACGGTTTTCGCTATCCTCTTGCTTTCCCTCGCTTTCGCTGGCGCGTTTAAGCTCGGTTCCCAAGCGCAGCCGACCCACGCACCCTGCTCGCGCTCGTGCGCAGCTTGCGCTTCCGCTTCGCCGGGCACGACTCCGAAAACTGCTAACGTCGAGTGGTTGAACGGTAGCGAGAAGGGCTCCGCTGTGAGAAAGGCGTTATCCCTCGAGGAGTTCAAGAAGGTCGCGAGCGTGCTGGAGAAGCTCGGCTACAAGCCCTCCCCCGAGAAGGCTTTAGCCGTAAGATTCGAGAGGGAGGTGGTGAAGCGGTGCGCTAAGTGCTCGGAGGTTAAGGTTGAGCTTGTCAAGCACCTGGCAGTTGCGGTGCCGTTCGAGGGCGGCGGGAGCGAGAAGTTTGCGTTCGTGATCGCGCTGCTCGAGCCCTCGGCCGAAGCCCTAGCCTTCGAGGTTGACTTAAGGGAGCGCGCGATGAAGCTGGTGGCGAGGGAGCCGGCCAACTGGCCGAGCCTCATCCTGCCCCGAGCGGAGAGGACAGCGCAGCGGCAGGCCGCGGTAGGGGTCGAGTCGTCAGGCTGCACCAGCCCGCCGCCGGACTGCGGCTACTGCAGGATAGCTATCTGTGAGTGCCAGAACTGGAACTACTATTGTTTGATTTATGCCGGTATATGGGTTTGCGGTACTACATGCGGAAGTCTCTGTTGGGAAGCGTATAACGAACCTACATGGGAGAATATTGCTGCATGCATTGCTTGTGTATTTGTCGCCTGCCCCTATTCAATTTCTACATGTTGCAACTATTGGGGCTGGGGGTGCTACGATTGCAAGAGAGGGGCGCGGTGTTATGAGGAATGCTGCGACACGTGTGACGAATGCATATATGCTGTAAACTGTTAACCATGGGGGACTGCGGATGGGAAAGCTTCCGCATAAGTTAGGAAAAATTTTGATCATAGCGATGTTACCGTTTGTCACTGTGTGGTGGGCTCATAGTCTCGCAACTAGCGTCCTGCGGTACGCTGAGGTTGTCGCAACCACCGGATACTGGTTTGAGCCGCGAGCGGTGAAGGATCTATTTTTCGCCCTCTTTTGGGGTTCCACCATTTTCTCCCCTGCTTCATCCCTCTGGGTTCCCATCCTCTTCTCCCGAGCTCCATCCACCGTAAGGCGGTTCGCCGGAATGCTGTTCCCGTTGATGGGTGCTGTTTTCGCCGCTTCAGCATTCGCTCTAGCGTTAGCCCTCCTGCTCGCGGGAGGCTCTTCAGAGCTGGCGCTCGATCTCGCAGCCTCAATCTTTTGGATGTGGATCTCAGCTGTGAAGCTCAAGCACGCTAGCCGCGCGAGGACGCTGCCAGGCGCGGCCATCATCTGGCCAGCAGCTGCCCGGCAGGAGGCTGCTCCAATTACTCAGCAACTCACCGTGGAGGAGATGTACGAGCGGCTCTTGCGAGCCTACCTGAGCGCTTGGGGCGGGCCCCCTGAGCGAGCGAGGGCGAAGCTCGAGGCTGACATCGGGAAGCTCTTGGAGCGAGGCTTAAGCAGGGAAGAGGCAGTTAAGAGGCTGTACCGGTTTTAACGCCTAGAACTTCTCCTCTTTTTTCCATACGAAACGAGCTGCTCGCGTGGATGAGGTTTTGCCCTAGCCCTAGTGCCTGGCGGTGCCTAGCAGAGGGATCACGCTGTCCGTCGCCGCACTTCTCGTTTAGCGCCGCATCCCGCTGTCTGTCAGCGGCGATCCCTTCACTCCAGCTGCCAGCTAACAGCGCTTCGGTAGAATCCGTTTAATTAAGGCGCTCTCTACCCGTTAGCTAGTGCGCGCCTCCAGCCCCCTGGAGTGCCTACGCGATGGTCGAGTTGAGACCACGCGATGGAGCCTGCAGTTAAAGCGCTAGCGGCAGAAAAGTGGGGCTCGCCTTCTGGTCAGAGAGAGCTCCGGCGGGTAGCGCTCGTCAGAGGCTCAGAAGAGGGCGAGAGAGGGCTTCTCTGGCGCTTAAAGTTATCTTTCTAAACTGAACGCGACTGTATGCGCGGCGAATACGCTGAGCAAGAATAACAGTGAGTTCAGCACATGGCTCAGCGCTGAGGGCAGGTCGGAAGGGAAAATTAGAGGAGGGAGAGCTAGCGTGCAGGAGTTCAGCGGGCGCCGTACAGCGCTCGGCTCGCAGGCATTCGCGACGTCTTAAGAGCTTTTAACGCCAAGAGTGGGGAAGAGAGCCAATCCGGTTTGCGGGCGCGCTAGCGCATCGTCTCCCTGAGGAGGGGCGAGAGCAGCAGGGCTAGCGCGCCGACCGCCGCGAAGACCCCCAGAGCCGCGATGGGTTCGCTGAGGGCGTAGCCCAGCAGCTGGTACACGGCGACGGCGGCGAACGTTGCGGCGTTTACGAAGGAGAGGGTCGTGCCCGAGAACTCGGGGTCGTAGGCTTCCCTCGCCATCGGCGAGATCACCAAGTGCGTCGCGGCAGCCGCGCCTAGAGCCAGCGCGTAGAGCGGCAGCAGCTGAGCGCTCTTGAACGCGGCCAGCGCGATGGCGGACAGCCAGGCTGCAACGTGCAGCGCGCAGCTGGCTAGGAGCACGGGCTTCCTCCCCCTGATCACTCTGTCGCTCAGGTAGCCGAAAAGGGGGACTAGCGCGGCGAAGGAAAGTGAAGAGAGCAGGAGCAGGCTCGCCGCCTCCCCTCCTCGGATCCCAAAGCAGCGCTCCAAGTACGGCGCCCCCCAGTAGGACTGGTAGGCGAGGTACGCCGAGTAGGTGCCAGCGGCGGCGACGGAGAGCGCTAGCGAGTGGGGCGCTCTGGCGACCACGCTCAGTTGGCGGAGCGCCTTAGCCATCCCCTCAACCACGCTCGGCGAACCCAAGCCCTCGTCGTCCACGAGCAGGTACACCGCCGCGGCAGCCGCTAACGTTGCGAGCCCGAGACCGGCGAAGAAGCCGCCCCACCCGAGCGCTTGGACGGCGAGCTTGGCTGGGAGCGTGGAAGCTAGGCCTCCGATACCGCCCACTGCGAGGGCGAGCCCCGTCAGCAGGGCGCCCCGCGCTTTCCCCACTCTCACGCCGATCACCCGCTGTATCGAGATCCAGACGGCCGCCGCGCCCAAGCCCACGACCAGCCTGCCGGCGACGACCAGCGCCGGGTGCTCAGCGGCCGAAAGCAGCGACCCGAAGGCCATGAGGGCCGCGCTGAGGGCGGCGTACCTGCGCGCGCCCAGCGCGTCGGCCAGCACGCCCGCGGGGAGCTGCATGGACGCGTAGGTGTAGAAGTACGCGGAAGCGGCCAGCGCCGTGAAGGCCCGCGGGTCCCACCCCCAGCGCTCCGCTAGGGCGGCGAGCTCCGGCTGCAGGACGCCGGTCACGGTCCTGTGGAAGAAGGAGAAGAAGTAGGCGGCGTAGAGCGCCGCTATGCTACCGACCAGCGACCCCCTTTCCCCTTCGTCCATCTCGATCTACCGCTGCTCCAGCGGCCTGTCGGACTCGATAATGACCAGGTAGAATGGCTCGAGCGCCTTCACTATCGCCTCCAGGTCTGTCTCTCCCTCGTTGTACTCGACCTCCATCAGCGAGCCGTACACCTTGACGGAGCGCACACCTCTCAGCTTGAGCGCCTTCTCCTTGCCTGGCAGCACGCAGCTCTCGCAGCCGATACCCCTCACCCTGAGCTCAGCTACGCGCACGCGGGGGCTGCGAGAAGCTGTTTATATAGTCTGCCGCCCTGCGCGGACTGTGGAGCGTGGGATCGACGGCTACGAGCTGGGCGACAGGATACTGGCCCTGCTGCGGTCGAGGTTCAAGCTGGGCGAGGGAGAGTTCGCGGCGCTCGAGGCGGGTAAGAGCGGGGATCCGTTCAAGGTGCTGGTCGCCACGATCATCTCCCAGAACACGAACGAGAGGAACACGTTCCGAGCGCTCGAGCGGCTCGAGGCGGAGGTGGGGGTGGAGCCGAGGAAGATCCTCGCGGCCGGCGTTGAGGCGGTCGAGCGGGTGATCTCGGCGGCGGGCCTGCAGAGGCAGAAGGCTGAGGCGATCGTCGCCGCCGCCAAGCTGGTCGCCGAGCGCTACAGCGGGGACCTCGGGAAGCTCCTCGAGCTCGGCGAGGAGGCCGTGAGGAGGGAGCTGGGCTCGGTGAGAGGGATAGGCGAAAAGACGATCGACGTCCTCCTCGCGTTCTCCGGCTTCCCCGTCGTGCCCGTCGACACGCACGTGAAGAGGGTTGCGGGGAGGCTCGGGCTAGCCGGGGGCTCCAGCTACAGGAGCGTGAGGGAGGCGCTGCACCGCGTCTTCAGGGAGGAGGTTAGGCTGGAGGCCCACTTCCTCCTGATAAAGCTGGGGAGAGAAGTTTGCAGAGCCCGGAAACCACTGTGCGGCGAATGCCCTCTATCACAGCTATGCCCGAGCGCTTTCAAAGAGCAGTGAGTAAACTAAAAGCATAAAACTCTCCAGCGCGCAGCCGCACCGGATTGTATGCCGCTCCCACCGCCTCCGCTCGAGAGATCTCTACTCCACCTAGTTGCCCTGTTAACCTTTCTCGATATGGTGGGTGTTGCCGCGCTCCTCCTCCTCTGCTACTTCCTGTATAAAGCTTACAGGGCGTCTTCCATTAGGCTTTTCGCGTTTTTCTTTCTCGGTTTCGCTGTCCTCGCAGCGGGTGAGGTCGCCCGGACGTTCCTGCTGCTGCTTGCGTTCGTCTCAAAGGCTCCGCGCCTTCTCCTCTTCTTCCTTGCGCACAGCATCGGCCCTCTCCCCCAGCTCTGCCAAGCGCTCGCCCTCCTCCTTATAGCTTCTGGGTACGCGCTCGAAACAGTGCGCAGCAGGGCGGGAGGGGAGGTTCTAGCGCTACCTTTACCTTTAGCTTTGCTGCTCGCTCAGAGGCTGTGGGGCGGGCTCTACACGCTGCTCAGCTTCGTGAACGTGTCGCTACTGGCTTTCATCCTCCTGAACGCTGTCAGCGTGCACTTGATATCTAGGTCCCGCCGCACCATCCTGCCGGTCGTTGCTTTCGCTCTTTTCCTCCTCTCAAACCTGCTGCTGCTGCCAGCGGTCTTCTTAACCAGCGAAGAGCTCTTCATCGCCTCGAAGGTCGTGTACCTAGCTGGCCTCCTAGCATTCCTCGCCCTAGCTGTAGAGGTGGCGAGGGCGCGATGAAGAAAAGAAGATCGAAATTGAGGATCCTAGCCGATATCCTGGAGGCAGTGGATAGGGGCGAGAGCAACGTGACCCAGATAATGACAGCCGCCAACCTCCCATACGTTCGATGCGTTAAGTACCTGGAGGAGCTCGCCAAAAAGGGTTTCTTGGTGAGGGTTGAGGAGGGCAGGGAGGTTAGGTTCAAGCTTACGAAGAAGGGGAGGGAGTTCCTGAGGGAGTTCGCACGGATAGAGAGCGTTGCCGAAGCATTTGGAATAGAGCTCTAGCTAGCGAGCTCTAAAAGTTTCCACCCTGAAGCATGTGGACATCTAGTCCATAACCGTTTTAAATGCTCTACATCGAGCAGAGGAGGTGCAGAAGATGGTGTGCAACAAGGCTATCGCGTCAACGGCATTGCTTCTGCTGCTGCTCACGCCTATAGCTGGCTTGAGCCAACCTCCGCCTGCAGTCGGGCAGTCGGTCGGTGTGGGAGGAGCCGTCGTCAATAGGGAAGGCTCTCCGATTGAAGGTGTTAGTGTGGTAGTGTACGACACGAACAACAACGTCGTGGGGAGCGCGGTGACGGGTCCAAGCGGTAGGTTCCTCGTCCCACTTACGACAGGAACCTACACGCTGAAGCTGAGCAAGCCCGGTTACGTCGATAAGACCGTGCAGTTCACGGTGGGCAAGGGGAGCTTCTACACGGAGCTCGGGACGATCGTCCTCGACTACAGCGTGGCGATCAGCCTACCCCTCGCCTCGCTCAGCCTACCGGTGCTGGGCGTCGCCACAGTGCCAGTGACCCTCTCCAACAGGGGGAGCAGCCCCGAGAACATCACGCTGGAGATAGGAGGTAACTGTAGCTTGAACGTTGGCTTCTACTCTGGGAGCGTCCAAGTCGGCTCCCTCCTCCTGAACCCTGGCGACACGCAGAGCTTGACGTTCAAAGTCGAGGCCCCGTACATGCAGAACGCCACGTGCCTCGTGCAGCTCCGCTTCTCCGGCAGCGTTGTGCAGGAGCGGAAGCTCCTAGTGAGCGTGGTGAATCAGCCTCTCTCGCTGGTCTCCGCCCAACTGACGTCCGTCAGGGTCGCGCCGGGCGCCGTGCTCCAGCTGCCCGTTAGGATCTCGAACAAGCTATCGGACGCCTTCAGGGCGCGCGTCGCGCTGGAGCTGCCGGGCGGGTGGAGCGGCGTGGTGAAGGACGCGGCCGGCAACGTGGTGGACGAAGTGTACTTGAACCCGGGCGAGAGCCTGCAAGCCTACCTGATGCTCAGCGTGCCGAGGAGCGCCGGAGCGGGAACGTACGCTGTCAACCTGAAGCTCGAGGGCGTGGACCCCTACTTCGTCGACACCCTGCGGTTGACCGTCGGAGTTGCCGCCGGCGCGCCGGTCCTCCGGCTCAGCACGTCGACGCCGCACGTGGACGCGTACGCGGGTAAGTCCGCCAAGTACCAAGTGGTTATCGCCAACCTGGGCGACGCGGACTGCCTCGCAGCCCTCAACGTCACCGGCCTGCCGCAGGGCTACAGGTGGACTGTCACCGACGCGCAGGGCAACACGCTGTCCCAAGTTTACCTGCCGGCCGGCGGGAGCGCGACGCTCGTGCTATCGGTGAGCGTGCCGCCGCTCGCCGAGCCGACGGCGATCAGCTTCAAGCTAACCGCCTCAGCCGGGTCCTCGGCGGACGAGCTACCCTTGAGCTTGGGCGTGCTCGGGAGGTACGAGCTCAGCTTTGTGACGCAGAACTTCTACCTCGAGATCACCCCCGGCTCGAGCGGGGCTTTCGAGCTGCAGCTTCGGAACACCGGCTACAGCTCTCTGACAAACGTGGCGGTGACGCCGGTGAGCGTACCCAGCGACTTCACGGTGGACGTTAACCCGCCGAACGTGCTGCTTCTGAAGCCGGGCGACACGGCCACGTTCACCGTAACCGTTTCGACGCAAGCGACGGTCGACGCTGGAGATTACTACGTGACGCTCGTGGTGAAGGCCGACCAGGTGGACCCGGTGAGCCGGGACCTCCACGTTTACGTGAGGGCGGCGAGCAGCACGGCTTACTACATGCTGGCGCTGGTGGTAATCTTAATAGTGGCAGCGGTTCTCGCTTACAGGCGCTTCGGTAGGAGGTGATGGGGATGGCCGAGTACGTGATCGAAACCGAGAATCTGGTGAAGGTTTACAGGGACAGGAGCGGCGAAGTGAGAGCGCTCGACGGCGTGACCGTTAGGGTGCCGAAGGGTGTCCTTTTCGGTCTTTTCGGCCCCAACGGCAGCGGGAAGACGAGCCTAATCTCGATTCTGGTTGGTCTCCAGCTGCCGACGAGCGGTTCGGCTAGGGTGCTCGGCTACGACTGCGTGAGGGAGTCCATTGAGATCAGGAGGAGGGTGGGCCTGCTGCCTGAGAACTACGGCTTCTACGAGTACATGACGGCGAGGGAGAACCTCGAGTACCTCGGCAAGCTGGACGGGCTGCCGGCGCAGGAGCTGAAGCGGAGGATTCCCGAGGTTCTCGAGCTCGTGGGCTTGAGGGAGTGGGCCGACGCGAAGGTCAAGGGCTTCTCGAGGGGGATGACGCAGAGGCTCGCGCTCGCGCAAGCGCTCCTCAAGGACCCGGAGCTCCTGATACTGGACGAGCCGACCCTCGGCTTGGACCCGCAGGGCACGGCTATGTTCAAGAAGCTGGTGGAGCAGTTCGTCAAGCTGGGTAAGACGGTGCTCATCTCCACGCACCTGCTCCACGAGATAGGGCACGTATGCACCCACGCCGCGCTCCTTCGCAAAGGGAAGGTCATCGCGCAGGGAAGCCTGGAGGAGCTGGCGAAAGCCTACAGGGAGGCTAAGGGCTACAGCTACGAGCTCGCGGTAGCCGGAGGCGCTGAGGAGCTGCTGCGCGAGCTCAAGGGGGTTAACGGGGTGACCTACGTTGGGTTGGAGAACGACTTGATCAAGGTTCGCGCTGGCCGCGACATCGGCGGCGAGCTGGCCGAGCTGGCCGCGAAGTACAGGATAAGATCACTGGTCCCGCTCGCCCCGTCCTGGGACGAGCTGTACCAGTTCTACCAGGGAGGTGGTTGGGAGTGATGGAGAAGGCTTTGATAGTCGCTAGGAAGGAGATCGCGGAGAACCTGAAAAGCATCAGGTACTGGGCGATCATCGGCCTATTCGTGCTCCTCTACATCGCGTCCACCTACGCGATCGGCTTCGCAGTAAGGGGCTTCAGGGGTTTGGCGATCGGGGGGAGGGCTAGGACCGTGCTCCAGCTCTCCAACCAGGTGGTTAACGCGCTGACGTACATCGCCCCCCTCCTGGGGATCGCGCTGGGCTTCGGAGCGATCGCGGCCGAGAGGGAGAAGGGGACGATCAGGCTCGTGCTGGCGCGGCCGATATACAGAGACGACTTGATCAACGGCAAGCTGATCGCGGCCGTCGCCCTCATCGTTCTAGCGATCGCGCTCTCCACCGCGCTGGCCGTGCCGCTGGCCGTCGCCATGCAGAACGTCAACGTGACATCGGAAGACTTCACCCGCCTCGCCCTCCTCGTGCTCCCCGCAACTCTCCTAGCGTTAGCGTTCTACGCTCTCTCGCTCTTCGCTTCAGTTTACGCGGGGAGGTCGAGCCACGCGCTGGTGGTCAGCTTGGTGCTATGGATCTTCTTCACCTTCATCCTACCGATAATAGCGGCCTTCATCGCCTTCCAGATCCTGGGGCCGCCTCCCGCAATCCCATTCAACGCCACGAGACCTTTCGGTCAAGGTTTGCCTCGCCAGCTCCAGGAGTACTTCACCAGGTACAACCAGGTAGTGAGCAGCATACAGCTCGTATCGCCCACCGCCCGCTTCTCCTCGCTGGCCAGCGCGCTGTTCGCTCTTAGGCCGCAATCGGACGTGTACGAAGAGCTAGCCACAGCCCTCGCTAGGCGGTGGATCGACGTAGCGGTGCTAGCCACGTACATTGCCGTCTTCCTCATCGCATCGTACATCGTGTTCCTCCGCCGGCAGGAGACAAGGTAAATTAAACAATTTTTTGTTTTTATGAAAAGTTTGCATTAGTGAGAACAAGCTTTTTATATGATGCAGGCATAGAGAGGGGTGATGAGCGCGGAGCTATTCAGAACCGAGGATTGGAAGAAGGAGAAGCATGTACCTGTGATCGAAATACTCGAGAAAAAGGGCGAGCTGGTTACAGTGAGGGTGACAGTGGGCAAGGAGATCCCGCACCCGAACACGACCGAGCACCACATCAGGTACATCGAGCTGGTATTCTGGCCGGAGGGCGATCCCTACCCCTTCCACGTGGGGAGGGCGGAGTTCAACGCTCACGGCGAATCCGTGAAGGGACCCAACACCAGCACCGTCTACACCGAGCCGATAGCCACGTTCACATTCAAGACGGGGAAGCCCGGCAAGCTCATCGCCTTCTCCTACTGCAACATACACGGGCTCTGGAAGGGCGAAGCAACCCTACAATAGTCCCTGTGTTTCATTTTATTTTTCTTTCTTTTTATATAATTGAGGTGGTTTCGCATGGGTTATCTCGAGTGGCTTGCAGCTGTGCTCGAGGATCTCGCTTCGGGCGATAAGCTGGTTGCGAGCGCCCTTGCGGGGTTTTTCGTAGCTTTTACGACCACAGCCGGCGCGGCCGCAGTCTTCCTGACGAGGAGGGAGAGCGAGCCGAGGATGGATGTGGAGCTATCCTTCGCCGCCGGTCTCATGCTTGTCTCGAGCTTCACGAGCTTGATTCTTCCGGGCATTCAAGCATCGGGTTTCCTTCCAGTCGCTGTCGGCATAGCCTTGGGTGTTGCTGTGATACACGCGCTCGACCGGCTGGTGCCGCACGAGCACGCGTTCAAGGGTTACGAAGGCCCTCCCGAACTGAAGAACGCTTTTCGAAAAACCTGGCTGCTGGCGCTCGCGGTTATCATTCACAACCTCCCCGAGGGCTTAACGGTAGGTGTGACGACGGTCTACTCGATACCCTTGGGCGTCGCCACGGCTGTGGCCATAGGCCTCCAAGATGTCCCAGAGGGTCTAGCGGTGGCGCTGCCGGTGTCGAAGGTTAGAGGCCGTTTTACCGGTTTCCTCGTCGGGGCATTGAGCGGCTTAAGCGAAACCGCTATGGCAGTAGTTGCGGCGCTCTTCTTCGACCTGTTCTCCTGGTTGCTCCCGGTGGGTATGGGGTTCGCAGGGGGCGCGATGCTCTACGTCACGTTAAAGGAGCTCGTACCCGAGATCTACAAGGAGGGGGTTTCGGAGCTGAAGGTGACGCTCGGCTTGCTAGCAGGCTTCTACGTGATGCTCCTCCTCGACTCCATGCTTTGACACACTTATAAAGCGCCTCTCTAGGGGCCGCCTGTGCCGGTTCTGGAGGTGAAGGGGCTTGTCAAGGACTTCGGGGGTTTCAGGGCGCTGTGGGGGGTGAGCTTCGAGGTCGAGGAGGGGGAGGTGTTCGGGCTGGTGGGCCCGAACGGGGCCGGTAAGACGACGACGTTCCGCATCGTGGTGGGCTTGCTCCGGCCGACGGCGGGCGAGGTGAGGGTTTTCGGCGCGGAGCCCGGCGACGCGAAGGTGAGGAAGCTGGTCTCGTACCTGCCGGAGGACGCGGGGACGTACAGGAACATCGCGGGCTACGAGTTCCTCAGCATGGTCTCGCGCATATACTTCGGGAGGGGGAGGGAGGCGGAGGAGGCGCTGGAGCTCGGTTTGAAGATCGCGGGGCTCGGCGATAAAGCGTACGAGAAGATGAAGACGTACAGCAAGGGGATGAAGCGCAGGATCCAGGTGGCGCGAGCGCTCATGGTGAAGCCGAGGCTGGCCGTGCTGGACGAGCCCACCTCGGGCCTCGATGTCCTCCAGGCGAGGGAGGTGCGCGAGCTCGTGAAGAGGTACGCGAGGGAGCTGGGCACGACCGTGCTGCTGTCGAGCCACAACATGGCGGAGGTGGAGGAGTTGTGCACGCGCGTCGCGCTCATACACAAGGGGGTTGTGCTGGAGCAGGGTGAGGTCGGCGAGCTCCTCGCTAAGCATGGCGCGCGGAACTTGGAAGACCTTTTCGTCAAGCTGGTGGGGGGTGCCGGCTCGTGAACTTCGAGGCGCTCAAGGCGCTAGCGGCCAAGGAGTTCAAGGATCTAATCAGGGACCCGCGGATCGTGGTCCCCTTCGTGCTCTCAGCGATCGTGATGCCGGTAATAGGCCTGCTCATCGTTTCCACGATGCAGGTCGCCGTCAGGCAGGCTGTCGAAACCCGAACCGTAATCATAGCTGACCTTGACCGATCTAACGCGTCGCGGCAGCTGGCGCGGTGGCTGGAGGGCAAGGGGTTCAGCGTCGCGCTGCTTGAAGCCGGCGGGGCCGGCGAAGCCGAGCTGGTGCGCGAATCGGCGGATAGAGGTGCCCAGTTGCTGCTGGTGGTGGAGCCCGGCTTCGAGCAGGCGCTCCGCTCGGGCGCTAAGCCGAAGCTGAAGCTGGTCACACTGGTGAAGGAGGTTGGCGCGTTCGGCGCGCTGGGCAGCGCCGCGGTCGCCGGAGCGGTAAGGGAGTTCGTCGCCTCGAAGCTTCTGGAGGGCAGCGGGATCAGCTACGATCTGGTGAAGGACCCTGCGGAGTTGGAGGAGCTAGCCTACGTGATCCCCAAGGGGGTGCTCCTCTCCAACCCGGCCCTGCTTGCCGGTCTTTCGATGGCTGTGCTCCTCATCCCCATAATCCTCGCGTCCGTAGCGCTTGTCGTGATGCAGATGTCGGCCACAGCGATGGCTGTAGAGAACGAGGAGAGGACGCTCGAGACGCTCCTCACGCTCCCCGTGTCGCGCTTCGAGATGTTGCTCTCCAAGCTGCTGGGGATGTTCGCTGTCTCGCTCATCGGGACAGCCTTCGAGATGATGGGCATGTTCCTCTACTTCTACATGCTGGCTTCCATCCCCGCGGCGCTGTCCCAGCAACCAGGGCAGGCTATGCTACTGGTCGCCGTAACCCCCTCCAACGCCGCCTTCCTCGCCGCCAGCCTGCTCCTCTCTCTTTTCTTCATGGCTGCGCTGGGTCTGATCGTTGGGGCGCTGAGCAGGGACGTCCGCATCGCGAACACCGTGGCCGGCCCCCTGTCCATGATCGTGTACCTCCCAGCGATGCTCATCGCCTTCGCCCCCTCCGAAGCCCTAGGGCCCCTCGGCAAAGCCCTGCTGTACGCGCTGCCCGTAACCCAGCCGGTGATCGCGGCGAAGGACGCGATCGGATCCAGCCTCCCCGCTGCCGCTCCAGCCTACCTGGCTCTCTCGCTGGCGGCGACGGTCGCGCTCGTCTACGCGGCATCAAAGCTCTTCTCCCTCGAGCTGCTCTCCGAGCTCCAACACAAGCTTTCCGCCCTCGCGAGGAGGGGAAAGGGCGGTGGGGGCTGAGCGCTTCAAGCGGTACGCGCTGGACGAGCTGCTCGACCACGAGCTGTACGCTAGGCTGGCGGCGAGAGAGCGGAACGAGAGGAACAGGAAGCTGCTGGAAGAGCTGGCCCGCGACGAGCTAAGGCACCACCTGTTCTGGAGCAAGCTGGCGGGCCCCGTGCGGCTCGGGCTGAGGGATCGCTTAAAGCTGCGTCTCCTCCTCTCGCTCTCGAGGCTAGCCGGCAAGACCTTCACGATCAAGCTGCTGGAGCGCGGGGAGGCGGCGACCGTTGGCGAGTACAGGCGCGCGGCCGCCGAGCTGGGAGGCGAGCTGGCTGCCGAGCTGGCGAGGGTGATCGAGGACGAGGAGCTCCACGAGAGCGAGCTGGCCAGCAGCCTCGACGAGCTGGTGGTCAGGCAGCTGGGCTCCATCGCTCTGGGCGTGAGCGACGCGATCATCGAGCTGACGGGCGTCCTCGCCGGCTTCGCCGGCTACACGGGCTCCCCCCTGCAGGTTGCAGCGGCGGGCCTCATCGTAGGCGTGAGCGCGGCTCTCTCGATGGCGGCGGCAGCGTACTCGCAGGCGAAGCACGAGAGGGGTAAGAACCCGCGCACAACAGCCACCTTCACCGGCCTCTTCTACATGCTCACCGTCTTAGCGCTGGTGGCGCCGCTCCTGCTCGGGGTCCCCGCCTCCCTCGGCGTCGCGCTTTCGCTGGCCTGCGCCCTAGCCATCTTGGCGGCCTTCTCATTTTACAGCGCGGTGATCATGGAGAGGCCCTTCCTCCGCGAGTACCTCGAGAACGCTGCGGTCATAATGGCGGTGTCGCTCGTCGGCTATGCCTTCGGACAGGTCGTGAAGGAGCTGACCGAAGGAGCGCTTTAAAGGGGCAGCGCCGCTGCACTTCTCGTGGCTGGGTCGCCGCGCGTTAAGCCTCTGGTGGCGCTCGCCGCGCTAGCCGCTGCGGCGGCGCTGGCAGTTCTCGCGTTGCTCTGGGCGGCGCAGGTCGGGCGGGAGAGGGCGCGGGAGGCGAGGCTCGCGCTCTATGTTTCGCGGGGTTTGAGCAGGGACCAGGCCGAGCTCTTCGTCGCGAGGTTCCCGACAAACGACAACGAGACCTGGCTATCCTTCGCGGCTCTCTGGGCTAGGAACGCCTCCCTCGCCGAGGGCGCGCTCAGGCTCTTCGGCTCGGTGGCGCGAGCCCTTAACTACCTGGGGAAGCTGGCGGGGGGCGTGCGCTACAGGATGGTTGCGGTGGACGCGAGGGGCTTCGACGTGCTCGACCCCCGGCTGCTCACGCTGGTGACGCTGCAGGGTCTCGCCAACAGGGAGGGCCCCAACCTCTACGTCATTTTCAAGGATGTTGACGCGGTGTGGCTCGCGAACGCCGCCGAGGACCTGGGGATCGAGGTCTCCTTCGCGCAGCTCGACGACGCGGTAAAGATGTTCGCCGGCAGGGCTTCGGGCTACGTCCTCTACGACCCGGCGCTGCCCGACACGATCAACGTGGGGACCACGCTGTGCGGGGTCTACAACGCCGTCCTCGTCCACCCGGCGTGGGTTGGCTGGCTGGAGGGGCTCGGCGTGAAGCGCAAGCTCTTCGACCTCAGGGGCAACTTCAGCGACCGCGTCTCGGCGTACGAGTGGGCTTTCCTGAACCTGTGGGGCGAGGTGGACCGGACGAAGCTCGCCGTCGCCTGCCCGGAGCACGCGGAGCGCGAGAGGTACGGGCGGAGGTTCACAAGCTGGCCGCAGGTGGCCTGCAGGGACTACGCCGTCGCGCTCAAGCTGCTCACCGTGTACCTCGACCCCTTCGACCCGAGGGAGCGCGCGCTGCTCGAGCGGATACTCAGCGCGATGCCGAACAACTCGATGGTGATGGGGTGGCACGGCGAGGACGAGGGCGCCTACGTGGACCTCGCCACGCGGCACGGCAAGTTCGTGGCCGTCATGATGCACCACTTCGGCCCCACCAACTTCGCGAACCCGACGGTGTGGATGCACTTGAAGCCGCCGGCTGAGCCGAAGTTCCCCCTGCCGCCCGTTAGGCCTGAGGTGCTCGGCAGGGGAGGGGTCTACGTCACGTTCTACGTGACCGACGGCGACAACCTGCAGTGGGACCACGACATGATCTCGCTGTGGTCGCGGAGGGCGGGGGTGCCGGTGGCTTGGACGGTAAGCCCCTTCCTCACCGAGGTTGCCCCCTACATGGTCTACTACTACGCGAAAACGATGAGCGCGGACGACGCGTTCGTCTGCGGCCCCTCCGGGGCCGGCTACGTGTACCCGACCTCGAACATGCGCTACCTGGAGCAGTACCTGCCGCACACGCTGGCCTACCTGGAGCGCAGCGGGTTGAGGATTGTGGAGGTTCTCGGCTACAGCGACGAAGCAGCGGCCGCGTACGCCGAAGCGCTGGGCGGGGTGCTGCTGGCGATCAAGCGGGACTACAACGAGCTGCCCGGCGTCTTCAAGACCTACGGGCAGGCCCTCTACTACGTCGAGGCGGGGGGCCGCTACCTGCCCGTAATCTTCGGCGCCCTCCACTTCAGGAGCGGGGACCTCCAGGGCTTCGCCAAGGCGCTCGACAGCGTGCTGGAGATGTACGAGCGGGGCGGGCCGCAGCTGCGCTTCAACCCCGCCGACGACCTGCTCGGTTTCGCGAGGAAGGTCGACGACCCCGACTCGCCTGTGGGGAGGGCTAGGTACGCGGCGCCAGGGGAGAGGCTGGAGGGGGCGCACACGTACGGCCCCTACACCACGCTGCCAGCTGGCAGGTACAAGGCCCGCTTCCTGCTGAAGATCGACCAAGCGGCGAGCGGGGTCGTGGCTACGATCGACGTGTGCACCGACATCGGGAGGACGATCATCGCCAGCAGGGAGGTCCACGGGTCGGAGTTCAAGGAGGTCGGGAGGTACCAGTGGTTCGAGCTGAACTTCACCCTTGAGGAGACAACATCGAATGTCGAGTTCCGGGTTTGGTACCGGCCGGAGAGCGGCGTAGGGCTCTACTGCGGCTTGATCGAGGTGGCTGCGCCGAGCGAGGTGGCGGGCGGGCTGCCCTTCGTGCTCGTGGTCTCCCAGCCTTGGGACGTAAACGAGTGGGAGGGGGTCGCCCGCCTTCTCCGCGAGCATTCCAACGTCACGCCGATAAACCTCCACGAGTTCGTCGCGCTGGTCAACGTCGAGCACGGCTACGGCGTAGCTTCGAGGATCCTCGAGGAGCGGGTGAAGGCTGGCAAGCTGCCGAGCGAGAAGGCGGCAGAGCTCCGGGCTCTGCTCGACGAAGCCCTCTCGCTGTACAGGCGGGGGAGCTGCTACGAGGCGGTGAGGAGGATGATCGCCTTTTATAAGCGGTTAGCGAACCCCTAGCGCGCAGCGCGGTGGCAGGCGATGTCGGTGACGGAAGCTGCGGTCGAGCTCGCCGCTTCTCTGCTTGCCCGAGCGGGGCTGCCGGGGCTCTTCTTGCTCGCTGTAGCTGAGCTGCTGGTGGCCCCGATACCGGGCGAGGCTGTGTTCGCGCTGGCCGGCTTCCTCTCCAGCAGGGGAGCGATGGGGCTGGCCGAAGCGGTGCTCGTGGGCACGCTCGGCAACCTGGCCGGCGCGCTGATCGAGTACTGGCTGGGTCTGCGCGTCGCCAAGCCGGCTCTTCTCAAGCTGGGCAAGTACCTGATGATCGGCGAGAGGGACCTGGAGGCGGCCGAGGAGTTCTTCAGGAGGAGGGGCGCGCTGGCGGTGTTCTTTGGGAGGTTCGTGCCCGGCGTGCGCTCCCTGATGGGGTTCCCAGCAGGCATGGCCCGCATGAACCCGGCCGTTTTCGCCGCCGCCACCTTCTCGGGGAGCTTGCCTTGGAACGCGGCTTTCGCGTTCGCGGGCTACGCGCTCGGCGAAAAGTGGAGCGAGGTGCTGCGCTACTCGAGCTACCTGGATCTGGCGGGGGCCGCCGCGCTGGCGCTCGCAGCGGTCTACCTCGCGGCGAAACTCCTCAAGCGCCGCCGCAGCTAGCCTGCCACGCCTTTATAGCGCGCGCCGCGGACTGGGCGAAGGAAAGGCGCGCGGCCATTCTCTTTCCATGTTCTCTATCCTCTCTCGCAGCTTCGCCTGCCTAGCTCCGCCGGAGCGCCCCCTATAGTATTCCTGTGTATTCTCTATTCTTTTCTTTAACTTTCCGTTTAGAAAAGATCACTTTCAGGCTTCTTAACGTCGAATTTATAAAGCCCCGCCTCGCCTTGAACCCGATGCCGCGCGTGGGAAAACGCGGCGGGAGCGGACGCGGTGAAGGGGCTTGAGCCCCAGGCCCTTGAGCAGGAGGTTGTCCCGTTTAACGCTTGGGCCCGGCTCCTCTTGGAGCAGTTTGGTGACCCCCGCTGCAGCGGGGGGAGTGGAGCCCAAGCGCAGAAGGTGCGCGTGCAGCGGACGGACACCTTGCGGCTGCTCGCGACGCCTGAGCTTGATGATTTCCTGCGGCGCATGGGCGACGCTACAGCTCGCCTGATCAACGTGGAGAACTACCGCCGCAGGCGGCTGTTCTTCGAGGGAAAGGGCATCGATTACAGCTGGATGAGCGCTTGGGCGCGGCGTAAAGCGGAGCACTACAGCGTTTACAAGCTTCTTGGCAGCGCGAACTTCCACGAGACCTGCCGCTTGATCAGCGATCAATGGAAGGGCTTTGTCGGATTGCTGAAGGCGGCTAAGGAGGGTAGGCTGGAGCCGTGGCAGAAGGTGCGCCCGCCCGGCTATCGGAAGAGGGACGGGCAGCGCGTGCCGATCGTCGTGGTGAGGTACGACAACTACAGGATCGACCTCGAAAAGAGGGTGATTCGCCTCGGCTACTGGAACATAAACGTCCCCTTCAAGGGGAA
>Ga0078972_1001426_pt1 | contig 89352 bp, 84 predicted proteins | sample YelNatPaOPGAMG01_FD_67568 | JGI IMG/M metagenome (GOLD analysis project Ga0078972, IMG submission 67568) | Hot spring thermophilic microbial communities from Obsidian Pool, Yellowstone National Park, USA - OP-RAMG-01 (SPADES assembly) (version 2) | ecosystem: Environmental > Aquatic > Thermal... | reverse complement strand
GTTCGAGTCTCCTCACCCACCCCAGAGCGCCCATAGCTCAGAAGGATAGAGCGGTGGATTCCTAATCCGCAGGCCACAGGTTCGAATCCTGTTGGGCGCACCATGTGCGCCTATAGCTCAACTGGATAGAGCAACGGACTTCGGATCCGTTGGTTGCGGGTTCGAATCCTGCTAGGCGCGCCAGTGTGTGGGTTCTTGGCTCAACTGGCAGAGCAACGGACTCTTAATCCGTAGGTTGCGGGTTCGAATCCCGCAGAACCCACCATTTTTATTTTAGAAATTTTGAGTGCGAGGGTGGCGGAACTGGCAGACGCGCTGGACTTAGGATCCAGTGAGGTAACTCATGCGGGTTCAACTCCCGCCCTTCGCACCATTTTTTATTTTTACAGGTTTTTGTTAAAATATTTTGTGAATGATCGAAGGGGTGAAAAATGAATTATGTGGTAAAAGAAAAAACACAATCAAAAATTGTAGGAGAAATAACGAACGATAAGGATGAAATTGCAGTTGCAAAGAAGGATGCGTATGCAAATCTTTCTAAAAAAGTGAAAATTCCTGGTTTTAGATTGGGGAAGGCGCCCTATGAAATTGGTTCTGCCTATATTGGGGATGAGCGATTGCTTGAAGAAGCATTTGAATTGCTTCTGGATAAATCTTTAAATGAATTCCTTGAGAAAGAGCAAATTGACCCTTTTACGAAGCCAAAAGTGGATGTTAAAGAGTTTGGCAACGAGAGGATTGTTTATGAAGTGTTAGTTGAATTTCTTCCGCACATTGATTTTGACCCCGATAGGAAAATAGAGTTGAAGAAAACGATTGAAGTGAAAGAGGAAGAGATAGAAGAAAAGTTAAAAGAACTTCAAGATACTTTTACAGAACTCGAACCTAAGGAAAGTGCAGTTGAAAATGGGGATATTATTGAGGTTGCTTATAAAATTGGAGATAAAGAAGAGCAAACAATAACAGTTGAAGTAGGAAAGAATAAGGTTTATGGAAACTTCAATGAAGTTGTTTTAGGAAAAAATATTGGAGATGAGTTTGAAGTTGGTTCTCAAAATACGGCAATAAGATTCAAACTTCTTTCCATTAAAACTAAGAAGGTGCCTGAGATTAACGATGATTTTGCAAAAGAGGCCCTGGGTGTTGATTCTTTAGATGCCTTAAAGGAAAAGATACAGAAAGAGATCTATGAGAATAAAAGGCTTCAGATGGTTGAAGATAGAGGAAGGATAGCACTTTCTACTCTTGCAAAAGACCTTCAAGTTGAACTTCCAGAGAACTATATAGGGGAAGAAGTCGAGTCTCGTTTTAAAGAATATGAGACTGAATATCTTAAGCACGGGGTGAAACTTGAATCTCTCCTTGAGAAAGAAGGGAAGAGAGTGGAGGATTTTAAGAACGAGATAAGAGGGGAGGTAATACAGGAACTTAAAGAGAGTCTCATTTTGAAAGAAATTATTGCAAAGAAAGGTCTAACTGTAAGTGATGAAGAGATTCAACAGGAGTTTGAACATATGCTGGAAGAAGAACATCTTCAAGGTAAAGGCGTTAAGATGAACGATAAAGTAAGAAGATATATTAAAAATGAAATTTTGAAATCAAAGGCGCTTTCAATATTGAAAGAAAATGCTATAATATTGTTTGGAGGTGAGTAAATTGTCAATTATTCCGAGTGTTATTGAGACAACTGGAAGAGGTGAAGTAAGTTTTGATATCTATTCGAGGCTTCTTAAGGATAGGATTATATTCTTGGCGGATGAGATTGAGACACATCAAGCCAATTTAATTGTTGCAGAATTGCTTTATCTTGAGTCCCTTGACTCAACGCAGGATATTTATCTTTATATTAACAGCCCTGGTGGTGAAGTTATCCCAGGTATGGCAATCTATGATACGATGCAGTATATTAAAGCACCTGTTGCAACGATATGCCTTGGACAGGCTGCTTCACTTGCTGCACTTATTCTTGCTGCGGGGAGAAAGGGAAAGAGGTACGCCTTACCGCATTCAAGGATCCTCATCCACCAACCATGGGGAGGTGCGCAGGGTCAGGCAACAGATATAGAGATCCAGGCAAAAGAACTTATAAGAATAAAGAGAATGATCAATGAGATCCTTTCAAAGCATACAGGACAGCCAGTTGAGAAGATCCAGAAAGATACAGAAAGAGACTATTTTATGTCTCCAGAAGAGGCAAAGGATTATGGCCTGATAGACCAGATAATTTTGGTAAGGGGAATGTAGGCAGGCTTTGATGGATGAAATAAGGTGTTCCTTCTGTGGGAAATCTTACAAAGAGGTTGAGAAGCTCATTGCAGGTCCCAATGGTGTGTATATTTGTAATGAATGCATTGAAAAGGCATACCGGTTGCTGAAGAAGGAAGAAAAGAGGACAGTTAAGAAGAATGTCCCTCTGCCAAGTGAAATAAAGTCTTTCTTAGATGAATATATTATTGGTCAGGAAGAAGCGAAATTGATTATTTCTGTTGCTGCATACAATCATTATAAACGGATATATCAAAAAGGGGAGATTGAAATTGAAAAGAGTAATATTCTTCTGATTGGTCCAACAGGCTCAGGCAAAACATATATAGCAAAAGTGCTTTCGAAGATGCTTGATGTGCCACTTGCTATTTCTGATGCCACGAGTATTACAGAAGCAGGATATGTTGGCGAAGATGTTGAAAGCATCATCCAGAGACTTCTTGTTGCATCAGATTTTGATGTGAGTTTAGCGGAGAGAGGGATTGCATATATCGATGAGATTGATAAGATTGCCCGTAAGGGTGAGAATCCTTCTATTACAAGAGATGTGTCTGGAGAGGGTGTTCAGCAAGGTCTCTTAAAAATCCTTGAGGGGACAATTGCTAATGTGCCTCCCCAGGGTGGGAGGAAGCACCCACTTCAGGAGTTTATTAAAGTAGATACAAAAAATATCCTCTTTATAGGAGGTGGCACCTTTGAAGGGCTTGAGAGGATTGTCGAAGAAAGGGTCAAGAAGAGAAGGATTGGTTTTGGTACCGAAGATGATGAGGAAGAAACTGCAACACGGATACTCCCACAGGACTTGATAAAGTTTGGCATGATTCCAGAGTTTGTTGGCAGGTTTCCTGTCATCGCAAGACTGAATAGATTGACAAAGGAAGAACTTGTAAGGGTGCTTATTGAACCAAAGAACTCCCTTATCAAACAGTATGAAAAGATGTTTGAAATTGATGGTGTAGAACTCGAGTTTGAAGAGGATGCGCTTGATTTTGTCGCAGAAAAGGCAATTGAATTGAACATAGGTGCAAGAGGTCTTAGATCTGTTTTGGAGCAATCTATGGTAGAACTTATGTACAAAATCCCCCAGAACAAACTCATCAAAAAATGCATAATAACGAAGGCGTTTTTAGAGGATGGAGTAGAGCCAGTACTTTTAGATAGTAGAGGCTTGAGAGTATCTTTGAAGAAGGTTGCTTGATTTGGAGGCATATTTTATGAATGGCAAGAAATGGGAAAAAACATATGCGCCATATTTTCCCCTTCGAGGGATAGTTATTTTTCCTGGTATGGTTGTCCCGCTTGTTGTAGGAAGACCAAAGTCTATTAGTGCCATTGAAGAATCGCTTGCAACTGATAAACTTATTGTTCTCTCTACACAAAAGGATGGGCTCATTGAGGAGCCAGAGCCGAAGGATGTGTTCGATGTAGGTGCTGGTTGTGAGATTATTCAGGTATTAAGACTTCCAGATGGCACTTATAGGATTATTGTTGAAGGAATTGAAAGGGTCAAAATTAATCAGTTTGATCTCTCACCAAATATCTGGCATGTGCATGTTACGCCACTTACGAGCGTGTATGTGCATACACAGGAAGTTGAAGCGCTTATGAGACTTGTATCTGATAAATTTGCTCTCTATTCTGAACTCAATAAGAAGGTGCCACAAGATGCAATTTTAAGTCTTACAAATGTTGATACGCCAGATAGGCTTATTATGCTTGTTGTTTCAAATTTATTTGTGCCTGTTGAAGAGAAACAAAAGATCCTTGAAATGGTCAATGTGAAAGACCAACTTTCGTATCTCCATCAAATTCTTGAAACTGAAAATACAATTCTTGAAATATCAAGAAAGATTGATGAGGAGGTAAAAGGGAGAATTGAAAAAAGCCAAAAGGAATATTTCTTACGGGAGAAACTTAAAGAAATAGAACGTGAACTTGGAGAAGAGGGCGATGGAGCCGGGGTTATCTCTGAAATCAAAAGTAAGATGAAGGGGAGAAAACTTCCCAAATATGTAATGGACAAAATTAATGAAGAGATTGAGAAACTGAAGAAGACCCCGCCGATGAGTCCAGAAAGCGGAGTAATTCAAAACTATATTGACTGGTTGCTTGCCCTGCCGTGGGATAAGTCCACGATAGATACAGTGGATGTGAAAAAAGCAGAAGAAATCCTTGATAAGAACCATTATGACCTTAAGGATGTAAAAGAAAGAATACTTGAACTTATTGCTGTGAAAAAGTTGAAAAGTGATGTGAAGGGCCCCATTCTTTGCCTTGTTGGTCCTCCAGGTGTAGGTAAAACATCTCTTGGGAAATCGATTGCTGAAGCACTGGGGAGAAAATTTACACGGGTGTCCCTCGGGGGTATTCGAGATGAAGCAGAAATAAGAGGGCATAGAAGGACATATGTAGGTGCAATGCCCGGGAGAATTATTCAGGGCATTAAACAGGCAGGTGTAAAGAACCCTGTCTTTCTACTTGATGAAATAGATAAGGTTGGTGTGGATTTTAGGGGAGATCCTACTGCTGCCTTATTAGAAGCACTTGACCCCGAGCAGAACAACTCCTTCTCGGATCATTATATAGAACTACCATTTGACCTTTCACAGGTGCTTTTTATAACAACAGCAAATGTGACTGACACGATTCCTCCTGCACTTTTTGATAGAATGGAAGTATTGACACTTCCTGGCTACATTGATGAAGAAAAGTGTGAAATTGCAAGAAGATTTATCATCCCCAGGGAGATGGAGGCCCATGGGCTTAAAGAAGGGGATCTTGTTATTCCTAAAAAAATCATTCTCAAGATAATCAATGAATATACAAGGGAGGCAGGTTTAAGAAACCTCGAAAGGTCAATTACAAAGATAATAAGAAAAGTGGCAAAAGAAAAGGCGGAGAAGGGGAGTGTAAGGAAGCGTATTACAGAAGATCACCTGAGGAAATACCTTGGCAAGCCAGAATTTGCAAGAGAATTTCAGGAGAAGAAAAGCCTTGTTGGTGTTGCCTGTGGAATGGTTGTTACTCTTGCAGGAGGTGACATTGTTTATATTGAAGCAACTAAGATGGCAGGTAAAGGGAGTCTCATACTTACAGGTCAGTTGGGTGATGTGATGAAGGAATCCGCACAGGCTGCATTGAGTTATATAAGGACAAATGCTGAAAGACTTGGCATCCAACACGATTTTTATGAGAAGTATGACATACACATCCATGTCCCGGAAGGGGCAGTGCCAAAAGAAGGGCCTTCTGCGGGTATAACGATGTTTGTTGCACTTGTTTCTGTTTTAAAAGGCATTCCTGTGAGTAAGGATGTAGCTATGACTGGAGAGATCACGCTTAGAGGACGTGTTCTACCTATTGGAGGCGTGAAAGAAAAGGTCCTTGGTGCATACAGGGCGAACATAAGGACGATCATCCTTCCAAAGGCAAATGAAGTTGATATTGACGAGATTCCTGAAAGAGTGAGGAAGAACATAAAGATACATCTCATTGAGAATGTAGAGGAGGCGCTTTCCATAGCATTAGAAAATGGAGATAGGCAGGGGGCTTAAAGAAGAAAGACTCAAAAGAGGTTTGACGCTTGAAGATGTCTCAAAAGAGACTCTTATAAGAGTTTATTATCTCGAAAAAATTGAAAACGATGATTTTGGAGAGAATTTTGATGGGTTTATCCTTTCTTATATTAAGAAATATGCTGAATTTTTGGGCATAGAACCAAAACCATTTGTGGATGCCTATAAAGCGCTTTTCGAAGAGAGAGAGGTACTTCCACGATCAGAGAAAAATAATAAGAGACTTATTTTTATAATAGTAATCTTATTAATAACTGTTGGCATCATATTAGGAATCATTCAAAGCGGAATTTTTCGCAATCCTTCGAAAGAAACAACTCAAAATAGTTCAACAAATACGCAGGGCACTCTTACTCCATCGCAAACTCTACCTTCTGAAACGCAACCCACAACGCCTCAAACACCGTTTGAGACAAAGCCACAGTATTCTGTAAATCTTATCCTGAAAAGTACTGGTAGATGCTGGCTTGGGATAACAATTGATGGGAGATCTTCGCAGAGGTTCATAAACAAAGACGAAACTCTCGAATTGAATGCAAATAATTACATTCAGATTCTCTATGGTAATGCAAAAGTTGTGGAAGTTACATTCAATGGTAAGCCACTTGGCTTGGTAAGTAAAGACACTGTTGTTGAATATAGATACACGGAAAAGGGAGTGGAGAAAGTAGAAAGTCCGTGAAGAAGGTTTCAATAGTGAGTTTGGGGTGTCCAAAGAATCTTGTAGATTCAGAGCGTATCTTAGGCGAGGTATTAGAGAACTATCCAGTCACATTTAATCCAGATGAGGCTCAAATTGTTTTAATTAACACCTGTGCATTTCTTGAAGAGGCAAGAAAAGAGGGAGAAGAAGTAATAAGTGAATTTATAGAAAAGAAAAAGAAAGGTCATATTGAAAAGATAATTGTTTTAGGTTGTTATCCTTCATTAGATACGGATGTTCTAAAAGAAAAATTTCCACTTGTTGATGGGTTTGTTGGCACAAACAATCTTAAAAGTGTTTTAAAGGCAATTGAGTATGGCGGTGTTTATGTCGATAAGAGGCCCGAATATGCCGATTTGCCACGATTACAGGTGACGCTTTCCCACTACAGTTATTTGAAGATTGCAGATGGTTGTAATCACAGGTGTGCCTTCTGTCTCATTCCAAAAATCAAAGGAGATTTGCATAGTTTTGATATTGATTTTCTTATTAAGGAGGCAAAGGCATTAGTGGAAAACGGTGTTAAAGAACTTGTCCTTATTGCGCAGGATACAACGCAGTATGGAATTGATCTATATGGTCGTATTTCTCTTATAGATCTTTTAAAGAAAATTGAAAGTATTGATGACCTTCACTGGATAAGAATCCTTTATACATATCCGAGTCCCTACATTTATGAACTGGTTCGTTATATAAGGGATTCAGCAAAAGTCGTTCCATATATCGATATGCCTATACAGCATATTTCAGATCGCATATTGAGACTGATGCAAAGGAATTCTACGCAAAAAGATATTGAGGAGATTGTTTCCTGTATAAAGAAAAATGGTCTTGCTTTCAGGACTTCTGTCATTGTTGGCTTTCCTTCTGAAACTGAAGAAGAGTTTAAGATGTTAAAGCAGTTTATTGTAGATTACGGAGTAGACCATCTTGGTATTTTTAAATACTCAGATGAAAAGGGCACAAAAAGTTACTCTATGCCTCAACTGGAAGAAAATATAAAAGATGAGCGTTTTTCTGAACTTTTAGATATAAAAGATACGCTTGCAAGTAAAAGAAGCAAGAGTTTTCTTGGCGCTTCTTTAGAATTTGTTGTTGATTACTTTGATTACGAGCACAATTATTTTGTTGGAAGAACAAAGTTTGATGCCCCTGATATTGACAATATTGTAATTACGAGAAATGAGGTGTTGCCTTCTCAATTTTATACAGGGAAAGTAAAAAGGGTTAAAAAATACGAATGGTTTATGGAGGTAGAGAAATGAGGCTTTTTATAGCATTAAAAACAACACTATATGAAGATGAACTTTATGAAGTAGTAAAAGAGGTGAGAAACAAAATAGATGATGATGTTAAGTGGGTCACAAAGGATAATCTGCATGTAACAACGAAGTTTTTGGGTGAAGTTCAAAAGGACTTTATCCCTGTTATTTCTGAAATATTAGAGCATGTTTCAAAGATCTTATCTCCTTTCTATTTCAAGATTAGCGGTATCTCTGGGTTTCCTAAAAAGGAAGATGCGAGAGTTCTGTTTTTCTCAATAATTGATAATAGCCACTCTATAGAAAAAATAATGAGGCTTCTTGATGAAGCGTTTTCACCTTATCATTTTAAGGCTGAGGAGAGTTATGTGCCACATATTACCTTTGGAAGAGTACGGTATAACCTTGTAGACCTCACAAAAGTTGAAATTGCCCCATTTGAGTTTGAAGTTAAGTCATTGGGTCTTACTTTATTTGAGAGCGTTTTGAGAAATGAAGGGCCACTATACAGAGAATTAATGACTTTTGATTTTAAAGATAAAAGTGTATAATAAATAAAAAGGTGAGGTGATATGTATGGCAAATAGCGAAAATGAGAAGGAACAGGCTTTAAAGATTGCGATGATGCAGGCTGAAAAGGAATATGGAAAAGGTTCTGTTATGCGCCTTGGTGATAAAAAGGCGAGTTTAAGTATAGAAGCAATTCCAACTGGTATATATTCGCTTGATCTTGCCCTTGGTGTTGGTGGCTTCCCGAGGGGTCGTATTATTGAAATATTTGGGCCAGAGGGAAGTGGTAAGACAACACTTGCACTTGAGGCAGTTGCGAATACTCAGAAAATGGGTGGAAAGGCACTATTTGTTGATGTAGAGCATGCCTTTTCACCAGAGTATGCGAAAAGCCTTGGTGTGAATATCGATGACCTTATAGTGTCCCAGCCTGATTATGCAGAACAGGCACTTGACATTATTGATATTTTTGTAAGGTCTGGAGCTGTTGATATTGTAGTCCTGGATTCTGTTGCTGCGCTTGTGCCCAAGGCAGAACTTGAAGGTGATATGGGGGATTCCTTTATGGGGGTCCAGGCAAGGCTTATGTCTCAGGCATTAAGAAAACTTGCAGGTACAATTAGTAAGTCAAAGACCTGTATGATTTTTATTAACCAACTTCGAGAAAAGATTGGTGTTGTTTTTGGTAATCCCGAAGTAACTCCAGGTGGAAGGGCATTAAAGTTCTATGCTTCTATTAGACTTGATGTGAGAAGGGCTGAGTCTATCTCCCAGGAGAGTAAAGATATAGGAAATAGGATCCGGATTAAAGTGGTAAAGAACAAGGTGGCTCCACCATATAAAGAGGCAATGGTTGACCTTATCTTTGGAGAAGGTATTTCGAAGCTCAGTGACATTTTTGATGTGGCTACCGATAATGGTATCATTAAGAAAAGTGGGTCGTTCTTCTCCTATGGAGATATAAAACTTGGCCAGGGCAGAGATAATGCAATAAAATTGCTTGCCTCAAATGAGGAGTTGATGACCAAGATAAAGAAAGAACTTGATGAAAAACTTTTCGCAAAGAAAGAAGAAGTACAATAATGCTTTTGAATATGCATTGAATTTACTTTCGAGGAAAGATTATTCAGAATATGAATTAAAGGAGAAACTTTTGCAGTATTTTGATAGTAGCGTAGATGAAGTAATTGAAAAATTAAAGGAAAGAGGGCTTCTTTCTGATGAACGATATACAGAGAGACTGTGCGAGAAATATATGAAAAAGAAATACGGTTTTTTGAAGATAAAATGTGAACTTGAAAAGAGAGGTATCGGAAGAGAGGTAATCGATGAAGTATTACCTCGCCTTTACACTCTTGAAAAAGAAAAAGAAATTGCTCAATATTACCTTTCGAAAAAACCTAAGGAAAAACTTTATTCGTATTTAATTCAGAAGGGATTCAGGTCTCGTATCGTTCAGGAAGTCCTCGCCTGCAAAAACTAAGGAGGTGAGGAAAAATGGAAGTGCCATACTTGTTGTATGTGATAGTAACTATTATTATGTTTCTTATTGGTGCCTTAATTGGCTGGATTATTCAGGGGTATATCTATAAATCAAAAGTTGGGTCTATCGAGGAGTTTGAAAAAAAGAAAAAGGAAGAGATAGAGAGTATTCTTGAAGTTGAAAGAAGAGAGATGAAGGTGCGTCTCAAGGAAGAGACTGATAAGAGAACACAAGAATTAGAAAGCAAATTCAAGGAACGGCAAAGAGAACTTCAGGAGATAGAAGGAAGGCTTATAAAGAAGGAAGAAATTGTAGATAGGCGTTCTCAATTCCTTGATAAAAAAGAAAAAGAACTTTTAAGGAAAGAAGAAGAACTTACCTTACTTCAAAAACAGTTGGAAGAAAAGAAGAAGAGTGTTGATGCAGAGTTATTTAAGATTGCCTCCCTATCTAAAGAAGAGGCGAGAGCCATCATATTGAAAGAAGTAGAGGAATCCCTTAAAAAGGATATTGCAAAAAGAGTAGTAGAGGCAGAAGAGGAAATAAAATCTATTGCAAAAGAAAAGGCAAAGGTTATTCTTTCACAGGCAATGGAGAACTGTGCAATTGATTATGTTGCTGAAACAACTGTGTCCGTTGTCCCTCTTCCGTCAGACGAGATTAAGGGAAGGATTATAGGGCGTGAGGGGAGGAACATCAGGACATTCGAGACACTTACAGGAGTTGATCTTCTCATTGATGATACACCAGAGGCAGTGACGCTTTCATGTTTCGATCCCGTGAGGAGGGAAATTGCAAGAAGGGCTTTAGAGAAACTCATTATCGATGGGAGGATTCACCCTGCAAGAATAGAGGAATTTGTAAGTGAGGCCGAGGCACAATTTGAGGAAAGCCTTATAAAAGATGCAGAAGATGCACTTATGAGTATTTCTCTTTATGGATTTCCTATCGAACTCAAGAAAATCATAGGTGAAATGAAGTACAGGACGAGTTATGGTCAGAATCTATTGAAACATTCACTCGAAGTTGCCACTATTGCAGGTATAATTGCAGAAGAGTTAGGTGAGAATGTGGTGCTTGCAAAGAGAGCGGGATTCCTGCATGATATAGGAAAGGTTGTTTCACAGGAGTATGAAGGCCCCCATGCCTTGGCCGGTGGAGAGTTGTTAAAGAAGTTTGGAGAAAATGAATCAGTTATCCATGCAGTTCAAGCACACCATAATGATATAAAGATGGAAACTGCCCTTGATGTCATTGTTCAGGTCTCAGATATACTTTCAGCAACGAGACCTGGTGCAAGGAGAGAAGACCTGGAAAACTACATTAAGAGAATGGAGGAACTTGAGCATATTGCAAGTACTGTTCCGGGTGTAAAAAAGGCTTTTGTTGTCCAGGCAGGGCGTGAACTACGGATTCTTGTAAATCCTGAGGAAGTTGATGAAGAGACTTCTCAAAAAATTGCAAAGGATGTTGCAAAAAATATAGAAGAATCCCTTGTTTATCCGGGTATTATAAAGGTAACGGTGGTAAGAGAAACTCGTTATATAGAGTATGCAAAATAGCATCAAATTCCCTGATGAACTGAAGTTTTTGCCTGATTCATCCGGGGTTTACCTTTTGAAAGATGCAGAGAAAGTGCTCTATGTAGGGAAAGCAACTTCTCTTAAAAAGCGTGTAAGTTCCTATAGGATTCCAAAAGATATTAAGGGAAGCGCACTTCTTAAAAGGGTAAATCGTGTTGATTTTATTGTCACTAAAACACCTGATGAAGCGCTTCTCCTTGAAAATAATCTTATAAAAAAATTTAAGCCTCCATTTAATGTAAGACTTGTGGATGATGAAAACTATCCGTATATAAAGATTACAGATGAACCATATCCGAAGATACAGAAAGTATATAGAGTTCGTGGTGAGAAGGGAAGTTATTTTGGTCCATTTCCACATGGAAAGGCAGTTGAGACAACCATTAAAACGCTCCGTAAAATTTTTCCAGTTCGTTCCTGCAACCTGAAGATTGGTGAAGAAAAGACATATCAACCGTGTATGCTTTACCAGATTGGTCTATGTGTAGCACCCTGTGCCCATTTCATAGGAAGGGGCGAATATCTCAAAATTGTTGAAAATCTTAAGACATTCCTGAGAAGTGAAGATAGAAGTATTATATTTACATTAACAAGAGAAATGGAGGAGGCAAAAAGAGCGCTTCAGTTTGAGAAGGCAATCGTATATAGAGATGCAATAAATAGTCTCAATGCAATTTTTTCCTCTCAACGGGTGGTGACGGAGCGTGATGTAAGTTTTGATTTAATTACATGCGAGTTGAAGGACGGTGTAGGATGCCTTGTAAAAGTTACCATAAGAAATGGAAGGGTTGTAAGCCTTTATCCTTTTATTCTTGAGGCATCTTATGATAAACGGGAGGTTGTTACCGAATTCCTCATCTCTTACCCCTTTCATGCAACTTCTGATACGCTCTATTTAGATGTGTTAGTGGAAGATAGAGATGCTACTGAAAAATTCTTAGGGGAGAAGACAAAACATCCCGTGAAGATTAAAAGTGTAAGGGGAGAAATTGTAAAGAAAGTGCTTGAACTTGGGAGAGAAAATGCAAGGATACATCTTGAAAATTATTTAAAGAGAAAAGGGAAGGAGACTCCAGGAGTATTGCTCTCACTTAAAGAGATACTTGGTTTGAAACATATCCCTGTAAGAATAGAGGGGTATGATATCTCAAATGTACAGGGCAAATTTGCTGTAGGCTCAATGGTTGTATTTACAAACGGAAAAAAGGATAAGGATGAATATAGAAGGTTTAAAATCAAGTTAGTTGAAGGTCCAGATGATTATGCAATGCTCTTTGAGGTGTTATCAAGGAGATTTACCAATGATAAGGAAACTTTTGCAAGGTCCTTGCCACACCTCGTGCTTATTGATGGAGGTATAGGACAACTGCAGATTGGTTTAAAAATAAAAAAGATGCTTAATCTGGATATTGATTTCATTTCGCTTGCAAAAAAAGAGGAACTTATATATGTTGAGTGGAGTAGTGAGCCGATAAAACTTATGGAAGATGCTCCTGAACTTAAACTTTTAAAGGAGGTGCGTGATGAATCTCATAGATTTGCAAAAAAATATTTCAAAGAACTGCACTCACAGAGTATAAGGGGGAGCGAATGAAGAAAGGCTTTTGGGTAAACTTTATTGTTACTTCAATTTCTTTTTATCTTCTCAGTCTTTTCTTTAAAGGCATTTCATTTGATAGCACCCTTAGCATTTTACTTACCAGTCTCATCTTCGGCTTGGTAAATGCCCTTATAAGACCAATTTTTGTGATCCTGTCTCTCCCATTTATCTTTTTAACGCTTGGATTTTTTATGTTTATTATTAACGGATTTATGCTTTTGATAGTGTCTTTTGTCGTTCCAGGTTTCCATGTATCCTCATTCTGGGATGCAGTATTTGCTTCCCTTATTTTATCATTCATCTCTGTATTGATAAAGGGAGTATTTGTTGGAAAAAATTGATAGAAAAGGAATTCTCATTCATATTGTAGAGGGAGAAAATAAAGTTTTACGGGATGAGTATCTTGAAGAATTTAGACTGCTGGTCGAGACCCTTAATTATGAAGTTGTAGCAGAGACAACCTATGTGCTTCGTGAACCACACCATGCAACATTGTTAGGAAAAGGAAAAATTGAGGAGACAAAGAATCTCATAAAGATCACTTCTGCAAAAATTGTTTTTATTGATACTACTCTTACATTTTTGCAGATGAGAACGCTCTCAAAGGAGATGGAAGTGCCTGTTATTGATAGACCACATCTCATCCTTATGATTTTTTCAATGAGGGCGAGGACAAATGAGGCGAAACTCCAGGTCGAACTTACGCAGTTAAAGATGCGTCTGCCAGAAATCGTTCATAGTGATGCGAATTTAGATCAGCAGACAGGGTCTCTTGTTGGTTTAAAAGGACCGGGAGAAAGGAAGACTGAATTAAGAAGAAGGTATATAGAAAAGCGTATTCAAATGCTTGAAAAGAAACTTGAGCAAATAAGAAAGCACCGTTTTGAGATAAGGAAAAGAAGGAAGAAGAGTAACATCCCTATCATCTCAATTGTGGGTTATACAAATGCGGGAAAATCTACTCTAATTAATGTGCTTACTCATAGTAATGCGTATGTTGAAGATAAACTTTTTGCAACGCTTGATTCTCTTGCCAGGGTAGGAAAGATAGAAGGGTTACCTGTAATTTTTGTTGATACGATAGGTTTTATAAGGGATTTACCCCCACAACTCGTTTATGCATTTCATTCTACACTTGAAGAAATCCTTGATTCCTGGATAATAATTCATCTTATTGATATTTCAGACCCTCTCTTTAGAGAAAAAATCGATGTCGTCCTTAAAACTCTTAAGGAATTGGGGATAAATGACAGCATTCCTTTAATAACTGTATTTAATAAAATTGATAACATTGAAGAAGGGACGATAGAATATGTAAAGCATGTTTATAATGACGCAATATTTATTTCCGCACTGAACGGCATAAACCTTGATATCCTCAAGGAAGAAATTTATAAGACACTCAAAGGGCTTATAAAAAGAGTTAAACTCTTTATTCCTTATGATAAAGCATATATAATTGATGAAATTTACAACTCAATGCATGTTGTGTATCGGAAAGATGAAGCCTCCGGGAGTGTTCTTGTTGTTGAAGGTTACTATACAACTGTTTCACAATATAAGAATTTCTGGGTGAACCCTTGAAAAATTAAAAGAATCTGGTAAAATTTAACTATGAAAGCAAACTATATTGATCTTGTTGTTTTTGTATTTTTGCTTATAGAGTTTTTTGTAGGCATTAATATAGGAGCAATTGCCCTTATTTTTGATATTTTAGGCATCGTTGCAGGTTTTTATCTCGCAAGACTCCTTACGCCATCTCTTTCATCATTTTTAAAGGCAACCTTTCATCTTGATGACATTATTGCCACCGGTATATCAAAGGTATTAAACTTGCAACCCTCGCTTGCAGGGTCGAATGTCTCCTTGGAAAGTATTAAAGTTGCAATAACTTCATTACACTTACCAAGGTTTTTGGAACAGTATATACTTTCTTCCTATACAGGACAGATGACGAATATTGTAACATTTCTTTCTTCAAGTATTGCCTCTTACATACTGAACGCGCTTTCTTTTCTTATCATTTTCCTTGTAGTCCTTACGATTTTTAGAGTAATTGGTATTTTTGTTAGAAAAATGTTCAATACAAGTCCATTTTTAAAGTGGGTTGATGTAATTTTTGGCGGTGTTGTAAGACTTCTTATTACATTTGCTATCGTCTTGATCATTTTTCATATTATTGGAGTAATTATATCTCCTCTTTCACTTTCAAATGCCCAATTTATGAAAATGTTTTTAACTTCAAAGACTTATGAAATCTCCGAAAAGTATTTTTATACTATTGTAAGTTACATAAACACTCTTATTTCCACATTCAAATAGCATGGGGAATCTTGATTTTTTGGACTACGACCTCCCAAAGGAACTTATAGCCCAGCATCCGATTTTTCCAAGAGATTATGCGCGCCTTATGGTTGTTCATCGGGCGAGTGGAGAGATCGAGCATAGGAAATTTTTTGAGATTGTTAACTACCTTAAGCCAACCGATTGCCTTGTGCTTAACAATTCAAAAGTAATAAAAGCAAGATTTACGGGAAAAAACATTAAGACCTCTGGTAAAAGGGAAGTATTTTTATTGAAGTCTTTGAAAGAAAAAACTTTTCTTGCCCTCGTTTCGCCAGGTAGAAGAGTGCATACAGGCGATACTATTTTAATAAATGCATCACCCTGTATTATAGTGAAAGTACTGCAAAAGTCCTCTTTCGGTGAATATATCGTTGAATTTGAGAGTCCGCTTTCTATGGAAGAAATTTTCAATTTTGGTGAAATTCCCCTTCCTCCCTACATAAAAGGAAGCGCAACTGATAATGAATATCAGACTGTTTATGCGAATTTGCTGGGGTCTGTTGCTTCGCCTACCGCAGGCCTTCACTTTACAAAGGAATTAATAGAAACTATTTCAGGGATGGGTGTATGTGTTGCCTATATTACTCTCCATGTGGGATTGGGCACTTTTAAGCCGATAAAGGTGGATAATTTAGATGACCATAAAATGCATGAAGAGGAATTTTTTGTTTCTGAAGAAGTAACCACGAAAATAAATGAGGCAAAGAGAAGTGGCGGACGTATTATTGCAGTTGGTACAACGGTTGTCCGCACTCTTGAGACAATTTCGGAAGACAACGGATTTGTGAGACCTATGAGTGGTTCAACAAAACTCTTTATTAAACCTGGATATCAATTTAAGATTGTAGATGGCATAATTACAAATTTCCATTTTCCCAGGACTACCTTACTTGCGCTTGTGTGTGCTTTTTTAGGGACTGATCTTACTTTGAAGGCATATCGTATTGCAGTTCAGGAAAGGTATCGCTTTTACAGTTTTGGGGATGCAATGTTCATCTTATAAGGTGGGATATGTTTGACATTAAATTCAGGATTATAAAAGAAGACAATTGCTCAAGAGCACGCATAACACAGTTTGAAACGCCACATGGCACAATAGAAACACCTGTTTTTATGCCTGTTGGAACACAGGCAACGGTGAAAACGCTCACATCAGATGAGATTAGAGAAATTGGTTTTAAAATTATCCTGACAAATACCTACCACCTTTACCTGCAGCCTGGTGCTTCGACCATAGAAAAGGCAGGTGGCATACATAAATTTATGGACTGGGATGGTGCTGTCCTTACTGATAGCGGTGGATTTCAGGTCCTTTCGCTAAAAGACATACGGAAGATTACTTCTAACGGTGTTGAGTTTAAGTCATTTATTGATGGTTCCAGGCATTTCTTTACACCTGAATTGGTAATAGAAACTCAAGAGAAAATTGGCTCAGACATTGCAATTCCCCTTGACATATGTGGCACATATCCAAGTCCACATTCTGAAACAAAAAGAGAACTTGATATAACTATTGAATGGGCAAAAAGAAGTTTGAAGGCACACAAAAAAGAGGATCAAATACTTTTTGGAGTTATTCAGGGCGGTTTTTACAAGGACCTTAGAAAAGAAGCAGTTGAGAGGATCTTAGAACTTGATTTCCCCGGTGTAACTCTTGGAGGTTTGAGCATTGGGGAAGAGAAAGAGTTGACAGCAGAAATGGTTGATTACACGGTTTCGCTTCTTCCAGAAGAAAAACCTCGTTATTTTATGGGTGTTGGTGATCCATTAAGCATTCTTGAATATGTGCGACTTGGAGTTGATATGTTTGATTGCGTCCTTCCAACTCGAATTGCAAGAAATAGAAGTCTATTTACAAGACAGGGAACCATTAAGATCACAAAGGCGATCTATAAAGAGGATTTTACGCCCATTGAGGATGGGTGTAATTGTTTTACCTGTTCACATTATACAAAGGCATATTTACATCACCTTTTTAAGGCGGGGGAATATCTTGCTCCAAGGCTTGCTACAATCCATAACCTTTTTTTTATGGAAAAGCTTATGCGTGATATAAGAGAGGCTATAAAGGGCGGATACTTTAAGGAGTTCTATGAATCGTTTAAGGCACACTACAGGGAAAGTTCAGGGAATAATTTTTAGAAATGAGCAACTTGACCCTAACTTTTAAAGACCAAATAGCATGCTAATAATTGTGAGAGTTATGAAAAGAATAATTATAACCCCCAGAGTGAATTGTTGTGTATTGACTAATTGATAGGTCTTTGTTCTAACGAATTCCTTTGTTTCTTTATGGTTTAAAAGATAGAGAAGATAGATAAGCCAGGGGGTTTCTAAAGATAAAACTAAAAGCACTTTTTGGGGGAACATTCTTGCAATTCCCATAAGAAGGAGTAAGTCATTTTCTTTGATTCCAAGATTCGATATTATTGTTGTAAATTCTTTAAAGTAGACCATCCCCAAAGATAAGAGGATGTTAACAAAGATGTTTAAAGAGATTACTGTTGTAAGGATTTTCAGGGAGATTTCTTTTTTAAGAAGAAACAAGACCGAAGGGATAAAGTACACAAGGAAAATAGGCAGGGAAAAAATGAGCGTATAAGGAGTCATAGGGCTTCCAGTTGTTCTCATGCGGAGAAACATTGCGTAAGAAAAGAATACATAGTATATAAGGCCAATAAATAGGATATAAACTGCAATTTTATATTCTTTTGGCATTCTATCCATTTTTTATGTCTATACCCAATTCATCCAGTTGTTTTCTATCGACTTCAGTTGGGGCATCGGTTAAAGGACATATGCCAGAAGTTGTCTTAGGAAATGCAATTACATCTCTCAGGCTGTTTGTCCCTGAGAGGATCCAAACTATTCTGTCCAATCCAAAAGCAATACCACCATGAGGTGGAGCGCCAAGTGTAAGCGCTTTTACAAGAAATCCGAATCGTTTTTCAATTTCTGCATCAGTAAGACCAATTGCCTTAAAAACCCTTTTTTGAAGTTCAGGATTATGGATCCTTATACTCCCCCCACCCAATTCGCTTCCATTTAAAACAAGATCATATGCGACTGCTCTTACATGTTCTTTATCTGTCTCAAGTTTATCCAGGTCTTCCGGATGTGGCATTGTAAATGGGTGATGCTCAGCAACATAACGCCCTTCCTCCTCACTATAGGAATAAAAAGGAAAGTCAACTACCCATAAGAATTTGAAACTGTTTCTATCAATTTTGTTAAATACCTCTCCCAGGAGTAACCTTGTCTTTCCTACAAGTTCAAAGCCATGTTTTCTATCAACAGAAAAGAGGGCTATTAGGTCACCATCTTTTGCATGTGAAAGGAGAGTCCTTTTTTCTTTTTCATTCAAGAATTTTGATATGGGAGAAACAAGTGTATTATGCTCAACTTTTAGTTCAATAAAGCCGTTAATGCCAATTTCCTTTACACCTTCTTTTAGTTTTTCAACCCCGCTTCTTGAAATACTTCCTCCTCCTTCTACGACAAGCCCCAGAATTAGTTTATTATTGTCCTCGTTTTTTAGTAAGTTGATTCCCGTGTCTTTGAAATTCTCTGTGAAATCTTTAATCTCCATACCAAATCTTGTATCTGGTTTGTCTGAGCCAAATAGCCTTATTGCATCGGCATAATTTATACGGGGGAAAGGTGTCTCTATATGAATACCCATTACCTCTTTGAAAAGCGATTTATACATCTCTTCTACAATAGAAATAATATCATCCCTATCCACAAAAGACATTTCTAGGTCTATTTGTGTAAATTCTGGCTGTCTATCAAGCCTCAAATCTTCATCTCTAAAGCAACGTGCAATCTGGAAATATTTTTCAAAGCCGCCAACCATAAGGATCTGTTTAAAGAGTTGGGGAGATTGAGGAAGTGCGTAAAATTTTCCTTTGTTTAATCTTGATGGTACTAAAAAATCTCTTGCACCTTCAGGTGTGCTCTTTGTAAGATATGGTGTTTCCACTTCAATAAACCCTTTTGAAATAAGGAAATTTCTAATGTTCTGAGTTATTCTTGCACGCAATTCGAATACTCTTCTTACCTCTTCTCTTCTTAAATCAAGATATCTGTATTTCAGGCGAACGGTTTCATCCACGCTCTGGTCTGAAAATGGATTAAACGGGAGATCATCTGCCTTTGAAAAAATTTCAAACGATTCAAGGACTACTTCGTATTCACCTGTTTTAAGTTTTGGATTTGGATTTGTCCTTGCTCTTACCTTTCCCTGAATACCCAGGACTGATTCGACTTTTAATATTTCAAGTTCTTTCATTTTTTCAGGATTAATAGTGCCTGGTTCAACTACGACCTGCACAATACCGCTCCTATCTCTTATGTCCATAAACAGAATTCCGCCAAGATTTCTTTTTCTGTGAAGCCACCCGTTTATGGAGACACTCTTCCCGATAAAGGTCTTATCAATTTCTCCACACCCGACTGTTCTTTTCAATCTAATCATCCTCAATCAACTCCTTTGCTGATTTTAGCATTTCTTCTCTCTTTACTGTGATTTGCTTCCCGGACTTCATATTTTTGATAGTAATGGCATTATTGTTTGCTTCGTTCTCTCCAATTATGAAAACAAGCAATGCACCTCTCTTACTTGCTCTCTCTACGCCCTTTTTGATGTTGTCACCTTTGGGATCCAATTCAACTACATATTCTTTTGAGATAATCTCTCTTATTTCATTTGCAAATGTGATGAACTGTTGGTCGTATACTATATAGACTTTTGGTAATTTATTTACAGTATAGTTTCTTTTCTTTAGCACCTCAATGAGTCTCTCAATACCCATAGCAAAGCCAACACCAGGCGTGCTTCTCCCTCCTAAATCCTCTATGAGATAATCGTATCTTCCGCCCCCTAATAGTGCATTCTGTGCACCCAGTTCAAGAGAGACAACCTCAAAGACGGTTTTAGAGTAGTAGTCAAGTCCTCTTACAAGGTTTGGGTCACATTCAAATGGTATACCAAGTTGTGTAAGAATTGTCTTCACTTTTTCGAAGTGTGTTCTGCAATCAGTGCATAGATAGTCAACCATTTTTGGAAGACTTTCTTTTAGTTCTTGACTTTCTTTTTTGCAATCTAAGATTCTCAGAGGATTTTTGTATAACCTCTTTTTGCAGTCATTACACAGTTCATCATAATGAATCTTTAATGCCTCTATGAGGAGGTTCTTATAATTTGGTCTGCAAGTTCTACAGCCAATACTGTTGAGTTTTACTTTTAAGTCTTTAATTCCGAGATGCCTTAGAATTTCAAAGGCAACCTGAATGACTTCTACATCAAGAACCGGCGATATATCTCCTATCGCTTCAATTCCAAATTGGTAAAATTCCCTGTAGCGTCCTTTTTGCGGATTTTCATACCGAAAACACTGACCAAAGTAGTATATTTTCAAGGGTAAGGCAGATGTCTCAAGGTGATGCTCTATGAAGCTTCTTGCAACAGATGCTGTCATCTCTGGTCTCAGTGCAAGAATTCTTCCTCCCTTGTCTTCAAAAGTAAACATCTCCTTTTCTACTATATCGGTTGTGTTACCGATAGAGCGGTCAAATAGTTCGCTCTGCTCGACAGTTGGAAGAATTATTGGTTGATAACCAAAGGATTGTGCAACGGATTTTGCCTTGTTTTCAATCTCCTCAAAAAGAGTTGCCTCTTCTCCCAGGATGTCCTTAAATCCCTTTACTGTTTTTATTTCCATATGCTCCCTCTCTGTTGAATTTTATGTGAATTCTACAAAAAATCAAGTTCTTTACCTTATACTTTAAGTAATAAATATTCCCTATAGTTTTTTATGAGTTTTTCAATCTTAAATTTTGCCTTATTTCTCTTTTATATCTTTTGGCTCATTCTCCTTACTTCTTGTTTCTTCTAATTGCTTCTTACAATCAGAAATTGCTTTCCTGAGTGTTGAGATCTCTTTATAATGAGTAATAAGCGCTATAAACCACATTGTAATAAGCCCAAGAAGAAACATAAGAACACCGAAAAGGCCCAGATTTACAGTGAAATTGAAGAGGAAGAAGTTGAGTGTTGTAGGAGTATTGTTTTGCACAATGAGAAGAATGACTGCAAGTAATACAATCAGTAATAAAATGACAAACAGGTTTAATCTCTTCATAACTATCCCTCCTTAAAATATTTTTTTCAACTCCTCTATGGCATTTTCAAATTTTTCCTTCTCTACAGGGAAAAATGAAACTCCACCAATACTGTATACCTTTCCTTCAATAGGGACATCTCTCCTTCCAAGGAGTGCAATAACTGAGTTATCATCGTTTTGGAATGCAATTGCACCGCTTTTGCCTTCCTCTGAAAGACTTATTGCTATACTTTCAAATGTTGCTCTGCTTATGCCTTTAACAATTTCAAAAATTATATTCTTTTCTTTTAGCCTTTCAAGCAGCGTATTTTTATAAAATTTTTCAAGGTCGTATATTCTACTTTGAAGAAGTTTATTTTCTTTTTGCATCTTTGTGATTTTATCTTCCAGTTCTACAAAACCAGTCGTTAGCGTAGAAGATATATGTTGAAGGATCTCCAGATCCTTATTAAATTCCTTGATTACTCTTATACCTGATGCAAAATAGACTCTTAAATAATCCCTTTTTGCCTTTTCTTTCTTAAGGATTTTTATACTTCCAATTTCTCCAGTTTTGTTTACATGTGTTCCGCCACACATTGAAATGTCAAAACCTTCTACTTCAACAATTCTTATCGGAGGTTTCACATCTATCTTTTTTCTTAAATTCAACCTCTCAATTTCTTTTTCATCGACAAAATATGTTTTTACATCTCTATCTTCTAACACGATTCTATTTGCAAGGAGTTCTGCTTTTAAAAGATTTTCATTTGATATGTTGTTTGTTTCAAGGTCAATTGTAGAATAATTTTCATCCATATGGAAGCTAACAGTTTCAATATTGAATAGAGTCTTAAAAGATTGAGATAATATATGCTGAGCGGTATGTTCTCTTGCAATTTCAAGTCTTCTTTCAATGTCTATTGTGCATTTGTAAAGAGTATTGGTTTTAAGGGGGCGATCGATCTCATGGAGAATCATTTCACCCTCCTCAATGACCTTTAGTACTTTTGCATCTCCAATGTTTCCAGAATCTCCAAGTTGTCCACCGACTCCGCTGGGATAAAATAGAGTTTGATCAAGTATGGCAAAAAATTTTCCATCTTTTTCTAATATATTTAATACAGTTGCATTGAATTCGATGGCTTCCATTTATATCTCCATTTTGCCTTCAAAGACAAAATGTGCAGGTCCTGACAGGTAATTTTGAGCGTCAGAAAGTTTTACTGTAAGTGTGCCACCCAATGCATGCACAATAATATCGGTGCTTTGAGAAAGAAATTCGTGGAATACAAAGGCAGATGCAACTGCACCTGTCCCGCATGCATAGGTCTCATCATATATTCCCCTTTCAACCGTTCTTATCTTAATCTCGTTTTTACCTGCTTTTTCTACAAAATCTACATTTATGCCTTTTGGGAATACTTCGAAAAGTCGTGCAACTTTTATCCCCACTCTTTTTGGGCATCTCTTTATATTTTTTACAAATGTGACAGCGTGTGGTTCCGAGGAGTTCACAATGTAGAAATCAAGCCCAAACAATTTCATTTGAACAACCTTTTCCTCAAAACAACCTTTTACAAAAGGCTCAAGTGTTTGCATTGGACCCATAGATACTTCAAAGTAATTTTCACCAATTTTTTTCACTGACTTTATGCCTGATAGCGTCTCAATGGTGATGTTTTTCATGTTAAAGAATCTGTCAAAATATACACCAACACATCTTGCACCGTTTCCACACATTGCAGATTCGCTTCCGTCTTTTTCAAGTACTCTCATCTTAATTGTTGCATTTTTACTCTCCTCAAGGTAGAGAAGAGAGTCCCCGCCAACAGAGGCGCGTCTGTCTAAAATGTATCTTCCAACCTTTTCTACCTCTTCCAGGGCATTGAATCTGCCATCAATAATAACGAAGTCGTTCAAGGCTCCTTCACATTTTATAAAATTAATCACTCTTTCTTTCAACTTTACCACCTACGAGTCGTATTTTTTCAATATAATTTTCATATCCCCTGTCGATATGGAATGGGTCGATTAGTTTACTTATACCTTTTGCTGAAAGCGTTGCAAGCAGTAGTGCCATCCCTCCTCTTAGATCAGGTGCAGTGACAATTGAAGGCTTTAACTCATCTACTCCCACAACAAATGCAGTTTTATCTTCAACGCGAATATTCGCGCCCATTTTTATAAGGTCGTTTACAATTCTAAATCTGTTTTCGAAGATATTTTCCTGAATAACGCTTGGCCCATATGCTGTTGTAAGAAGTGCAAGTATCTGTGATTGAACATCGGTGGGAAAACCAGGATATGGAAGAGTAACAATGTTTGTTCCATAGAGTCTCCCTCTGTATGCTCCGGTAATTTCATTTTCTTTTATTGTAATATCTAATCCTATCTCTTTTAACTTCATAATAACTGCTTCAAGGTGCTGTGGGATGACATTTTTTACTTTTATGTTGCCTTTTGTTATGCCTGCAAGGATAAGATATGTTGATGCCTCAATTCTATCAGGTATAATAGTATAATCTACAGGTCTCAACTTTTTTACACCTTTTATGAAGATTGTGCTGCCAGTGCCATTTATTGAAATCTGTGCACCTGCTTTGTTTAAAAAATTGATGAGATCTTTCACTTCTGGTTCTCTTGCTCCATTTTCAATAACAGTTTCTCCTTCAGCAACTACTGATGCAAGAATGAGGTTTTCAGTTGCTCCAACACTTGGTTTGTCAAGGAAAATTTTATTGCCTTTAAGTTTATTTTTTACCTGTGCTTTTAGAATTCCCCTGTCCCATATAATCTCGACACCAAGTTCTCTCAATCCTTTTTCATGCTGGTCTATTGGACGTGAACCAATATTGCAACCACCAAGCCCTGCAATTGATGCCTTTCTTTCCCTTCCAACAAAAGCACCTAACAATGTCTGAGTACCTCTTATGTTTTCTTTCTCTTCTGGTAGAATCTCTGGTTTGAATCCTGAAGTTGCATCGATTTCGACTTCATGCGCTCCTATAAGTACATTTACCCCTATTTTTTTTAGTTGATTGATAAATTTTTTTACATCCAGGATCTCCGGGATATTCTTAATGTGACACTTACCTTCTATGAGTAGACATGCAGAAAGGATAGGAAACGCTGCATTCTTTGACCCCGAAATTTCAACCGAACCCTTAAGAGATTTTCCACCTTCTACTTCAAGATATTCCACCTTTACCTCCATTAGTTAAATAATCATAAACGATTTTTGCAATTCTTTTGCCTGCAACTCCATCGCCAAAAGGATTTTTGCTTTCAGTCATCGCATTATATACATTTTTATCGTTAATAAGTCTTTCAGTTTCTTCTATGATTTTTTCTGTATCTGTCCCAACAATTTTTACAACACCGCTTTCTACTGCCTCGGGTCTTTCAGTAGTCTCTCGCATAAGCAGAACAGGCTTTTTTAAACTCGGTGCTTCTTCCTGAATCCCACCAGAGTCTGTAAGTATGATGTATGATTTTGACAAGAGTTTTATAAAACTTATGTAATCCATCGGTTCAATGAGATAGATGTTTTTGTTTCCACTTAAGATGCGCATAACGATCTCTCTTACGGTGGGATTCTTGTGGACAGAGAAGATTATTTTAAATACATCTTTATATTTCTTTCCAATATAGTCTATGGCTCTGCAGATATTTTCCATTGGCTTTCCCCAGTTCTCCCTTCTATGGGCAGTAACAACAATGAATTTTTCCTTTTCATCAATTGGCAGGTTAAGTTTAATGTCCTTCTTCAGGATTTCTAAAAGTGCATCGACAACGGTATTTCCTGTAACGAAGATGCTTTTCTCATCTGCACCTTCTTTTAAAAGATTTTCCCTTGCTTTTTCAGTAGGAGCAAAAAAAATATTAGATAGTGCATCTGTTAATTTTCTGTTCATTTCCTCGGGGAATGGGGCATATCTATTAAAGGTTCTTAATCCTGCTTCTACATGTCCTACAGGAATTTTTTCATAGAAGGCAGCAAGAGAAGAAGCAAAAGTTGTAGTTGTATCTCCATGGACAAGCAAGAGATCCGGGCGGTCAATCTCGATGATTTCCTTGAGCCCTGTAAGTACTTTTACTGTAATTTTTGTTAGAGTCTGCCTGTCTTCCATAACATGCAGGTCGTAATCTGTTTGAATGTTGAAAAGTTCAATGACCTGTTTGAGCATCTCTTCGTGCTGACTTGTAATGACTACCTTTGTCTCTAATTCGTTATACAATTTGAGTTCCTTATATACCGGATACATTTTTATTGCTTCAGGCCTTGTGCCAAATACAAGGAATACCTTCTTCATTTTACTCCAAAAGTAATGAAAATACCTATAAGAGAAAGGACAAATGTTGTGAAATAGTACATTATTGCGATTGTTCTCTGGGGAACACCTTTTTTATAGAGTTTGTAATGGATATGGTCTGTATCATATTTGAATGGTGAGCCACCCTTTATCATTCTTCTTAAAATGGAAGTGAAAACCTCAATAATGGGAATGCCTAATGCAAAAATTGGAAGCGCAACTGATATGAGTGTCGTTGTTTTATATGCACCGAGAATTGAGATTATTGCAAGCATATATCCTAAAAGCCCAGCTCCGCTATCTCCTAAAAATACCCTTGCAGGGTGGAAGTTGTAAATGAGAAATGCAAGGACTGCTCCACATAAGCCTATGAGAAGAAGCGCTGTATTATAGTGACCCTTATACATAGCAGTTATTGAGAGGAAAAAAGAAGAAATGAGGGAAACACCTGCAGCAAGTCCATCGAGTCCATCTATTATATTGATTGCATTTATAAGACCTACAATCCATATTGCAGTGAATACAGCGCCAAATATTCCGAGGTTTATAGGTGTATTTGAAATTGGTATCGTAATTTGTCTGAATTGAGTCCCTGTAAGAATAGCTATGAATGCAGAGAGAAATTGGATACCAAACTTTTGTCTTACAGTGAGCCCTTTTTTGTCATCTAAAAGGAGACCAAAGAAAAGCAGCGTTGCACCGACAATAATGCCTGAAAATTGTCTGTTGAATTTTTTTAGCGTAAGGAAGAGGATAATAAGAGTTATAAATATTGAAATACCTCCAGACCTTGGGATAGGGTTTGTATGGAGTTTATTTCTTTCTCCTTTTTTAGGTATGTCAATAATACCAAATTTGTTCCCTAAGAATATAGAAAGAGGAGTAGTAAATGAAGAGATAAAGAATCCAAGCAGGAAGAAATAAGAGATATTAAAGAGGTTTTTGTCTAAGAAGTTAATGAAAGTTTTCATTTTGTCCCAAAAAGTCTATCTCCCGCATCACCCAATCCTGGCACTATATAACCATGTGAGTTTAGTTTTTCATCTACTGATATTGTATATATCTTTACATCTGGATGGTCGTGTTCAACCTTTTCAACGCCAGTGGGCGCAGAAATAATGCAGACGAAGAATATTTTCTTCGCCTTTGCCTCTTTTACAATTGAAATTGCCTTTGATGCGGATCCTCCTGTTGCAAGCATCGGATCTACTACAAAAACAGAAGAGTTTGCAATGTTTGAAGGTAGTTTACTGTAGTACTCAACTGGTTCAAGTGTCTTAGGGTCTCTATAGATGCCAATATAGCCAACTCTTGCCTGAGGAATGAGGTCAAGAATACCCTCTGCCATAACAATGCCTGCTCGTAGTATTGGGACTATCGAAATCTCTTCGTCCAACACATAACCCTTTGTTTTTGCAATAGGTGTTTCAACCTCAATCTCTTTGAGTTTTGTACCCCTGAAGATTTCGTACACCATTAAGGCAGAAAGTTCTTTAACGAGTTCTCTAAATTCTTTTGGATTCGTATCCTTTTTTCTGAGGTAAGTAAGTTTGTGCTTTATAAGCGGGTGCTCAATCAATACGGGATCACTCATTATTAACCCCACCTTATATATAAGATATATTTTCGTAAATGGGAAATCTTTTTGTTAATTCAATGACAGCATGTCTTACATCCTCGAGTTTTTTCTCATCATTTCTCCATTCAATTGCATTATTTATAAGTTCTGCAATATAATCCATCTCTTCCTCTTTCATTCCCCTTGTTGTAAGTGCAGGGGTGCCCACTCTTAATCCACTTGTTTCCGTGGGAGGCAGAGGGTCAAAAGGTATTGACTCTTTATTAGTTGTGATATATACAGAATCAAGCAATCTTTCTGCCTCTTTGCCTGTAATGTTTTTATTTCTCAAATCAATTGAGATAAGATGGTTATCTGTTCCACCTGTTACGAGCCTGAAACCCCGTTTAATAAGAGCCTCTGCAAGTGCCTTTGCATTTTTTACAATCTGTTTCTGGTATTCTTTGAATTCGTCAGTCATTGCGAGTTTCAATGCAACTGCCTTAGCGGCAATCACATGCTCTAATGGACCTCCCTGTATCCCTGGAAATACCGACTTATTTAACAATTTCTCATGCTCTTTTTTGAAGAGGACAATGCCTCCTCTTGGGCCTCTCAAGGTTTTATGAGTAGTAGTTGTAACAAAGTCGGCATAGGGAACTGGTGTTGGATGGACACCTGCTGCAACAAGACCAGCAATATGTGCCATATCTACCATAAGGTATGCACCAACGCTTTTTGCAATGCTCTCGAACTTTTCAAAGTCGATAAAGCGTGGGTATGCGCTTGCACCTGCAATAATTACTTTTGGCTTATACTGTTTTGCCAGGTCCTCAACCTGATTGTAATCTATGAGTTCTGTGTCTTTACACACGCCGTAATGCACCGCATTAAAATACTTACCTGTGACACTTACAGGGCTTCCATGACTTAGATGTCCTCCTGCTGAAAGGTCCATTCCAAGGAGTGTGTCATTAGGGTTCATTGTGGCAAAGTAGACTGCAAAATTTGCCTGAGTTCCCGAATGAGGCTGGACATTTGCACCTTCTGCATTGAAGAGTTGTTTTGCTCTTTCAATTGCTAAACTTTCTACAACATCAATGAACTCACAACCTCCATAGTATCTTCTTTTTGGATAGCCTTCTGCATATTTGTTTGTTAACACCGACCCTTGTGCCTCTAAAACGGGTTCAGAAACATAGTTTTCAGAGGCAATTAATTCAAGTTTGTTTTTTTGTCTTTCAAGTTCACCCTGCATCGCTTGCGCTAATTCTAAGTCTACATCCTTTATTCTCATTTTTACCTCCTTATGTAATATTTTGTGCTAAAGCAATGAAATTTATCTTTTTACTATTTACTTTTCGAAAAGCCTTTACCACCTCCTTTGCGGTACTCCCTGTTGTATAGACATCGTCTAAAACGAGTAAGTCTAAGTCGAGTTTCTCTTTTACTACAAAAGCACCTTTTACATTTTCTTTTCTTTCCTCCCTGGAAAGATGGGTCTGTCTTTTTGTTTCTTTTATCTTAAAAATAGAGTTAATAACAGGTTTTCCCGTGATAGATGAGAGTGCATTTGCTAAAAGTTGTGACTGGTTATAACCCCTTTCTCTGAACTCCTTTTTGTTCATAGGCACATATGAAATTGCACCAAAAGTGATATTATGTTGCTCTGTAAAGTCTTTTAACATCTTTGCAAAGGTAGAAGCAAGCACTTTGTAGTTATTAAATTTAAACTTTTTTATTAGTTCTTCCATTACTCCTGAATATCTACTCATTCCATAATAGTATACCATTTCTTCACTTAAAATAAGAGGGTATTCATTGAATTCAATTTTTTTGTAACAATCTACGCATAAAAATTGATTGGGAGAAAGTTTTTTCCCGCATACAGCACAATGTGCAGGTGCAATAAATTCGAGGAGTGGATCCTTAAGATATGTATTTAATAATGAGATCAAAGTTTTTCCTTGCATATGCCTTTGCAATTGGTAATTTGTCTTTTATGCGTTTTTTTATTTCCTCTTCGTTTTTTAGCAATGTGTCGAATGCCTTTGAAAAATTTGGAAGGTTCAGTTTATCTATGTCTATCCCGTCTAATTCAAAAAATTTACTTAAATTACGCATTTTATTATCGTAGAAAATTGGAAGGACTGGTTTTTGGAGCAGAATGGAGAATAGTAACGAATGGTATCGCATACCTACAATGATGTGAGCACTGTTCATTATGGTCAATACCTCATCGACATTATCTTTCACTAAAACTTTAAAACCTGTTCTTTTTTCTATCTCCCGTGCAAATGGCTCGTCAACATCTCTAAAAAATGGAAGGATAACTATCTCTTCTTTGGTTTTATCATGCATAAGTCTTGCAATATCTGCCATTTCCTCTATATCAATATTTTCCCTGCCTTTCACTTGAAGGATGTTGTATTGTGTATGTGATAGGTCTTTTTTCAGAAATTCTATCTCATACAAAAATGAAAGGTCCTGTGTAACAAAGATTTCTTTTTTTACACCAATCTCTTCAAGCAGTTTCTTAGATGCCCCATCTCTTACAGAAATGAGGTCGCACTTATTTAGTGTTATCTTCGTGAGGATTCTGTTTATATTCCTATTGATAGGCCCGATGCCCTGTCCGATAATAAAAGCCTTTTTCTTAAATATCTTTGCAAGTATCAGGATTGAAAGGTAATAATAGAGGCTTCTTGAACTTGTTCTGTCTTGCAACAATCCTCCTCCACCTGAAATGACGAAATTTGAAGTAACAACCCCCCTTATGATATCCCATAGATTGTCTCTTTTTATCTCCCCTGCTTCTTTTACTTCCTTTACAAGAAATTGTGGATAAACATTCAAGGAAGATAACTCTTTCCTCAGGACAATTTTTATTGCCTCGTCTCCGATATTTCCAAAACCAAAATAGCCAGAAATAAGTGCCTTATTCATCTATTCTCCCCAGGAGCAATTTAAAGGATAGTACAAGAATATTTTTGAGTCTCCCAAGCCTTTCTGGTTGGACCACTGCACGATAAAGCCATTCTATGCCAATTTTCCTTACCCAGGCTGGCGCCCTTTTTACCTTGCCACTCCACACATCAAAAGAACCGCCAATCCCAATATTAATGGGAATATTTAAGTCTCTGTTTTTGACAATCCATTTTTCCTGTCTTATGCCACCCATTCCAACTAAGAGTATCTCAGGGGAAGCATTTCTTACCATTTCTCTTACTGCACTTTCTTCTACAAAATATCCCTCGTGATAGCCTGCGATTTTTAATGCGGGAAACTGTTCCTTTATTTTCATAATTGCCTTTTCGAGAACTTCCCTTTTTGCGCCTAAGAAGAAAACCTTGTATTGCCTCTGCTCTGAAAGTCTTAGTAATTCCCAGGCAAATTCTATGCCAGGGATCCTGTGGGTGATTCTTTCTCCGAATCTCCTTGCTCCAAGTACTACACCAATGCCATCAGGAATAACAAGATGAGCACCCCTGAGAATGTTTAAGAATTCTTTGTCACTTACTGTCCTTGAAAGCATCTCGCCGTTGATTGTTACAATTAAGTGAAAGGTCTTTTCCTCGATAAAATTTTCTACAATCTTTAAATTCTCTTCTATACTTCTATTTGAGACAGTTATGCCAAGAAAATTGATCTCGCTTTTCTCTTTATATCTTCTTTTGTATGCCTCGTATAGAAATCCGGGAAGAGTGAGGATGCGGGGAAGGCGTTTTGGATCAAGAAGGAATCTGTAGAACCACTCAAGCCCCATTTGCTGTATAAAACCGGGTGCTCTTTTGAATTCCTGCGCATAGACATTAAATGTTCCACCAACTCCCATTGCGAATTTGACACCTAACTCATGGAGGTTTTTGTAGATAAATTTTTCCTGTTTCGGTGTCCCCATACCTACGAAAAGTATCTGAGCGCCACTTTCTCTAATTTTGTGAACAACCATGTGCTCATCTTCATAGTAGCCATTTTGATACCCCGCAATTTCAAGCGAAGGATACTCCTTTTTAATATTTTCTATTGCCTTCTTTAGACTTTCCTCTTTTGTGCCTAAAAAAAATACCTTTAACCTTTTTTCCTCTGCAACTTTTAAAAGTTCAGAAAAGAGATCAATCCCCGTTATCCTTTCTTTTATTTTAATTCCCTTAAATATACTGCTTGCAAAAATTATCCCTACTCCATCTACGAAATCAAGATCTGCATCTTTTATGATTTGGAGAAGTTCCGGGTCTTTATAAGCCTTCAGTGCTTTTTCTGGATTTATTGCAACACCGAAATGCGGTCCTTCCTCCTGTAAGAGATATTCAATCAGGCGAACTGCTTCATCTTTTGAAAGATTGTCAATTGGTATATCGAAGACTTCTACTCTCATACAGTTAAATAGATTGCTCCATATGTTCTTGCCTCAGTTTTGTCAAAAACCTTTCTTCCATCAAAAATAATGGGATTTTTAGAAAGTAATTTCATCCACTCTTTTAAATCGTATTTAACTTCTTCTTGAATTATGGGGATAACAACAACATCTGCTCCTTTAAGTGCAATGTCAAGGTGTGTTTCTCTATCTTCAAAATTCCCCTTTACTTTTGGATCGTAGAATACAACCTTTGCCCCTCTCATTTTGAGCACTTCTTTGAGATATACTGCAGGACTTTCGGAAATATCTGAGGAATTATCTTTCATAGCAATTCCTATGAATGTGATTTTTGATTTAGATATTTCTTTTCCAATATTTTTTAATTCTTTTTCAATTCTTTCTGCAATATTTTTGGGTCTTGAATCATTTACCTCTCTTGCTGTATGGAGTATGGGCATTTTCAAATTTAACTTATCAGTGATGTAGCATATGTATTTTGAGGCAAACGGTATGCAGTGACCGCCAACACCTATACCTGGTGTGAGTAGTTTTACTCTCCTGTGGGTATTTGCAATATCAATTACCTCCATCGTATCGACATTGAGTGCATTTGTAAGTGTTGCAAGTTCATTTACGAGTGCAATGTTCACATCTCTTGAAGCATTTTCTATGAGTTTGGAGATTTCAACTACTTCAGGAGCACTTGCAAGGATTATGTTTGGATTTATTATTTTGAGGAGTTCCTTTGCACGCCTTGTGCCTTCCTCACTCAGGCCCGCTACTGCAACAGGCATTGTCTGAAACTCCTCAAAGGCCCTTCCCTCTGCTATCCTTTCTGAAGAATACGCAAGAAAAAAGTCTTTACTCTCTTTTAAGCCACTCACTTTTTCAAGAATGGGCAATGCGATGCTTCTTGTTGTAAGAGGAGGGACAGTTGACCTTATTAATACTAAATCATCTTTTTTGAGAAATTTTCCAATGCTTTCAATGGCGGACTCAAAAACTTCCATATGTATCTTCTCATTCTCAATTGGGATACCTACAGTAACAATTATATTTTTTACTTCTCTAAGGCCTTCCTCATATGAACTTGTTGGATGAAAGAGTCCTTTTTCTGAGCTTTCCTTTAAAATCTCTTCTATGTGACGCCCCTTATATGTCTCGTATACATGTGTTTTCCCTCTTTTTAGTTCTTCTATGTATTCTTTGTTTATATCAATACCGTGTACTTCTATACCAAAAAGTGTATAGGTAAGTGAAAGTGGAAGACCTACATATCCAAGTCCGACTACAGCAATCTTTTCCATTTTTACCTCCAATTTTCCTAAAAGGTATTGTAATAGAAAACCCTCTTTTTGCAAAATTTTCCTGTGCAAAGTCAGGATAAAAATAAGTGGCAAAGCGTGAGTCTTTACAAAACTTATCGAACATATCATTTTACCTAAATTAATTTTTTCGATTAGTTTTTTGAAAGAGTCTTCTTTTTATTGCATAGAACCTGCTAAAAACAAGGACTAAAAAGAAATAACGATTTTGGTGATTCAATTCGCACTCTTGTATTTTTTTCAAAAAGTGATAAACTTTATTTAAGTGAGAAAAAATCGCTTGATTTAGATTTAAAATGAGCGTTTTTATGAACGAAGCGAGTATATAAAACAGGAAAAAAGAAGTACTGTTAAAGATGAGTTAAGCAGGGAAATAAATGGTTATGGCTAAAAAGTGGCGTAATCTATCAACAGAGGAAATATATGAAAGGCTGACAATACTTGACGGGAAATGCTCGGCTTTGTTAGAACTTTCGGCAATAATCTTAACAATAGGGACCATTCCTATAACTAGTGGAAAATTTTCGGGCTTGCCTTTCGTTCTTTCTTTAATAATAACCGTTACTTTTTTACTTGTGAGCATTCTATCATTAACTGTAATCTGGGTAGAGTGGGAACCAACGATAAAAACGCTTAATTGGAGAACGATTGCATATAGAATTTCTGTAATCCTTTCGGGAGCAGGTTTGTTTTTAATTGCTATTTTGATTTTTGCTGTTTCACTAATGTGAGTTTACGAATATAATTCGATTTACCGCTATCTTATACACCGTATTTCTGTTTTGTTCAAAGGCGCCATTTAACACCTAACTTGTATTGTTTCTTTGTTATCATCCAATTTCGAGACAAATTAGAATACAATGCATTACTAAGTTCCTAACAGTACATCTTTTACTTCTAATGCAATTGGTTATCTGTTTGCTTAACCCTATCAATGTGAAACCTTCTGCAGAGTCTATCAAAGAAATTGTTTTGGAGCGTTAGAAAATTCCTTCACAGTAGGCATTCGAGACAACACTTCATATTGATTTGAAACAGTGAAAATGTCCCTATTTTGTCCAGTCTGGAGCAAATTTTGAAAGTTTTATCTATTCTTTCATAGTAAAGTCCTCTTTTAACTACTGTGTAAAACTCGCAGTCCTGCTTATGGAAAATTGAGAGAGTTATCTCAAATTGTTCAAAGAATTAAACTGTGTTTGTATTTGTTTGGGATTGTATTATAATAAAAAGGAAGCGCCCATAGCTCAACTGGATAGAGCAACGGTCTACGGAACCGTTGGTTGCGGGTTCGACTCCTGCTGGGCGCGCCATTTTATTATTTAAGCATCGGCATCTTTATGTTATGTTTTTTTGCAGTTTCTATTGCAATTTCATATCCTGCGTCTGCATGCCTTACGACACCACTTGCAGGATCATTGTGAAGGACTCTTGAAAGTTTTTCATTTGAAAGAGAAGTTCCATCTGCAACGATAACGAAGCCAGCATGAATAGAATATCCGATACCAACCCCCCCGCCGTGGTGGACCGAAACCCATGTTGCACCAGATGAGGCATTCAATAGCGCATTCAGGATCGGCCAGTCTGCTATAGCATCAGAACCATCTTTCATTTTTTCTGTTTCTCTATAGGGAGATGCAACTGAGCCTGTATCGTGATGATCTCTTCCTATAACAATTGGAGCCTTAATTTTTCCTTCCTTTACCAATTTATTAATTTCAAGTCCAAATGTTTCTCTCTCGCCCTGTCCAAGCCAACAAATCCTTGCAGGTAGTCCCTGAAAGTGAACTTTCTTGTGAGCAAGATCGATCCACTTTTTAAGGTGTTCATCGTAGGGGAAAAGGTCTAACACTACCTTATCTGTAAGATAGATATCTTCTGGGTCTCCTGAAAGTGCTACCCATCTGAATGGTCCTTTTCCTTCACAGAAGAGTGGTCTTATATATTCTGGAACATAGCCTGCAATTTCAAAAGCATCTTTTGCCCCGTTGTCAAAAGCATTTCTTCTGAGGTTATTTCCATATTCAAATACTTTTGCACCATGTCTTTGTATTTCAACCATTGTGTTTACATGTTCGACCATTGAATCATAAACTCTTGAAAGATATTCTTCAGGTTTTTCTTTTCTTAAAATCTTCGCCTCCTCAACACTTATACCCTTTGGAATGTAACCGTTTAATGGGTCGTGTGCCGCTGTCTGGTCGGTTAATATATCTGGTATAAAACCCTCTTTAAGCATTCTTGGAAGTACATCTACAATATTACCGAGTAGCCCTATTGAAATTGGTTCTCTCTTTTCTTTGTGTTCTAAAGCAATCCTTAGTGCCTCTTCATAACTGTCAGTCCAGGTATCAAGATAACCCGTATTAAGGCGTCTATCAATCATTCTCTTATCAACTTCAACAGCAATGACTATTCCATCATTTAGTGTTACCGCAAGAGGCTGTGCGCCACCCATTTCTCCTAAGCCTGCTGTAACTACAATTTTTCCTTTCAGTATGCCACTAAAGTACTTCTTAGCGACTGCATGAAAGACCTCGTAAGTTCCCTGAAGGATGCCCTGAGTTCCAATGTAGATCCAGCTTCCCGCAGTCATCTGCCCGTACATTGTAAGTCCTCTTTCTTCAAGTTCTCTAAAGTATTCCCAGGTTGCCCACTTAGGCACAAGCATTGCATTTGAAATAAGAACCCTTGGTGCCCATTCATTTGTCTTGAATACTGCTACAGGTTTACCTGATTGAACGAGAAGAGTTTCATCATTTTCTAACTCTTTGAGGGTTGAAACAATTGCATCAAAACACGCCCAATTTCTTGCTGCTCTACCAGTTCCCCCATAGACAATGAGATTTGCAGGGTCTTTCGCAACGGCGGGGTCAAGATTGTTCATAAGCATCCTCATAGGTGCTTCTGTTTGCCAACTCTTACAACTTAGCGTTGTCCCTCTCGGGGCCTTTATCACTCTTTCCATACCCACCTCCTATCTTCCAAATTCATCCTTCCTTATTATCTTTGAAATCTCAGAAATTACAAACGGTAAGAACGAGAGAAGGAGGATATCAAAACTTTCTCTTAAAGTTGGGACAGTATTCTTAAAAATAAATCTTAACGGTGGCACATATATTGTTACAAGGAGAAGTAACACCCCAAATATAAATGAAAAATTCATAAATCTATTTGTAAATATGCCAATTTTAAAAAGATAACCTTCAAATGATCTCCCTGAATATGCCCTTAGAAGTTCTGATAACACAAGAACCATATAGGCCATAGTCCTTGCTTCGTTTAAATTACCTGTCCTCTTAAGGCTTACTATAAAGCCTAAAAGAGTTGCTGCAGTAATTGACAAATTCTGTGTAATTATTATTCCATAGTGATAATTTGTAAGAATGGGTTCCTTTTTCCCTCGTGGCGGTCTTTTCATTAACTCTTTTTCACCTTTTTCCATTCCAAGTGCAAGTGCAGGGAAACTATCCGTTACAAGATTTAACCAGAGAAGATGAAGTGGAAGTAATGGTGGGGGATACCCTAAGATAAGTGCAAAAAACATTATGAGAACTTCGGCGATATTACAGGAAAGTAAATATACAATAAATTTTCTTATGTTTTCAAAAATTGTCCGCCCCTGAAACACTGCGGATACCAATGTTGCAAAGTTATCATCAAGCAGAACCATATCCGAAGCTTCCTTTGCAACTTCAGTTCCAGTAAGCCCCATTGAGACTCCAATGTCTGCCTTTTTCAAAGCAGGTGCATCATTAACTCCATCTCCGGTCATTGCAACGACTTCATTTTTTCTTTGTAGTGCCTGGACGATGCGTAGTTTATCAAGGGGGTTAATTCTTGCAAATATGCTTATATTTTCAATGATCTTTGCAAGTTCGTCATCCGATATATGCTCCAGGTCTTTGCTTGTGAGCACTTCGCCTTCAGGGAAGTCCAATTCTCTTGCAATTGCATAAGCAGTTATAGGATGATCGCCTGTTATCATCATGGGTTTTATGCCTGCACTTCTACATTTATCAATTGCATCTTTGACTTCTTCTCTCAGTGGGTCTTTGAGGAGAACAAAACCAAGAAAGACAAGGTCACTCTCAAAATTCTCAGAAAGCGTATCTATAGTTTTTTCTGCAAATGCAAGAATTCTTAAGCCCTTTCCTGCATATTCTTCGACAATTTTAAGTAGTGTTTCTCTTCGATGTTCTGTTAACTCTGTCTCATTTCCATTTTTTTCAAACTTTGATAACCCTAAAATAACTTCTGCTGCACCCTTTGAAACAACAAGGTATTTATCGTTAAACCTGTGAACCGTTGTCATTCTTTTACTTTCAGAGGTAAAAGGGATTTCAGAAACCCTCTCGAATTTTTTTCTTGTATCATCTATTTCTTTATCTTCCATAAAATCAATGAGTGCAATTTCGGTTGGGTCTCCTCTATCTTTTTCAGCATCATTACAGAGTATCATTGCTCTTTTTAGCCTTTCGCTTATGTTAAGTTCATATTTTATGTTACCCTCTTCAAAAATGTAAACAAGGCGCATCTTATTTTGGGTAAGTGTGCCTGTCTTATCCGTGCAAATGTAGGTTACTGCGCCTAAAGTTTCAACTGCAGGGAGATTTCTTACTACTGCATTTTTTCGAGCCATTTCCCATACGCCGATTGAAAGGACAATAGTTACAACAGCAGGAAGTCCTTCTGGTATGGCTGCAACTGCAAGAGATACACTAATAAGAAGCATATCCAGTACTTTGTAACCTCGTAGTATTCCAATAAAAAAGACGGTTAAGGAGACTGAAAGGAAGATAATGCCAAGTAATTTTCCTATATTGTCGAGTTGGACTTCCAGAGGAGTTTTCTCTTTCTTTGTTTCTTTTATCTTCTCTGCAATTTTTCCTAATTGAGTATTTATGCCTGTTTTGGTTACAAGCACTTTTGCTTTTCCTTTTACAACGACAGTGCCCATATAGACTTTACACTCTTCTGTAGGATTGGATGAGCAAACATTCTTTTTAACCGCAACTGATTCTCCTGTTAGCATCGACTCATCAACAAAAAAATTCACTTCTTTTATAACAACGCCATCTGCCTGTATTTTGTCTCCTGCTTCCAAAATTAAAATGTCAGAGGGAACTATGTGGGAAGAAGGAATTTTTACAATATGCCCATCTCTTACAACAGTGCTTACAGGGCTTGTAAGTTTTTTTACTTTTTCAAGCGCATTTTCTGCCCTTTGCTCTTGAACTACACCGAGAATTGCATTCATAACAACAATTGCAAGTATAACCGAGGCGTCTATATACTCCCCGAACACCGAAGAAACTATGCTTGCAAAAATTAAGATAATGATAAGAAAATTCTTGAATTGGTTCACAAATTTCTCCAACAAACTTTCTTTTTTACCTTCGGGAAGTGCGTTTTTCCCAAATTTTTTTAGTCTTTCTTCTGCTTCCTCTGTTGTAAGCCCGTGTTCCAGATCGATCATATATTCTCCTCTTTCTATTAATTTGGCTGTGCGTCTCTGGTCGACATACAGTTACAAACTGTACTGATTTACGAGGCTCCAGTAAGATTTACTCAAGCCAGGTATCCGGCCCTTTTACCGCTGCTTCCTTCCGGAACTCACGGGGTTCAAGGGTTGATACTGCTTGAGGTCCTGCCTTCATCGCCCTTTCAATCAGCCCTGGTTTACAACTGTATGCCTTCCAGGAGATTTTCAGCCCCTGTATAGCGGGTTCAGGGTTACAGGGCACCGCTATCTCCCCACTTTAGCACAGCCTTTATATTATACACTGTTCAGGGTAATTTTAAAAGATTAATATTGATTTTTTCTGGTTTACCCTTTCTTATTTCTATTTCAGTTTCGTAAGGTAGATAACCATCTTGTTCAATTCTTATTTTGTGCTTTCCTATTGTAATTGAAATAGTTTCATATGGAGTTGTCCCTACGACAAGCCCATCTATAGATACTCTTGCCCCTTCTGGATTACTATCCAGAGAAAGATATGTTTCCGATTTCAAAAGAACAATATCTCTTCTCGCTGTTTTACCCTTCTCAATAGTGATTTCTTCGGTATATGGGATATATTGAGGATAAGATATTTTCAGTGTGAAACTTCCCGGATTGATGTTTTTTGTATCTAATGGTGTTTTTCCAATTACCTTATCGTTAAGGTAGACAGTTGCACCCTCTGGAATAGAGGAAACAATGAGATGAGTTGCTATCGGGGTAAGAGGCTCCATAATTTCAAAGACATCATTTTCTTTTCCAGAGATTAATTGTTTATAAGTTTCATAATTATCAAGTTTTATTTCCAAAAGATGTTTTGAATTTGCTATTATATCATTAATTGTAGCAGGTGTAACTCCTTTCAGGACACCATCAAGGTATACATTTGCTCCCTCTGGTATGGAATTAACATGTATCGTAAAGACCGCATGCTCAAGAATTGCTGATAAAGTTACATTCCGATTGTTTCTGTTTATTGATATTACTTCTTTGTAATCCTTATACCCGTTGAGTTTTATAGTAATTGCATATGTGCCAAAGGAAACATTTTTTAATGTTAGAGGTGTTTCGCCCTTGAGTTCTCCATCTAAGTAGACACCCGCTCCACTCGGATAAGAATTAACAACAACTGTCCCTATATCAGGTGATAGGAATTTGTAAACAACATAACCAACTGTTAAAATAAGTAAAATTACAATAGATATGAGAAGTTTTTTCATCTCAGGACACTCAATGTTTTTTCTAAGATCAATTTTAAAATCATAGAAGCCTCCATTTCACCGTCTATTACTATGAACCTCTTTTCTTTTTCTGCCAGTGTAAGATAGCCTTCACGCACAATTTTTAAGAATTCAACACCCATTTTTTCAATTCTATCAATATCTTTTAATCTTGCAAATGATGTAGCAGGCGTTATATCAATAAGAAAAGTTAAATCGGGGACAACTCCCTCTAAAATAAAGTTATGCACATCATTAATAAAATCGATAGACACACCTCTTCCATATCCCTGATAGGCAACAGAACTATCTATGAATCTATCAGATATTACGATAAAGCCTTCCTGTAGTTTTGGTTTTATGACATCATGCACATGCATGCGTCTATCTGATGCAAACAGCAAAAATTCAGAGATCGGGTCCAAATCATCTGTAACAAGGATCTCTCTAATTTTTTCACCAGTTTTACTTCCCCCAGGTTCTCTTGTCAGAAATACTTTATACTTCAAGTGTTCTAACTCTTTTTTTAATAAAGATGCCTGAGTGGATTTTCCAGCACCGTCAATGCCTTCGAATGTTATAAACATTGTTTTCTCCTCGGATATATAATGAGTCTTGTATACGGTTTTAGACCAACGATTTCTGTTATAAGCCCATATTTTTCAATTAAATCTGCCTTTTCCTGTAGTTCTTCAGAATTTCCTTCGATCTCTTTTGGGATACCTTTGTGGATCACTTCTTCAATGATATTTTCAATTTCTTTAAAGTCAACTGCTTTTACATTTCCTCTATTTTTTAAATCCTTCACAAAATTTTTTATTCCCGAAAGAGTTGTTTTTTCAATTACCTTAATGGGGATTGATTGTGAAGAAGCAAATTCAAGCAGGTCTTTTTTCTTTTCAAGCGATTTTTGGTCGCACAATATAAGGTTAGCAATGCGCAAATCTTTAACAATTTTTCCTCTTAACCTCATTGAGTGTATTGCTCTCTCTACATAACTTGCATTGATTCCAAGTACAAAGATATTAAGTTCCTCTTCTTTAACTGATAGTATTTCGGGAGTTTCCTCCCTTTTCACAGTTGTAGTTTTATTCGAGTTAGATTTTCTTATCTCAGGAAATACCGGGAATCCACGCAATAATGCATCAACTGTTTCAGCAACATTCTGGTAGATCGCAAATACACCTCTTTCCCTTATCTCAATCACCGTATCAAAGGTAGGGGGCGATTTTCTTTCCAGCACACTCTTTTGAGTCCCCCTTCTTATTGCTTCTTCGTCGCTTAAAGTAACTGATGTAATACCACCGATGAGATCCTGTAATGTTGGATTTACTAAGAGATTTTCTATATTTGTCCCATGTGCTGTTGCAATGAGTCTCACTCCTCTTTCTGCAATTGTTCTACAGGCCCTGGCTTCTTCTGCCCGGCCAATTTCGTCGATAATGATCACTTCGGGAAAATGATTTTCAACTGCCTCAATCATTACTTCCTCCTGTGCGACACCAAATGGAACTTGCATTCTTCTTGAGTTTCCAATACCCGGATGAGGAATATCTCCATCTCCCCCAATCTCATTTGAGGTATCGATTACTATAACTCTTTTACCTAATTCGGTGCTCAATACCCGTGCAGATTCCCTTAAAAGTGTCGTCTTCCCTACACCTGGTTTCCCCAAAAGTAAAAGATTTTTTTCGCTTGTGATAATGTCCTTTAAGATATCAACAGTTCCGTATATAGCCCTTCCAACTCTGCAGGTGAGACCTATTACCTCGCCTTTTCTGTTGAAAATACCCGAGATCCTGTGCAGAGTCCTTTCTATTCCTGCCCTATGGTCTCTATCAAAAATTCCTATTTTTCTAAGTGTTTCTTCTATTTCATCTTTAGTTACTGGTTCGTCTCTAAGGTAAATTGTTCTATCGGTATATCTTGCTTCTGGTTTTCTTCCAAGGTCAAGAACTACTTCAATGAGGTTGTCAAAATCATCCGTATCCTCTAATCTTTCTTTTATACTATGTGGGAGAATATTTAAAAATGCCTCTTTTTCAAATTCATACTGTTCGTCTCTCATTCATCCTCCAGAAGAATTCCTCAATAGTTTTTCTCACTTCTTCTATGTCTCCAAAAAGACTGTAGATTTCATACTTATCGGTATCAATAGTGAGAACAGGTGAGATAGAAAAATTTCTAATCCATTCATCGTATGCCTCGTTTAGTCGCTTTATGTAACTCTTTTTTATTGTTTTTTCGTATCCTCTTCCTCTTATTTTAATTCTTTCCATAAGAGTATCCACAGATGTCCTGAGATATATGACAAAATTTGGAGGGGAAATCAGTTCAAGGTATTGTTCATAGATCTTTTTATAGATCTTGAATTCATTTTCATTTAAAAGGAGCCTTGCAAAAATTTCAGCATCTTCATAAATAGTTCTATCTAAAATTATATGTGAAGAGGTCTTCTCTATTTTTAACTGCAGGTTTGCCCGTTCTACCAAGAAAAAAAGTTGAGAGTGAAATGCCCATCTTTCTGGATCTTTATAGAATTTCTTAATAAAAGGGTTCTTTGCTTCTGGCTCCGGCAATACATTAAATTTCCACTTTTCGCTCAGGTATCTCGATAGTGTTGACTTTCCAGACCCTATATTACCTGCAATTGCGACAATAAACTTTGGTCTCATTTTATCGCTTTGTCAATTAAATAAAAAGGATAATAACTATTCTGGAGCAATTTCAACACTAAATCGTTCAATTTTAGGCGGTTGTTTCTTATTTCATTAATAAAATAAACTCCTTCCATTCCAATAAAACTCTTTAATCCACCTGTCATTACATTCTTCAAAAACATCTCTTTATCTATTAATATTTTATCCTCTGTTACGAATTTTTCAACATCTACAGAGGACCAGTTCCTAAAATAGAATTCATTTAGAATATATGCTTGAAGAGTAAGAGCATATTCATAGTAGTAGTATAAAAGTTCAAAGGACCTATCAAAAATGGATTTTATATCTTCAAAAGCGATTCGCCTTATAAAAATAGGCAACCCTTCATAGAGAAGAGGATTTAATAGATATTTCTTTTTGCCTTTGCTATTCTGTCTGAAGAAGTTGATGGAGGTCTTCCCGAATAGAGAAATAAAGAGTTGATAACTTATCTTGTAAGGATTTTCTTCTGTTTTAAGAAACATTTCAAGTGTTTTTTTTCGTTCAAATTCACCTGTTGGAATAATATTTAAGGAGTTATTTTCCAGCACCTCGATTATTTTTGACTCTTTCATTATTATTTTTGTTTCAAAATCATTAGTAAATCCTGCAAAAAATTTAGGAATATATGGCTTGAGTTTTTTGAGTGTTTCATTTAAAAATGCATCATTTATGCTTGTCTTTGTGGATAGAACTTCTTTTACTGTTTCAAAGTACGGGCTTGCTATTTTGATTTCTCTTGCCTTCCTTATAATGCGCTCAGAGAAATAGGAAAGTTGTTCACTTAAATACGATTTTATATCAATGAAATCAACATTTTCCAGGTTGAAAACTCTCAAGGTTTCCCTTATATATAATTCATCTCTATCAGGGAGTGCTTTAACTAATGTTCTCAATTCGTTAAAGGATTCTAAGACACTTGTTCTTCCGAGTTTTATCTCCTCTTTCTTTTCTGTATCGCTCTTCGTTAGGAGAAACGAAGCATATTCATTAATGAAATGCGTTAGGTGATCGATTTCTGAAAGAATTGTTTCTCTCTCCAACTTACTTATTGAGTTTACATAGGCTCTTACTACTTTTGGAAGTTCTTTAAGGTCGTTAATTCTTTGAGTGAAATTCCTGCTTTTTATATTCATCTGTTTTGCAGGAGTAACTACCGAACAGATTAGCCCGAGGAGTGCATCATAAAAAATGATCTGCGGATTATTTTTAAGACCATTTCCAATGAACTCGAGGGTGTTACTGATTATTTTGTATAAAGTTCTTAATTCAAAAGCGTGCTCCTTTTTGTATTTTTCCTCTAATGGTCTAAGGGTGGTTAATGTTTCGGTTAAATATGATTTAAAAGTATTCAGGCTCTTGGGATCGTAAGAAGAGAGTTTATAGTCGTATCTGTGGATCCCTCTCAATGTAGCATACGAGGAAAAGTAGTAATAAAACTCATCAAAAAATGACTCTATGAGGAATTCTATCTCATTTTCATTCTTCATTTACACTCACCTTTGTATTTGTAAGGTCAATTGTGAGAATACTCTGTGTATCCCCCAGCGTAACTTTTATTTCGTAAGGGATTCCAGAAGAGGTAAGAGTTATTTCAACAGTATTATTTTCCCCTTTAAAAACAAGTCTTGTGGGTGATTCGAAAGTTGTAACTGCACTTTCTATATTTGAGAGTATATCAGAGAAGACATTACCTAAGGGTATTAATATTAAATTATTTGCAAGGAAATCTTCTTTGTTTTCAGTGATTTCTTTCAATATGCCATTTTCTTTAGTGTATACTTTTTCACCTATGACGCATACCTCTTCTGTAGTAGAATTTTCACCTTTTTTGTATACAGTCTTTGTAAGGTAATTGTGCCCATCAACAATCTGGGTGTACATATAAGTAGAGCCACTGCTTATAGATTGGAGGGTGTATCTATATTTCTCTTCTTTATTTGCCCAGTTTAAGATTTGCTGTTTTATATATTTTGCATCCCCTTCGGTAAGTTTAATTTCAGTTCTATAATAAATTGGCGAAAAGGATTTCTTTACCAAAATCTCCTCGTATCCAATTCTTTCCACATGCAGAAATTCATTAAAAGAAAAATTGAGAAATTTTACAACTCCATCATCATTCGTTGTAAATCCGTTTACTTTTGCTCCAGTTACAGGCACATTCAAATGTTCGTCAGTAACTCTTACCTCTGTCACATTAAAAATCGTAACAAGAAGCAAGGCGAGAATAGTTATTGGTAAGAATTTTCTCATTGCAACAGATCCTGTGGTGTTTTTGCTTTGTATATTTCAGGAATTTCGGTCCCTAAAAAAGTGCCATACCAAAATCTCATCAGTTTTTTGTATGGATTATCAATTTCTATCTTTTGAATTTCATCCTTTATGAGTGTATTCCTCAATGTGCTCATAACATAATGCTCTTTTTTGTTTTTCAATGCATCACTTTCAACTTTTGCATAGTTTTCCTTTAGATATGTATCTTTCTCTTTTTCATTTTTCACATAGGCATTTGAAAATTCGTTATAAAAACTATACACCTCTTCTCTCGTTACGATTATATTTTCTGTTAACCTGTCCTTTTCTTTTTCAGCAAGTAATTTTTTATGGACTATTGTTTCAAGTTTGTTTTTTCTTACCCCTATGCTGTTTAGAAAGTCTTCCATCCTCTCCGTCTTATAATTGAGTTCTGAAGATATGCTTTTCTTCAAGTTGTTTATATAGGCCTCTACTTCTTCGTTAGAGACGGTGAGATGTGCCTCAACTGCTTTATTGTATAAAATAGCATCAGACATTGCGTAAACATATGCAAGTTGAAGAACTGCACGGGAAGAGGCAAGCACCTGAGGATTAGTGGAAGATAGATCTGGAAGTGGTGCATTTAATGTCTTTGCTGCAAGATAAACTTGATAATTTATCTCATCATATGTTACTCTGTTCTCTTCAATCTTAAAATATACATCTTTCCAGGGCAAAAAGATACCTGTATAAATGGCACATCCAATGGATAGGACCCCCAGGACAATAATAATTCCAATGATAAATACCTTTCTATAATTACTGTTTTTCTTTTTTTGTATCTTTTTCATATGAAACCTAACTTCCGTTTGATGGATTTACAGGTTGAAGTGGCTCATTTTGTCTGTTGGTCTGCGTGTTGTTTTGAGTCTTGGATGGGGGTTTGGAAATCTCACTCACCCAGTTACTAAATCTATCAAATGGTGTAGCAATGTAATTTCTAAAAAAGTTTGCAAGGATTCTACCTGGGTTGGTTGTTCGCACATGATAAGTTTTCTTGAGTTCCTCTATAAACTGTTTTTTAATTTCCTCTTTTTTATTATTCAGGAGTTCCTCTTTTACTTTATTATAAATATCCGGATCATCTAAGGTGGCCTTCTTTTCAGGTTGTTTATCGATTAGTTGAGCAACTACATAAGCATTGCCGGTCAAAATTGGATCGGTTATGTCACCTTTATTTAACTTTATAACTGCATCGAAAATTTCAGGTTTTTCGTCTCTTGAGAAGAAGCCAGTAACCCCCTCCTTTGATTTGGTTGTCTCGTCTTGAGAAAATCTTTTTACTGCCTCAATAAAGTTGTAACCTTTTTTCGTTTGAATTGATATGCTTCTTGCAGAAGTGAATGCATTCTCTTTTGATTTAGGGTCTTTGGTGTCAAAATTAATCTGGATCATTCTTACATTTACCTTTTCCGGCTGGTCATAAGTTTCACTAACGGTTTTTTTCCCTAAGATATGTATTATATGGTATCCATATTGAGTCTTTACTGGTCCTATAATGTCATTTGCTTTCGTACTTGGATCGAAACACGCATCTTCAAATTCTTTTACCATTTCACCCTTTCCAAAGTACCCGAGGGGTTCGTATTTTAAGACTTCTTTACCTTTGTTTTTATCGTTTATTTCTTTTGCCTTATTCTTTGCATATGTTGCAAAGTTGAAATTTTTATCTTCCTTCTCCTTTTTCTTTATCTCTTCCATTATCTCTTCTGCGAGTTTTTTTGCGTTCTCAATATCGCTTTTTGTAGGATTATCCCCGAGTTTAGCAAGGAGATGCTCTGCTCCTACCTGTTTAACTGAGGTAAAATATTTTTTTACTTCTTCGTCAGTTACTGTTATATCTTTATATTTTTCATTTAGTGCTGCATCACTTAAGAGTGGTCTCTTTACATCATCTGCAATGAGTTTTTCAAGGCGTTCTCTGTATGCATCCAATGAGCCGTACTGTCCTGTTACATAATCGGTAAAAGTTTTTTCCCCGTTGTTCTTCTTTTGTTGATCTATAATCTGGTCGATTTGCTCTTTAAGGTTTTTCTTGTACTGAGTTTCATCAATCTTCAGGTGGTGGTCTTTTGCATACTGAACAAGTAATGACTGTTCTATAAGATTCTGAATAATATTATTCCTTATTTGCTCTTCCTGTTGCGGAGAGAGAGTCATTTTGAATTGTGCATAGAGATTTTTATAGTAATCAAGTTGGTTATTTACCTGGTCAATTGTAATTGATTCGTGACCAACTTTTGCAACAAGGTTTCTTTCTGCATACCCCCATACAATAGAAGCACTTCCAAGGATGAATATTATTAGGAAGATAATGACAAGTATTTTTACCCACCGGGGGGTAGGCTTTTCTCTCTGCACTTTTGGAAGTTTACCTTCTTTTCGTAGCATTCTAATCTTTCTTTGTCTTCCCATTTTATCACCTCTTTATTTTTTCATATTCCATTCTATAGTATTATACTTATTTTTGAACAATTCGTATGCAATCTCCCATTCTATAATTGAAAGAGCGCTCTCTACAAGTTTTTCACCAAAAATTTCTTCCATTCCCTCTTTTAATGCATCTTTAATATCATAAAAGTTTATTGATCTCCCAATTTCTTTAGAAAGGGAGGAGATGCTTTCATATCCTATTTTTATAAATTTCTCTCTCAAGTGTTCGCTCAGGTTAAAGCAGTCAAAAATATGTTCAATTTTAACATCGTAAACGATCGAACCGTGTTGAAGAAGCCCATATTTATTTCGCATTTGTGCAGAGCCTACTACCTTTTTTCCATTTATAAGGATATCGGAAAAAGTTGGTGCTGCAAAGCATGAAGGAGTCGATATCTTACTTTCTTTTTGCGAGAAATTTGGGTTACCACCCAGTTTTTGAATAGCCTTTATAATGCCAGTGGAGAGAAGGTGGAAAGATTGAAGGAGGTTCAAGTCTAAAATCCTGTGTGGATACGCAATTGTAATGCTATATGTGAGTTCTTTATCATGCAGGACTGCTCTTCCACCTGTTGGTCTTCTTACAAAGCCGAATCCTAACTCTCTTATTTTTTCAAAGTTTACTTCTTTAATAGCGCTCTGGAATACTCCGATTGATAAAGTGGGAGGTGCGAACCGATAAACCCTTACAACAGGGGGAGAACCATATTTTGCCTGTGCAATAAGCAGGGCTTCATCAATTGCCATATTCATAGCACCACTGTTTTCACCTGTATCAATAAACCTGATCATATCTTAATATTTTACTTAAAATCCCTTCTTTTTGAAAGTGCCTTTGAAAATTTCAAAAATTAGATTAAAATAAAAAGAATGTGGGAGAAAGCAAATGGAAATAAAAAGAGTGATAATTTTGGTTTTGGATTCAGTAGGCGCAGGAGAGGCTGAAGATGCTATTGGGTATGGTGATTGGGGCGCAAATACGCTTTTGCATACGCTTCAGTATAATCCTCACTTAAAACTTCCGAACCTTGAGAGAATGGGTTTAAGAGGTGTTGTGTTCAATGAATACGGGGATTATGTTGCATCCTATGGAAGGATGAGGGAATGTTCTAAAGGGAAAGATTCAATAAGTGGCCATTGGGAAATGGCAGGTGTCATTCTTGAAAATGCTTTTCCTACTTATCCAAATGGATTTCCAAAGGAGGTTATTGAGAAATTTGAAAGGTTAACAAATAAGAAGGTGCTGGGGAATAAACCTGCCTCTGGAACAGAGATCATTAAAGAGTTTTATGAAGAACATAGAAAGACTGGCAATCCCATTGTTTATACCTCTGCAGATTCTGTTTTTCAGATTGCTGCCCACAAAGAGGTTATTCCTCTTGAAGAATTGTACAGGATGTGTGAGATTGCAAGGAAAGAAGTATGCATTGGGGCACATGAGGTTGCAAGGGTAATTGCTCGCCCATTTATTGGGACCCCGGAATCAGGCTTTATAAGGACAGCAGAGCGAAGAGATTATGCAGTAAAACCTCCATATAAGACACTCCTTGACCTTGCAAAAGAAAGGGGATTGAATGTTGTAGGTATTGGGAAGATACACGACCTTTTTGCAGGTGTTGGGCTTACTGAGAGTATCCATACCGAAAACAATATCGATGGACTTGAGAAGACATATAGGGAAATAAGAAAAGATTACGAAGGAATTATATTCACGAACCTTGTTGAATTTGATGCAAATTGGGGACACAGAAGAGATTTTATTTCATACGGGAACGGATTAAAAGATGTAGATGATAGAATTCCAATTATAATAGAGGAAATGAAAGATTATGATATGTTGATAATAACAGCAGACCATGGATGTGACCCAACTTTTAAAGCACATACAGATCATACAAGGGAGTTTGTCCCTCTTATTGTGTTCGGAGAGCATATAAAACCTAATGTAAATCTCGGATTGCGTGGCAGTATAGCAGATATTTCTGCTACTGTAAGCGAAGTCTTTGGATTGAAAAGAATAAACGGAGAAAGTTTTCTTAACCTCATATATAGATGAATTTAGAAAAACTCATTGGACCAATAAGTCTTGAGAAGAAAAGAGGTTGCAAGAACGATTCTGTCATTGGTGGATTCGATAGGTTTGTTTTTAATACGATCAATAGTATTGAGGATGTTACGATTGCAACTAAACTTAGAGAATTATTTGAAAACTATTCTCGATTGGATTCGGGCGCACGTCTTACTATCCTTAACAACGCACTTGATTTTATTCGAGTGCATAGTAAAGGAGAGGAGACTGTAGTTTCTTTAAAGAAACAGAAAATTTCCGATTTATTTGTTGATGTCCAATATGCGAAGGGTATTGGCCCCCACCTTTCAAAACTGTTCCAGAAGTTAAACATAAAGTATGTCTACGACCTTTTGTATTATTTCCCAAAAAATTATCTTGACCTTCGCAATGTGAAAAGGATTTACGAACTTCAAAGTGGTGAGGTTGCCCTGCTAAGGGTAAAAATAAGGAATGTTGAAGAGAGGAAGGGGAGAGTCAATCTATTAATTGCGCTTGCAACAGATGGAACGGGTTACATTACCGCTGTATGGTTCAATCAGCCATACCTCAAAAACATCTTCAAAGTGGATATGGAAGTATATCTGTTTGGGAAAGTCCAATTCTCCTATGGAAAGTGGGAGATGCCTTCACCTGGATACGAAATCATAGAGAAAAATAAGGAACTTTTGCATACAATGAGAATTATCCCTGTTTATTCTCTAACAGAGGGATTAAGTGAGAAGGTTTTAAGGTCGAAGATGAAGGGCATTCTGGATAGTTATGCGTCCCACATCTTTGATTATATTGATGATGCAGTCCTAAAAAGGAATGATTTTATTGATTTGGGAAAGGCGCTAATGAATATTCACTTTCCCGAGAGCTTTGTCCTTCTTAAAAAAGCAAAGGAAAGGTTGATATTTAACGAGTTGTTTGAACTACAGTATGTACTTGGAAGAAGAAAACACGAAATTGCAGCACTCAAAGGTTATGTCTTTAAAACGGGTGAGGATGATATAAACAGGTTCAGGAGATTGCTTCCCTTTGAGTTAACAAATGACCAGGTAAAAGTTATGAAAGAATTAATCGGTGATTTTTCTAATGGCCATCCCATGAATCGGCTACTCCATGGGGATGTGGGATCGGGAAAGACTGTTGTTGCACTTTTTGCCATTTTTGTTACAGTAAAAAACAATTTTCAGGCGGCAATGATGAGTCCGACCGAAATCCTTGCTCTACAAACATACAAAAATGCACTATCCATATTCAAGGACACACCCATAAAGATTGCGTTGATTACTTCAAGTACAGGCAAAAAAGAGAGGAACAGAATCCTTGATGCTCTTTTGAACAATGAAATACATGCAGTTTTTGGAACGCATGCACTGCTTGAAGAGGATGTTCGTTTTGCAAATTTGGGACTTGTTGTCGTTGATGAGCAGCATCGCTTTGGCGTGCTTCAAAGAGGTATTCTCAGAGAAAAGGCTGTTATACCTCATACCCTTGTAATGAGTGCTACACCAATTCCCCGGACACTTGCACTCACTCTGTATGGAGATCTTGATATAAGTGAAATAAGGGAAATGCCAAAAGGAAGAAAACCTGTTATAACAAAGGTATTTTTTAACGATAGGGATACTGCCTATTCACTTGTAAAAGAAGAGTTAGATAAGGGTTACAAGGCATATGTTGTATGTCCTCTTATTGAGGATTCTGAAGCGCTCGAGGTCCAGTCTGTAGAATCACTTTATGAGGAATTAAAGGATACTTATTTTAAAAAATATAAAATTGGGAAACTCTATGGGAGTATGAGTGGTAAAGAAAAGGAAGAGGTTATGGATGCATTCCGTAAAGGGGAAATACAGTTGCTTGTCTCAACTACAGTTGTAGAAGTAGGAGTGGATGTAAAAGATGCAACGGTCATTGTTGTGGAAGATGCGGATAGATTTGGACTTGCAACGCTCCATCAACTCAGGGGAAGAGTAGGAAGAAGTGATTTGCAGTCTTATTGCTTTTTAATTTCCTCTAATCCTTCTATGGAGGCTGTTGAGCGTTTAAGGATACTCGAAAAAACTACAAATGGTTTTGAAGTTGCAGAAGAAGATCTCCGTTTGAGAGGTCCTGGAGAAATACTCGGGACAAGACAGTCAGGTTTACCGGAGTTTAAACTTATGACTTTGCTATCGGAAAGTAATATGAGAATACTTGAGGTAGCAAGGAAAGAGGCTTTTTTATTGTTAAAAGGTGAAAGTATATTTGATAGGGAAAAATTAGAGGAGTTGGAGAGAATTATTGAAAGAAAATTTGGATGGAAAATTCCGTTGATTGAAGTTGCTTGATATGAGGATAGTAACTGGAAAGTTCAAAGGAAGAGAAATCATTTCACCACCCAAGAATATTATGCTAAGACCAACAAGCGACAGGGTAAGAGAGGCAATTTTTGATGTCATCAGGTATGATTTGCAAGGGAAAACTTTCCTTGACCTATTTGCAGGGAGTGGTGCAGTAGGAATAGAGGCAATTTCTGAAGGTGCAAGTTTTGCCTATTTTGTTGAAAAGAACCTTTATGCAGTTAAAACCATAAGAAAGAATATCATTAATTTTGGTCTTGTAGATTGTACAAAAATCATTTTTGCAGATGTTTTAAAATTTCTTTCAAGCGGTGCCCTTGATAAACTGGTTGATTTTGTCTTTCTTGACCCTCCTTATAACTCTTTTTATGCAACAGCCACTCTTCAAAGATTAGTGCATTTTCGTTTTGTCTCAAGAAATGGCATCGTTATCGTGGAACACTCAATAGAGGAAAAAGTAGAGGAAAGATTTACTGGTTTTTTTGACCTTATAAAAAGTAAAGAGAAAACATACGGTAAAATAGTTGTTAGTTTTTACATGGTAGATAATTACCGCACAAACAAAAAATGAATCGCAAACATAAGGAGATAGAAGAGGATCCCCATAATGAATAGTGCAAAGGAAAACGGCAGGCTATAACCAGGCTTGATGGGGCTTAAAAATGCTCTTATGTAATAAAAATTCGCTAAAAAATTCGCCATCCTTATATCTTTAACATGGGGGACAAAGGAAAGTACGGCACTTGCGACTATGAATATACTTCCTTCAAGAAAGTAGAGGTTTAGCAGATTTATGAGTGTGAATTTGCCTGATAAAAGTAAGATAAGCAATGTAATTAGCGCTATTCCAGACACAATTTCCAAACAGATTAAAAATTCTCTTATTACTTGTTTTTTCATACAATTGTATTATAATCCAAATTGAGATTTTCAAAGAAATGGGAGAGATATTTTTAAAAAAAGAGAAACTTGATAAAGCAGTTGAGATTTTTAGAGAAACCCTCTTCAAGTATAAGAGTTTCAAAATGTTGAAAGAAGAGGAAATACCTGTTTTTTCAAGTCTTGGGAGAATTACATCCAGGCCTGTTTATGCTAAAATATCCCATCCATTTTTTAATGCCTCTGCAGTTGATGGATATGCGCTTGCTTTTTCAAAAACTGCAGGTGCCTCAATCAATACTCCAAAAGAATTTTCAATTGGTATTGATACAATCCCTGTAAACACTGGCGAACCTGTTAAATCTCCTTTTGATTGTGTTGTGATGATTGAGGATGTGATCAAGGGAAAAGACAGGATTAGAATTTTTTCGCCACTTCACCTTTATGAAAATGTAAGGGTCATTGGTGAAGATTTTTCAAAAGGAGAAATCGTTGTCCCTGTTTATGAGAAGATCCGTCCAGAACATATCGGTGTCCTTATTGCTTCCGGGCATAATACAGTCTATGTATTTGAAAAACCAAAAGTGTATATCATTCCTACTGGTGAAGAAGTAAAGAGACTGGGTGAAGTGTTAAGTGAGGGCGATGTTATTGATTCAAATTCTTTTATGATTGCTTCAATTTTAGAGAGTTTTGGGGCATCTTTCAGAATTTCTGATAGAGTATTGCCCAACGATGTTGAGATAATAAGGAAAGAAATTGAAAAGGCTTCTCATGAATTTCATATCATTGTCCTTATTGGTGGTTCTGCAAAAGGGTCAAGAGACTATATTGTGGATGTGTTAAATTCATTTTCTCTTGTTTTGTTCCACGGATTGAATATCCAGCCAGGGAAACCCCTTGCGATAAGTTTTAACGGCCCAATTCCTCTTATAGGACTCCCTGGATTTCCTGTCTCTTCTTTTATTGACGCAAAAATTTTTTTAAAGATTGCCGTTGAAGTTATTACAGGCTATTCCCTTGATATGCCTGAAAAATTGGAATGTATCTTGAAGAGAGCGATTACATCTCCACTTGGCGTTGAGGAATTTGTAAGAGTTAAGGTAACAAATATTGGAGGGGAAAATGTATGTGTGCCACTTAAAAAAGGTGCTGCAAATATTTCTACTGTTTCGAATGGAGACGGAGTGCTCAGGATAGAAGAAAACATTGAAGGTATTGAGAAGGGGACAAAAGTTATCATAGACCTTTTCAAAGGTAAGGACGAAGTGTTGAACCAGCTCCTGTTTGTAGGGAGTAACGACCCCTTATTTGAGTTTTATTTGAATTTTCTAAAGAAGGAGTTTCCGTGGTTTAAGTTCGGCATTATAAATGCAGGAAGTCTCGGAGGACTGCTTTCTTTTTTACGAGGTGAGACAATTATTACTTCAATCCATCTTTTTGATTTAGAGAGCAATTCTTATAATACGCCCTATCTTAAAAAGTACCTTGGCGAAGGCACATATGCAAGACTTCATTTTGCAAATAGAAATCAGGGTTTGATTGTAAGAAAAGGAAATCCAAAGGGTATTAAGCACATCTCTGATCTTATAAGAGATGATATAAGATTTGTGAACAGGCAATCTGGCTCTGGAACACGGGTTTTTCTTGATTATCTTCTCGAGAAATTTAAGGTGAATAAGTCGCAAATAAGAGGATACGAAATGGAAGAAATAACTCATCTTGGAGTTGCGAATGCAGTACTTGAGGGTATCGCAGATTGTGGCATGGGTATTGAATATGTTGCAAGAGTATTTGACCTTGATTTTGTAAAATTAGGTGAAGAAGAGTATGAAATAATAATAAGGAAGGATTATTTACAGGATCCCGCAATAAATTTGATCATTAAGAATTTAGATAATAAAAATTTCCTTAAGGAGTTGGAACGATTTGCGGGCTATAGTTTTGTAGGAAGGTTCAAGGAGGCATAAGATGGTCAAGAGGAAATTAAACTCGAATGTCATTATTCTGGGACTTACGAGTTTCTTTACGGATGTGTCCACTGAAATGATAACAAAAGTGTTGCCACTTTTTCTTGAATCTATTGGCGCAGGTGGTGCCTTTATCGGGGTAATAGAAGGGCTTGCAGAGACAATATCTTCGCTTTTGAAGATCTTTTCTGGCTATATTTCTGATAAAATAAGAAATAGGAAATGGCTGACTATCTTTGGTTATGCTGAATCAACTTTTGCAAAGGTTTTTCTCCTTTTTGCAAATACACCTCCGTATGTGCTTCTTGTCCGTGCTCTTGAGAGGGTTGGAAAGGGGATAAGGACTTCTCCGAGAGATGCGCTTATCGCTTCTTATACCGATGAATCAAACAGAGGCTTTTATTTTGGCTTTCATAGAGCACTTGATACATTGGGTGCTGCTCTTGGCCCGCTTCTTGGCTTCTGGATACTTGAGAAATTTGGTAAAACAAACTACAGAGAGGTCTTTAAGATAGCGCTTATACCTGCTATTATTGCTGTTGTGATACTGTTCTTTGTTAAGGAAAAAAGAATTGAGGAAGAGGCAAAAACGAAGAAAGGGTTTATTGCAAATGCAGCACTTGGTAGAAGATTCTATTTCTTTCTCTTTACGATACTCTTGTTTACGCTTGGGAATAGTTCAGATGCATTTATTACAATGTACGCAGGAAATCTTGGAGTACTTCCAACAACAATCCTTCTTATGTGGACCTTACATAGCGTAGTATATGCGCTTCTTTCTACCCCCCTTGGAATGCTATCAGATAAAATCGGAAGAAAAACGACTCTTATAATTGGTCTTGCAATTTATGGCTTTTCTTATCTCTCCTTCGCTCTTACAAAAAGTAGATCTTTTTTATGGTATGTATTTGCACTGTATGGCATATATTATGCAATGTCTGAGGGCATTCAAAGGGCGTTTGTCTCTGATCTTGTGAGGGACGATAGTGTAAGAGGAACAGCGTTTGGTATCTATAACTTTGCTATTGGCATTATGGCATTTCCTGCATCGCTTATTGCAGGCGTGCTCTATCAATATGTATCTCCCCAGTCGCCTTTCTATTTTGGAGGAATCCTTGCGTTGCTATCTTCGATACTCATAATCTTTGTTTAGTTTGAGAAAGACGAATAAGACCATAACCTGCTATTTCAAAAATAGTGATACTCGCTAAAGTAATTGCAAAAATTTTATTACCAGGTATTGAAAATATGTATTTGCAAGATGTGTAAGCGAAATACCCACTCAGAATTGATTGTGGCAGAAGTGAAGTAAGTATATCTCTAAATTTTAGCCTCCCCAGGAGATTGAGTTTTTGGATTACGAATAGTGATAAACTCTTTCCAATAAATCTTGCACCTAATGCGAGTGTTCCGTAAAGAAGACTTGCCTCAATCTCTGGTATTCCAACCAATACAATTGCAAAAACAACAAAGAGGGTGTACAGGATGGAGTCAATCTCCATAAGAGAGGCTCTCAATTTTTTTGTAATCTCTAAATTGTTTGTTCGGCTCATTGTAATTCCTGCAAGTAGAGCAACCATCATTGAGTGGATATTTAGCATCGCTGAAATTCCAACCGTAAAAAGTAAAATGGTTATTCCTGTCGTAATATTCGGTTTTACATATGGTAAGTGAGTTAACATTTTACTAAAGATGTAGCCAATTAATAGGCCTATTATGATTGAGAGTAATATTTCCAAAGAAGCATTTAAGAGAATTTCAGTATGTGATGTGCTTGATACTTTAAACTTGAGAAGAGGAAGAAAGAGGAAAAAGAAAATTTCCGCAATAAGATCATCTATCACAACCAAAGTCCCCAACTTTATTTTATCAATTGGAAGAATGTTCAGTTGCTTTATGAAGGTGATTGCAACATCGGAACCTGTAATCATAAATGCAGTTGATACTACCAATGCTTCGACAGAGGAGATCTTAAAAATAGGTTTAATGAGAAGGAATGTAATAACATAAGAGATGACAGATTGAATAATGCCTGAAATTAAAACTTTTTTATCCCTTCTCAGGTATATCGACTCGAAACCTGTCTCAAGTAGAAGCAGGCTTGCCGATAACTCAACTGCCAGACTAAAAAAATTCTGGTATTGTTTTGAAATGAAAGTGGGGTTTAGGACAAAAGAAAGAATTACACCTATGAGAATAAGGCCAGTAAGTGTTGGAAATTTTATCCTGGAAGTATAATACGAAGCAACTATTCCGAATAGTATTGAAATTGCAATAACAAGAATGAGTTTCTCCATAATTTATTTAAGCACATAAATGTATTTTTGTCAATCTAAAATTTGTTAAATTTCGTTAACTTTTTGAAAAGTTGGAAAAATTGGTGATATGCCTATAATATGAGAGAGAAAATTATATATGAAGGAGAAAAAATGGAACTCATCGAAAACCTGAGAAAAAATCTAAACGAGGTGATTTTAGGAAAATCTTCTGTCGTTGATAAGGTGATAGTAGGCATAATTTCCTCTGGTCATATGCTCATCGAGGATGTACCTGGAACTGGCAAGACTACGCTTGCAAAGGCAGTTGCGAAGTCTTTCGATATGGAGTTTAAGCGTATCCAGTTTACGCCGGATGTGCTTCCCTCAGATATTACGGGTATTACAGTTTTTGATCTTGAGAAAAAGACATTTAATATAAGGTTTGGACCTGTTTTTACAAATATACTTCTTGCAGATGAAATAAATAGGGCAACTCCTAAAGCGCAGTCTGCTCTTCTTGAGGCAATGGCTGAATACAGTGTCACCATTGATGGTAATAGGTATTCAATTAATAAGCCTTTTGTGGTACTGGCAACAGAGAATCCCATCGAATACGAAGGGACTTTTCCTCTTCCAGAGGCTCAAATTGATAGATTTTTAATGAAATTTTCTATTGGGTATCCTGATAAGGCTTTTGAGGAGACGATGCTAAAAGTTGAAAAAGAGTGTGAACCTCTTGATAGAATTGGCCCTGTTACTACAAAGGACGACCTGTTGAATCTGCAGGCATATGTAAAAAAAGTGTATGTCCATCCAAGAATCATTGAGTATATCGTGGATGTAGCAGAGGCAACAAGGAAGATAAGAGATGTGTATCTCGGGATAAGCCCACGTGCTACTCTTCATCTTATGAGAGTTGCACAGGGTTATGCCGTTCTGGATGGAAGAAGATTTGTTATCCCGGATGATGTGAAGGTTGCATTTCCTGATGTTGTAAATCACAGGATTATTTTGAAGGCAGAAGCAAAATTGAGGGGTGTAACTGTTTTTGATATAATTGAAGAAGTGCTGAGGACTGTAAAAGTCCCCATGGATGTGAATTTCAAAGATGAAGTATCTTAAAAAAGATAGCAAAATCCTTCTTACCCTGGTTTTTTTATTTATGTTAATCTTTGGGAAATTGTTCTACATCCTTTTTGCCCTGTTGATTATTTATATACTGCTTTATGAGAGAGCAATTGGGAGTGTGAAGTACAGCTTTTTTTCTGATGTTTCTACCTATACTCTCACATTGAATGACTTTTTTGACTTTTTTTACAGGATTGAGGCAAAAACTTTTCTGCCAGTGAAGTATAGATATGAAATTCTTTTCCCTTTTTACATTGTGGAAACAGCAATAGCGAGGAGACCTCCGGTATTTGGAAGGACAATAAAGGTTTATAGTGCATCTAAGTGTAAGGCAAATAGAAGAGGGACATATGAATTGGGGCATTGCTGTCTATATGTTGTTGACCCTTTAAACCTGTTTACTTACTGCATAAAAATGTCTGACAAGAAGAAGATTTTTGTGTTTCCATATCTTGTCTCTATAGAAAAACTTCCAATAAGGTTGACAGATCCATTTGAGGGGAAAAAGGCAAAGTACCGAATAAATTTTGATTATTCTTATGTTGCGGGCGTAAGAGATTATACTCCTGAGGATGCCCTTTCCTCTATTCACTGGAAACAAACAGCACATCGTGGGAAGCTTCAAGTAAAAGAATTTGATTTTAGTGCTTCAAAAAAGATTTATGCGGTATTGAATTATTTCAATAAGTCAATAAAGTTTCAAGACTATGCTTCTTCTATAGCCTCCTCTATAATTTACTATGCGAATAAATTTCATCTTCCTTTTGGCGTCCTTATTAATGCAACTCCAGTGTTGTTTTTGAAGGCGAGAAGTGGTGACTTCCATATGTTTCAAAATTTTAAGGCACTCTCGGAGGATATAGAAGGGTCAATTGAATCATCCCTTTTTATAAAAATGATACCCAATTATGTTGAATTTGGAAGTGAAGTATTCTTTATAGATAGAGAAGTGGACATCAATGACCTCGAGACTCTTATGAAGATAAACCATTACTTTTCGAAATTGAATGTAGTGCTACTTGTTGATGAAACTTTTGTATTGCCTGATGAAAAACCACCAAACTACTTTTTTGTCGAACCAGAGTCAGTTATGAAGATATTGAATTTGAAGGAAACTTTGGAGAAAGAACATATATTTGTGTATCCTATTTTTGGTAACGACTATTTGAGCATTTTAGAGGTATGAATGGTTTACATAATCTTTGTGCTTGAACTTTCATTGATAATCCTTTCTTTTATTTTTACAGCGCTCAAAACTCTTTATCTTGTGAATATTTTGGTTGTTATTGTCGTTGGGTTTATGTCTTTACTTCTTTTTTTACTTTTCAAGTTTGAGATTCCCTTACTTCCTATTCTTTTACTCACTTTTATTTTAAATCCTCTTCTTTCTAACAAACTCTGGTATTTTAATTTCCTTCCGTTTATAGCCCTTTACTTCTTTTTGATAGAGAGGATAAAAGAAAATGAAATATTTAATTCGAGATTTTATTTTTACCTGCTCCCCATAATTTTTATGGGTTTTTTGTCCGTGAATTTTTTGGGCATATTAGAAAGGAGTTTTATTTCGCTAATGAAGAGTCTCCTTTCGTCACTTCTTTCGCCAATTAACTCGGATTATTTCCCGTATAAAAACATTGGAACTTCAAATCTTGTAGAAAGTGTAAAAAGGATTATAAACGAAGGTGGAGGCATCGAAGATTACAGGATCAGTCCGATTGCAAACTTTTTTGCCATTGCTTTTTCAATACTTGTCCTTGTTGCTTTTCTTTCCCTGTTTATAAAGGTTGTGGTGGCGAAATCACCCTCTCACTATAGAACAGTAAGAACATGGAGATTTTTTGTTATTGTTTCCTTTTTCTATTTTATTCTTTTTATCATTTTATTTCTTACTTGTAATCTTCTGCCCAATACATTTACAGTAGAGGGAACTAAATTCAACCTGATATACTTTGCTCTTCTTTTGCTCTTTTATGCTGTAGCACTGTTTATTTTCAAAATAGCACATAGGACTTTTGAAGAGCGTATTGTTCTCAATGAATTTGTTCCGAAATTACAGCCTGTATTTTTCGTTCTCTCTCTCCTTTTACTTCTTACATTTATAATTTTTGTTTTAAAGTACAATGGGGCAAACAAAGATGAAATTATGCATATATTTGTCCTTTCATTTTCATTTACAGGTCTTGCTACAATTTTATTAACGATGATAAGGGAGAAAGGAGAATTTGAAATAGTAAGTCTACCAAAGGCACTCAAAGAAAGCAAGGAAATGGTTGAGCATTATAGAAGATATGGGAGCGAATATCTAAACAAGATTAAAGAAAAAAGGGAATATATAAAATTCCTGTACTTTCTTGCAATTATTACATTCATAAAGAAAGGGTATCCAGTTGAGGAGTGCTTAACTCCCAGAGAAATTCTTTTTAAAGTAAGGCCATGTCTTTCAACAAATTTGTTTTTCATTTTGACGGATGCCTTTTACACAGCAGAATACTCAAATGAGGAAATTGACGACGAGATTTTTAATGAAATAAAAGCAAAGTCTTCTGCACTGCTTAAGGAAATTAATGTATTGGATGAGTTTAAAAAGACTTTGGAAACTTCACTATAAATCTGGTTCCGCTATTTAATTTGCTTTCTACTAAGATTTCACCTTTCTGTGCATATACATATTCTTTGACAATCGAAAGACCAATACCTAAACTGTTAGAAGGAGCCCTGTTGTTTTCTCCTTTATAGAACCTTTCAAATATATGGGGGAGGTCTTTTTCGCTTATGCCGATGCCAGTATCTTCTACAGTTACTATTACTTTTTCTTTTTCCTCTTTAATGGTAAGTTTTATATACCCGGATTGCGTAAATTTTAGTGCATTATCCAGAAGATTTGAAAAAATTTCTTTTATTTTCAAAATGTCCCCCAGGATAAAAATCTTTTTTTCTGGTGCCTCAAAAATTTCCTGGAGGCCTTTTTCTCTGATTTTTATCAAAAAACTGTCAAACACCTCTTTCACTGCCGGAACAATATCAATTTTTTCTAATGTAAGTGGCAGTGTTTTACTATCCGCAGAAGAGAGTTTTGATAGATCCTTTACCATTTTCTCAAGCCTTTCTATCTCATTTTCAATAATATCGAATGCCTGTTGTTTCTCCTCCTGTGAGAATGTCTCGTCTTTTATAACATCAAGATACCCTTTAATGGAAGATAGAGGCGTTCTGAGATCGTGGGATATATTTTGCATAAGTTTTGAACGCATTGATTCAATTTCTTCCAGGTAAAATGCCATATAATTTAGAGATTCCGAAAGTTCTCCTATTTCGTCTTCTCCCTCTTTTTTGATTCTTGCCTTAAAATCACCTTGAGAGATGCTTCTTGCAAAATCTTTCATTTCTCTAATGGGCTTTATTATGTAGTGGGAAATGAATAGTGCAACCAATATACTTATACCAACTGAAATACTGCCCGAGATAAGTATCGCGCTTCTTACAGTATTGAGAAATCTCGTGCCTGCTTCAGGAATGACTATAGAGATGCCTCTCCCGATGATAATTCTTATAAAGAAATACCTCACGAGAAAGTTTATAAGTATAAGCGAAGTGACTACAGAGACCAGACTAACAATAAGATGGCTAATTACAAGTCTTTCTCTAAACTTCATTTTAGCATCCTATAGCCTGCTCCATATACTGATTCTATGTATCTCGGATTTTTGGGGTCATCATCCAATTTTTTTCTCAGGTTTTTAATATATGCATCAATAGTCCTGTCGTAAACGACTTCGTCATACTCATCGTATATTTCATCCATTATTTCTTCCCGTGATAGGACAGCGGGAGACTTTTTTGCAAGGGCAAAAAGCACTCTGAACTCTCTTGTTGTAAGTTGTATTTCCTTACCGTCTTTGAGAACACGCATTTCCTTTGGTATAATTTCAAGATTTTTGATTTTTATCTCCTGTTCGTCTGGATAACTTCGCTTTAGAATATTTTTTACCCGTAAGACGAGTTCTCTTGGACTGAATGGTTTTACTACATAATCGTCTGCACCAATTTCGAGTCCCTGAACTCTATTTTCTTCATCTGCCTTGGCAGTGAGCATCAGGATAGGTATGTTAGAGGACTTTCTAATTTCTCTTGCAACTTCTTCTCCGCTTATAAATGGTAGCATTAGATCAAGTATGATAAGGTGGGGTTTTTCCTGTTCAAAACTCCTTAACGCAGCATTTCCATCATTTGCTTCAATTACCTTGAATCCAGATTTTTCTAAGTACATTTTTATGAGTTTTCTAATATGCTCTTCATCTTCAACAACCAGGATTTTTTTCATTTGTCTCACCATCTATATTATATTTCAATTTGTGAATTAATTATGAATTTTTTAAATTTGATGTTAAAATTTAATATGAGTATATTTTGCTTGTGTATGCTTTTTTCAGCATTAGGTTATGTAATTGGCTCTGCTAACTCGGCAATAATTATAACAAAATTACTTTACAGGAAGGATATCAGGTTTTTTGGTGATGGTAACGCAGGGACGACAAATGTATTTGAGAACATTAACAAATTCGTTGGAATAACTGTTTTTTGTATAGATTTTTTGAAAGGCATGATATCTTATCATCTTGCATTGCAGCCATTTTTTGATGATAACTATCAGGCAATTATCATGAGTAGTGTTATTCTTGGGCATGATTTTCCTCTCTTTTTTGAGTTGAGAGGTGGAACTGGGATTACCTCGCTTTTAGGAGGTATTTTTGCAATTGATCGAAATCTTGCCCTTTTGGTCTTTTCATTCTTCACTTTTATGTTTTTCGTAATGAATTTATTGCATCTTAAAATTTTTGGGTTTAATTATCTTGAAGAAAGCGAGGCCCTGAGTTTTCTTTTTGCGATTTATCTCATTTTTTTACGGAGCACAAATATACTTGCTAAAAAGTATTTCCTTATTTCTCTTACGATTATTGTTTTTAAGCATCGCTATAGAGTTCTTAACATGTTAAGAAGTAAGGGGGCTATTAAAGGTTGATTAAAAACAATTTTTTGATATTATTAATAAGGATGGAAACTATATATGGGAGGTAGAAAATGATTTCTGCGAACGAATTGAGAAATGGTATTACTTTCGAACTTGACGGGGAACTTTTTGTAGTCATTTCATACCAGCACATTAAACCAGGAAAAGGCTCACCATTTGTCCGCGTAAAGGTGAAGAGCCTTGAGTCTGGTAATGTGATAGAAAGGACATTCAGGCCTGAAGAGAAGTTTAAGAAGGCATTTCTTGAGAGAAAGCCGATGCAGTATCTTTATAAAGAAGGGAATAATTATGTGTTTATGGATCTTGAAACCTATGAACAATTTTATTTGTCAGAAGAAGATGCAGGTGATAACAGTAACTTCCTCAAAGAAAATCTTGAAATACAGGTTGTATTTTATAAAAATAAACCAGTGTCGGTTGAATTACCAAACTTTGTTGAGTTACAGGTTATTGAGACGGAACCAGGTGTAAAGGGAGATACAGCGACATCTGCAATGAAACCAGCGGTACTTGAAACAGGATATAAACTTCAGGTACCGCTCTTTGTAAATGTTGGAGATGTTATTAAGGTTGATACGAGGACTGGCGAATACCTGGAAAGGGTGAACAAATGAGCAGAATAATTTTAAGAGAGGAAGCACTTGCATCCATTGTAGAAAATGCTCTCCTCAAAATAGAAGGTGTGAGAGGATTATCTTTGAGATCACCTGTGAGATTCGAATATTCTAATGCCGAAATTTTCATTGAAGTGCGCATACAGGCATTCTTTAATGTTGATTTGGTGAAAGTCGGAAGAGAGGTTATTGAAAAGATCAAATTGGAGGTTGAAAGTATCACACCATTTAAAGTAAAAGACATAAAGGTTATTTTTGAGGATGTTGTATATGAATCTTAGAAGTAAAGGAAGGGAGATCGCTTTACAGGTTTTGTATGCAGTGGACCTGGGAAGAAATTCTGTTGCAGATGCATTTCTTCTCTTTAGATTTGAGCCACCGGTTGCACTTGAATTTGCACTTCAATTAGTGCAGGGAACGATTTCAAGTTTAGAAGAGATTGATAGTGTAATAAAATTGTTGTTGAAGAATTGGGAGTTTGAAAGGCTCAATGCGGTTGATAAAGAGATTCTAAGGCTTACAATCTATGAGGTTGAGCATGTAAGCACAGATGAAGCTGGGGCAGTTGTTTATAGTGCTGTGGAACTTGCTAAAAAATATGGAGATGTGAATTCTCCTGATTTTGTTAACGGCATTTTGAGGAGTTTTCTACGCATAAGAGATGGAGAAAGGGCGTCTTGAGGCCATGGTATATGGCGTTGTACAAGGTGTGGGATTTAGATATTTTGTAAGACATTATGCATTAAAACTTAATCTTACAGGTTTTGTTGAAAATATGTGGGATGGTTCTGTTCATGTTGTTGCAGAAGGAGATAATCATTCACTTAATAAACTGCTCGAACTTCTCAAAAGGGGACCCACTTCTGCCAGAGTTGAAAAGGTAGAATTCAAGTTTACTCAATATAAGAACGAATTTATTGATTTCGAGGTGTACTGATGGACGATATAAAAGAATTTCTCAAGAAAAGAAAGGAAGAGATTGACAAGTATCTTTTGCTGTTACTTGAGAGGTGCAGGGAGGAATCACCTCTTTATGCCTCTATGCACTATAGTTTGCTTGGAGATGGAAAGAGGTTAAGACCTATAATGTTGCTTTCCGTAACCGAAGCAAATAAAGTAGAAACATTTAAGGCACTCCCATTTGCTGCTGCTATTGAAATGATACATACTTATTCTTTAATCCATGATGATCTGCCTATAATGGACAATAGCGAGTATAGAAGAGGTCGTCCCACATGCCATAAGATTTATGGAAGTGATATAGCACTTCTTGCAGGGGATGCGCTCCTATCATTTGCTTTCGAGATTATCTCGAGCAAAAAGAATCTTGAATATTTTAGGGAAAGTGAAGTCTTGAGGTGTGTTCATGAATTTGCTGAGTTCAGTGGCATAAAGGGACTTGTTGGAGGACAGGTAATGGATATTATGACTTTTGATGCCCCTGATGTAGATGAGAATACGATTATCTATATTGAAAAGAGAAAGACAGGGGCTTTGTTTATGCTTGCAGTAAGAAGCGGTGCAATTCTTTCTGATGTTCCAGAAGAGGAGTTGACAGCACTTTCTAAGTTTGCAGAGAACTTTGGCATAAGTTACCAGATACAGGATGATATCCTTGATGCAGTTTCTACAAAGGAAGAATTGGGGAAAGATACGGGACAGGACAAGAAAAATAGAAAAGCAACATTTGTTTCATTACACGGCATTGATAAAGCAAGGAAATTGGCAATTGACTACATAGAGAAGGCAGTTGATTTTATAAGACCTTATGGCTCAAAGTATAATATATTAGAAAAGATTGCATATTACACAATAGAAAGGACAAAATAATGTTATGTTCCTTGAGCATGTTTCAAGCCCTGAAGATATAAAACATCTCTCATTTGATGATTTACACATACTTTCCAATGAGATAAGAGACTTAATTATTGAAGTTGTTTCCCGAAATGGAGGGCATTTGTCCTCAAATTTAGGGGTTGTTGAATTAACCCTTGCCTTGCATTATGTATTTGACTTTAAGACCGATAAACTCATTTTTGATGTATCTCATCAGACATATACGCATAAAATAATAACGGGAAGAAAAGAACAGTTTAATACGATAAGACTGAAAGATGGTATAAGTGGTTATGCGAATCCTTATGAATCCCCATACGATGCCTTTATTGCAGGTCATGCTTCAACATCTCTTGCTCTTGCACTTGGTTTTGTGAAGGCAAGAAAACTTCAGAATAAAAAATACGATATTGTTGTAGTTTTAGGTGATGGTGCACTTACAGGCGGGGAATCTTTTGAAGGTTTGAACAACCTGGGCCATCTTGGAGAAAAGGTCATTGTTGTGCTCAACGATAATGGCATGTCCATATCTCAAAATACTGGTGCAGTTGCAAAATATCTGTCAAAATTAAGGACATCAAGGGGGTACCAGAGACTCAAAAGAGTCCTTGGGAAAGATTTTGCAAAAAAACTTAAACTTGCTGTGAAGGGACTTATTTTGCCAAATGTGCTTTTTGAAGAGTTCGGATTTACATACATTGGGCCTGTGGATGGACACGACATAAAAGAACTCATCGAAACATTTCACAATGTTAAAGACATAGATGCACCTATCCTTATACATGTTGTTACTAAAAAGGGATTTGGATTTAAACCCTCAGAGGCTATGCCAGATAAATTTCATAGTGCAGAGCCATTTGATCCTATCAATGGCTATTCAGAGAGGAGCAAGGAAAAAAGTTTTTCAGAGGCTTTTGGAGAACTGCTTGTTCATCTTGCAAAAAAGGATGAAAGGATTGTTGCCATAACCGCAGCAATGCCTGATGGAACAAAGACAAGTTACTTGAAAGAGCAATTTCCACAGCGCTTTATGGATGTAGGTATTGCAGAGCAATGTGCAGTGACTACTGCAGCAGCACTGGCAAAAGAAGGTTTCAGACCTGTAGTTGCCATCTATTCTACTTTTTTACAGAGGGCATTGGATCAACTCATTCATGATGTAGGCATTCTTTCTCTCCCTGTTATATTTGCAGTTGACAGAGCGGGTTTAGTGGGCGATGATGGACCAACGCACCAGGGTATATTTGATATTGCCATTTCTACTCCTATTCCTCATTTTGTAGTTTCTGCACCGAAAGATGCTTTTGAATTGAGAGGTCTTTTTGAACTTGCTTTGATGAGCGAAAAGCCGTTTGTAATTCGTTATCCAAAGGATAGTGCACTGGATGGATTTAGTAGCAATTTTGTGCTGGAGATTGGACGAGGAGAACTCATCGAAAGTGGAAAAGATCTTTTAATTGTTACATTAGGTCCTTTATTCTTTGAAGGATTAAAGGCACAACAGTATTTAAAAGAAAAAGGATATAGCGTTGGTCTCATAAATGCAATATTTGCAAAGCCTTTTGATGAAAAACTCATTCTAACTACTGCACTGAAGAGTAAGAAAGTCATTACAGTAGAGGATGGAATTAAGAGAGGTGGATTTGGAGAAAATTTGAAGAGTTTTTTAAGTGATTACGGGATAAAAGTTTATAATATGGGAGTGGATGATAGTTTCCCTCCTCAGGGGAAGAGGAGGGAACTCTTGCAATTTTATGGGCTAACAGGTGAAAATATTGCAAAGATAGGAGAAGAGATGATTGAAAAGAAGGCTTGATGAGGAAATTGTAAGAAGGAATTTATTGAATAGTAGAAATGAGGCAAAGGTATTTATCCTTGAAGGGAAAGTATCAGTTAATGGCGTAAAGGCAATTAAGCCGAGTGAACTTGTAAGCGAAGAAGACTCTATTGAAATATTGTCTTCGAAGGAGTATGTAAGTAGAGGCGGATATAAATTAGCATCTGCTCTTAGCACATTTAACATAGATGTTCGAGAGAAAGTATGTGTAGATATTGGGGCTTCGACTGGCGGTTTTACTCACTGCCTTTTAAAGAACGGCGCAAGGAGAGTCTATGCAATTGATGTAGGAAGCGGACTTTTAGATCCGATAATTCGGGAAAATCCGAAAGTCACTCTCATTGAAAATTTCAATGCAAGGTTTCTTTCTCCCAATATGATAAATGAACATGTTGAAATTGTAACGATAGATGTCTCTTTTATCTCAATTCTCAAGATAATCCCCGGGGTGAAAGAGATTATATGCGAAGATGCTGATATTATCTCTCTTATTAAGCCTCAATTTGAGGGAGAACCTCGTTATCTTAAGAAAGGTATTGTAAAAAATGAGGATTTTCATAAGATTATTTTAAAAAGAGTGAGAGATGGTATAAAGGACATGGGGCTTGTTGTTATCAATGCAACCTATTCTCCTATTAGAGGTGGGAAGGGAAATATAGAATTCTTTTTTCACATAAAAAAGAAAGGGGAGTTTGCAAATGACGAACTTCTTGATAAAATTGTGGAGGAGGCTTGGGAGCATACAAAGTGAAAAAGATCGGCATTTTCTATAAGGATGAACCGTATCTTTCAGAAGTTGCAAGAGAAATTGAAAAGTATCTTCTGAAAAAAGGGATAGAAGTGTATAAAAATGGAGATCTTGAAAAAATATCAGATGGTAAGGATTCAGTGGTTTTGAGTCTTGGCGGAGATGGCACCTTTTTGGGTGCATCACGCATTGCAATGAATATTGGGGCTGCAGTGCTTGGTATAAATCTTGGTAATCTTGGTTTTTTAACAGATGTAGAGGGGATGGATGTGTTTATTGCAATAGAAAAACTCCTTAAAGGTGAATTTACGGTTGAAGAGCGGCTCGCTTTAACTGCCATTGTTAATGGAGAAGAAGCACTTGAATTTTCCGGCATAAATGACTTTGTTATTATGAAACATATTGAGGATAAAATTCTCAAAATTGATGTAGCAATCAATGGTTTGAAAGCAGGAAAATTTAGATGTGATGGAGCAGTTGTTTCAACTGCAACTGGTTCAACTGCATATGCACTTTCTGTTGGAGGTCCTGTTATTGCACCTCAAGTAAATGTATATGAATTGAGTTTTATTGCACCACATAAACTTTCTGCGCGCCCTCTTGTTCTTGGTGAATTAGATAAACTCGAAATTGAAATAGAGTCACAGGGTAACTTTGTCTTTCTAAGGGATGGTTTAAAAGTACTTGATCTTAAAATGTTTGATAGAATTGAATTCAGGAAAAACGAGAAAAATCTGAAAATAGCGCATATAAGAGGAAAAAACTTTTTTGAGGTGCTAAACAAAAAGTTTGGGTGGGGAAGTTGATATGCTTTTGGGGTTAATCATCCGGGATCTTGCAATTGCAAAGAATGTGGAGATTAATTTTGATTCTAATCTTATCATTTTTACCGGTGAAACTGGAGCAGGTAAAACTATTATTATGAACGCCATTGCATTGAGTTGTGGAGGGAATGCTTCACCTGATATAATTAGAACAGGTGCTGATAGTGCAGTGGTTGAAGCAAGTTTTAGTATTGAGAACTCACGAATAAAATCCCTTCTTACAGAGTTTTCTCTCTACGAGGGAGAAGATACTTTGGTTGTTCTTCGGACAATTTCAAAAACAAGAAGTAAAGTTGTTGTAAATGGACATCTCGTTTCTCTTCGTGAACTTCAGGAGATCGGTAAACATCTTGTCGATTTGCACGGACAGCATGAGATCCAAAGTCTCCTTGACAGGAATAATCATCTTTCCTACCTGGACAAATACGGTGGGGTGGAACTCTCTTTAAGAGAGCAGGTAACAGAACATATCTCTGAATTTAAGATGTTATGTAAAAAAATCGAGGAACTACTTGAGGAGGATAAAAAATTCAAAGAGGAGAGAGATTTTATAAATTTTGAAATAGACGAGTTAGAAAAGGCCCATTTAAAGGAAGGAGAAGAGGAAGAATTAGATAGTGAGTATAAAATTCTCAGTAATGCAAAGGAACTAACCGCAATTGTTGAGGAAGCAGTTTCCATTCTTTCAGAATCTGAGTATGCTGTAATAAAACAAATTTCTAAAACTCTTAACCTTCTTTCGAAGGCCACTGACATATCTGATAAAATTAAAGACTTTAAAAACAGACTTGAGGCCGACCTCATTGATATAAAAGAAGTTGTAAGAGATCTTACAGGTTTCTTGTCAAACATCGTTATAGATCCGGAGAGATTATCTTATATAGAGGCACGGCTTGATCAACTCTCTAAACTCAAACTGAAATATAGAAGAAATATAAAAGAACTTATAGACTATCTTGAAAATTTAAAAGAGAGAGTAAAAGGCTTTAATGATGTTGTAAGCGAAATAGAATCACTTGAGAAAAGAAAAAGAGAACTCGAGGAAATTTTAAGAACAGAAGTAAAAGCATTATCAGAAAAAAGGCATGAAGTAGCCTCTAAATTTGAGAGAGCAGTAGAGGCAGAACTTAAGGACCTTGCAATGGAAAGTGCAAAGTTTAAGGTTCAGTTGAGTTCAGTTGAATCACCACCTTCTATAGAAATAGATGGAAGGGGAGTAAAACTTTTTAATGATGGTATTGACACATGCGAATTTCTTATAAGTCCAAATCCACCACACGATTTTAAACCTCTTATAAGTATTGCTTCAGGTGGAGAACTATCCAGAGTTATGCTCGCTATAAAGCATGTCATTGCAAAAGTTGATGAGATCCCGGTGCTCGCCTTTGATGAAGTAGATGCAGGCATTGGTGGAAAGACAGGAGAAAAAGTAGCAGAAAAATTACTTTCAATTTCTCGGTATAGACAGGTTATCTGTATTACTCATTTACCTCAAATTGCAGCACTTCCAGGAACACATTTTGTTGTTGAGAAGCATGTTACAAATGGAGAAACTGAATTAAGTGTGAGAAGATTATCAACTGAGTACGAAAGAGTTAACGAAATTGCGAGAATGATTTCAGGTACTAATATAACAGAAACAACAATTAAGCAAGCAAAAGAATTGTTAGGGAGGTGGAAAGATGAAAGTTCTCGTTATTAACCCTGGTTCAACTTCTACTAAAATTGCAGTTTTTGAGGATAGGGTGCCAGTTTTTATTGAGTCAGTGAGACATAACAAGGAGGTACTTTCAAGATTTAATTCAGTTCTTGAGCAACTTGACTTTAGAAAAGAAAGGATTATTTCAGTGCTCAAAAGCCACGGCTTCGAACTTTCTCAATTTGATGCAGTAATTGGCAGAGGAGGTATCGTAAAACCAATAGAGGCAGGCACATATGTTGTTAACGAAACACTTATTAACGATCTTAAGTTTTACTCAAGAGAACAGGAGCATCCTTCAACACTTGGAGGCATCATTGCATATGAGATAGGGAGAGATGCTCAAAAACCCGCTTTTATTGCAGATCCTGTATGTGTTGATGAGTTTGAAGATATTGCAAGAATTTCTGGACTTAAGGAAATTAAAAGAAAGTCGCTTTTGCATACATTGAATATCAGAGCAAGTCTATTTAGATATGCAGAGAATATAGGTAAAAAAGTTGAGGATTTAAATGTAATAGTTGCGCATTTAGGTGGTGGTATCACTGTGGCGGCAGTGAAGAATGGTAGAATTGTCGATGTTAACAATGCAAACGAGGGTGGTCCCTTTTCACCGGAAAGAGCAGGTGGTCTACCATCAATTGATGTAGTGAATATGTGTTATTCCGGACAATATACAAGGGATGACCTTCTTAAACTTTTTACCAAAGAAGGTGGAGTATATTCTTATTTGGGGACAAATAATATACAGGAAGTTATTGAAAGGATAAATCGAGGAGATAAATTTGCAAAAGAAGTTTTTGATGCAATGTGTTACCAGATATCAAAGGAAATCGGAGCAATGGCAACTGTGCTAAAGGGCAAAGTAGAAGCAATAATAATTACAGGTGGAGTTGCCTTTAATGAAGAAGTTATAGATGAAATTGCAAAGAGAGTTAATTTTATTGCAAAAATTGTGACCTATCCTGGTGAATTTGAAATGGAAGCACTTGCCTATGCTGCATTGAGAGTACTCAAGGGTGAAGAAGTAGCAAAAATTTATTGTTAATATTTTTGGTTTGTGTTATAATAGGTTGAAATTTTTTAATTTGAGGAGGCAATATGGAACCGATAAAAAGATTAGATGATTTGTTAGATGCAGTGAGGTCCTTAAAAGGAGAGAAAGTTGTCTCAGTTGCCTATGGGCAGGACCTTCATACATTACAGGCAGTATCAAGTGCAATAAAAGAAGGGTTAGTCCATGCGGTCATTTTTGCAGACAAAGATGAAGTAAAGAGAGTTTGTGAGTCAAACGGTATTGACATGACAATGTTAGAAGTCGTCGATGTGAAAGAAGAAAAAGAAGCAGTGAGACAGGCTGTGCGTCTTGTAAGAGAAAAGAAGGCAGATTTTATTATGAAAGGACTCTGCCAGAGCGCAACTTACATGAGGGGTATTCTTGATAAGCAAGAAGGACTGCTTCCAGAAGGAAGAGTTCTTTCTCATGCAGCACTTATTGAATCTCCAAATTATCATAAGTTATTGCTTGTTTCTGATGTTGCAGTTATTCCGCAACCAGACCTATCAATGAAAGAAGCAATGATTAATTATGATGTGGCAATAGCAAAGAAGATTGGCATTGAGAAACCAAAAGTTGCTGTTATTGCTGCAGTTGAAACTGTTTCACTAAAAATGCAGGCAACAGTTGATGCAGCAATTCTATCAGTTATGAACAGAAGAGGGCAGATAAAAGATTGTGTTGTTGACGGACCTCTGGCAACAGACCTTGCAGTATCTAAGGAGGCTGCAGAGATTAAGAAAGTAAAATCTGAAGTCGCTGGGGATGCTGATATTCTCATTATGCCTAATATAGAAACAGGGAATGCGTTTTTTAAGGCCCTGACAAAATTGGGCAACGCCGAAATTGCTGCTGTTGTGACCGGTGCAATAGCACCTGCAGTTCTCACTTCTCGTGGTGATAGCGAGAAATCGAAATTGTATTCAATAGCATTAGCAGCATTAATATCTGAAAGATAAGAGGTGGGGTATGGAAGAGAAGAATTTTTATAGGGATGCAAAAGTAGAAGATATCAACTCAATTCTTAAAGAGGCTTCTTCAGAGAAGCTCCCCCAAAGTGAGAAAGTCGAAGAGGTAGGAGAAGAAAATGTAGAACCTTCTCAAAGCATGGAGAATGATAAGGAATCGAGAAAGCCTACAGACCTAAAGGAAAGTAATAACAATTTTTTTATGAAGACTTACAAGAAAGGTGATATTATTACTGTAACTGTAGTAAAGGTTGAGCCGAATGGAGTTTATGTAAGTGCCGGGACAAAGGAAGATATTTTTATCCCTCTAAGGGGGCTTACAAATCATGCAGTGTCTTCTGCAAGCGAGATTGTTAAAATAGGAGATAAAATTGATGTAATGGTTCTGAAAAATGGTCCTAATATGGTTCTTTCGAAGAAGATGGCAGACAATGTAAAAAAGTACGAACTACTAAAGGAAAAAATGCAAAAGGAAGAGCCAGTAAAGGCAAAGGTGGAAAAGGTTATTAAGGGTGGGTTACTCCTGGATATAGATAGGGTTTCTGCATTTTTACCCCAATCGCAGGTTGGACTGAGAAAAGGTGAAACACTTGATTCATTTGTAGGGAAAGAGATTGATGTACATCTATTAGAGGTGGAGCCAAAAGTAAAAAGAGTCATTGTTTCCCGATTGAAGGTCATTCAAGAAGAAAAAGAAAGAGTAAGGAAACAGATGCTTGTTAACCTTAAAAAGGGTGAAATCTATGAAGGAGTTGTGAAAGCCGTTCTGGACTTCGGGGTGTTTGTTGATTTAGGGAATGGAGTAGAAGGACTTATCAGGGCAAGCGAACTTACCTGGGGAAGGAGAAAAGACCCTCATGAAGTTTTAAAAGTTGGCGAAAAAATAAAAGTAAGAGTCCTGTCAGTAAACTTAGATACTGAAAAGATATCGCTGAGTTTAAGGCAGGTAAAGCCACATCCCTGGGAAGAAGTAGAGGTAAAATATCCAATTGGAAGCACAGTTACAGGAACTGTCCTGCGGATTCATCCCTTTGGAGTAGTATTAGAACTTGAAGACGGAGTTACTGGTCTTGTTCATATTTCTCAACTTGACACTAAGCATATTGATAAGATTGAAAATTTTGTGCATGTAGGAGACAAAATTCAGGCAAAAGTGATGTCAATTGATAAAGAAAATAGGAAAATGAAACTTAGTAGAAGGGCATTACTGCAAGATGGCATATCTTAAAATTGCAGGAGAAGAGATAAAAGACTATTTACCACATAGAGAGCCCTTTTTGTTTGTCGATAGAATTGAGATACCCGTAGAGAAAATTGTAGTTGGTTTTAAGACATTTAGTTCAGATGAGCCCTTTTTTAAGGCTTACCTTCCTCAAGAGTCTTTTCTACCAGGTGCTTTAATCATAGAAGCCTGTGCTCAGGTTTCCGCTTTTATCCTTCTTGCATATAAGAATTTTAAAGATTCTTTTGGATATCTCGTGCATATAGAAAATTTTAACTTTCTTAAAAAGGTAAAGCCTGGTGAAACCTTAAAAGTCATTTCTAAATTTATGGGTTTAAGATTTGGCATTGCAAGAAGCAGGGTAGAAGCATATGTAAATGAGAAGTTGGTTGCAAGCGGTATAGTATCAATAAAAATTGTACCTCACAAGGAGGTTTAGCATGGAGGAGAGAGAAATATCACTCTTTCTTAAGGTCCTTAATGAACGAGATAAGGCTCTCTTTCCCGAGGTGTATTCTTTCATTTGTTTTTCTTATCTTTAATTCAAAAGTGCCATCGTTTTTGAATGATTTGCCAATGATAATTTGAAAAGGTATTCCGATGAGATCGGCATCGTTAAACTTTTCTCCTGCACTTAAATCTATTCTATCATCGAGCAGGACATCTATGCCTTCTTCTATAAGTTCACTATGGAGAGCATAAGCCGCTTCTGCTACTGTGCTACCGCTCATATTGAGGGGAAGAATTTCAACCAGAAATGGTGCAATACCAATGGGCCAAATGATCCCTTTTTCATCATGGAATTTCTCAACTACTGCCTGGAGAGTTCTTCCTACACCAATTCCATAGCAACCCATTATGAAATATTTTTCTTTGCCATCTGCATCTAAAAATTTTGCATTCATTTTTTCGGAGTATTTTGTCCCTAATTTAAATGTATGCCCTAACTCGATTCCATTAAATTTTTCAAGAGGAGTCCCGCATTTTGGACACAAATCTCCTTCTTTTACTCTTCTTATATCTCCTTCAAATTCAGGCTCAAAATCCCTTCCAATGTTTACATTAATATAGTGATATGCATCCTCATTTGCACCAGTAACGAAATTCCTCATTTTCCCTATCCGACTATCCACGATAATTTTTATCCTCGCATTAACAGGACCTATTGCACCGATATGAGCACCAAAAGCTTTAAATACTTCTTCATCATTTGCAAGTTCTAAGGATTTTGCGTTAAAGAAGTTTTTTAGTTTTACTTCATTCAGTTCATCATCCCCTCTTACCATTGCCAGTACAAATTCTCCATCTATCTTGTATACCAATGATTTTGCAAGTTTTTCTTTTGGTAGATGGAGAAATTCACACACATCATTAATTGTCTTTGCTTCAAAAGTCTTTACCTTTTCAAGTTGTTTTATTTCTTCTTTTGATATTTCGAATTGCTCCTGTGATTTAGCTGCCTCTACATTTGCAGCATACCCACATTTAGGACATCTTACAAATTCACTTTCTCCTCCCAGTTGGGATATAACAACAAATTCGTGTGAGACTTTACCACCTATGGCTCCAGAGTCAGCCTCTATGGGAATAACATCAAGCGCACATCTTTTAAAAATTTCAATATAGGCATCGAACATTTTTTTATAACTTTTTTCCAGATTTTCGTAAGAGGTATCAAAAGAATATGCATCTTTCATAAGGAATTCCCTTGCTCGTATGAGTCCAAACCTGGGGCGAATTTCATCCCTATATTTTGTCTGAATTTGATAAAAAATCTTTGGAAGATCCTTGTAAGATTTTAATTCTTTTCTTGCAAGGTCAACGACTGCTTCTTCATGAGTAGGACCGAGGCAAAAAAATCTCCCTTTTCTATCCTTTAGTTTAAGCATTTCCTCTCCGTATATATCCCACCGTCCTGTTTCGTCCCAGAGTTCCCTTGGCATTATGGCAGGGAAAAGAAGTTCTATTGCTCCAGCTCTGTTCATCTCCTCTCTTATGATCTGTTCGATTTTTTTCAATGCAATGAGACCAAGAGGGAGGATAGTATAAACGCCTGCTGACATTTTTCTTATAAGTCCTGCCTTCAGCATCAATTTATGGCTTTCAATTTCAGCATCCTGTGGGTCTTCCCTTAGCGTTGGTAAAAAGAATTCTGTTATTTTCATAATCTCTCTCCTCTCTTCATTTAATCTTTATATTATATATAACTTGCATAAATGTAAAAATAGTGTAAAATTTACACAGGATGGAAGAAAAGTTGGTAGAGTTGCTAAAAAATAGAAGGCTTTCCATTGCAACGGCAGAATCAGTAACAGGGGGTCTTATAGCAAAAAGTATAACTGATATTAAAGGAAGTTCCAGTGTATTCGTTGGTGGAGTTGTTGCATATTCACCATTCGCAAAGGAGCATTTACTCAGTATACCAAAAGGTGTCATTGATAGTGTTGGTACTGTCCATCCTGAAGTTGCAAGATTAATGGCTGTAAATGTAAAAAAATTACTAAATGCAGAGGTTGGTGTCTCTGTAACGGGCGTTGCTGGTCCAGATGCAATTGAAGGAAAACCTGTTGGACTTGTGTATATGGGAATTGCGGTTTTTGATAAAGTCTTTGTATTTGAGGAGTATTTTAAAGGAACTCGTGATATAATAAGAGAGGAGGCAAAAAAGACTTTGCTAAAAAAATTAATTGAAATTATAGAAGGAGGTTGAACTATGAAGATTGGTATTTTAACTGGTGGCGGGGATTGCCCGGGCCTCAATCCCGCAATAAGGAGTGTTGTTTATAGAGCATCTGATTACGGTGACGAAGTTATAGGTTTTGAGGAAGGTTGGAAGGGTCTGATAGAAGATAAAAAAAGGCCTTTGACAATTAAAGATGTGGAAGAGATTATAAATTACGGTGGAACCATTCTTTACACATCAAGAACCAATCCATTTAAAGAAGAAAAAGGTCCTGAGAAAGTCGTTGAAACCTTAAAGAAAAATAATGTTGACGCCTTGATTGCTATTGGAGGAGACGATACACTTTCTGTTGCTTTAAAGTTGCACAAGATGGGTGTAAAAGTTGTAGGAGTTCCCAAGACTATGGATAACGATCTTTCGGAAACTGATTATACTTTTGGCTTTTTCACATCAGTGGAGGTAGCAGTTGATGCACTCAATAGGTTGAGAGATACGGCAAGGTCGCATAAGAGGATTATCGTGTTGGAAGTGATGGGGAGAGAGGCAGGTTGGGTCGCCTTATATACAGGAATCGCAGGTGGTGCTGATTGGATACTGATCCCTGAGGAAAAACCAGATTATGACAAAATGTGTGCCCATTTGAAGAAGAAGTTCGATGAAAAGGGATATGCACTTGTAGTGGTATCAGAGGGGATTGAAATTCCATTAGAAGCAACAACTGAAGTGGATGAATTTGGCCATACTCTTCTCCAAAAGAGGGGAGTTCACGAATATGTGGCAAATGTGATTTCACAAAAATTGGGGATTTCAACAAGGAGCGCCATTATCGGGCATATCCAGAGAGGTGGTCCTCCAACAGTTTTTGACAGAATCCTTGCAACGATGGTGGGTGTAAAGGCTGTGGACATGCTTCATGAGGGCGATTTCGGAAAGATGGTCGCATTAAGCGGTAATAGAGCAATCGCTATTCCACTTGAGCGGGCTGTTCAAAAACAGAAGTTAGTTGATGAAGAGTGGATAAAATTTATGAGGATTTTTGAAAAGTGAAGAGAATAGCTGTATTAACATCAGGCGGAGATGCCCCTGGAATGAATGCAGCAATCAGAAGTGTCGTTAGAGTGGGGTTTGTTAAGGGATTGGAAGTTATAGGAGTTTTTGAAGGCTATAAGGGCCTTGTTGATAAGGATTTCAAACAACTCTTCCCAAGGGATGTAAGTGGTCTTCTTGAGGAGGGTGGGACTTTTCTTCTTACTTCACGCCCTGAAGAATTCAAAGAAGATGTTGTTCAGTTTAAGGCAATAGAGAACCTCAAGAGGGAACGCATTGAGGCCCTTATAGTTATAGGAGGCAACGGGTCGCAAACAGGAAGTTTGTCTCTGTTTAAAAAAGGGTTCCCTGTTATAGGGGTTGCCTCAACAATTGATAATGACCTGTGGGGTATTGATTATACGATTGGTTTTGATACTGCTGTAAATACAGCAATAGAAGCAATTGATAAAATAAGAGATACAGCCACTTCCCACTCTCGCACTTTCATTGTTGAAGTTATGGGAAGGGATAGAGGATTTCTTGCACTCGAGGCAGGTCTTGCAAGTGGTGCTGATATTGTCTTAGTGCCAGAGATGAAATTTGATCCTTTAAAAATAATCGAGAATATAAAATCAGGCCTTGAAAAGAAGAAAAGGCATCATATGATAGTGACTGCTGAAGGTGCAATACATGCCCGTGATCTTCAATCAGTTATACAATCCTATCTACCAACTCTTGATGTAAAGTATTCGGTCCTGGGGTACATAGAGAGGGGTGGTGCACCTACAAGGTTTGATAGAATTATTGCAACATTCTTTGGTGCAGATGCAGTTAGTTCATTGGTCAATAATGATTTTGGTTTTGTAATAGGTATTCATGAAAACCACCTTGTCCATATACCCTTAGAAGATGCAGTTACAAGGTACAAAGAGATAAACCTTGAACTTTATAAGATAATAGAGGAAGTTTCAGTATAATGAGAAGAATATTAACTTCAATTAGATTTCAACTGGTTTTTGTCTTATTGGTCTTCATTTTGGTAACCTTTTTTACGATATCCAGTAATGTAACTGAATTTCTGCGGCAGAATGAGATTGCAAGTGAAGCAAAAAGACTTTCCGTTGTCGCTAAACAAATAAGGGATCGGTTTGAAAAAATGTATACAGCAGAAGCATTATTAAGAAGATATGATTTTATCCCCGCAAGCCAAAAGGAACTTAATATAAACATATTTTTAAAACCTGCCTTTGATAATTATTTTGGCGCTGTTTCAACTGCCTATCCCGATGTAGAAGCAGGCTATTATATCCCTATTTTTAAAGACCCAATCAAAACCTCCTCCTTACAGAATAATCTTGTTAAAAAGATAATCGTTGTTGAATCTATACCATCACAATTTGGTGGGGGATACATATTTACTGCAATTCCGTATAGCACATTCGAGGAAAGTATTTCACATACAATACAATCAATAAATAGAATAGTTTTTTATCTTGCTATTACTACTTTATCAATTACTCTTCTTATAACCTCGTTTTTCAGCCTTCGTATTTTGCAAATAAGAAGGGGCCTTAAGAATTTGGAAAAGAACCTTGATTTTAGATTTCCTAATTATGGAGGGGAAATTGGAGATATTGCTGTGTCTATTAATTCTATGGCTGAGAATCTCAGGCGAAATCTCGAGGAAATGAAGAGAGCAGAAGCATTACAAACTCTTGGACTTTTTACAACAGGTATAGTTCATGAAGTAAGAAATCCGCTAACTTCAATCAAAGGTTTTGCTTCAATTCTTTCGCAAAAATTGCAGGGTAAAGATGAAGAGAGGTTTGTCACCCCCATTCTTACTGAAACTGAAAGACTCCAGCATATAGTGGATGATTTACTAAAGTATGGACGGCCTTCTCCACTGTCACTTTCTTCCTTCAATTTAAAGCCATTTTTTGCCCATATTATTGAACTTGTGAAACAGTATGACAGTAATAAAAAGGTAGAATTTATTTTGGACTGTCCGGATACCACTATTGTAGCAGATGAAAGAAAGTTTGAAGAAATGTTTCTCAATCTTCTTATTAATGCAATTCAAGCAATTGAAAGTAGCGGGGTTATCAAAATAAAATGTTCAGGCGATAAGATGTTCCATCGCTTTGAAGTTCAGGATAATGGTGTTGGGATGGACAAGGAGACTCTTGATAAAATATTTGTTCCTTTCTTTACGACAAAAGATCATGGAACTGGTCTTGGACTTGCCATAGTTCATCGTATAGTCGAAGAACACGGTGGTGAAATTTTTGTTGAAAGTGAAAGAGGGAGAGGAACAACATTTAGGGTTGTCATTCCAAAGAGGGAATTGAAATGAGAATTAAAAAGCACAGAATACTTGTTGCAGATGATGAAGAAAATATAAGGATGTTGCTAAATGAGACTCTAAAAGATGAAAATTACGAGGTCGTGTTAGTTAATAATGGAAAGGATGCAGTAGAAGAAGTTAAAAAGTCTGATTTTGATTGTGTTCTTATGGATATAAGAATGCCTGTCCTGGATGGAATGGAGGCGTTTCTTAAAATAAGAGAAATAAGAAACAATCTTCCTGTAATCTTCCTTACCGCCTATGGGAGTTCTGAACTTGCGATAAAAGCAATGAAGAAAGGTGCCTACGATTATCTAACTAAACCATTTGATATTGAGGAGCTCAAAATCAAAATTAAAAAAGCAATTGAACTGAAGGAATTAACAGAAAATTCGCTAAATTTGGAGCGTTCAACTGACAAATACCTGAAGGAGGAAATTGTTGGGAATTCACAAAAAATGCAAGAAGTATTTAAGGAAATTGGTAAAGTGGCTGAATCTGACGCAACAGTACTTATTAGAGGGGAAAGTGGGACTGGAAAAGAACTTGTAGCAAAAGCAATTCACCACTATAGTACAAGAAAAGAAAAACCTTTTGTTGTCGTAAATTGTGCCGCTATTCCCGAGACACTTCTTGAATCTGAATTATTCGGACACGAAAAGGGTGCATTCACAGATGCCTATGCACGAAGAATAGGAAAGTTTGAACAAGCACAAGATGGAACAATTTTCCTCGACGAAATTGGCGATATGAGTCTTAATTTACAGGCAAAACTTTTGAGAGTTCTTCAGGAAAGGACTTTTACAAGAGTAGGCGGGAATGAAACTGTTTCAACGGAAGCAAGGATAATTGCGGCAACCAATAGGGATCTTGAGCAACTTGTTTCAGGCGGACAATTTAGAGAAGACCTTTTTTATAGACTAAATGTAGTGACAATTTGGCTTCCTCCGCTCAGAGAAAGGAAGGAGGACATTCCTCTTTTAGTGGAGTACTTTGTGCATAAATATTCAGAGAAGTATAAAAAGAATGTGCGCGGTGTCTCAAAAGAGGTCATTGACTTTTTTGTAGAGTATGACTGGCCAGGCAATGTAAGAGAACTTGAAAATGCAATTGCAAGAGGTATCATCGTGACTTCTGCCCCAATTATCCTTCTGGATGATTTGCCATCGACTCTTGTTAAGAAAGGAAATAGGGGTGATAAAATTGAGGAGGAAGAGCCACATTTGCCACTGCCAAAACTCATTGAAAAAGTTGAAAAAGAAGCAATTTTGAAGGCGCTTAAGAATGCCCAGGGCAACAAGACAAAGGCTGCACAGATTCTTGGAATATCAAGAAAATCTCTATTTAATAAGTTGAGATACTACAACATTATATCAGGGGATGAGAATAATGGAAAAGGTGGATAAATTGATAGAGTCTTTAAGAGATGAAGTTATTTCTTTAAGAAGAGAAATACATATGTTCCCCGAAACTGCGTTTGAAGAATACAGAACCTCTGACTTAGTATTTGGATATCTTAAAAATCTCGCTCTTTCGTCTGTGAGAAAAGTAAATAAAACTGGTGTAGTTGCTGACTTATTAGTTGATAATCCAAAGGGGACAGTCCTCTTGAGGGCGGATATGGATGCACTACCAATTCAAGAAGAGGTAGAAGCTCCTTATAGATCTAAAATAGATGGAAAGATGCATGCATGCGGTCATGATGCACATACTGCCATGCTTTTGGTAGCAGCAAAGGTTTTGAGTGAGATAAAGGACGAACTTGATTATAATGTAAAATTTGTTTTTCAACCATCAGAGGAACATGCGCCCGGTGGCGCTATAGGGATGATAGAAGAAGGTGTATTAGAAAATCCAAAAGTAGATTTTGCATTTGCAACTCATGTTGATGGATTTTCTAAGGCAGGCATTATTTCGACAAAGAGTGGTGTCATGACAGCAGAGGCGGATAGTTTTAAAATAACTATTCTTGGTTATGGTGGACACGGTGCATATCCGCATAAGACAGTTGACCCAATTCTCATCGCATCCCATATTGTTATAGCACTTCAATCTATTGTTTCCCGTGAAGTTGATCCTTTAGAACCTGCAGTGGTTTCAATCGGTAAGATTACTTCGGGAGATGTCTTTAATGTGATACCTGAAAGGGGTGAGTTGTTTGGGACTGTAAGAACTTTAAAGCGCGAAGTTGCCGAATTCATCAGTTCAAGGATTACAGATATTTCCATGCATATTGCAAATTCCCTGAGAGGAAAAGTTGTTGTGGATTACAATTTCGGATATCTGCCTCTCTGTAATAATGAGTTGACGACTGATTATATTAAAAAGATTGGAGAGTTGATAGTCGGGAAAGAGCATGTTCAGGAATCCCCCATCTCCATGGGAGGTGAGGATATGTCCTATTTTTTACAAAAAGTCCCAGGGACATTTTACTGGCTTGGAGTGCTGAATAAAGAAAAGGGTATAATTCATCCCAATCACTCTCCAAAATTTGATATTGATGAAGATGTTTTGCCAATTGGTGTGAAGATGCATGTCTATACTGTGCTACATCTAAATAGACTTAGCCATTCGTGATCTTATTCGTTACAAGTTGTTCTGTATGTTGGATACCTTCCCTCACGACATTTTTATCAGTATTGATTTTTTTTCTTAAATCTTTAAAATATAGTAATTACACACCATCTGGATTCTCGAAAAGTGTAGGAAAAAGTCCTACCTTCGAGGAGTTGAAGGATGGGAGGTAAAAACTATTTTAGGAGGTAATGAATGGGCGTAGTATCGATGAAAGAATTGTTAGAGGCTGGTGTTCACTTTGGACACCAGACCAAGAGATGGGATCCCAGAATGAAGGAATATATTTTTACAGAGAGAAACGGGATCCATATCTTTGATTTAAGACTTACTGTTCAAAAAATTGAAGAAGCATACAACTTTGTTGTTAACACAGTAAAAGAAGGTGGTAAAATTATCTTTGTTGGGACAAAGAAGGCAGCGCAGGATATTGTAAAAGAGGAAGCAGAGAGATGTGGAATGCCATATGTAAATGAAAGATGGGTAGGTGGCCTTCTTACTAACTTTCAAACTGTAAGAAAAAGTATTAACAGGCTGAAAGAACTTGAAAAGTTAGAGCAAGAAGGCTACTTTGAAACAATCTCTGTGAAGGAAAGAGTGGAGTTAGAAAGGGAATTGAACAAACTAAGAAAACTTTACGGAGGTTTAAAAGATCTGGTTACTTTACCCTGGGCAATTTTCGTAACTGACACCCATAAAGAACGAAGTACAATTCTTGAAGCAAGAAAGATAAAAATTCCTACTATTGCTATCTGTGATACAAATTCAAACCCTGAAGAAATTGATTATCCTATTCCTGGCAATGATGATGCAATTCGTTCGCTTAGACTTATTACCTCTATCATTGCTAATGCAGTGATCGAGGGACGTGAAGGAAAAGTAGAAAAAGAAGAGGTGGAAGAAGAGGAAGTGGTTTCTGAGGAAGAACTACTCAACAAAGAAGTCGATTTTGAGGATTATGAAGACTACAAAAAATAAAAGAAAAGGGGTGAAAATATGAATTTAGATCTTATAAAAGAATTAAGAGCAAGGACAGGCGCAGGTGTTTCGGACTGCAAAAAAGCATTGGAAGAAGCAAATGGAGATATTGAACATGCCATTGATATTTTGAGAGAAAAGGGTATTGCAAAGGCTGTAAAAAAGAGTGGTCGTGTAACAAATGAAGGTCTGATTGCTTCTTATATTCATCCTGGTGCTCAACTTGGTGTTCTTGTGGAAGTAAATTGTGAAACTGATTTTGTTGCAAGAACTGACGAGTTTAAACATCTTGCAAATGAAATCGCTTTGCAAATTGCTGCTTCTTCACCAGATTATGTTTCGAGAGAAGATGTCCCAAAGGAAGTAATAGAAAAAGAAAGAGAAATTTATAAAAAACAACTTGAGGAAGAGCATAAGCCTGCTAATGTTATTGAAAAGATAATTGAGGGGAAAATAGAGACATTCTATAAAGAGCACTGTCTGCTTGAACAACCTTACCTAAGAGACGAAAGTATAACAGTTGAAGAACTTGTTAAGGAGCACATTGCAAAGTTTGGAGAAAACATTACAGTAAGAAGATTTGTGCGTTTCAAGGTAGGTGAGTAGAGTTGCCGCAATACAAAAGAATCATCCTAAAATTAAGTGGTGAAGCACTTGCAGATGAAGAAGGAGCAGGCATAAGTAAAAATACATTAGATAATCTGGCATCGCAAATCCTTTATCTTTATAATTCTGGTATTGAGATGGGAATAGTGATTGGCGGCGGGAACATACTCAGGGGTGCTGAAGCGGAAAAACTTAGTATTGATAGAGCAACCGGTGATTATATGGGTATGCTTGCTACAATAATAAATGCCCTGGCAATCCAGAATGCACTTATTGCTCGTGGTATTGATGCAAGAGTTATGTCGTCTTTTACGATTCCCCAGGTTGCTGAACCGTATATTCTGGCTAAAGCACTTTCACATTTTGCTAAAAAGCGTGTGATCATTTTTGGGGGAGGAACAGGCCTCCCCTTCTTTTCAACAGATACGACAGCAGCTTTAAGAGCACTTGAGTTAAAAGCAGAGGCTCTTTTTAAGGCAACAAAGGTTGATGCTATTTATTCTGACGATCCATTTAAAAATGCTTCTGCAATAAGATACGAGACAATTACATATACAGATTTTTTACTTAAGAACCTTAAAGTGATGGATGCAACTGCTGTGTCTCTTTGCAGGGATTTTAAACTACCAATAATTCTTTTTAGTATAAAAGGGAAAGATACTTTAGTAAAAGCAGTGATTGAAGGGAAAATAGGAACAGTGATAAAGGAGGGATAAAGGATGACATTGGAACAAGAAAAAAAGATTTTAAACGAAGTAGAAGAAAGGATGAAAAAAGCAATTGAAGTTATGGAGCGTGAATTTTCAAAGATTATGGCTACAAGGATCACGCCCGAAATCCTTGACCCTGTTAAAGTTGAAGCCTATGGAACACTTATGCCCATTAAACAGGTCGCAACAATTGTCTCACCAAAACCAAGAGTTTTGGTAGTTGAGCCATGGGATAAGTCGCTCGTTAAAGAAATAGAAAGGGCTATCTTAAAGGCAAACTTAGGCGTGACTCCTCAAAGTGATGGAGAAGCGATCACTCTTCCTTTCCCAAAGTTGACAGAAGAAGAGAGACAAAAGTTTGTCTTACAGGTTAAAAGGCTGGCAGAAGAGTTTAGAGAGGAAATCAGGGCAATTAGAAGAGAGGAAATCGAGAAAATTAAAACAATGGAGAAGAATAAGGAGATTTCCGAGGATGACAAATTTAGAATGCAGGAGCGCATTCAGAAGCTTACAGAGAAATACATTGATATAATTGATGAAAGGCTTGAGAGGAAAGAAAAGGAAATATTGGAGGTTTAATGAATAATGGTCTCCTTCCCGTCCATGTTGCTATTATCATGGATGGGAATGGGAGATGGGCTCAGGAAAGGGGTCTTCAGAGAAGAGAAGGTCACAGGGCAGGGGTCAGAGTAGTTAAGGAAATAGTAGAGGCCTCAGTTGAAGTCGGCATAAAGTATCTTACACTTTTTGCTTTCTCAACAGAAAATTGGAAGAGAAGCAAGGAAGAAGTTGACTTCTTGTTTACCCTTTTTGTTGAAGCAATCTATGAATACATCCCTGAATTGAGGAAAAATTTAGTAAAATTAAACTTTATTGGGAATATAGAAAAACTTCCTTATCCTTTGAGGAAGACTATTGATTATGCATTGAATGAAACCAAAAACGGGAAGAATTTGCTCTTAACGATTGCAATAAACTATGGTGGGAGATTAGAAATTATTGAGGCTGTAAAGAACATCTGCAGGAATGGTTTAAAAGATATGGACGAGGAAACTTTCAAACAATTTTTGTTCACAAAGGATATACCAGATCCTGATATTCTTATAAGGACAGGTGGAGAGATGAGAATAAGTAACTTTCTGCTTTATCAGATTGCATACACTGAGTTATTTTTTACAAAAACACTCTTCCCTGATTTTACAAAAGAAGAGTATTTTAGGATATTAGAGGAATTTAAGAAGAGGGAACGGAGATTTGGAAGTGTCTAAAAAGGTTTTCATTGTTGGTGGAACAGGCTCTCTTGGTAGAAGAGCAATAGAGATTGTAAGAAAGCTAAACTACGAACTGGTGGGCGTATCTGGATTTAGAAACTACGAGTTGCTTAATAGCATAGCAGAAGAATTTAAGCCTAAATTTATCCTTTTGAACAAAGACTTCATAGATAAAGTAGTCTTTAAAGATGGTTTCGTGCTTCCGATAGAAAAACTAAAGGAAGGCATAGGGGAGTCACAACCTGATATTGTGCTTTTTCTTGCATCAAATATTACTTCTCTTAAAGCAATTGAGTTTTGCCTGTCACATGGAATAAGGATTGGTATTGCAAATAAAGAGAGTATTATCGCAGGTGGAGAGATCCTTTTCGAAGGGAAAGAATTTGGTAATACTGTTTTGCCCGTTGACTCTGAAACAGCAGCAATTTTCCAGATTATAGAAGGCGTTCGTCGGGATGAAATTGAAAATGTTATATTAACTGCTTCTGGTGGTCCATTATTTGGATTTAGTAGAGAAGGTTTAAAAGATGTGAAAGTTAATGTTGTATTGGAGCATCCAAATTGGCATATGGGAAACAAAATTACTGTGGACTCTTCAAATCTTGTAAATAAAGCATTTGAGGTTATTGAAACTCATTTTTTATTCAATATCCCGTATTCAAGGATTCAGGCGATCGTTCATAGAGAGAGTATCATCCATGCAATGGTTGAATTCATAGATGGCGAATTTAAAGCAGTTCTCAGTGTTCCTGATATGTCGATCCCAATACAATATGCATTAACCTATCCAGAGAGGAAAACAACCCATATCAAACATCTTGATTTTTTAGAACTTCAGACATTGAGTTTTTATGAAATTGATAAGACCCTCTTTCCACTTTTTGATATCCTCCTGAACTATGCAATGCTTGGGGGTAGTTTCTTACCTTCCATTGTTGCAATTGATGAGGTTTTGGTAGAAAGCTTTTTGAAAGAAGAAATTGCCTTTCTGGACATTGAGCATATATTTATTGACTTTCTTAATACAATAGAATACAGAAAAATCGACAGTTTAGACGAAGTAGAAGATGTGTATAATAATACAAAGAAAAGGATTTCGGAATTTATAAGGAGAAGATTATGACTAATATGCTTTATGCAATTTATGGACTTTTAATTATTAGTTTTCTTGCGCTCGCACACGAATTTGGGCATTTCATTGTGGCAAAACTGTCTCTCATTCCAGTAGAAGAATTTGCAATAGGTTTTGGCCCGAGTATCTATGAGAATAAGCGTAAATCACCTCACGAGACGACTTTTAAAATTGGGCTTTTCCCGATTTTGGGCTATGTAAAAATACGGGGTATGGAAGACAACTACGATGATCCTGAAGGCTTTTACAATAAAGGATTTTTTGCAAAGTTCTTTACAATACTTGCAGGACCACTTATGAATCTTATTGTTGCAATAATCATTTTCGGGTTTGTTTTTGGAACTTTTGGAAATCCGCTATCCCCAACCACGACGATTGCAAATGTTGTAAAAGGAAGCCCCGCAGAAGACGCAGGTATAGTAAGTGGAGACACGATTTTAAAAATAAATGGGATCGAAACAAAAACCTGGGATAATATTGTCTCTGAAATACAGAAAAATCAGGGTAAAACTGCAGTAATTGAAATAAAAAGAGGAAACGATGTATTGGAAGTTGAGGTTGTGCCACAATATAACCCCCGAGAAAAAAAATGGATGATTGGAATTTCTCCTAAAGGGGAAGTTTACCCAGTTGATAAATCATTCATAGAAGGTGCAAAATGGACATACTCAACACTTTTCAATATGTTTACATTTCTTCCTAAATTGTTTACAAGAACAGGCCTTTCATCCGTCACAGGACCAATAGGCATTATATCAATGACAGGAGAGGCAGCCTCTCAAGGCTTCTTAAGTTTGCTTTTCTTCGTTGCCTATATAAGTATTGCACTTGCTTTTACGAATTTGCTTCCAATCCCTCCTCTTGACGGAAGCTGGCTTATTATTATATTGGTAGAGGGTATAGTGCGTAAAAAGTTGCCCAAGGACCTCACTGCAAAGATTCAAAGCATAGCGCTTATACTTATGTTATTTCTGATGTTTGTTGTAAGCATAAATGACATTTTAAGGCTGATTCAGAAGTGAGAAAAATAAAAAAGGTTGTCCGTATAGGTAACATTTACATTGGTGGAGAAAATCCCATTCGTGTCCAGTCAATGACAAAGACTGATACAAGAGATGTTGATGCTACTGTAAATGAGATACTTCAATTAGAGGATGCTGGTTGTGAGATAGTGCGGGTTGCAGTAAAGGATATGGAATCTGCCTTTAAAATAAAAGAGATAAAAAAGAAAATCCATATTCCCCTTGTAGCAGATATTCATTTTGATCCCCGTCTTGCAGTTGAGGCAATAAAAGGTGGTGTAGATAAAATAAGATTAAATCCCTCAAATATTCAGAACAAAGAGTGGATTAAAAAAATTGCAACGCTTTGTAAGGAAAGGGATATACCCATTAGGGTTGGAGCAAACTTAGGGTCATTTAAAGAGAGACCGAAAGATTTAGTAATGGCAATGGTAGAAAGCGTGAAAAATGAAGTTGAGATACTCAATTCAACTGGTTTTGATAATATTATTCTTTCCGCAAAGGCATCAAATGTGCTTACAACTGTAAAAGTAAATGAAATAATAAGCGATATGTTCGATTATCCTATCCATATTGGGATTACAGAAGCAGGCCCTCTTACTGATTCGCTTGTAAAGAGCAGTATAGGAATAGGCATTCTTTTAAGTGAGGGTATAGGTGACACATTAAGAGTTTCAATAACCGGAACTCCAGTTAACGAGGTCGTTGCTGGATTCGATATATTAAAGGCACTGGGGCTCAGGGAGTTTGGAATGGAAATCGTGTCCTGTCCAATGTGCGGACGAACTGAATTTGATATTCAATCGATAGTTGATAAGTTAAAAAGTGATTTTAGAGATGTGAGGAAAAAGATAAAAGTTGCAGTAATGGGATGTGTGGTAAACGGACCGGGAGAAGCAAAGGATGCGGATATAGGTGTTGCCTGCGGCAAGAATAGCGGAGTTTTATTTAAACAGGGAAGGTGCGTTAGAGTCCTGAAAGGAGAAGAGATTTATCCTGTGCTAAAAAGTGAAATTGAAAAATTAATAAGCGATTAAATTTGCTTTGTTAATTTAAAAAGATATTTTGAATTGAAGATATGTGCCTCGTTCAATTTTTGAATAATAAAACTTTCGATAAGATTTTTGTCTTCTTTTTTTAAATCTGCTTCAAAATGGGCAAGTTTGAGTATATTAGGATATCCATCCCCTTTCTCTATCTCGTTAATCACGACATTTATTAAAAGATCAAAGAGTTCTTGAGATTTATAAACATATTCAGGTATCTCGATCCTTGCAACTTCGTATTTAGTCTTTAAAAAGAAAAAGTAAATTTTCTCTCTGTATTTCAATATAAGTTGTTCAGTAGAGGAAAACATCGATGATATTTCATACGGTTCAAGCAGTTCGCCCATCAA